>Ga0335081_10001338_pt1 | contig 39194 bp, 34 predicted proteins | sample Lox_Sample_35_FD_206713 | JGI IMG/M metagenome (GOLD analysis project Ga0335081, IMG submission 206713) | Soil microbial communities from Loxahatchee National Wildlife Refuge, Florida, United States - Lox_Sample_3.5 | ecosystem: Environmental > Terrestrial > Soil > Wetlands | place: USA...
TTCATCGAAATGGACGACGACCACGAAGCGCGCTTGCAGAAAATTCGCCATGATGTGCGGAACAAAAAAGGAGTCGCGACTTGCCTCGGCTTCGGCCCGCGTTTTCTGCACTCCACAGGGCAAGCTTACAAAGGCGGGCCCAATACCGGAGTCTTCTTGCAGATTACTTGCGACGATGCAGCCGATTTGCCCGTGCCGGAACAGAAGTACACCTTTGGCATTGTGAAAGCGGCCCAGGCACGAGGTGATTTCCAGGTCCTGGCTGAGCGCAACCGGCGCGCCCTGCGCGTGCATCTGGGTGCTGACGTGGGCGCCGGCCTTGAAAAACTAATCGCGGCCTGCCGCCAGGCGTTGGGTTAGCAAAGTTGTAGAACTCTTGGAAAAACGATTTAATAGGAGCACTCTTATGCGATTGGGTATGGTGGGCCTGGGCAAGATGGGTGCCAACATGGTGCGCCGCCTGATGCGTGGGCATCATGAGGTTGTGGTCACCGATCTAAACCCGGAAAACGTCAAGCAGATGGCCGGCGAAGGCGCCATCGGTTCTTCATCGCTGGACGATTTTGTCTCCAAGTTAGGTAAGCCGCGTATCGCCTGGATGATGGTTCCGGCCGGCAATCCCACCGAGCAGACCGTGCAGTCTCTTGGGCAACGCATGCAGGCCGGCGACATTCTCATCGATGGCGGAAACTCCTACTTTAAAGACGACGTCCGGCGTTCAAAGCAACTGCGAGACAAGGGAATTCACTATGTTGACGTCGGCACCAGCGGTGGCGTGTGGGGCCTGGAGCGCGGCTATTGCATGATGATTGGCGGTCCCAAGGAAGTCGTACAGCAACTTGATCCGATCTTCAAGACTTTGGCTCCGGGCCGTGGCACAATTCCCCGCACGCCCGGACGAGAAAAAATGCCCGGGACCTCGGAAGACGGTTATCTCTACTGCGGTCCTTCCGGCGCGGGCCACTTCGTCAAGATGGTTCACAACGGCATCGAGTACGGCATTATGGAGGCTTATGCCGAGGGCATGGACATCTTCTACAACGCGACCAGCAAAGAATTGGCGGAGGAGTATCGCTACGACCTGAATCTGGCCGACATCGCCGAAGTCTGGCGCCGCGGTAGCGTCATCAGCTCGTGGCTGCTCGATCTGACTGCCATGGCCCTGGCTGAGAATCCAAAGCTTTCCGAGTACAGCGGATTTGTGCCTGACTCCGGCGAAGGCCGTTGGACAATTCAGGCAGCGGTCGATGAAGCAGTGCCGGTAAGCGTTTTATCTGCCGCATTATTTACGCGTTTTCGTTCGCGCGAGGAGCACTCATTTGCGGAAAAGGTTCTTTCCGCCATGCGGCAGAAATTTGGCGGCCATTTGGAACCAGGGGTAGCGGCGAAGAAAACCGCATAGGATCTCGGGTCGCGCAAGCATTCTCGCGCCGCCACTTTTTACGGCGGCTCTCAAGGAAACTTTATGGCTGAGACCGATGTAGCCACCGTTGCCCAACCGGTACGCACCGGCAGGGTCGCCGATCCCTGCACCATGGTCATTTTCGGGGCCGTCGGCGATCTCAACCGGCGCAAGTTGATTCCAGCCCTGTATAACCTGGCCAAGGGCCAGCTTTTGTCGCGGGAATTCGCCATTGTCGGAGTGGGGCGGACCCAGCTTTCTGATGAGGACTTTCGCAAGCGAATTACCGACGATATCCACCAGTTCGCCACCGAAGCTGTCGAGCCTGATGTTTGGGAATGGTTTGCCAAGCGCCTGTACTACGTGCCCGGCGACTTTAAAGACAAAAATCTCTACCCCAAGCTGAAAGATAGGCTCGCCGAGGTGGATCGAGAAAACTCCACACATGGCAACCATCTCTACTACATGGCCACGGCGGCGGATTTCTTCGCGCCCGTGGTTGAACAGCTTGCCGCCGTCGGCCTGATGCATGAAGAGAATCAGCAATGGCGCCGGGTAATCATTGAGAAACCATTCGGCCACGATCTGGAGAGCGCGAAAGCGCTCAATAAGCAGCTCTTGCAGGTGGCGTCAGAGAACCAGATCTATCGTATCGACCACTATCTTGGCAAAGAGACCGTCCAGAACATTTTGGCTTTTCGCTTTGCCAACGGAATCTGGGAGCCCATCTGGAACCGCCGTTACATCGATCACATTCAGATCTCGGTCGCCGAAACGGTCGGCGTAGAGCAGCGCGGCAGCTATTACGATCAAGCCGGCGCTTTGCGCGACATGGTGCCCAATCACATCATGCAGCTCATCAGCCTCACCAGCATGGAACCCCCGGTTTCATTCCGCGCCGACGCTGTGCGCGACGAGCAAGCCAAAATCCTGCATGCCATTCAACCGCTGAGCGCGGAAGAAGTTCTCAGCAAGACAGTGCGCGGCCAGTATGGGCCCGGCATCCTCGGCAATGAGCGCGTACCCGGCTATCGCGAGGAAGATGGCGTTCCACCTGATTCCCGGACCGAAACTTTCGTCGCCATGAAGCTGCTCATCGACAATTGGCGTTGGGCGGATGTTCCCTTTTATCTGCGCACCGGCAAACGCATGCCCAGCCGCAGCACAGCGGTTGTGATTCAATTCCGCCGCGCGCCGTTCGTTTTGTTCCGCGACACGCCGGTGGAAAATCTCATGCCCAATCAAATGGTGCTGCATATCCAGCCGGAAGAAGGCATCTCGTTGCGGTTTGCCGCAAAAGTTCCCGGGCCCTCCATGCGGCTCGATCCCGTCGATATGGATTTTCGGTATCAGGATTATTTCGGCAGCCAGGCCAGCACCGGCTACGAACGTCTGCTGCACGACTGCATGATCGGTGATGCCACATTATTCCAGCGCGCCGACATGGTGGAAGCCGGCTGGTGTGTCGTGAGCCCGGTGTTAGACGTGTGGAAAGCCCTGCCGCCTCGGAATTTTCCTAACTATGCCGCCGGGACCTGGGGCCCCCGAGACGCCGATGAACTGCTGGAACGCGATGGACGCCGCTGGAGGAACTTCGAGAAATGATCCTGGCGGGCGACATCGGAGGCACCCACGCCCGGCTGGCGTTCTTCGATGTTCTGAACGGCCACTTCAATCTGGTCTCCGCATCAGTTTTTCCCAGCCGCGAGTACTCGGGTCTTGATGAAATCGTCGCCAAGTTCGTGAGTTCTTCGTCGGCAAGGCCTCAGACTGCCTGCTTCGGCGTTGCCGGCCCGGTGCGGAACGGGAGGGTGGAAGCATCGAATCTGCCCTGGACCATCGAATCCAAACGCCTGGCCAACGAACTCAAACTCAGCAAAACTTTTCTGATCAATGATCTCGAGGCCAATGCCTGGGGCATTCCTGCTCTTGACCCCAAAGATCTCGTGCCATTGAATCAGGTCGCGGACAAAGTTGCCGGCAACCAGGCCGTCATCTCCGCCGGAACCGGGCTGGGAGAAGCCGGAATGTACTGGGATGGGAAGCAGTATCACGTGTTCGCTTCCGAAGGCGGGCACGGCGATTTTGCTCCCAACAACGAGATTGAAGTTGAGTTGTTGCAATATCTCCGCGCCCGCTTCGGCCACGTCAGTTACGAACGCGTGATCTCCGGGCCGGGGCTGGTCAATGTGTTTCTTTTCCTTCGCGACACAGGCCGCGGTGTCGAGCCGAGCTGGCTCACAGACGAGATGACGCGTACCGATCCCGCCGCCGCCATTTCTCAAGCCGCCTTGCAAGGCAAATGTCCGTTGTGCGAACAGGCGGTTGACCTCTTTGTTTCCATTTATGGCGCGGAGGCCGGCAACCTGGCGCTCAAGCTTATGGCCACAGGCGGCGTTTATCTTGGCGGTGGAATCGCCCCCAAAATGCTCCCCAAACTCTCCGGCCCTTTGTTCATGCAAGCTTTTGTCAGCAAAGGCCGCTTGCAGCCTCTTTTGGAAGCGATCCCCGTCAAGGTCATCACCAACGATAGCACCGCTCTTCTCGGCGCAGCGCGCTGTGCAGTGGCCAAGAGCGGCTCGTTATGACGGCACAACGGGAAGTCCGCGTTTTGCAGACCGCGGGCGACCTTTTTGCGGCCGCGGCAAACGAGTGGGCATCGCTCGCGAGCGCCGCCGTTAGCGCGAAAGGAAAGTTCACGGCCGCGCTCTCAGGTGGCTCCACGCCAAAAGGGCTTTATGCCCTGCTCGCCAGCGGCTTCGTTTCGAAACTTCCCTGGGACAAGACCTTCTTCTTCTGGGGTGACGAGCGCCACGTTCCTCCCGGTGATCCGGAGAGCAATTACCGCATGGTGAATGAAGCCATGTTGTCGAAGGTGCCCGTTCCTGCCGCGAATGTCTTTCGCATCCGCGCCGAAGAAAAAGATGCTGCCGCCGCAGCAAGTTCATATGAACAGACTTTGCAGAGTTTTTTTCATCTCGCAGCCGGAGAGTTCCCGCGCTTCGATCTGACGCTGCTTGGAATCGGCCCTGACGGTCATACCGCTTCTCTGTTTCCCGGCTCCGCTGCTCTGCAGGAAAACCGCCGCCTGGTCGTCGCCAACTGGATCGAGAAATTCAAAACCGACCGGATCACCTTTACCTATCCCGTTCTCAACCAATCGGCAAACGTGATTTTTCTGGTGAGCGGAAAAGATAAATCCGCGATTCTGCGCGAGATCCTGGAAAACCCCGCCGCTAATTTACCTTGCCAAAAAGTACAGCCAGTAAGCGGGCGTCTGCTGTGGCTCGTCGATCGCGATGCGGCCAGCTCCTTGAGCAACCAGTCCTTCTAATCGGATGGCGCTTCAACTGTGTGCAGCATTGCTGTTTTCGATACGCGCAGAAGCTGCAGCACGGCTTCGGTGTAAGATCGAGTGGAGCAAATTCTCATTTTCCGGGGGACCATGAAACGGACCGCCATTATTTTGGTGTTGCTGGCCACCGCAAGCCTTGCCAGGACATCCGCGGCGGCGGCTCAAATCTTCATGGGGCCGGACAGTGAGGTACGGGCTGAGAAGGCAGCCAAAAAATACCAGAAAGCGCAAAAGAAAGCCCTCAAGAAGCAGCAGAAAGCCATGAAGAAATACCAGAAGGCGCAACAAAAGGCCGCCAAAAAGGCGCAACGCCGCCATGCTTAACGCGAGACTGGGAGGGATGTTTCCGTGAAATCCGATTCGGCCGGCAAGGGCGAGGTGAACCCGCAGCATCTGAACGATGCTAGAGAGCATCTTTCCCACGCTCGCGAACTGCTGCGCGAATTACGGGAAAAAAGTAAGCTGGAGCAGCATCCGGAACTGGACGAAGCTATCCGCAAAGTAGAAATGGCTTTGAGTATTCTGACTTTGAAGACCGGCGCCTTGCTGTAGAAACGCGCTCGCAGCTATCGAGCTCCCCGGCCTGGCTAAAACACCGGCACTAGGTTGTACTTCTTCTGGTAGAGCTTCCGGTCGATGGTCCGCAGAACATCTTCGCAGTCCGCCCCCGTTACGTAAGGGGCCAGCGCCCACCGGAAAGACATTTCATAATCCTTCTTTAAGTTCAGGTTCCATTGTTCGACTTCGCGCAGCAATCTCTGCAGCGGAAAATCAGCCTGTTCCTCTTTCGTGTCCGGCATCATGACCAGAAACTCATCGCCACCCTGGCGGAACGCCACGTCACCACCGCGAAAAACGCTTCGCAGGATGCGGGCAAACTCGCTGAGCAGCGCATCGCCTTCCAATGCCCCGTACTTTGAATTGATCTCACGAAACTTATTCAGGTCAATGGTCATAAAAGTCAGATTGCTGCCCAAACGGTTGGCCCGCGCCACTTCCCGGGGAATCAATTCATTCATCGCTCTTCGATTGAGCAGCTGAGTCAAGGGATCGATCAGAGAAAGGCTCTCCAGGCGCTCGTTCAACACAAGTTCGCGGATCAAGGCGCGGCGCGTGGTGTTGAGCATTGCCCGCTGGCCCAGAATGTAGATGTTGAAAAGCAGGATTAACGAAATGAGTCCAAAGAAGAGTTGTGGCAGATAGGCTTGCTCAACCCGCACCATCCGTTGTGCCCACATGACGTTGGGCAAAATCAAGGCCAGCAATCCGGCCGTCAGCATGAGCATGACCAGGGCGCCGATCGACCAGAGCTGCAAATCCCGGCCGGAAAGCTGCTGTATCTGCCGTTGTAGCTCTTCGGCCCGCGCCAACATCGACGGCTGCACAGCCCCGTCCTTGGTCGACGTCATCTACCCTCCCGTCCCGCAGGGACACACCGAGTGCGGAGCACACGCCCCCATAGGAATTTTCTACCTGAACAACGCCTTTCAAGGATTAGAAAACCCCAGTCTTCATTACGATCGTAACCAGTGGGAACTAACTATCGGAGATCTCAGGAGTAACTGACTTCGAGCAGTTCGTTGATGCCGCTTTTTTTGCGGAAGGCGATCTGAACGCGTTGCCCTACTGGCAGGGCATTGCGCAAGTCCCCCTCGAAAACCAGCATCTGGGAAGAATTCGAGGGTTGCGTGAGACGCACGATGGATTTGTTAGGCTGGCCGACGTTCGATTCATAGAACTCGACGCTTTCGACCCTGCCTTTCTGCACCAGCCCACCCGAAGTCTTTACCTTAGCAGGGGCCGCCCCGGGCGAAGAACCTTGCATTCGCTTGCGGAATTCGTACAAGGCATTGAGCCCGAGAATGGCTGACATGGAGAGCAGGATCAAAGACATGAACAGCCCATCTACCGTTGTCAGAGTGCCAAAGAAGATGATCCATACAACCCCGAGTAGAGGGACAAGCGCCAGAATCAGCGAGATGACCAGGACCATGATGGTTTTCGCAGAGAATCTACAACGGATCGAATGTTAACAGATTAGCAAAAACACGGCGGTTGTTCACCTGCATGAACCGGTTTAGGAATCAGGCGCAGGAGGCGTCGCGCCAGTCGGCAATTTCCTTCAATCCTTCGGCGCGGGTTTGTTCAAACAGACGCACACGGTGCCGGCTGTGCTCGAACTCATGAATGTCCGCCCACACCTCGGCTTGCCAGGGCTCGTCATGCACTTCGGATTCCCCGCAGGTTGCGCAGCGTGTGTGCAGTTTGCGGACCAGGCGGACGGGAACCGGCCCAGGAGAAAGCTCGATGAAAATGCAGCGGACTTCTTTAATCTCGTCATTCTCCCCAATCAAGTGTTCATATCGGAGCAAGTAGTTAAACCCTAACTTGCGTGCTTCTTGTTCGGCTTCGGCCCGGGTATGAAAAGGGCCGTATTCAGCCCGCAATTGCTCGGTCGAGTCGCAGGCCATCCAGAACGTCTCTTTGTAGGTCATTTGTGCCCCGATGCGCTGTTTTCCGCCGCTGGGGACTGGGAGAGCGGGCCGACCAAAGCGCGCCCAGTACAGTGCAATCGGCGTGCCAAAGAACCGGGCCATGTTTTTTGTTAACAGTCGCTTACGAGCCCTGGAGTGCGCGGATGACGCAGCTTTTGCAAGTTTTTGCAGAATTTTACGGGAACCCTGGAATTGCTCTCCCTTCGGGACGCCTCACAGTCACTTGGCGAATGTGATGTGCTGGACTACCATCGGAGACAATCGTCCAGCGAGCTCATTTCGCAGCGGAGGGATGCGCTCTAGCATATGGGTCAACGTCGGGAGCCACGAACCCAAATCAGGCTCCCGGTTCGTATCTTCGGCACCGACCAGGATGGCCGTCCGTTTTCCGAAAATGTCTTTACCATCGACGTCAGTCGTGAAGGCGCCCGCCTGCAAGGCGTTCAAGCCAGAATCAAAGTTGGCGAGATCATCGGGCTCAGTCACGGCACGAATAAGGGGCGGTTCCGCGTCAAATGGACAGGCCAGATCGGCTCTGCAGCCCAGGGACAAATAGGCCTCCAGAACAATGATCCTCGGAAAGCGCTCTGGACCGTAGCACTGCCCGAGCCAAAAATTGATTCCTATGGCCGCCAGTCCAAGGCTGCAGAAAGGCGCTTGCATCCGCGCCTCAAGTCCACCAACTCGGTCGAGTTGCATCCAGATGGCCAGGCCGCGCCCATCTGGGGCAAAGCGAGCGATCTGAGCCTCGGGGGTTGCTTTGTGGAAATGCCAATGCCCTTGAAGGTCGGCACATCCATCAAAGTCGGTCTCTGGATCAAGGAATCCAAACTCTGGGTAACCGGCAAAGTCGTAAACAGCAGGCCCGGATTCGGCATTGGTGTTCAGTTCACAGCTATGACTTCGGAAGACGCTGACCGCTTGCGCACTTTTCTCCAGAGCATCACTCGGCTTCCCCTTTAACAGACCAACGCGACCTGATTTTCCTTGGAGGCAAAGCTTCGTTTCTAGATCGAGTTCTCAGGTTGGATAATGTCGGCCCTTAACGGTTCTTCCGGAATGCCCGGGCGCGTTCCGAACTCCAGCGTCCAGGCGGCGCCGCCATGGCTGGCGACATACATCGCCAGCTCCAGGCGGCTCCATACGCCCAGCTTGTCAAACGTGCTCCGAAGGTAGTTCTTTACAACTTGCTCGGTCGTGCCGATGCTCTCCGCGATTTCGCGGTTTGTGCGTCCTTCAAAAACTAAACCGGCAACTTGCACTTCTTTCGCAGTCAACCGTTCACGGGGTTGCATGGTTTCATCTGCTCCTTGGCGAACATGGCCGTCGCCAGCTTGACGCGCTTTCTTCCGTCGCGGATTCCAGCCCGCAGAAACAGCGTGCGCAGGTGCTGCTTCACCGTCCGCGGACTGATTCCCAGTTGCGATGCGATCTCTTTGTTGCTGCAGCCCTGAATCAGCAGCTTCAACACATCCGCATCGCGTGGTGTGATCTTGATGTGACTAATATTCGACATTTGTTTTATCACCGCCCCTTGCCAAGCTGCTTCTAGGAAAGCAACCTATTCGCCAAAGCTTCGCTTCACTCACGAAAGGGTAAGTCCTTGGGAATACGTGCCTCCGAACGCCGAAATATCACCGCGCGTCCAGATTCGGGTCCTGATTTGGGCAAGTTCTCCCGGAACAGAACTTCGCGATCAGCGAGAAAATGCGACTCTGACTCCAGGGAAGTGGCTGACATGCGAGTGGTGCGTGCGGACCACGAAAGGCGATAACGCGGTTCATCGCGCAGCGGTGTTTCTCTGACGACCGCACGAATGGCGGTAACGAGGGTACTCTCTTGACTCGGAGTGCATAATTCTGCACATCGATAACGAGAAAAGCAATCGATTGGCGGGCGTCCTCGAAGCGGAACTCAATTCCCTGGAATCAAGGGGTTGCGAGTTTCGATCCTGGCTTTTTGGATTGCCAATTGCATTACAATGACTTCGGAGATTTCCGCAACGTGCGGGAAACCCGGACCCTATGATCCCGCCTTCCGGCTCGAACCGCCAGCCGGCTCTTGACGAAGAGTCGTTCCAGAAGCTTCTGGAAGCGGCTTTTGTGCTGCAACAGCACAATGAGCGCCAGGGCGGGGCCGCGGCGCATTCCGATTTCAACGCCACCCTCACCACCATTGTAGAGACCCATAAACTGATCCAGTCGGGAAAGTTTGACTTCCAAACTGCGATTTCGCTGGTCGCCGACATTGCGCGCAGAACCACAAACGCATCTGGGGCCGCCATCGGCTTGGTAGAAAGTGACAAGCTGGCCTATAGAGCCGCATCGGGGAACGCCGCTGTTGACGCCGGAACTTTCGCGCCGCTGGTTTCCTGCGTTTCGGCCGATTGCTTTACTCAAGGCAAGCTGCTGCTCTGTGCCGATACCTCAGCAGCGACTTCCGGCAGCAGTCAGGCGTGGCAACTGCGCGATATCAAAGCGTTGGTTGGGGCTCCTGTCTATTTCAAGGGGAAAATTGCCGGGGTGCTGGAATTGCGGTTCGCCAAGCCAAACTCATTTCAGACCAAGGACGTGGGTACCGCGCAACTGATGGCCGGTTTGGTCAGCGAAGCCATGTCCTATCTCCCTCGCGAAGCCAGTTATCACGCGCCTGGACCTTCACTCGACAGTCAGGAGGATGTCCTGGGGCTTGAGGATTTGGAGCTGGATAATGCTACCCGTGCTCCTGAACAGAAGCTGTTTCTTTATCCACCGGTGTCTACTCCAGCAAAGCCGGCTGCAGAACCGGAGCATTTGCCCGATCCCCAAGACGAACTTTCGCAGCTGACGCTCGACACTCCAGCGATTCTGCCAGTGGCCTGCACGAGTTGCGGCCATCGCCTCGACAAAGCAGAAGCATTTTGTGGACAGTGCGGTGCGCCCCGCCCGGTGCCAGCATTCAGCGTTCAAAGCAAATGGGCCTCACTTTGGCAAATGCAGCAGGCTGCGAAAGGTTCTGCCACAGCTCAGAGCAAAAGTCAGTCGCCTTCTGACAGCCCGGCTGCGTCTTCTTCACCGTCCTTGTCTCCACGTGAGGTGCTGAGTCACCCCGCCCGCGTGGAGGACACTTCCGAGTTCGAGAAGATGACGGAAGTGGCGGCGGAAAGCGGCTCCCCGGCCTCGTGGCAGCCGATGTCGCTGGCCGGCGAGCATTCTGCCCAAGAGCCTGGTGTTTCTGTAGCGGGCATCGAAGGACATCAATCCCCGCCGAATCTTCCTTCGTCTCTTTCACCCGCCAGCGAAACCACTGCCACGCAAAGCCCACCGGAGACTTTCATTGGTCAGGGTGTTGACTCGAGAGCTTTGACCTCACAAGTCCGCATCGTTCCGGACGAAGCGATTTCACTCGCCGGGACCTCTACCTCGCCGTGGACCTCCGCGCAACGGGCTCGTGCCTGGTTGGACTCCGCCAAGGGTCGAAGGAGTTTTCTGACGGAGCTCTCTGATTGGTGGAGGCGGCGACGCGCTTCTGTTTACGTAGGAATTGCCGCCGTCATTCTTACGATTTCCGTAGTCATGTTCGTGGTTTCTCTCAGCAGGCAACCCGCGATTCCGGACTCAGCCGTCGCCGCCGCACGCCACCGCAAAACTCCGCCGCCGCCCAATCTGACCCTCTTTGAAAAATTTCTTGTGGGCATTGGTTTGGCTGAGCCTCCAGACGCTCCCGTCTACATGGGAAACCCGAATACGCAGGTCTGGATCGATGTGCACACCGCCCTGTACTATTGCCCCGGGGCGGAACTCTACGGCAAGACCCAGGGCGGCAAAGTTACGACTCAACGCGACGCGCAACAGGACCAGTTCCAGCCGGCTGATCGCAAGGTTTGCGACTAGGGCCTCCGCCAGCTACTTGTCCAAAACAACCGATCCACCATTTTTGACATCTCTTGCCCAGAGGAGTGGAATAGGCAACACACCTGCAGCGCTTTTTGCGGAGCTCAGCCATGCCTGATTTCCAGGAGAAGGCCCCGGGTCCCCAGGACGTTCTGCCGAGGCCGGACCTAAATCCATTAGTGAATCCGGTACTTGAAAATCATCTGGGAGAATGGGCCGAGGTCTATTTCACCTCGCCTCCGGAGAAAAGAGAGCAGGCGGTAGAGGAGCTTTTACGCGAGTTGCAAAGAGTGCAGGCTTCCGAGCCTGTGGAGACTGCGGCGCCTGGCGCGGAATTGGCGTTGCCGGCTGAAATTTTGTGTCCGATGTGTCAGGTCGCAAGCCCCGCCGGGCAGCGATTCTGCGGCAACTGCGGTGCTCAGTTACAGAATCAGGCGGCAGCCTTGCTTCCGGAAGAAGCGGCCGCCAGCCTGTCTTCGCCGTTGAACCAATCAGTGGCTAAACCAGTCACCGATCCAACCGAAGAACTCCGGTGGCTGCGGCAAAAATCGTTCTCGCAGTGGGATGGAGTTCAATCGCCGGCCGTTGCTGGACGGAAGTTGTTCGTTGCGGGCGCCGCACTTATCCTTGTCTTTGCCGCGGGAAGCTGGGCCGCCCTACACTGGCTCGGCGGCGAGCAAAGCCCTCGCTCGTCTCCGCCTGTAGTGAGCGAGGTTCCAGCAACCACACTCGCAGCTACCGCCGCAACCGTTCAGGCTGCACCTGCCGAGCCCGCTTCCCTGCCGGCCCCACAGCGTTCCCCGGAGCGAAGGCTTTCTTCCGGGCAGCGGCAGTCATCCAACAGCACCCTTCCTGCTGAGAGCGGCGCCCAGGGACTTCTTCTCGCGAGGCAAGAACTCGACGCCAGAAATGGTGTGCGCGACAGCCGCCAGGCCGCAACGTTCTTATGGAAGGCCGTGGGCAAGCAAAATGTTCAGGCTGCGCTTCTGCTTTCAGACTTGTACGCGCGCGGCGATGGCGTCGCCAAAAGCTGCGACCAAGCGCGCCTTCTGCTCGTAGCGGCCGCCAGGAAAGGCTCGCCAGCAGCCGCACAACAACTGCGGAGCCTTGAATCCAGTGGTTGCCACTAATCGCTGATCGACCGGGAAAGCGCTTAATTGTCGGTCAGCGAAACACTCTCGAGGCCCGGCTCGCCTTGATCCAGGTCAAAAAGCCTATGCTCCCAAGTCTCAAGCGCCTCAAGCGGCGTCTTGCGCTCGACGAGCTTCATACCAGAGCGCGAGCTCGACGCGGTTCCAGAGCCCGAGCTTGTCGTAGATGACCCGGAGATAGTTCTTGACGACATGCTCGGTGGTTCCAATGGCGTCCGCGACTTCTCGATTCTTAAGCCCTTGCGCGACAAGTTCGATGACACGCTGCTCTCGCTGGCTGGGCATGCGGTTTCCATAGCGTGCTGTTCCGAACATAATTGCCTCCGATACAAGATGGTCGCCAACTTAACCCGCTTGATACCACTAGTAATGCCAAATCTCAGGAAAAGCCGATTGAAGTGTGCTTTCACAGTGCGCCTGGCCATTCTTAGCTGCTTGGCAATTTCGGAGTTGTCGCACCCCTGAAGCAGTAGCTCGGCAATTTGCTCTTCCCGTGGACCTAACCGTACAAACCTCTCCTTCATTCGCACTCCCCCTTGTGCAAAATGCCCTTCCGAGATAAACGGCCATGCACGCAGAGGCGCGCTTTCTAACTAATGCGCAAAGGCGCATTCATGCTCTCAGGAGGGTTCTCCAGAATTTCATAGCATGCACGCTGCCAAGTGGGCGGCTGTCTCCTTGAAGCGCAGCGAAAAGATTTCCACAATCGAATCTGGATTTTCCCTTAACGGGCTCCGGCCGAGGATCCGGCGGGCCGAGCATGTTGTTCCTCCAAGTGGCTCATTTTCAGCCGCATATCATACCATTGAGAACCTCAGGGAAGGCCCTGACCAGCGGAACCAGGTAGAGACGTGAGCAACCATTTTTTCCACCGTGCAAGAGAAGCTCACCACTCCAGCTGCCTCGCTCCAGGAATCAAGGCGGAACTTGCCGACGCTGCCGAACTTTCGTCGCGCGGAAGCTGGGCCAAGACACCACCTAAGTTGTTTATCCTCAAGCTAAGGCAAACACCTTAGGGGAAATTTTTCATGAATTTACGGTTCTTTTTGGAAGTAATTACATCCCAGGGCCAAAGAAACGGGACTTTTTCCGCATTGATCCCTTTCGACGTATTTCACTGGCAAATAAATCTCGTGGGGGACATGGGACTTGGGAAAGTCGAAAGAATAGTTTCGCAGTTTCGTTTACACTCGATGGGAATTTTCGGGTCCTTATGAAGCTGTCGGTTGTGATGCCGGTTTACAACGAACGGGCGACACTGCGGGAAGTCGTCGAGCGCGTAATGTCAGTGCCAATTGAGCTCGAACTGATCGCCATTGATGATGGCTCGCAGGACGGCTCGCGTGAGATTCTGGCCGGGCTCCAGACCAGATTTCCCCGGCTGCGAGTTTTTCTTCAGCCGCAGAACATGGGGAAGGGCGCAGCCTTGCAGCGCGGCATTCAGGAAGCCCGCGGCGATTTCGTCATTATCCAGGATGCGGACCTTGAGTACGATCCCGGCGAATATTCGAAGATGCTTCAGCCGCTGATTCAGGGCAAGGCCGATGTCGTCTACGGCTCCCGCTTCCTTGGGGGAGAGCCGCATCGCGTGCTCTATTTTTGGCATTCTGTCGGCAACTGGATACTTACTCTGCTTTCCAATTGCGTTACCAACGTAAACCTCAGCGACATGGAAACCTGCTACAAGGCATTCCGGCGAGAGGTTATCCAGTCGATTCCACTCGAGGAGAAACGCTTTGGATTTGAACCGGAGATCACGGTCAAAGTCGCCAAGCGAAACCTCCGGATTTACGAAGTCGGAATCAGTTACTGGGGCAGGACCTACGAGGAGGGAAAGAAGATCGGCTGGAAAGATGGCTTCCGCGCCCTCTGGTGCCTCATCAAGTACTCGATCAAGGAACGGCGATCGGCAAAACTCGAGCGATTCGAGGCGCCCGTCCGCAATATGCAAACGACTAAAATATCCGATTGAAGCAGCGCAGCAGGCGTCTCAGCAGATCGGTAAAAAAGGTTATAGGGACCCAGCGCGATGGGAAGTGTGCAGTGCATGCGTGCTATCGCTTCGGCCTTTTCTTCCTGGCCGTTGGGAAAAGTTGATACCTGAGCTTCGATTTTTTTCCGCCTTTGAGTCGTCGCCTTTAGCCACCGGAGTCTTGGGCGCTTTCGCGGGCCTCTGAGTTTTCCGCATTTCATTTTCCAGCGTCGTAAGGTGCTGATTGAGGCTGGAGGTGGCAGGCTGCCTTCCTTGATGGATTCCCGGACTTAAGACCGCGCTCGAGTGTTCGAGACCATAAGTTCGTTCGGGGTTGGTCCGGACCCATTTTGGGGAATAGGGATCTCGAAAAGTGGGTTGGTTTTGGCCGAGGGCAACCGTTGCAACTGCAAAGAAAACGAGAGCGGCTGTCGCGACATGTCTTACAATGGAGTTACCGTTTTCGCAAGAAATACACATTGCAGTACATTCTAGCTCGCTTCGTTCCTGTCCGTCTCTCGAAGAACGGCGAGCCTGTGCTTCAAACGTGTTCGGGAAAGCCTCCTGGCTGGTTCCCTCGTAAGGGAGGAAACCGAGTCCGGTGCATGATGTCGCAAGAGTTTGCACACTGCGAACCGGGGCTTCTCCGGCAGGGGTCGGCCATATCCCTATCTTTTTTGCTTTTATAAGGTTACAAGACACTTTTGCCGTCACTTGGGAAACGCGATTGCTCCAATTGCCTGTGCGATTTCGCCTACATGACAAACACGCATGCAACAAGCATTTATCCGTAACAGTTACTCAAAAACATTGGGAGGTTCCGAGACTTGACATCGCCAAGCAGCCATCTTATCGCCCCGCATGGCGGGGAACTCATTCAACTTATCGTGGAACCAAAATACGCGAGCGAACTCAAGGCGCAGTCGCGGGAGTGGCCGTCGTGGGACCTCACAGCACGCCAGATTTGTGATCTTGAACTGCTGTTGAACGGCGGCTTTTCTCCGTTGCGCGGATTCATGAGCCGCCAAGACTACGAAGGGGTGTGCTGCAACATGCGCCTGGAGAGCGGTATGTTGTGGCCCATGCCGATCACGCTCGACGTGAGCGAGGAATTTGCCAAATCCCTGACCCCGGGGAGCAGCAAAGTCGCGCTGCGCGACGCGGAAGGCGTGATGCTCGCGGTGCTGCACGTCGAAGAAGTCTGGCAGCCCGATCGCAAGTCTGAAGCCGAGATGGTTTTCAGGACTACGAGCACGGCCCATCCGGGAGTGGACTACCTTCTGAACAAGTCCAATCCATGGTACGTAGGCGGGAGAATCGAGGGCGTTCAGCCGCCCCCCCATTATGATTTTCGCTCGTGGCGCTTGACTCCAGCAGAACTTCGCGCAGAATTCACTCGCCTGGGATGGCGCCGGGTTGTGGCTTTTCAGACTCGTAATCCCATGCATCGCGCGCACGTGGAATTGACCTTCCGCGCTGCCAAGCAGGTAGAAGCCAATCTGTTGATCCATCCTTCGGTGGGCATGACCAAACCTGGCGACGTCGATTACTTCACGCGCGTCCGCTGCTACCAGTTGCTGCTCTCCAAGTATCCGCACGGTACAGTCACGCTCGCTCTTCTGCCCTTGGCCATGCGGATGGGCGGGCCCCGCGAAGCGATCTGGCACGGCATCATTCGCAAGAACCATGGCTGCACGCATTTCATCGTGGGCCGCGACCACGCCGGGCCTGGAAATGACGTGGATGGCAAGCCTTTCTATGGTCCCTACGAAGCCCAACAATTGTTCCGCAAACATCAAACCGACATCGGCGTCACCATGGTGCCCTTCAATATGATGGTGTACCTGGAAGATCAGGACCGTTACGTGCCCGATAACGAAGTGCCGGATGGCGCGCGCGTGCTCAACATCTCAGGCACTCAATTGCGCCAGCGCTTGAACGAAGGCCGGGACATTCCCAGCTGGTTCACTTATCCGGAGGTCGTATCCGAACTCCGGCGCAGCTTTCCGCCGCGGCACAAACAGGGCCTGACCATTTTCTTTACTGGCCTTTCCGGGTCGGGCAAGTCAACAATCGCCAACATCCTGCTCACCAAGTTCCTGGAAGTGGGCGGCCGCCCGGTCACGATTCTCGACGGTGATCTGGTGCGCAAACACCTTTCTTCCGAACTGGGTTTTTCCAAGGAACACCGCGATATCAACATCCGCCGCATCGGCTATGTTGCATCCGAGATCACCAAGAATGGCGGCATCGCCATCTGCGCCCCCATTGCTCCTTATGACGCCACGCGCCGGCACGTCCGCCAATTGATCGAGCCGTTCGGCGGATTCATCCTGGTTCATGTCGCTACTCCGGTGGAGGTGTGCGAGCAGCGCGACCGCAAAGGCCTCTATGCTAAAGCGCGGGCCGGAATCCTCAAGGAGTTCACCGGAATTTCGGACCCCTACGAAGAGCCGAAAGATGCCGAGGTGGTGATTGACACCACGGAACTCGCGCCCGAAGAAGCCGCCCAGGAGATCATTCTGCATCTGGAGCGGGAAGGCTTCATCGGTGTAAATGGAGGCTCCGCTTAGCTCGGGAGAGCAGGCGATCGAGGACGGCACGAGCGGATTGGAATGGAAATCGCGTTCAAGATCCTGGTTGGTTTTATTGTCGGCACCCTGATCGGGATGACCGGCATGGGCGGCGGCGTTCTGTTGTTGCCCGTGCTCATCTTTGGTCTTCACGTGCCGCCCATCATCGCGGTGGGATCGGATGCGGTCTTCAATTTCATCACGAAAATCGGATCGAGCGCGGTCCATCTGAGAAGGGGAGCAGTGCGGCGTAAGGTCGTGCTGGCGCTGGCCGTGGGCAGCGTGCCGGGATCGATCCTGGGTGTGAGTTTTCTTGCCCACCTGCGCAATGCTTATGGCAACTGGGTCAACGTGTTTATCACTCACGCCATCGGCATTCTGCTCATTTGCATTCCTGCCCTCCTGCTTTTTCAGACTCGCATTGAAGAACACGTGGCAAACCGCCCACCCACGATGAAATCATTTGTTGGGATGTCGGTGATTGGTTTGCTGGCCGGCGTTCTGGTGGGCATGACATCGGTTGGTTCGGGCAGCATTATCATGATGCTGTTGCTGCTCTTTTATAGCTATCCTCCCAAGGTAATGGTGGGTACCGATATCGTGCACGCGGTCGTGCTCACCGGAGTAACAAGCGTATTGCACTGGCGGCTGGGCAACGTGAATCTGGCTTTGGTGGTCCCATTGGTCATCGGTTCGATTCCCGGTGGTTTGTTGGGCTCCTATTTGACCACTCGCGTGCCAGTACCCTGGTTGCGGCGCATTCTCTGCTCGGTATTGCTGGCCACGGGGGCGCGAATGCTCTGGGCCTGAGAACGGCTTGACCATCCATGGACCTGCACATCGATCCTGAAATTTTGCCGCGCATCGCGCGGGCACTGGAGACAGCCCGCACCGTGCTTGCCCGCTTCACGCCCGGCGCGATCGAAGCCGAATACAAAGCCGGCCACGATCCCGTCACCGAGGCAGACCGGGCGGTCAATGCCGTGTTGCACCGGGAACTGTTACGCGAAGGCGAAGGCTGGCTTTCGGAAGAAAGCGTCGATGATTTTTCACGGCTCGATCAGGACCGGGTTTGGATTGTCGATCCCTTGGACGGCACGCGCGAGTTTGTTGCCGGCATTCCCGAGTTCTGCGTCTCTATAGCTCTCGCGGAACAAGGGCGGCCAGTCGCCGGCGGCATTTGCAATCCGGCCACGGGCGAGATGTTCCTGGGTTCTTTGAGTTCAGGCGTGACCTATAACGGGGAGACCGCACATTCCAGTTCGAGAGTGGGCCTCGACGGGGCGGTCATTCTGGCGAGCCGCAGCGAAGTGAAACGCGGGGAATGGAAGCTGTTTGAAAAGGCCTCTTTCAGCGTGCGCCCCATGGGTTCGGTGGCTTATAAGCTGGCCCTGGTTTCGGCTGGTTTGGCCGACGCAACGTTTACGCTCACCCCGAAGCACGAGTGGGACGTGGCTGCCGGAGCAGCCCTGGTCGAGAGCGCGGGAGGATTCGCGACTACTTTGAAAGATACCAGCCTGTGCTGCAATCAGCGGGATCCCTTGCTTTCGGGTCTCATCGCGGGCGGCGCGCATTTGCGCGACCCATTGCTTCGCGCGATACAAAGCCGTCTTCCCGCCGAAGTTCGCGAGGTCCGTGGCTAACGAGGCCGGCGCTTGCAGGCCGGCGTCCGCTAGACAATCGGTTCTTATGTATGCCAGTCTTGTGAGCGGTGCGTCCAATCCTCCCCTATCCGCCCCGCAACTTATGAATTGCCCCGGGATTCCTACTCAATGAGCGAACTTTACATAGTTGGCGGCCGCCTCCGGAGGAGCGTTTTTCAAAAATTAGAAGAGTGGCAATCCTGCAAGGAAGCGCTCATTGTTCAATTGGATCCCAGGACGGGAACCTCACGGACCTGTGTATCGCACATCTCTCCTGACGCGGTCTGTGCGGAGGAGTTGCCCGCGATTCTCTTCAAGGCTGCGACCTTGCGCGAAGGCAAGTTGTACGCCTGTACCTCGACCGAGATCATGATCTACGAAGTACCATCGTTCCGCCAGATCAACTACATTTCTCTGCCCTGCTTCAACGATCTTCACCACGTCTGCCCTTCTTCGCGCGGGACCTTGCTGGTGGTGGTCACGGGGCTGGACATGGTGGTCGAAATCACTTTGGAAGGGCAGATTCTGCGTGAGTGGGGCGTGCTGGAAGAAGATCCGTGGATACGATTTTCGCGGGCCCTTGATTATCGCCGCGTGCCTACGACTAAGCCGCATCAATCCCACCCGAACCATGTTTTCGAACTGGATGACGAGATCTGGGTGACGCGCCTGCGGCAACGGGACGCCATCAGCCTGACCCGGCCGGGCCGCCGCATTGACATCGCGGTACAGCGCCCCCACGACGGCTATCTTTTCGGTAATTCGATCTACTTCACGACGGTGGACGGGCGCATCGTGCTGGCCGATCGCAACAGTCTTCAGGTTAAGAAGGTCTATGACCTGAACCAGATGGGCGGAAGGCCTGGACAGGCCCTGGGATGGTGTCGCGGATTGCTGCCGCTCGATGAGAATCTCGTGTGGGTAGGATTCACGCGCGTCCGGCCGACTAAATTTCAGGAGAACCTTGCCTGGATCGCCAACAAGGACCAGCTTCATCGTCCCAGTCACATCGCGCTTTACGATCTGAGCCGCGGGGTTTGCCTGGAGGAGATTGAAACCGAGGCACACGGCATCGGAATCGTTTTCACATTGTTTCAGTTGCAGCCATCATCCAGCGGCGACCAAAGAGACCTGAGTTCGGACCTCGAGGGTCAGTCTTCCCTAGAAAGATCATCGGCGAACCGCGGGGCAGGCCCCGATTGAGCCGGGCGATCCATTCGCGGAAGACCGCACCCGTATTTGTGTTGGGCTGTCCGCGCTCGGGCACCACTCTCCTTTATGACATGTTGCTTTCCGCCGGAGGATTTGCTTTGTATCTGGCGGAATCCAACGTCTTCAATGTTCTGGCGTTGCGTTTTGGCGATCTCGGGCAACGCGAAAACCGGCGCAAGCTTCTTGACGTTTGGCTGGCGAGCAAATTGTTTCGGGCCTCTGGTCTGGAGGCGAAGGAAATCGAAAAGACGATTCTGGAGCAATGCCGCCATGCAGGAGATTTTCTCCGTTTGGCGATGGAGGAAATTGCCCGCACCCAGGGCATGCGGCGCTGGGCGGAAAATTCGCCGGAAGGACTGCTTCATTTGCCGGTGATCAAAGCCCTCATTCCCGACGCACTGGTGGTCCATATTTTGCGCGATGGCCGTGATGTTGCCAGCTCGCTGGCGCAAGTCAAGTATGTCCGCCCTTTTCCCTGGGATCAGCGCCAGGGGCTGCTCGGATCGGGGGTTTATTGGGAATGGATCGTGCAGCGCGGCCGCGCCGGCGGACAGGCATTGGGAGCCGACTATCTTGAAGTGCGCTTTGAAGATCTGCTGTCTGAACCTCAACGCACTCTCGATGAGATTGGCCGCTTCATTGATCACGACCTCAACTATGAAGTGATTCGCAAAACCGGCTACGGCTCGGTAAGCAAACCGAACACTTCATTCAAGGCGGAATCGCCCAGCGCAGGATTTAGCCCGGTGGGTCGTTGGAAGAAGATTTTTTCCCCACAGGAACTGTTCCGCTTCGAAGCCATGACCGGAGCCACGCTGCAACAACTGGGTTACACGCTGGTCACGGACGGCGCCAGCCGCGGCATGACTCCTGGCATGAGGCTTACGCGTGGCGCGCACCGGAGCTTTTTCTTCGCGAAGTTGTGGTTCAAACAGAATTCTCTGGTCCGCGCACTGAGACCTCCGCTGACCAGCATGGAGATCGACCAGACCGTTCTGGGGGAGGACCATGCCCCTGAAATCCGGCGAGTCTCGACGCCCGTCCTCAATGCCGAGAGGGGACAAAGTCAGGATTAGTGGTGGAGAGTAGAAGCGCCAGCCGCGGCGAAAACCGGCGGTTCCCCTGCCTCGCGCAGACGGGAATCCTGATCAATGCAAACCCGGAACCAGGTCTCCAGGTTCAGCAACCGCCAGATGTGATTGCCGTAATCGCGCCGGCCCTTGCGATGTTCGTCGAACAGACGCCGCACCGCGTCCGGCTTGAAGAGGCCGCGTTCCAGGCTTCTCGGCTCGAGGAGCATCCTCTCCACTTCCGCCACTTGAGGACCACGGAGCCAGTGGGCCCAAGGGGTCGGAAATCCCATTTTCTGACGGTACACAATAGCCCGCGGCAACAGGTCCTCGACTGCCGACTTTAGAACCAATTTGCCGGTCATCCCGCGGGTCAAGCAGGCCGATGGAATGGTCGCGGTGAATTCCACCAAAACATGATCGAGGAATGGGACGCGGCTCTCGAGCGAAGCCGCCATGCTCATCTGGTCCTGCTTCATCAGCAGCTCAACCAGATAACTCTTGATATCGGTATACAGCAGGCGATGCAACAGGTCACCTGACGAATTCCCCCAGAAATGCAATGAACCCTCGTACGGATTACCAGTCAGGGCCAGAGTCTCGGGAGTGAGGATGCCGGCTTGTTCGGCAGCGGAAAATCCAGAGTAGAAATTATCGAAATAAAAAGACGGCCATGATTCGCCATCGCGCGCAAGGAAAGTGTGGTCCAGCTTGCGATGCAAAGTGGCGCCCCAGGGGACGTTTTGAACCGCGTGACGGATTGCGGTTCGCAGACCGGCCGGTGCCACCCTTCGATAAAGGCGGTCCATCGCCGCGTTGTGGAGCGTCCAGGCATAGCGCGTATAGCCGCCCAGGGTTTCGTCGCTGCCTTCTCCGGTGAGCACGACCGTCACATGTTCCCGGGCAAGGCGGGCGACAAAATAAAGGGCAACACTCGAGGGCCACGCGATGGGTTCGTCTTCGTGCCAGATGAGCTTGGGAAGACTCTGAAAAAATTCCTTACTGCTCAACTTTACTTCGTGGTGCCTGGATCCGATGTGTTGTGCTACGCACCGGGCATGGCTCAACTCGCTGAAGGCCTCTTCGCCGTACCCGACCGAAAAGGTTTCCACCGGTTCACGGCGGATTCTGCTCATAAGGGCGGCGACCGCGCTGGAGTCCAACCCGCCGCTCAGAAACACTCCGAGGGGGACATCGCTCATCAGGTGACTCGCAACACATTCTTCCAGGAGCTCGCGGTATCGGCTGACATAGTATTTCCGGGGCTGAGGCGGAACTTCCGATGGGACTTCAAGGTCCCAATAGGAATCGATCCGGATTTCTCCTTTCTCATCCACTTCCATCACGGTGCCGGGAAGCAGCTTCTTGACACCGGCATACATAGTCTCGGCGCCGGTGATGTAACCGAAGGCGAGATATTCCCCTAATGCGTTAAGGTTGAACTGCGGCCCACTCCCCGGGTAAGCAAGAATGGCCTTGATCTCGGAGCCAAACAAAAGCGCGTCGCCGTTGTGCAGATAATAGAGCGGCTTTATTCCCAGGCGGTCGCGGGCAAGGAAGAGCTTTCGCGCCCGACGGTCCCAAATCGCGAAGGCGAACATGCCACGCAGGCGCTTGACGCAATTCGGGCCATACTCCTCATACAAATGAAGAATGGTTTCTGTATCGCTCCGAGTGCGGTAACGGTGCCCGCGGCCTTCGAGTTCACCGCGCAACTCCTGGTGGTTGTAGATCTCGCCGTTGTAAACAATCCAAAGACTCTCATCCTCGTTGCAGATTGGCTGGTGCCCGGTCCGGACGTCAATAATGCTCAACCGGCGCATCGCCAGACCTACGTTGCCTTCCAGAAAAAATCCGTCATCGTCCGGCCCGCGGTGCACGATGCGGCGGTTCATCTCCGCCAATGCAGTTTCGGAGACGCGTTTGGCAGGATCTGTAATGAAAATGCCGCAAATTCCGCACATGATTTCTTACCTTCTTGTTCCTTCCATGGAAGGGTGGCCTTTCTCCGCCAGAACCGGATGGGCTTCCCCGGTTATGGAATTCAGCGGAAGATGGCTTGCCAGAAGACCGAGATCACTACCCGAGAGTTCGGTTTGCCCGTCGACGTCCGTGATCTCACAGTATGTGACCGGCTGGCGGAATGAAACCAGCGGCCTTCCATCGATCGCCACATAGCTGCCGTTGCCGATGACCAAGCACCGCTCCTGGTTTCTTTGTTCACCAAAATAAACAAACTCGCAATCGCTTGACCACGCACCCAGTGACCAGGGCTGGGATCCGGCAAAGATCACGAGGTGTTCTTCAACTTCGGTTCGGTACCGGTAGCCACTAACCGTGCGCACATCGCTCCCCTGCATTTTCACCAGTTGACTGGTTGCCGCAATCAGCTTCGGTACGAACAGGCTGACGAACTCCTGTGGCGTTTGCCGGGTGGTTTGGAAATGTATGACCGGCGCGGGTTGCATCCGACCATAGGCCGAAGAATAAAATCCGGTCTCCACCTGTTCTTCCCAGCCGTGGCCGGCGACCGTCAGCACCGAAAGTTCAGGCCCGCGGTTAGCAGCTCCAAAAAGCAGCGCGTTATCGCCTTTTCTGGACATCGCGGGCGCAAGGTGCCAGTAGAGGTCGAGCCGGTGCTCACCGGTGCCTTCAACAACGTCGCGAATCAGCCAGAAGCGTCCCTTTCGCGCGAAAATCCAACGGCGGTGCAGGACGGGCGGCGCCAGCCGGGCATATCCGTTGTGGCTTCCCCGGAACAAGTCAAAACTCCTCCCGTTGATCCACATTTCTCTCCGGGTGACAGGTAAGCTTTTCCATCCAAACGGGCCGTCTGGACCGGCTTGACTGAGACCATCGACCGTCAAGGTGTTATGGGCGGCGGTTTCGCGAAAACGATCACGCGCCGCACCGCTCCCCACATACTCGAATGTCCCAGGATCGACGAGCACAGGTTCGCCTCCCGAATTCAGGCAAACGCTCAAGGCATCGGCGTGGCCGTGACCGGCATTCTTTGTGCCTTGCGGCCCGGCGTCGATGGTCATCTGCGATGGTGGGTCCTCGGCCGCGATCAAGTACACTCCGGCAGCCTCCAACGCGGTGGAACTCGCGCTGGGCAAAGGGGAAGCAAGGGCATCAAAACGCGCCGCACCTTCCGGCCCAAGCAGCCACAGGGTTTCTTCGGGTAGTTGGGAGACCAGCGCCGCGAAATCGCCACGGCCGAAAAGGATGGCGCACGTGGCCAAGGGATCCAGGAGAAATTCCGGGCGGTTTCGCTGCCCGTCAAACACTCTTCCGCCATCATCATCACCCAAACGAGCGGGAGGGCCTGCCCGGCCGGCGAGACAAAGCGCCTGGGCCATTTTCTGGAGGACGACATCCAAACCTGCGGGAACTTCAACACCGTTAAGGGAAGCCAATATTCGCGCGTGGAGAAAAAGGTCCAACGCGTAAACGTGGTAATAGACGGCTTGTTCAAAGTGCACGCCGTCGGCCCGCACCTGCCTTTCCGCCTCTTGCAGGACGATGTTCCAGCCTAACCGTTTCCATCTCCCGGCCGGCCTCAGTTCTGGACTAAGCACGCCGATGCAGAACAATGCCACTCCTTCGCCGAGAAGATGGGTATTGGGTGAAAAGTAGGTCGAAAGATGCCGTTCGAGATGGCGGCCGCTGATACCCAACGCCTGGAGCCACTTCTCACGAAATTTCCCAGGGAAACCTGGGCTCTCGCGCAGCAGAAAATACATCCACATCCAGGACAAACTGCGGAACGCAATCTCGAGGCTGCTGGCCCAATTGATGCCGATGGGATACGGATTGTGCGCATGCCAGTGCTCCCATTGGCGAAAGATTTCCTGCGCAAACTTCTCCTTTCCGCTCAGCCGATACGCTTTAGCCAGGACCACGAAATGCTGATGACGGTTCAATTCCCAGGTAATTTTGACGTCCCCGCATTCCCCGAAATCGAGAAAGTCAAGCTGGTAGAACGGCCGGTGCGGAGCGCGTTTTCCATGCACGCGATCACAATGCCAGTCGATTTCGCGTCCGTAGTCGAGAGCCTCGTAGCCAAGAAGGTCGAAGCGATGCTCACAGATTCGCTCGGCGCGGCTGAGGATCTCCTCCGCTTTTTCGGGCAGCCGCCGCTTGAGCAAGTCACAGATGCGGCCAACTTCATCGTCACGAAAATAGAAGCTGGGAGATGGCGCCCCAGTAGGTCTGATGCCGACGGCAAAAGAGTTTCCCATGCGGTAGCGGAGTGCATCTGCCCGCGCCGCGAATAGCTGGCGGCTGCGAAGCCACACCTCGTCCGGGCTCATTGAGAACAGCCGCTGCCAGCGCTTGCCCACCTGCCCCTTCCCCTTATGAACGCCGCCAACCCTCACATCATGCTGCCGGACTCCCTCGCCTGATTCGAGAGGAACGTGTTATCGTCTCAGATACTAGTAATACCAGAGCCCTCCCCTTCAGCAGCTGAGAATTTGGGCGGGAGCGTTGATAGTTTGAACTATCTCCCTTATATCGCTGGAGTTACACCGCGACGCTAATTTGCTGTCTTTAGTCACAAAGACCCCCAAGCGGATCCGCGTGGCCGCGTTATTGTGTGTTCTAATTAAAGCCTGAAGCTATAAGAGTGAAGCAACTTAGATGAACTTCGCAGCCCAACGGGATTCCATCGAACCGGGGAATTTGCTGCCAGGAGAGAACGGTTGAGAATCTTGTGGGTGAAGGCGGGAAAGCTTCTTCCCGTGGATACGGGGGGCAAGATTCGTTCGTATAACCTCCTGCGTTGCCTTGCGGCGAACCATTCCGTAACTCTTCTCTCCTACTACGGCGGCCTGCGCGATGTGAAGTATGAAGCAGCCATCGCGAAGGAATTTCCCGGAGCCTCAACAATCCACACAGCCGCGCTGGAGGCCAATACTTTCCTCCAGGTGGCCGATTATCTACGCTGCCTTCTGCAATCCGCTCCCTATGCCGTTAGCAAATTCACCCGTAGCAGCGTGCGGGCGGCCGTGGCGGCGATGATCAGCAAAGGGGCCTTTGACATAGCCGTCTGCGATTTCCTTTCCGCTTCATTGAATTTTCCTGACCGGGCGAACACACCTTGCGTCTTGTTCCAGCACAATGTGGAAAGTTCCCTGTGGTCGCGGATGGCGAAGACGGAAACGAATCCACTCAAAAAGCTGTCCTTCTCCGTGGAGTCCGCCAAAATGAGGCGCTATGAGTCAAAGGCGCTGAAAAAGTTTTATCACATCATTGCTGTCTCGGAACAGGACCGGCGGCAGATGCGGGAGTTAGATCCTGAGGCAGAGATTTCCGTGGTGCCAACCGGCGTCGATATCACCGCATTCCCGGTTGCTGCTTCCTCCTCCGCCGATCCTCCGCGGATAGTCTTCACAGGCTCTATGGACTGGGAGCCCAACATCGACGCTGCCGTCCACTTCTGCCGCGACATTTGGCCTCGTATCCTGAAAGAGTTCCCGCAGGCAATTTTCCAGATTGTAGGCCGCAATCCTCACGCCAAGGTGCAGCGGCTGGCCTCGAGTTCGATCCAAGTGATCGGCACGGTTCCCTCGGTGGCGCCCTATCTGGCATGCGCCACCGTCGTGGTGGTTCCGTTGCGCATTGGCGGTGGGACAAGATTGAAGATTTTCGAAGCTCTGGCAACAGGCAAAGCAATGGTTTCGACCAGCATCGGGGCGGAGGGTCTGGACGTGCAGAGCGGGCGGGACCTGATTCTGGCGGATGCGCCGGATGCCTTCGCTGAAGCAGTCTTACTCCTTCTGCGCGAATCCAGCCTGCGACGCCGCTACGAGGAATCGGCCACGCGGTTGGCCGCGCAATATGACTGGTCGCGAGTCAGCGCGCGTTTCGTGGAAGTTCTTCAAACGACCATCCAGAATGCGGCGCAAGCAGTAACACGGAGTACAGTCCCGGTTCAGCCATGAGAATCCTGGTCCTCGACGGAAACGAGAACCAAGCCGTCGCTGCGGTTCGCTCCTTGGCCAAGGCTGGGCATAGTGTCGTGGTGGGAAGTTCTCACTCGTGGTCCAAAGCCGGATGGTCGCGCTTCTGCGGGGCGACGTTTCAATACCCGGCGCCCCAGGTCGATGCCGAACGCTTTGTCAAAGCCATCGCTGAACGGGCGGGTCAAGAACGCGGCGGGCTTGTGCTGCCCATGACTGAGGCCACGACCCTTCCGCTTTCTGCTCACCGGAACCTTGTTTTCGCAGCAGGGGCCCGATTAGTGTTGCCGCCTCATTCGGTTGTTCTTCGGACGTTTGATAAGAGCCAGACGACAGCTCTGGCAGCCTCCCTGGGAATTGCCGTGCCAAAAACCATCGTGATCTCCAGTGACGAGCAGGCGGAATCAGAGGCAACCAAGCTGACGTTCCCGGTTGTAGTCAAGCCGCGCGCCTCGGAAGAAATCTCGGACACCGGCGGTGTCCGCACCAGTGGCCGACCGCGATATGCGCGCAACCCGGCAGAATTTTGGATGGCCTATCAAGACGTAAGCCGGCGGTCGCCGGCAGTCCTCGTACAGGAATATGTGAGCGGCGAAGGAATGGGGTATTTCGCCTTGCTGCACAACGGAGAAGTACGCGCCGAATTCGGACATCGCAGAATTCGCGATGTGCATCCTTCTGGCTCCGGCAGCGCAGTGCGTGAAAGTGTCGAGTTGGATCCGGAGGTCCGCGAAGCGGGGTTGGCCCTGCTGCGCGCGCTGCAATGGGACGGCGTTGCCATGGTGGAGTTCCGGCGGCAGCCCGGGAAACAGCCGGTGTTTCTGGAGGTCAATGGACGCTTTTGGCATTCCCTGGCGCTGGCCTGTTACGCAGAGGTGGATTTCCCTGCCTTGCTCGCCCGCATGGCAGAATCGGGGGACGTGGAACCGATATCCAGCTATCGGACTGGCGTTCGTTGCCGCTGGCTACTGGGAGATGTCCGCCATCTGGTGGAGGTTTGGCGGGGGGCTCCGCCGGGCTTTCCCGAAGCTTATCCTGGCCGCTTGCGCACATTGCTGTCGGTGCTTATGCCGGTCCCCGGAACGCGTCACGACCTTTTCAACTGGAGCGATCCCCTGCCGGAAGCGGGAGACTGGCTGGATTTTGTCCGGCGCATGATGCGGCACACCAGCCAGCAGCGAGATTTACATGCTCAAGGGCGCTATTCACATTCATAGCACGTATTCCGACGGCGAGTTTACCCTGCCGGAGCTGCGGCAGATCTTTCTTGCGGAGGGCTGCGCCTTTGTCTGCATGACCGACCACGCGGAGTCCTTCAAGGAGAAGAGCCTCGCGTCATACCTTGACGAGTGCCGCGCCCTCTCCGATGAGAAACTGCAATTGGTGGCTGGCCTGGAATATGAATGTGAACGGCGCATGCACATTTTGGGATACGGCGCCCGGACGCTCGCGCGCAGCCAGGACCCTCAGAATGTCATCAGGCAAATCGAAGACGAAGGCGCGGTTTCAGTCGTCGCCCACCCCAAGGACGAGTTCTTCCCATGGATCGAGAGCTTTGAGGTTTTGCCCAGCGGGATCGAAGCCTGGAACTCGAAATACGATGGCCGTTATGCTCCCCGGCCCGGAACTTTCGCTCTAGTCCAGAGATTACGGTTGCGCTCTCAAGAGTTGCACGCCTTCTATGGCCAGGATCTTCATTGGAAGAAGCAGTTCCGCGGTTTGTTTGTGGAACTCGATGTTCTGGCCGCCGACCCTGGCCAGATCGTTGGCGCCTTGCGGAGCGGAGCCTACCACGGCCGCAAAGGAGATCTCGAGCTACCGGCTTCCGGGGTTATGCCAGAGGCAATTCTCGAGGAATTTGGCCGCGTGCATGAGAGGTCGTATCACTGGTGGCAATTCCTCCGACGAACCAAACAGAAGCTGGACAGGGCCGGGATCAAAGTTCCCGAATCCCTGAAGGCACAGCTGCGAAGGATTTTTTGATGGGCGAAGCAGAACGTGTTGTCTTGATGTATCACGAACTCGAGCGGCCAGGGCTGCCCTTATGCCAGTCGGAACCTGGATATGTTCGATACGTCGTGCGGGAATCGGACTTTCGCGCCCAGGTGAATTTTCTTAAAGAAAGCGGGTGGAGCGGACTGAGTGTGACTGAGGCTTTCTCAGAGCCCCAGCGCTCGGGAATTGTGATCACATTCGATGACGGCTGCGAAACCGACCTGCTTACCGCCGCTCCGATTCTGAAGGACGCCGCTTTCGGTGCGACGTTCTACATCACCGTTGGGTTTGTCGGCCAAAGAGGCTATCTCACGGCCAAGCAGGTGCAAGAGGTAAGTGGCGCTGGTTTCGAAATCGGCTGTCACTCCCTGACACACGCCTACCTGCCCGATTTAGATGACTCCGGGCTGGAGAAGGAAATCAGTCTGGCGAAGAACCAGTTAGAACAAATGACGGGACGGACCGTTCGCCACTTTTCCTGCCCTGGCGGCCGTTGGAGTGCAAGGGTCGTCGAAACTGCCCGGAGGGCAGGCTATCAAACCCTTGCCACCAGCCGGCCTCGTGCCAATGCGATGGCTGGTAATCATTACTCCCTGGGCCGGATTGCCGTAATGCGGGAAACTCCCTTGCCGGTCTTTGCGAAGATCTGCCGCGGAGACGGCCTGTGGAGGCTGGCTTTGCGGAATCGGCTTCGCGATCTGGTGAAAGCTTCTTTGGGAAACAACGCCTACGATCGCGCACGCTCCGCCCTGTTGCAGGCCAAAGGGCGGCACTGAACCGGCGAATTCGGGAGAATGACCGAATTGAGCCTGTGAAGTGGGTTTTCGAAACGTCCAACAACCTACGTAATCTGTCGCGTTCCACCAACCCAAATTAAATTCTCCATTAAGCAAGTCAAATTTCGAAAGTGCGCACGATCTGAGAGGTGTTCATGTCCGCCAGCCGCATGGCTCTGCGCGCTACTCGTCACTGCTGGAATCCGCTTTTCCGCGCCATTGGCATGGCGTCTTTGGCCGCTGTTTGCATCAGTTGGACTGCCTGCAACCAGGTTTTATCGAACTCCGCGCCGGCCTCGAGCAGCTTAGCCTCGAACCTGACAGCCAAAATCATGGTGAATCCCGCTCGCGCGACTTTACAGTCTCAGGGGTCGCTCTTGTTTCGGGCAGTGCTGCGGGGAAGCAGCGAGCCAGATGTTCAGTGGGAAGCCAGCGCTGGCAGCATTCTATCCAATGGGCTGTTTGTGGCTCCTTCCGTCCGCAGCCCTCAAGTTGTGACCGTTACCGCCTTCAGCCTGGGCCGACCGTGGGCACGCAGCGTCGCCGTGGTCACGGTTGTCACGCCATTGGCCATCGAAACACCCTCTCTTGCGGATGCGGTGGCCGGCACCCAGTACGACGTGAGCCTGCAGGCCAGCGGCGGGAAGCCGCCGTACCAGTGGGCCGTTTCCGGAGCCCTGCCGGCGGGCTTGCAGCTCGATTCATCGGCGGGGGTCATCTCCGGCCTGCCGGTCCAGGCGGGCAGCTTCCCCTTCAGTATTCAGGTTACCGACAGCGCGAACCTGAGCGCGACCCAGACCGTGGCCCTGCTGGTAGACTCACCCAACAACGAAGCGCCATTTGATGGGCCGGCGGAACTACCACGGGTTTACCTGTCTTCTTCCCTGGCCGACACCCCAGCTCCCGGTAACGTTATCTTTGTCGGCGCTGGACAGAACTTCCAGGACGCGCTCAATCGCGCCAACTGCGGAGACACCATCCAGCTCCAGGCGGGAGCGGTTTTCAGCGGGATGTTCCTGTTCCCGGCCAAGGCCTGCGATGACCAACACTGGATCATCGTGCGCACCAGCAGCGACGACAGCCTGTTGCCGCCCGAGGGAACACGCCTGACTCCCTGCTATGCAGGAGTCGCTTCTCTGCCCGCGCGGCCAGCCTTCAATTGCGCATCGGTGCAAAACGTGATGGCCCAAATTGTCTATGGCGGGAAGGCCGGAGACGGGCCCATACATCTTGCCGCCGGCGCGAACCACTATCGCCTGCTCGGTCTCGAGGTCACCCGACTGGCGGGGGGCAAGCTGGGCCATCTCATTGCGCCGCAATCCGGGACCACGGCAGACCACATCGTTCTGGACCGGGTCTGGCTGCACGGGACGGCGCAGGATGAGACCAAGGGTGGAATCCAGTTGAGCGGCACGACCAACGTTGCGGTGGTGGACTCATTCTTCACCGATTTCCACTGTATCGCACTATCCGGCGAATGCACCGATGCGCAAGCCATCGGTGGCGGAACGGGAAACAAGCCGAGCGGGCCTTACAAAATCGTGAACAATTTTCTCGAGGCGTCCGGCGAAGTAATTTTATTCGGCGGTGGTGCGGCGACCGTTGCCCCGGCCGATATCGAAATCCGACGCAATCATTTCTTCAAACCCATGACCTGGTTGCCCGGCACGCCCGGATTTGTCGGCGGGGCGGACGGCAACCCGTTCATTGTCAAGAACCACTTTGAACTCAAGAATGCACAGCGGGTGCTGTTTGAAGCCAACATCCTGGAGAATAACTGGGGCGGATTCTCGCAGCACGGCCAGGCCATCCTGTTGACCCCGAAAAATCAGCACACCCCCACCGGCAATGTTTGTCCCCTCTGCCAGGTTACAGATGTCACGATCCGCTACAGCACCATCAGCCATGTAGGCGGTGGTTTGGAGATGAGCACTTCGATCTCGGGTGACGGAGTCGATGGAGGCGTGGCGCAAGCCGGAGGGCGTTACAGTATCCATGACATTACGATCAATGATGTCAGCGCTTCGAAATATCATGGCGGGGGCGGGCTGTTGAACGTGGGAAACAGCTGGGGTGCCAACGGCTTGAACAATGTCGTCATCAACCACATTACCGGGTTTGGTGACCCAGGCAGGCACTTGTTGACCGTTGAGGACAATGTTGCCCTGCCTCAAATCGCCGGATTCACCTTCACCAATAACATCGTTGGAGCAAGCCGTTATCCGGTCTGGAGCGCGGGTGGGGGACCTTCCAATTGCGCCTTCAGCGATATTCCGATGGAGGTCTTCAGCCGTTGCTTTAATCCCTATTCGTTCACCCACAACGCCATCGTTGCCACCCCCGCCAGCACGCCGGCATCGGCGTGGCCCGCCGACAACTATTTTCCCAGCGGAACGGCTGCCGCGGGCCTGATCGAACCCAATGGGCAACCGCACGCGAACTACCAGCTGGCGCCTTCCAGTCCGTATAAGAATGCGGGTACGGATGGCAAGGACCTCGGGGCCGACATGGCGACCCTGCAAACCATGCTCTCCGGGGTTTACTAGTCGCTTTCACAAGTTTCCAAGCAGTCGTCGGACCGAAGAGGCGTGCAATCCAAATCTTGATCCCGCAACCCTCCACCTTTGCAAATCGCCGCATGCAGAGTGGGGAACCGTCCACGATATGGCATGGCCGCGTGAATCACGGTAGTCTGCCCTAAAGAGTACGCGGAGCCACGATTTCCTCATAAAATGGACTAACAGGCGTCGTCTGCGAACAAACGGCAACGATCTTCCGGGCCCTGTAGAACATTTCGAGCAATGGGTGGCGAGCAACATGAAATCGCAAATGGAATGGCTTGTCGCGCTTGTTTTCTTCATGCTGACGACCGCCCTCTGGACCACGGCCAGCGCCCCGTCCTGCAGCCCGGGTCCTTATTGCGCCCGTACCGACCGCCACACCGAACCTTACCCCAAAGACCCGCCGGCGGTTGGCTCCGCGGGCTTTATCCAGACGGATCCCGTTTTTAACTCCCGAATCCTGAGGGTTACAGATGGCATGACAGATCCCAGGAAGCCGGACCAGAGCTTTCAAGGACCGGCATCGGCTCAACAGAACATTTTCAGTACTGACAGCAAATATTTCTACGTGATAGAGACCGGCGGCAAGTTCTTAATTTATGACTTTGATCCGGTCAAAATGACGGCGAAACCTCGCAACACTCCCGACCTCAGCTGGCGCGCCGAACCGCAGTTCAGCTACTCGAAACCGAACCTCCTGTACGGCGTCCCCACTGCGAGTCCCGAACTTCAGCAATACGATGTCAGCAGCGGAAAGATAACTACGATCCACAATCCCACCAGTTGCGTCAAACTGGATGCTGCGGACCGGGGATTCGACCTTTCGGTGAGCGCTGATGACAATCGGTTCATGGTCGTTATCGGACCTAAGCAGGATGAGAACTATCTGGTCTATGTTTATGACCGGCAGAAGGGCTGCCGCTGGCTTAACACTCAAACCGGTGAGGTCGGCGGCGAGTGGGGTCCGAAAGGAACGGCACAAATGAATCGCGCCTCGGTCCATGATTCGCGAATCTCAAAATCAGGGAACTACGTCGTGACGACCGGCGGCGGCGCCGGGCCGATGGTCTGGGAGATCGACACACTCAACGTCAGTGCCTGCGACAAAAGGCCCCCCGTGCTATGCGGAGGACATCATGCACTCGGTTATTCCCACATGGTGAATGCGGCCGGCGCGAAGCATCCGATGGAATTGTTAGTCCGTCCCCTGAATAGCCTCGCCTCCGTTTCCCGAATCGTCCCGAACCTGGAACCGACTCAAGGTTGGTACGACAAACATTTCTCCTGGAACAATGTGGATCCGCAGGATACCAATCCGGTTTGCTTATCGACCTACCGCTCCGACAATCCTGATAGTCCGCGCACGCCGCCCAGGGTGGTGGGCCCATGGGAAAACGAGATCGATTGCGTGGAGATGGATGGCAAAGGATCGGCGGTTTGGCGATTCGCCCACACCTACAGCACGGCGAAAAACGGCTTCTGGTCAACCCCCAGGGGAAATGTCTCGCAGGATGGCCGCTTCTTTCTCTTTACTTCGGATTGGGAAGACCAACTGGGCCGGACTCCGAATGGGAAGCAGTACCGTCATGATGCCTTTATTGTCGAGTTGAAATAGCGGGAATTGATCTTGGATTCTCAGGAAATCCTCACTCCAAACGCCGATCAGGAAGCGGGCAAATTTTCGCCCACCCCCCGCGATGACAAAAGAAATATGGACCGTTCGCTGGCGCACAGCCTCGCCTGGCGGGCCGCGGCCGATTGGGCGAGCCAGATTCTCAGCTGGGCTTCTTTATTTGTCGTAATCCGTCTGCTGACACCGGCCGATTTTGGGATCGCAGGGATGGCGGTGGTTCTGCTTCCCTATCTTCGCTGGATCAGTGATTTTGGCATTCAACGGAGCGTGGTGAACCTGCGCGACCTGAGCCATGAGCAGCTCGCCCAGTTAAACACCTTCACTTCATTCATGGGCTTTGCAGGATTCGGCCTCTCTGTGCTATTGGCCAAGCCCTTGGCGCTTTTCTTTAGGACACCTGCCCTGACCCCGGTGGTTATAGTGACCTGCTTCACGTTAATTCCCTGGGGCCTGCGCTCGGTGCCGGAAGGACTCCTGATACGGGACCTTCGGTTCCGGACGATCGCCGGAATCGAAGCCAGCTACGCTATTGTCACGGCCGCAGTCACTCTCGTTCTCGCTCTCTTGCACTTCGGATACTGGGCGCTGGTCTTGGGCAACGTGATTGGAGTAGTAGCGCGAACAATTCTCATCGCCTGGGCCTACCCGTTCGGGTACGCCGTTCCCCATTTGCCATCTCTCCGCAAACCGCTGCTTTTCGGATGGCACGTGCTGGTTTCCATGATCGCCCTCAACTCCTACCAGCGTCTGGACAACGTCACGGCCGGCCGGGTACTTGGGCAGGCCGCGCTCGGCGTCTACGCTGTCGCCTGGAACCTGGCAAACGTTCCTTTGGAGAAAATAACCTCGCTCGTGACCACGGTGATCCCCAGCTATCTGGCCGCCGTACAGGACGACGCGGCCGCGTTACGCCGCTATCTGCGCACGCTGACCGAGCTGATCGCTCTGGCGGCATTTCCGGCCACGATCGGGCTTGGACTCGTGGCCCACGAACTGGTTCCCGTGGCCTTCGGTAAGAAATGGATTGGGGTGGTTGGACCGCTGGAGGTCTTGTCTGTGTACGCCGCTTTCCGTTCCATTGTTGCGCTGCTTCCCAAGATCCTTACGGCAGTGGGAAATCCGCGTTATGTCATGTGGAACGAACTTGCGGGGCTGGTGATCCTTCCCATGGCTTTTTATGTCGGCAGCCGCTGGGGCGTCAGCGGAATCGCCTGGGGTTGGGTGGCCGCGTACCCATTGGTAGTCATCCCGCTCTACCGGAAAGTCTTCCAGACCATCGCTATGCAGCCGAGAGAATATTTTCGGGCGGTAAGACCGGCGCTTGACGGTTCGCTGGCAATGACGGCAGTACTGCTTGGTCTGAGATGGGTCTGGCCGGCATCTTCGGCGCTGTGGTTACGCTTGATCGTCGAGATTGTTGCGGGTGCGGTGACGTACATCGCCATCGTGCTGTTGTTGCACCGGCAGCGCGCCATGAATTTCCTGGCGCTTGCCAAGAGCTTGAGACGCAAGCAGGGTTAAGAGGGGTCGTTTTCCTGCGATCACCCAGTTTGTTCGGGCCAGATTGATTCGGGCCAGATTGAAATGACGCCGTCCTCGACGCCATCGCCACCGGAAGAAATCGCGACCGCGCGGCCACAAGTCGCCATCTACCAGACTCTCGATGAACTCGGGCCACTGCGAGAAGAATGGGACAACCTTCTCTCGAGCGTGCCCACCGCCACCATTTTTTCCAGCTGGGAGTGGTTGACCGCGTGGTGGCGGGCGTTTGCCAACGAAGACCGACTGAAAGTTCTGGCCTTTCGCGAAGCCTCAGGAAGACTGATCGGTCTGGCGCCTCTGGCGGTCACTGTCCAACGTTGGCTCGGTCGAGAGCTGCGGCTGTTGAGGTTCATGGGAGACGGCAGCCATGACTCGGACAATTTGGACATTCCAGTATTGCCCGGGTGGGAGGCGGAATGTTCGCCTGCTTTTCTCGACTGGCTGGAACAACGCGGACACGACTGGGACCTGTGCCAACTAAACACGCTTGCGGAAGGCTCGCCGATGGGTTCGCGCCTCAGGCAAGACCTGATGGCACGGCAATGGACCATCTTCACGTCTTCCAGGCCGTGGTCGGTGATCGAACTGCCTGAAACCTGGGAGGGATACCTTAAGAGTCTTTCCAGCAAGGAGCGCGGCAAGATTGGTTTGCGCGCTCGCAGGCTGGAGAAGAGATATGCGATTCGGATGCGGCGATGCGCCGATTCGAAGGATCTGGGCCCCTGCCTGGAAGCGCTTTTCACTCTGCACCGGAAGCACTGGCGTGTTCGCGGCCTGCCCGGAACGCTGAGCATGCCGCAACGGCAGCAATTCTATTTCGAACTTTCATCTTCCCTTCTGGCCCGCGGATGGCTTGAGTTCTGGCTGCTGGAATTGGAAGGTGTGCCCGTGGCCGCGCAATTCGGCCTGCGCTACAAAACTACTCTCTATTCCCTGCAGGAGGGTTTCGATCCAGACTACGCTTCCGACAGTGTCGGCTATGTGTTACGCGCCAACGTGTTGAAGTACGCGATCAGCGAAGGTATGCGCCGGTATGACTTCCTGGCCGGCACTGATGATTCCAAGCTTCGCTGGGGCGCGCACGTGCAGCAGTACGTTAACCTTGAGTTTGCGCGCCCGTTCTCGGCAGGCAGCGCTTGCCTGAAACTGAATCACGCGAGCCGGCATGTGAAAGGCTGGATGCGCGGGCACTTGCCGACGCAGATGTTTCGGGCAATCAAGCGGCTGCGAGGAGCATCTGCCGGAAATCAGCCGACACCAGAGGTTGACCCGCGGGGTGGATCAGAAGGGTCTACGGACTGATCTTCATGCGTCCAACATCGGCAGTGCGCGCCAGTAGAGTCGAGGACTTGAGCCACAGTTTGGCGCCGAAGAATGCCGGGTAGAGAAGGCTCATCAGCCTTGCCGGAGCCGAGGGCGGCGGAGAGCTTGCGTCGGGATATCCAACATCGTGAAGCGTGTCGCCGATCACGCTTTCCAACTCTCTCACCTGTGCCGATGAAAGAACTGTCTTCCATCTGCCTATTGGACTGAAGTTTTTTTGCGCGGGATCGTTTTTGAACGACGAATTGGGCGTGCGAACCGAACCCAAGGGGTTATTGCGAATGCGCTCGTAGTCGAGATCCTGTTCGATGAAGGCGCTTATCTGGGCCAGCGTTTCCCGGGAATGTTCGACCAGGTCTTCGTAGTGGATCTCCAGGTAATCATGGCCGAGGCCACGTCCGTGTTGCCGGCCTTTGCGCACCATCCATCTCCAAAACAGTCCGGCAGTCAGAAGGCTGCGCTCGCGGTCCCAGGCAAAAGGACGAATCCAGCCAATCTTGTCCAGCGACAACGCTACATCCCGGCCGTCGCGGATGATGTGAATCACCAGTGCGTCCGGAATCAGGACCTTGATCTGCGGCATATACAGCAAGTGCAATGGTGTGGATTCTGCCCAGCGCTCCACTCCTTGCTTGCGGGCTATGGTCTCCATCACAATTCGAAGGAAATCTCCGGGGTTGCGGCAATCGGCAAGAATGCGAGGAGAAATCTCTTCAGGAGAAAGTCCTGTCCGTTCAAACAATTTGCTCCGCAACCATGACTGCAGGAGTTTTTGCCGGCTGCGCAGGTGACGCAAGTTGCCGAAACGAAGACCCAGCAGATTGAAGGCGTTGCTCTCCGCGTGATAAACGGCAAAGCCGCCCGAGGAAAGCAACATGTGATACAAAAGCTTCGTTCCCGAACGGCCGCAGCCCAGGACAAAGACGGGCGCTCTGCTGCGGCCGGTTTTCACGGTTTGCCCACTCTCAAGAGTGCTGGATTCGGTTTGCATGCCTCTGGCCGCGACTCACCGCAGGCTAGTTCTGATGTTCCACGCAGGCAGCTTGCGGTGGCGCCTCCGTGAGCTCCAGTTCTCCCAAGCTGGCCAATCTTCCCGCCGGAGTCTTCGTCTTGAGCCACAGCTTGGAGCGTAAGTAGCTCCGGTAGGTCAAACGCATGCGCAATTCTGACATGCCTGCCTTCCTTTGCTCAGGCGGAGTCACCAGCTCGTAACCCAGATCTTCGAGGCTGCTTCCCACCAGTTTTTCGATTGAAGCGATTTCCCGGGGGGAAAGTCTCTCCTTCCAGCGGTTCAGGGGATTCGATGGCAAATTCCGTTCTTCGTCACGGAAGGACGAATTCGATTCGCTCAGGCGGCCCAGGCTAGCATCCCTGATTCGTTCGTAATCAAGATCATGGTCGAGGAATTTTCCCAGTTCCCGGAGTACCGTTCGCGGATCGGTGACCAGCGTCTCATAGTGAACTTCCATGTAGTCCGGTCCTAAGGCGCGCCCATGCCGCTGCCCGCTGCGCACCATCCACTCCCAATACAGAGCGGTTGCCTCCAGACTGTGGGAACTCCGGTCCCATGGAAGAGGCCTGAAGCCGCCCATTTTTCTTAACGAGAGGGCAATATCCCGGCCATCGCGAATGATATGGATGAACAGTGCCTCCGGAATATCGGTCTTGATCCTGGGCACGTGCAGCACATTGTCGGGATCATAAACTGCCCATCGGGCGGCTCCCTGGAGACGCGCGATTTCGTCCATGGTGATGCGGATAAAATCGCCGCCCGTCCGGCATTCGCGTTCCACCTTGTCACTTAATTCTGCTGCCGCGAGGCCGGACCTTTGAAAACCTTTGCTCCGCAGCCAGATTTGCAGAAGCTTTTTCCGGTTTTCGAGCCGATCTAGAGAGCCAACCCGGGGTAGCAGGAGTTTGTACACAGGGAGATAACCCCGATAGAGGGCAAATCCACCGGCTGACATCAGGGTATCGTAGAGGAGGTTGGTGCCCGATCGATGGCAGCCCATCACGAACACAGGGCAATTTCGCCGTTCCATGGTGCGATCGCAATCCCGTCGGATCCCGAAATGCCGCAGCGCCCGGGCCGTTGCGCCACACTCCGGAGTATAGCATTTCACTTGGAGCGCAACGTCCGGGCGCGGAAGAAGCAAAAGCTTCAGTAACTTGCTGCTCCCGAAGAGGCGATGTTACCCTCATGTTTTCAACGCGGATCAGCGAGAAACAGGCCGTCCATGGGAAAACCGCAATGCCGGGCGTGAGGAAATGGCTCACTGCCTATGGAAGAGCTCTGACCGGAAGAAAATTTGCCGCTCGCGGGCTCACGGTTTTTCCCGACGATACGTTCCTGGTTTCGTATCCAAAATCGGGTAACACCTGGATTCGGTTCCTGGTCTGCAACCTCCTTAATCCTGACGATCCTGTCACCTTCGCCGGATTGGAAGCGCGAATCCCGGAAATCTACGACGTCCCGGACCGCGTGCTCCGTGGATTCCGCCGTCCTCGCATCATCAAGAGCCATGAATGCTTCGACCCTCGTTACAGAAAAGTCATCTACGTGGTTCGCGATCCCAGAGACGTGGCGGTTTCGTACTACGAATTCCAGTTGAAGCGCCGCGTAATCTCCGAAGATTGCAGCCTGGATGCCTTT
>Ga0335081_10001341_pt1 | contig 39183 bp, 34 predicted proteins | sample Lox_Sample_35_FD_206713 | JGI IMG/M metagenome (GOLD analysis project Ga0335081, IMG submission 206713) | Soil microbial communities from Loxahatchee National Wildlife Refuge, Florida, United States - Lox_Sample_3.5 | ecosystem: Environmental > Terrestrial > Soil > Wetlands | place: USA...
GTTCCAGGTGCTCGCCGACGGTCACGGCAACGTGATCCATCTCGGCGAGCGCGACTGCTCCATGCAGCGCCGCCATCAGAAAGTCATCGAGGAGGCGCCGGCGCCGGGCATCACCGCACGCCAGCGGCGCATGATGGGCGAGCGCTGCATCGAGGCCTGCCGCGCGGTCGGTTACCGCAGCGCCGGCACGCTCGAGTTCCTGTATCAGGACGGCGAGTTCTACTTCATCGAGATGAACACGCGCATTCAGGTCGAGCACCCCGTCACCGAGCTCATCACCGGCATCGACCTGGTGAAGGCCCAGCTGCTGATCGCGGCGGGCGAGAAGCTGCCGTACACCCAGAGCGATGTGCAGATCCGCGGTCACGCCATCGAGTGCCGCATCAACGCGGAGGACCCGAAGAACTTCATGCCCTCGCCGGGGACGATCCGCCTGTGGCACGCTCCCGGGGGACCCGGTGTGCGCGTCGACAGCCACGTGTACTCCGGCTACAGCGTGCCGCCCAATTACGATTCGCTCATCGGCAAAGTCATCGCCCACGCCGAGACGCGCGATGCGGCCATCGCTCGCATGAAGAACGCACTCGCCGAGATGGTCATCGAGGGGATCAAGACCAACGTCCCCCTGCACCAGGAAATCTTCAATCACGCGGCGTTCCGCAGCGGCAGCCAGGACATCCACTATCTGGAGCGGCGCCTGGGATTGAGGTGAGGCCGACGCCGCGGCCATGCCTTTCGTGACGCTCGGGTTCGATCTCGGTGCGCTGGGCGCGGATGTCGCAGAGGCCGCCTGCTTCGCGACCGGAGCGCTGTCGGTGACGCTCAGCGACTGCCGTGACGATGCGGTGCTCGAGCCGGCGCCGGGAGAGGTGCGGCTGTGGCCGGCGACGCGCGTGCAGGCGCTCTTCAGCGGTGACACCGATGCGGCGGCGGCCGCGTGTGCGCTGGGTGCGCTCACCGGCATCGCCCCGACCGCCATCGAGATTGCGGTGCTCGAGGATCGCATCTGGGAGCGCGAGTGGCTGCGGGACTTCCATGCGATCCGCTGCGGCAGACGCTTGTGGATCTGCCCGCGTCACGAGTCGGTGTCGGACCCCGACGCCGTCATCGTCACGCTGGATCCCGGACTCGCCTTCGGAACCGGCACACACCCGACGACCGCGCTGTGCCTGGAATGGTTGGACGGTCAGCTTGCTCCCGGAGCGAGCGTGATCGACTACGGCTGCGGCTCGGGGATCCTGGGGCTCGCGGCTGCGAAGCTCGGCGCACAGCGGGTGTGGTGCTTCGACATCGATCCTCAAGCGCTTACCGCCACGCACGACAACGCTGCCGCGAACGGGTTGGGCGCGCACATCGCAGTGTGCGCGAGCCCGCAGGAGCTGCCGGAGCACGCCGACATTCTCATCGCCAACATCCTCGCAGCCCCCTTGAGCGCCCTGGCCAGCCGTTTCGCCGGCATGGTGCGTCCGGGCGGGCGGATCGTGCTCGCCGGCCTGACCGATGCGCAGGCGAGCGAGGTGACAGGCGCTTACGCCACATGGTTTGATATGCGCCGCTTCGCGGTGCGCGACGAGTGGGTGGGGCTCGAGGGCCTGCGCCGCGATCACTAGCATGTTCACCGTCTGCCCAAAGTGCAGTCTCAAGCTTGTCGTGACCGCCGCCGACCTGCGCGTGGCACAGGGCTTCGTGCGTTGCGGTCGCTGCTCGAACGTGTTCAACGCGCTCGCCGGGCTCACCGACGAGCAGCAGGCCGCGCTCGACCGGGAATCGCAGGCGGCCGCCGCGCAGCAGCGCGCTGCAACGCCGGCAGCAGCCACGCCGCAGCCGCCGGCTGAGCGAGCCCCGGCCCCGCGCGCACCCGTATCGCCGCCGCCGAGTCCGGCGCAACCGCCCCGCGGCTCCGCCGCGCAGGCACCGGTCACCGAAGCGAAGCCCGCTGGCGCGCCGGTGCGCACTCCGGCACCCACCCAGGCCCGAGCTCCGGCATCGCCCGCGCCGACTCCGCCACGCCCAGCAGCCGCATCGCCCACCGCGCCGGCACCGCCCCGGCCTCCCGCAAGCCCTCGACCGCCGCGGCCCGAGGAGCCGCCCATCCCGGATGGCGCCCTCGAGTTCAATCCGATCGCGACCGATGTGACGACGGTCTTCGTGCAGGCGGTCGCGCCGGCCGATGAGAGCCACAGCGGCACGTTCGAATCGATTGTGCTCTCGAGCGAGGACGCGCCGAGCGATGCCGAGAGTGAGGACGCCGGCGCCGAGAGCGCCCGGGACGCAACGGCCTCGAAGGAGGCTACGGCGCTCGAGGAGACCGCGGATACCGACACCATTCAGTTCGAGCTCGAGGAGATCGCAGCACGTCTCGATGCGCGGCACGCCGCCGGCACCGCGGAGCGCACGGCTGCGACTGCAGCGGCAGGCACGCGCGGCCCGGCGCGCACGGCCGAACTGGCGGGCGCCGAGTCCGAGGGGCAGACGGCCGATCCGGTGCGCGAGGCGGTGGCGGCGGAGTTCCTTCCGGCCGAGCGCTCGCACCGCGCGAGCGTGGCCTCTCGCGTGGCCGCGGCGATACTGGCGCTGGCGCTTGCAGCTCAGGTGGCGCACCACTACCGCACCGAGCTCGCCGGCATCGACACGCTCCGCGCTCCCCTCACCTCACTCTACCGGCGCCTGGGCGTGCCGCTCGCCTCACACTGGGACGTGCACGCCTACGAAGTCCACCAGCTCGGCGCGTTTGCCGGAGTACCCCTCCCCGGAGAGCTCACGATTCGCGCGAGCGTCAAGAACACGGCCTCCAAGCTGCAGCCACTGCCGCTGCTGCGCGTCATGGTGCAGGACAGCTTCGGCAACCGCGTGGCCTCGCGCGATGTGGCGCCGGCGGCATACGTGAAGGGCGGCGTCGCCCGCGACTTCCTGAGCGCCGGTCAACGCATCGACGCCGAGGTCGCCTTTGTCGATCCGGGACAGAACGCCGTCGGCTTCGAGATCGATGCGTGCCTCGAGCTTGCGGCCGGGCGCATCGCCTGCGCCAACGACCCGGCGCAACGCTGACGATGTTGCGGATCGGGCCGTATTCCCTCGCCGCGCGCGCCGTGCTCGCGCCGATGGCGGGCGTCACCGACCGGCCCTTCCGCATGCTGTGCCGCCAGCTCGGCGCCGGACTCGCGGCCGCCGAGATGCTCACCTCCGACACGCGCCTGTGGGACACGCCCAAGTCGCGACGCCGCATGGATCACGAGGGCGAGGCCGAGCCGCGTATCGTGCAGCTTGCAGGCGCCGAGCCCGAGGCCCTGGCGGAAGCCGCGCGCCGCAACGTCGAGCTCGGGGCGCAGATCATCGACGTCAACATGGGCTGCCCGGCAAAGAAAGTCTGCGGCCGGCTCTGCGGATCCGCCCTGCTCAGGGACGAGGCACTGGTCACGCGGATCCTCGAGGCGGTCGTGCGCGCGGTCAGCGTGCCGGTGACGCTGAAGATCCGCACGGGCTGGGCGCCAGCGGAGCGCAATGGCGTCGCCATCGCGCAGATCGCTGAAGCGTGCGGCGTTGCCGCTCTTGCCGTGCACGGCCGCACCCGCGCGGACTTCTACGCCGGTGCCGCAGAGTACGACACGATCCGCCATATCAAATCGGCGGTGCGAATTCCAGTGTTCGCGAATGGCGACGTCGACTCGGCGGCGAAGGCGCAAGCGGTTCTCGATTTCACGCAGGCCGACGGTGTGATGATCGGGCGCGCAAGCCACGGTGCGCCGTGGATTTTTCGCGCTGTCAATCCGCAGCTTGCCGGCGAGTGCGCGCCCGAGCCGCTAGCGCCGCGCGAAGTGCGTGCTATCATCCTTGAGCATCTCGAATCCCTGTACGCTTTCTACGGTGAGGACGCCGGCGTTCGGATCGCGCGCAAGCACCTCGGCTGGTACTGCGAGCGACTACCGGATGCGGCAAGCGTCCGCCAGGCCCTGATGGCGCCGGGGAATACAGTCTCGCAATTTGCGCTGACGAAGAATTATTTTGACGAGTGGGTCGACGGGGCCGGGACTTAGCATCCGAGGAGACTTCGGTGACGGCGCAGGAAGCCGCTGCTCGATTCGGCAAGCGATCGGGCCTCACCGGAGCTTTCACGGTGTCACGGCCGCGCGGTGCGACCGACGAGATCGGGGAGCCCTACATGGCGGTCAAGAAGAACGGTCGAATCCGGCGGGATTTCGTCGCGAAATCCAATGGCAAGGAGCTGCCGTTGCGCACCCATGCGGAGCGCGCCCTGAACGATTACTTCGCCAGCCTGAACGGCCATCGGCCCGCGCACCTGTATGACCTCGTGCTGCGCGAGGTCGAGGAGCCGCTGTTCAAGGCCGTGCTCGACTACACCGAGGGCAACCAGGTGCGCGCGGCCGACATCCTGGGCATCAATCGTGGCACGCTGCGCAAGAAGCTGCGCCTGCTCGGGTTGTCCGCGTAGCGCTGACGGGGCCCGGCAGCCGGAGATGTCTGCCTCGAGCGCAAAGGTCTGATGCTGGTTCGGGTTCGCCGCGCACTGCTTTCCGTGTCCGACAAGAGCGGGCTCGTCGAGCTCGCGCGCGAGCTGGCGCGACGCAACATCGAGCTCGTTTCGACGGGCGGCACCGCGCGGCTCCTCGCCCAGCAGGGCTTCGCGGTGCGCGAGGTCGCAAGCTACACCGGTTTCCCCGAGATCATGGACGGGCGGGTGAAGACGCTGCACCCGAAGATCCACGGGGGGCTGCTCGGCCGACGCGGCACCGACGATGCGGCGATGGCGCTGCACGACATCCCACCGATCGACCTGGCCGTCGTGAATCTGTATCCCTTCGCCCAGACCGTCGCGCGGCCCGACTGCCGCTACGCGGAAGCCGTCGAGAACATCGACATCGGCGGGCCCGCCATGCTGCGCGCGGCGGCCAAGAATCACGAGTTCGTGGCCGTGGTGGTGGATCCGGCCGACTACGCGCTGCTGCTGCGGGAGCTGGAGACGCACTCCGGCGGCACCACGCTCGAGTTGCGCTCGCGGCTCGCGGCCAAGGCCTTTGCGCATACTGCCCGCTACGACACGATGGTCTCGAGCTATCTGCTCACGCGCCATCGCGCTCCCGGGGAGCATTTCCCGGCGACGCTGCCACTGGTGTTCGAGAAGCTGCTCGACCTGCGCTACGGCGAGAATCCCCACCAGGCGGCCGCGTTCTATCGCGACCCCACGCTGCGGGGGACCAGCATCGCGACCTACCGCATGCTGCAGGGCAAGGAGCTCTCCTTCAACAACATCGCCGACGCCGATGCAGCCATCGAGTGCGTGCGCCAGTTCGATGAGCCGGCGTGCGTCATCGTCAAGCATGCCAACCCCTGCGGCGTTGCCGTCGCGGCGCTGCCGCTCGATGCCTACGAGGGCGCGTATCGAACGGATCCGACCTCGGCGTACGGCGGCATCATCGCCTTCAATCGCGAGCTCGATGCCGCCACAGCCGCGGCGATCGTGGGGCGGCAGTTCGCCGAGGTCATCGCGGCCCCGCAGGTCACCGCGGAGGCCCAGGCGGTGCTCGCGGGCAAGGCCAACATCCGCCTGCTCGCCCTCGGCGACCTGCGCAATGCGCCGACCTCCGAGCTCGAGTACCGCAGCGTGACCGGCGGACTGCTGGCGCAGACGCGCGACACCGCCAGCGTTGCCGCGCACGAGTTGAAGCCCGTCACCCGCCGCGCGCCGACGGCAGCCGAGCTCAAAGACCTGCTGTTCGCGTGGCGCGTGTGCAAGTACGTCAAGTCAAACGCGATCGTGTTCGCGCGGGATGGCGCGACGATCGGCGTCGGTGCCGGGCAGATGAGCCGCGTGTACTCGAGCCGCATCGCCGCGATGAAGGCGCAGGATGAGAAGCTCACGACGCAGGCTGCGGTCATGGCCTCGGACGCCTATTTTCCGTTTCGCGACGGCATCGACGTTGCTGCCGGCTACGGCATTCGCGCGGTCATTCAGCCGGGCGGCTCGAAGCGCGACGACGAGGTGATCGCCGCCGCGGACGAGCACGGCATCGCGATGGTGTTCACCGGCGCGCGCCATTTCAGGCACTAGGCTTTGCTCGCATGAAAGTGCTCATCGTCGGATCGGGCGGCCGCGAGCACGCGCTCGCCTGGAAGTGCGCGGCCTCGCCCCGGGTCACCGAGGTCCTCGTGGCGCCGGGCAATGCGGGCACGGCGCTCGAGCCGCGCGTGCGCAACGTCGCGGTCAGCGCCGACGACCTGACGGGGCTCGTCGCGCTCGCCGCGAAGGAGCAGGTTGCCCTCACGATCATCGGGCCCGAGGGGCCGCTGGTGGCGGGTGTCGTCGATGAGTTCAAGGCGCACGGACTGGCCTGTTTCGGTCCGAGCCGCGCCGCCGCGCGGCTCGAGGGCTCCAAGGCCTTCACCAAGGAATTCCTCCGCCGTCACCGCATTCCCACGGCCGCCTACGCCACCTTCACGCGCGCGAGCTTCAGCGCCGACTACGTGCGGCGCCAGCGCCCGCCCTTCGTGGTGAAGGCGAGCGGGCTTGCCGCCGGCAAGGGCGTTGTGATTCTCGACTCGGCCGAGGAGGCCATCGCCGCCGCGCAGGCGATGTTCGACGGGCGCTTCGGTCCGGCCGGAAGCGAGGTCGTCATCGAGGAATTCCTGCCGGGCGAGGAGCTGAGCTTCATCGTGATGGCGGACGGCCGCGACGCGTTGCCGCTCGCGACCTCGCAGGATCACAAGCGCCGGGACGACGACGACCGGGGCCCGAATACCGGCGGCATGGGAGCGTACTCGCCCGCACCGGTCGCAACCGGCGCAGTCCACGCCCGTGCGATGCGCGAGGTGATCGAGCCCACGATTCGCGGACTCGCCGCGGATGGCATGCCGTTCACGGGCTTTCTGTATGCCGGGCTGATGATTGCCCCGGATGGCACACCGAACGTCGTGGAGTTCAACTGCAGACTGGGCGACCCCGAGACTCAGCCGCTGCTCATGCGGTTGCGCTCAGATCTGACCGTGCTGTGCGAGGCGGCGCTCGCCGGCCGGCTTGCCGGAGCCCAGGCCGAGTGGGACCCGCGCGCGGCACTGGGCGTGGTGATGGCGGCCGCGGGCTATCCGGATGCGGTGCGCACCGGTGATCCGATCGCGGGACTCGAGGCCGCAGCCCGCCTGCCGGGCAAGGTGTTCCACGCCGCCACGCGCGTGAGCGAGGGCCGCATCGTCACGAGCGGCGGCCGGGTGCTGTGTGCAACGGGCATGGGGGCAACGGTGTCCGAGGCGCGTCGACAGGCCTATGCGCTCGCCGATGCGATTCGCTGGGAGGGCGTGCACTACCGGCGTGACATCGGCTACCGCGCGCTCGAGCGGGAGACCACGAAGAGGACTTGACGCGTCTAGGCGCTCTCGACCGGTTCGCTCTTAGAAGCTCACTCGCACGAAGAACTCCGGCCCGCTCAGCGCCTGCGAGAAGCGTCCCGGCGTGCCGTTGGTGAGCGACTCATAGTTGACGCGGATGATCTGATAGCCGGCACCGACGGCGAAGGGCGCCGCGATGCGGTACTGCAGGTCACCGTGATAGTCGGCGAGCGAGCCGGTGAATCCGTGGATCGTCGTGCCGAACCACTGACCACGACCGTTCAGCGAGATACCGCGCCAGATGCGCCAGGTGCCCTCGACGGCGCCGGTCGGAAACGCGCCGGCGACGGAGGTCTCGTGCTGCTGCAGGCGAGCCGGCACCGAGCCGATCGCATCGGCATCGAGCAGGTGGACGCCGAGACCGGCGCCGAGCTCGAAATGCGAGGTGCGAATGAACGAGCGCGTGTAGGTGAACCCCATCATCCGCCAGGTGAGCGAGCTTTGAACCTGGTACGCGGGCGGCACGGTGAAGGTCTGGTTGCCGAAGATGATCGTGTGGTTGAACAGCGCCTGTCCCGACAGCCCGAGGCTCAGATAGTCGACTCGCAGCAGGTTGCGCTCCCGCATCCGCAGACCGAGCTCGAGCCTGCCCTGGTGATCCTTGGTCGGCCACCCGAGATCGGTCTGGCCCGAGAGCGCGGTTCCGCCGAGCGGCTTGCCGGTCGGATCGATGCGGATCCCGCTGGTCACCGTCGGCACGAAGTAAATGATGCGCAGATCAAGCCGGTCAGTGATGGGACTCGCGTAGTCGGCATTGGGCACCGGGTCGCCATCGGCGGCGGCGGCCGTCGCCGGTACCAGCAGGCAGGCCGACAGCGGCAGGATCGCGACGCTCGCCCACCAGCCGAGGGATCGGTTCAAGCGCCGGCCGGGCGTGCCGGACGGCCGCAGGGAAGGCTGCATTTGCGCTCGAGGCTCCGAATGAAGCAAGCGCCGGCATCTTCTTATATGCGCGAGTGCGGCGCCAGCGTCGCCTGACTGCGACGCTGCCCTTCCGTCGACTGGTTCACAATCCTCAGCGCTTCATCGCCTCGAAGAACTCGCTGTTCGACTTCGTGTCCTTCATCTTGTCGAGCAGGAATTCGATGGAGGCCAGCTCGTCCATCGGATGCAGGAGCTTGCGCAGGATCCACATCTTCGCGAGCTCGCCCTGATCGGTGATGAGCTCCTCCTTGCGCGTGCCGGAGCGGTTGATGTTCACCGCCGGGAAGACCCGCTTCTCCGAGATCCTGCGGTCCAGGTGGATCTCGCTGTTGCCCGTGCCCTTGAACTCCTCGTAGATCACGTCGTCCATCTTCGAGCCCGTATCGATGAGCGCAGTCGCCAGAATGGTGAGGCTACCGCCCTCTTCGATGTTGCGCGCCGCGCCGAAGAAGCGCTTCGGGCGCTGCAACGCGTTGGCGTCCACGCCGCCCGTCAGCACCTTGCCCGAGGAGGGCACCACGGTGTTGTAGGCACGCGCGAGCCGCGTGATCGAATCGAGCAGGATGACTACGTCCTTCTTGTGCTCGACCAGGCGCTTCGCCTTCTCGATGACCATCTCGGCGACCTGCACGTGGCGGGCCGCCGGCTCATCGAAGGTGCTGGAGACGACCTCGCCCTTCACGGTGCGCTGCATCTCGGTGACCTCCTCGGGCCGCTCGTCGATGAGCAGCACGATCAGGTACACCTCGGGCTGGTTCGCCGTGATCGAGGTCGCGATGTTCTGCAGCAGCATCGTCTTGCCCGCCTTGGGCGGTGAGACGATGAGGCCGCGCTGACCCTTGCCGATGGGCGCGACCAGATCGATCGTGCGGGCCGTGAGATCCTCGGTGGAGCCGTTGCCGCGCTCGAGTTTCAGGCGCTTGGTCGGATGCAGCGGCGTCAGGTTCTCGAACAGCACCTTGTTGCGCGAGCTGTCGGGCGAGTCGAAATTGATCTCGCCGACCTTGAGCAGCGCGAAATAGCGCTCGCCGTCCTTCGGCGGTCGGATCAGTCCGGAGATCGTGTCGCCGGTGCGCAGGTTGAAGCGGCGGATCTGACTGGGACTTACATAGATGTCGTCGGGGCCGGCGAGGTAGGAGCTGTCGGAGGAGCGCAGGAAGCCGAAGCCGTCCTGCAGGATCTCGAGCACGCCGTCGCCGTAGATGTTCTCGCCGTTTCTCGCGTGCGCCTTCAGGATCGAGAAGATGATGTCCTGCTTGCGCGAGCGGGCCATGCTCTCCAGGCCCATCGATTCGGCGAGCTTGACGAGGTCGTTGATCGGCTTCGCCTTGAGCTCGGTCAGATTCATCGAGCTGCGGGACTGCGTGAGTTCCGCCGGGCTGATGACTTCCGCGTCGTCGCCGCCGTCGAAGACGTCGATGTCGTGCATCATGTCATCGGGACGACCATTGCCGCGGTTGCCGTCACGGTTGCCGTGGCGCGGGCCCTTGGGGCGGTTGCGCCCCTGATTGCCGAGATAGCCTCTCACCGCGGCACCGCCTGCCTCGAAGACACCGGCGGTAGGTTCTTGTCCAGGAACGCGGAGAGCTGCGACTTGGTGAGCGCGCCGACCTTCTGATCCTCGACGGAGCCGTTCTTGAACAGCAGCAGCGTGGGAATCCCGCGGATGCCGAACTTCGGCGGTGTCTGCGGATTCTCATCGATGTTGAGCTTCGCGATCTTGATGCGGTCCTGATACTCGAGCGCAATCTCATCGAGGATCGGGGCAATCATCTTGCAGGGGCCACACCACTCGGCCCAGAAGTCGAGCAGAACGGGCTTCTCGGACTTCAGGACGTCCTGGCTAAACGTGGCATCGGTGGTATGCACGATGTGCGGGCTACTCACGCGGTTCAACCTCCGTGGGGAGAACAACAGGTTTTGATTGGGAGACTCTAGGTCTAAAGGCTGGAATTGGGCGGAACGGCGAAAGCCGTGCCAGAAACACCCGTCAAACGGTTACACTAACTCTAAGGTAAGGACGGAAATTGACCTTGTCAGGGAACGATTTGGAAGGTTCGGGTTGTCGGGCCCCGCATTGGCGGTAGGCCGGGTAGCCCGCGTCTTGAACACCTTTGTAGCGCTTCTGAGCCCGTTTTTCAAGGCCCCCATATGACACAACGCGTCGATTGTTGCGATCAATGAGTGACCCGAGTCCCACTTCCGTGAGCTTCGACTCGCTCGCGCTGGAGCCTGCGTTGATGCAGGGAATCCGTGACGCCGGCTTCGTGCGCTGCACGCCGATCCAGGCCCAGACCCTGCCCATCGCGCTCACCGGGCGCGACGTGGCGGGCCAGGCGCAGACCGGCACCGGCAAGACCGCCGCCTTCCTCATCGCGCTGTATCACGCGCTGCTCACCCGCCCACCGCCCTCACATCGTCAGCCGACGTCGATCCGCGCCCTGGTGGTCGCGCCCACGCGCGAGCTGGCCGTGCAGATCCATCACGACGCGGAGGCGCTCGGCCGCCATACCGGCCTCAGGCAAGCGGTCGTGTTCGGCGGCGTCGACTACGACAAGCAGCGGCGCCAGCTCGGCGAGGGCGTCGATGTGCTCATCGGCACGCCGGGCCGGCTCATCGACTACTTCAAACAACACGTCTTCGACATGCGCCACGCTCAGGTTCTGGTGCTGGATGAGGCGGACCGCATGTTCGATCTCGGCTTCATCGCCGACATCCGCTACATCCTGCGGCGCATGCCACCCCCCGAGCGGCGCCTGTCCATGCTGTTCTCCGCGACCCTGTCGTACCGGGTGCTGGAGCTTGCCTACGAGCACATGAACAACCCGGAGCTGGTGCGGATCGAGCCCGACAAGAAGACCGTCGATCAGGTGCGGCAGATCATCTACTACCCCTCGATGGAGGAGAAGATGCCGCTCCTCATCGGGCTGCTGCGCCAGGCCGAGGCGCGCCGCACGATGATCTTCGTCAACACCAAGCGCTGGGCGGAGCGGCTCGAGGGCCTGCTGCGCGCCAACGGCTTCGAGGCGCAGGCGCTCTCGGGAGATGTGCCGCAGCAGAAGCGCCTGCGATTCCTGCGTGATTTCCACAACGGCGACCTCGCGGTGCTCATCGCAACCGATGTCGCCTCGCGCGGGCTGCACATTCCCGACGTGAGCCACGTATTCAACTTCGATCTGCCGCAGGACGCCGCCGACTACGTGCACCGCATCGGCCGCACGGCGCGCGCCGGCGCCGAGGGCGATGCGATCAGCTTCGCCTGCGAGGAATTCGCGGTCTCACTGCCAGAGATCGAGCAGTACATCGGGCACAAGATCCCCTCCGGTGCGATCTCGCCGGAGCTGCTGAGCGAGGTGAAGCCCGCGCCGCACTCCGAGCACCACGGGCACGGACACGGGCGGGACGGGCCGCGCGGAGGCCGCCGTCCGCACCGCCCTGGCGGCGGCAGACCGCCGGGCCGGGGCGCACGCCGCGGCGGGGGCTCGCACCGGCGCGCCGGGCGCTGAGGGGCGCCCGGGCCTCCTTCGGGGATCAGCCGGGGGGGCGGACGCCCAGCGCCGCCCGGGCGCCATACAGACTCGCCGCGAGCTCTGCGACCGAGTCCAGCGCCGGGAACTCCCCGTGGTGGCGCATTCCCGCATTCGAGTCGGGGCGGCGCACGCCGTACACCCAGCGGATGCCGGCCGCCCGTGCCGCCCTGAGGACCGGCGGGCTGTCGTCCACGAACAGCGAGCGCTCGCGGTCGAAGGGCCCGTGAGCGTGCACGCCGTGCCAGAAATCGGCATCCTCTTTCGGCGCGCCGACGCTGTGCGAGCTCACGACGCCGTGCACGAGCTCGGTGACCTGGGTCCGCTCGTCCTTGATGGCGAGCACCGCCGGATGGCAGTTGGTGAGCAGCACGAGACGCTTGCCGTGCGCGCGCAGGCTGAGGAGAGACTCGCGTGCACCGGGAAGCCAGCTGATGCGCGCCGCGCTCGCGCGCGTGAGCGCGGCCACGTCGAGTCCGAGCTCGCGACTCCAGTGCTCGGCACAATACCAGCTGAGCGTGCCCTCGCGAGCCCGGAACCGCGGCGCGAGCCCCGCGCGCGCAGCCTCGACCGTAATGCCGCGCGCCGCGGCATAGGCATGCGGCACGACCTCCAGCCAGAAATGGTTGTCGAAAGCGAGATCGAGCAGCGTGCCGTCCAGATCGAGCAGCACGGTGTCGATGGCCGACCAATCGGGTGCCTCGGCGCGGCGGTGCATGCTGCGATCCTCGCGGTGGGGTCGCGCATATATAGCACGCGTCGCCGGCCACGGCGGCACGGCATGGCTCCGCGCCGCCCCTTAAGTTAAGCTACGCGCTTCGTGCAGCCCTTCGCGGCGCGGTGCCCGGTACCTTGCCGTGCTGAGGCCGCGAGCCGCTTATCGGATCCGGCTATGGCTGAGATCGAAGACAACGTCGACCGTGAGCTGTTCCGCAACTTCGAGAAGCTGCGCCAGCTGCGTATCGAGCATCGCGATCTCGACGAGATCATCTCGCGCCTGTCGCTCGACATCCACGTTGACGAGCTGCAATTGAAGCGCCTGAAGAAGCGCAAGCTGATGCTCAAGGACCAGATCACTCGGCTGGAAAGCCAACTGATCCCCGACCTCAACGCGTGATGCGTTCGGGTTGCCGCGCATGAGCAGCGCCGATAGCTTCAGGGCCTTCTTCCAGTGGCTCACCACCCCGGCCGTGCTCGCCGGGCTGATCGCCATCGCGAGCGTCACCCTGCTCGCCATCGCGGGCGGGCAGGCCCTGCGCACGTGGCGCCGGCGCCGGGTCGATCCGGAGCAGGCGAGCTGGCAGACGCACCTGATCGATGGGGCGCTGGTCGCCGCGCCGGTGCTGTTCGCCTTGATTCTCATGCTGGTCGCGCGCGGCGTGCTCGTGGCGTTCGCCAGCTCGACCGCCGTCGTCGACACCGCGCTGCAGCTTGCCTCCGCGCTACTGCTGGTGCGCCTCGGCGTGTACGGCCTGCGGCTGTTCCTCGGACACGAGACCTGGTTCGACGCCTGGGAGCAGCGCATCGTCCTGGCCGTGTGGGTGCTGGTCAGCCTCGAGCTGCTCGACTGGCTCGAGAAGATCCAGAACACGCTCGAGCGCATCAAGCTGATCCCGGGCCGGAACGTGTTCTCGCTGTGGGAGCTGCTGAAGGGCATCGTGGTGGTGTCGGTGTTCGTATTCGTGACCACCCTGATCGCGCGTACCATCGAGCGGCGTCTGATGCGGGTCGATGCGATCGCACTGTCGACGCGCATCGGCATCTCCAAGTTCAGCTACTTCATCCTGGTCGGAATCGGGGTGCTGCTCGGCATCAACGCCGCCGGCGTCGACGTGACGACCCTCAACGTGCTGACGGGCGCCATCGGCCTCGGGCTCGGCTTCGGTCTGCAGACCATCGCGGGCAACTTCGTGAGCGGCTTCGTGCTGCTCATGGACAAGTCGATCAAGCCGGGCGATGTCATCAGCTTCACCGCGCACACCGGCACGAGCACCGAGAATTTCGGCTGGGTGCAGGAGCTGCGGGGCCGGTACGTCGTGGTGCGCGACCGCGACGGCGTGGAGACACTCGTGCCGAACCAGAATCTGATCACCAACTCGGTCATCAACTGGAGCTACTCGGACCAGCGGGTGCGCATCCGTCTGCCGGTGACGGTGAGCTACGACGACGATCCGGAGGTCGCGCTCGAGCTGCTGCTCGATGCCGTCCGCGACCACCCGCGCATTCTCCGCGAGCCCAAGCCGGTCACACGGCTCATGGCGTTCGAGGACTACGGCATGCGGCTCGAGGTGCGCTTCTGGATCGCCGATCCGATGAACGGCGTCAACAACGTGCGCTCGGACGTGAACCGGGCGATCTGGAGAGTCTTCAACGAGCACGGCATCAAGATCCCGGTCGCACAGCGCGAGATCCGCATGCTCGACAATGTCCCACCGCGGAGCGTGCTGCCGCGCCCCGCCGGCCGTGAGCGGGACGAGGACTAGCGTGCCGCTCGCCATCGGCACCGACGTGGTGATTCCCGACCGCGATCTGTCGCTCGCGTTCGTACGCTCCTCGGGCCCCGGGGGACAGAACGTCAACAAGCTCGCCACGGCGGTGCAGCTGCGGTTCGATCTCGCCGGCACGGCGGCGCTCGACGAGAGCGCCAAGCGACGTGCCCGCGCCCTCGCCGGCCGGCGCCTCACCGACGATGGCGCAATACTCATCGTCGCGCGCAATCACCGCACCCAGGAGCGCAATCGTGCCGAGGCGCTCGAGCGCTTGAGCGAGCTCATCGCCCGAGCGCTCATCGAGCCGCGGCATCGCGTGCCGACGCGGCCGACGCGCGCGGCGCGCGAGCGGCGCCTCAGCGGCAAATCGAGGACCGGCGCGCGCAAGCAGCTGCGCTCCCGCGTGCACTGGGAGGATTGATCGCATGCCCGTCTGGCCGGCCCTGTTCGCCTTCGCCCATCATCTCGCCGCATTCACGGTAGTCGCGATGCTCGTCATCGAGCACACGCTGTTCGCGGCGAGCCTGCCGGTGCCGCTGCTGCGCAAGCTGCTGCGGATCGACCTCATCTACGGCAGCGCCGCCGCAGTGCTGCTCGTGGTGGGGGCGCTGCGCGTGCTCTACTTCGAGAAGGGCCCGATCTATTACTTCTCGAACGGGTGGTTCATCGCGAAGCTCGCGCTGTTCGCGCTCGTGGGACTGGTCTCCATCTACCCGACGATGACCTTTCTGTCCTGGCGGCCCGCCCTGCGCGAGCAGCGCGCTCCGCAGATCACGGCACTGCAGGCGCGGCGCGTACACCTGTGCCTGCGCATCGAGCTCGCGGGGATCCTCGGCATCCTGCTGGCGGCGGCGCTCATGGCCCGCGGCTTCGGTCACATCGGCTGAGGGGGCGCGTCGCTCGAGGCGGGGAGGCTCCGCAGCCGCGCGACCTCGCGCGCATACGGCCGCACACCGAGCGTGATCGAAATCAGCGCGAGCGGTCCGATGACCGCAGCCAGCGTCGCAAGCGCATAGCGCAGCTCGCTGTCGGCGCGAAACACCTGCTCGGTCACGGCGGCGGCGAGCGTGGGCCCGAGCCCCATCCCCACCACGTTGAAGACGAACAGGTACAACGCGGTGACCTGACCGCGCATCTGGTTGGGAGTGATGAGCTGCAGAGCGGCGTTCTGCGAGGCACCGCCGGCACCGAGCATCGCAGCGACCACCGCACCGAGCGCCACCGCGAGCCACGGATCGGGCATCAGCGGCAGCGCGATTGCGGCCGGGGCTCCGATCAGGCGCGTGAGCACCACGACGCGCAGCGCGGCATCGTCGCGGCGCGCACGATCCAGGCGCTCGATGAGCCACACGCCGAGCAGGAGCCCGAGCGGCGTCGCCGCGAGCCGCATCACGCCGAGGACCGGACCGATCCGCGCCGGGTCCCAGCCGTAGGTGCGCTGGTAGAAGGCCGGTATCCACTGCTGCACACCGAGGCCCAGCGCGCTCAGCATCAGACCCAGGAACATGGGCCCGTACAGCCGCCAGTGACGACCGAGATAGCGCAGCACCTCGCTGAGGGAGACCTCGTGCTGTGCGAGCGCCTGCAGACCCCGGCGCGCCGGCTCGCGCAGGGTGAGCCGCATGGCGAGCGCCAGAGCAATTCCCGGCAGGCCGATGGCGAGGAACACCAGCTGCCAGCTCGCGACGACGCCGATGCCCGGCAGCGCCACCGGCGCAAGACCCGCGAGGGCAGCGAGGACCACACCGCCGATCAGCAGCGAGAGCCCCTCGCCCGCGACCGTGCCGAGCTGCATCACGGCGATCGCCCGCGGCAGGCGCGACGGTGGAAAGGAATCGGCGATCACCGAGAACGTCGCCGGCCCGTTCACCGCCTCGCCGGCCCCGACCAGTACCCGCCCGAGGAACAGCTGCCCGAAGCCGCGGGCGACGCCGCAGAAGGCCGTGGCGGCACTCCACACCGCAAGCCCGAGCGCGAGAATCCGCGTGCGGTTGCTGCGGTCGACGTAGCGCGCCGCGGGCAACCCGATGAAGGTGTAGAAGACCGCGAACGCGCCGCCGAGGAGCCAGCTCAGCTGCACGTCGCTCAGGTGCAGATCGTGCTTCATCGGCTCGGCGAGCAGCGACACGATCGTCGCGTCGAGATTGGCGAGCAGCACGGTGAGGGCGAGCAGGCACACCGTGTACCACGCGGTGCGCGGGTGAGGCCACTCCCCCTCGGTCGCGGCGGGCGCGGGGCTCCCGGGACATGCGGCGCCGGCGCGCGAGCCCGGCGCCATCTCAGCCGAACATGGACGCCATGCTGCTGCGGCCGCCCTCGACCACCTCACGCACGGGGTTGGGCATCGCGAGCGCCGCCTGCACGCCGGGCCGCGCCTCCATCCGCGCGTGCCAATCGATGAGCCGCGGAGTGGCGCGCGGGTTCACGAGGTTCGCCGCGATACGCGGCAGACCTCCGGCCATCGCGTAGCAGCTCACGTCGGCGAGCGAGAACTGCGTCCCGGCGAGCCAGGCCGTCTCGCCGAGCTGTCCCTCCATGCGCTCGATCGAAGTGCGGACCTGGTGCCGCCAGCCCTCGAGCTGCTCGCGCGTGTAGCCCTGGCGCGCCGCCGTGCGCCACTTGTCCTGCTGCTCCTTGAGCGGAATGCGTGCGACCTTGGCCTCGAACTCCTGCGGCGTCAGCTTGTCCGTGATGTTGTGAATCATGTGATGCCAGGCGATGAAGCTCAGCGCCGGGCAGAAATACTCATCGACGAACTTGGTCCAGATGCGCATGCGGGCGCGCCAGTAGGGATCGGCGGGCTTGAGCGGCGGGCCTTCGAACACCTCGTCGATGTACTCGTTGATCACGGTGGACTCCGTGATCACCCTGCCGTCGTGGACCAGCGCCGGCACCTGCCCGTTGGGGTTGATCTTCACGAACGCCGGCTCGTGCTGCTCGAACTTGTGCAGGTTGACGAAATGGCTGACGAACGGGACGCCCTTCTCCTTGATCGCGATCAGCGACTTCAGCGAGTTCGCGGCGGGCTCGGCGTGGTACAGATCAAGCATGGGGCGGGCTCCTCTCTGGTTCGCTCGCGGCCCTCAAGAATGCACGCGTCCGCCCCGTGGCAGCAACCACGTCGCGAGCGCGGGCAGCAGCACGATCGCGCCGGCCATGTTGACCAGAAACATGAAGGTCAGCATGACCCCGATGTCGGCCTGGAACTTGAGCGGTGAGAACATCCAGGTCGCGACCCCGATCGCGAGCGTAATACCGGTGAAAATAATGCTCGCGCCGGTCACCGACAGGGTGCGCTCGTAGGCATCGTGCACCGACATGCCCTGGCGCAGGAACTCCTGCATGCGGCTGAACAGGTAGATTCCGTAGTCGACGCCGATGCCGGCGCCGAGCGCGACCATCGGCAGCGTGGAGACTTTGAGGCCGATGCCGACGAGCGCCATCACGGCGTACACCAGGATGGACACCAGCGCGAGCGGCACCACCACGAGGATCGTCCCGACGAGGGAGCGGAACGTGCTCAGACACATGACGCTCACCGCCGCGAAGACCCCTGCCAGGATCCACAGCTGCTTGGCCTCGACCTCCTCGTTGGTGGCCGCCATCACCCCGACGTTGCCCGCGGCAAGCGCGAAGCGCGCGTGCGGCGTCGCATTCCTGGCGCGCCAGTCCTTCACCTCCGCGATGACGCGCGCGATGGTCTGCGCGCGGTGGTCGCGCAGGAACGCCATCACGGGCACGATGTCGCAATTCTCGTTCAGCAGCCCGGTGTCGGTGTTGATGTAGCGCGTCGACTGGGTGAGCTGAGCCTGCTCGCGCGGGATGCTGCGCCACTTGAGGCTGCCCTCGTTCCAGCCGGCGATGGCGATCTTCGCGTAGTACGGCAGCGTCACCACGTCCTGCACGCCGCGAGTGTTCTGCACGTGCCAGGCGAGGCGATCGACCGCGGTCATGAGGTCATGGCTCACGCAGATCGGGCCGTCCGCCTCCACCACCGTCGTCAGTACGTCGACCCCGATCGAGAACTTGCGCGTGATCAGATCGCTGTCGAGGTTGTAGCGCGAGCCCGGCCGCAGCTCCGGAACGCCGGCCTCGGTGTCCCCGATCGGCGTCTCGCGGCCCTTCCACGCACCAACGACCCCGAGCAGCACCGCCACGGCGATCGCCGCCAGCGCGGGACCCGGCCGCGTGATCCCGGCGAGCCGGCGCCACAGCGCCTGCAGTGTGTGCCGGCGCCGCTCGACGCGTACCCGGTAGCCGGGATCGAAGCTCACGAAGGAGACCAGCACCGGCAGCAGCACCAGGTCGGTGAGGATCACCACTGCGACACCGAGGCTCGCGGTGATCGCCATCTCGCGGATCACCTGCACCGGAATCAGCAGGATCGTCACGAAGCCGACGAGATCCGCAAGCAGCGCGACGATCGCGGGGACGAGCAGCTGCCGGAACGTGCGCCGTGCCGCATCCATGCTCGAGAGGCCGGCGAACACCGCATCGCTCACGGCGCTGATCTTCTGCACGCCGTGGCTTACGCCGATGGCGAAGATCAGAAAGGGCACCAGGATGCCGAGCGGATCGAGTCCGTAGCCGAGCGCAACGAGCGCGCCGATCTGCCACGCGACTGCGATCACCGAGCAGACCACCGGGACCAGCGCGACGCGCAGCGACTGACAATACAGCCACACCGACAGCAGCGTGAGGAGCAGCGTGATGACGGCGAACAGGATCACGGCGCCGGCGCCATCGGCAATGTCCGCCACTACCTTGGCAAAGCCGATGATGTGCACGTCCACGACCGGTGCGGGCGGTGAGCCGCCGGCCGCGGGGGCGGGCGGGAGGGCGGCGGCGCGGACTTTTTTCTCCAAATCGTGCGAGACGCGGATCGGATCGACCGGGCGGCCGTTCGCATCCTGGTCGAGCACCACCGCGCTGACGAGCGCGCCGGAGAAATCGTTGGCGACGAGCCGGCCGACGATATCGGCCTTGAGGATGTTCTCGCGAACCTGCGCAAGGCCTGCCGGGGTCGGCGTGAAGTCGGCGGGGACGACGTTGCCGGCCTGCAGTCCGTCCTCGACCACCTCCATGTAGCGCACGTTCGGGGTGTAGAGCGACTGCACGCGCCCGCGGTCGATGCCATCGGCGACGATCACCTCGTCGGTGACGCGGCGCAGCGCACCGAAGAACTCCGGTGTGAACATGTCGCCGCTGCGTGCGGTGAGGGCGATCAGCAGGCGATTGCCGCCACGGAACTCGGTCACGCGCTCATCGAGGTAGGTGCGCATGTACTCGTGCTGCTTGGGCAGCTGCTTCACGAACGAGGCATCCAGGCGCAAGCCGCGCACGGCGATGAGCAGCATCGCGAGCGTGCCCACGGCGAAGATGGCCACGATCACGCCGCGATGTCCGAACAGCAGCCGCTCGAGCCGCGGGATCAGCGCCTCGCTCATGGGGCGGCCACGGCGATGACGCGGGCGCCGCCCTCCCCGGCGACCACAAGCTGACCCGCAGTGCCCGCCATCACCGCGGACAAGCCCCTGCGGTCGTCCTGCTGGTGCAGCGTGAGGCTGCTGCCGCCGTCGCGGCTCACGAGCACGGCTCCGGAGAGGCCGACGACCACGAGACCTCCCGGATAGGAGGCCGCCCCGCTCAGCAGCGCAAGGGTGCCGCTCGGGGCCTCGCGCCAGTGCAGTCCGGCATCGTCGGAGCGGTACAGGTGGCCGCGCAGGCCGAAAGCCAGGACCGCCTCGCGCGTGAGCGGCAGCACGCCGAAGAATGAGCCGGTATATGGCGACGGGAGCTCGATCCAGCTGGCCGCATCGTCATCCGATCGATACAGGTGACCGCCTTCGGCGGCGATGTAGAAACGCGTGCCAAGCGCGGCGATGCGGTTCAAGTGATAGTCGAGCGGCTCGCCGGCAGCACGCGCGAGCGCGGCGGGCTCGAACTTGCGGGGCCTCCAGGTCGACCCGTAGTCGTCGCTCGTGAGGTAGTCCATGTAGGCGCCGACGGCGATGGCCCGGCCTCCTGGGCCGCACCACACATCGAGGAGCGGCTTCAGCGCCTCTGGCGCCTGATGCGCGAGAGTCCAGCGAGCACCCCCGTCGCTCGTCACGACGATGGTCTCATCGTGCCCCACGGCGATGCCGTGCTGCTCGTCGGCGAAGCACACGCCGGTCAGGAGGACACGCGTCGGCACCTGGGCAGCCTGCCGCCAGGTACGGCCCTCATCATCACTCAGCACGACGTGGCCGCGCTCGCCGACACTGACCAGCCGCGTTCCGGCGGCGGCGAGCGCGAGCAGCAGCGACTTTGGGGCCAGCGGCTCGATCTCGGCCCATTCGATCGGGCCGCTGATGCCCACGGGGGGCGCTGGCGTGGCGGCGCGCATGAGGCCAGCGAGCGCCGTGAAGGCGCCGAGCGCGAGCAACCGGTGCAGACGGCTGCGCATCCTTACGTTCGCGCTCCCATCGACCGTGCAGCGCAGCAGCGGACCTGGCGTCCCGCCCGCGCCTTCAGCGCACGCCGCGCCGCTGCAGCACGCTCGGCTGGAAGTCGGTCGGTGTGCGCTTCATGTTGAAGTCCAGCGACTTCGGCTCCTCGTTCTGCAGCCCGAGCGCCAGGTAGCGCCCGTTCGAGAGATCCATGACGAGCTCGAGCGTGGTCCACAGCGTGGGCACGTCGTAGTAGTTCATCGCATGCCCTTCCTGCACGCGATACAGCTGCCCGCGCCGGTCGTAGCAGTCGACCGCCAGGATTTGCCAGGAGTCCTCGTCCACGTACAGCGTGCGACGGCTGTAGAGGTGGCTCACGCCGGGCTTGAGCGTTGAGTCGACGACCCAGACGCGGTGCAGCTCGTATCGGGCCAGATCCTGGTTGATGTGGTTCTTCTTGAGGATGTCGGCGTACTTCACCTTGTCGCTGTTCAGGCGATAGGCGTTGTACGGCACGTAGATCTCACGCTTGCCGAGAAGCTTCCAGTCGTAGCGCTCCGGGCTGCCGTTGTACAGGTCGAGCTGATCGGAGGTGCGCTGGTTGTCGGCATTCGTGCCCGGATTGTCGAAGGCCACGTCCGGTGCTCGCCGTACGCGCCGCTGGCCGGGATTGTAGATCCACGCCCGGCGGCTCTCGCGCGACTGGTCGAGCGTCTCCTGGACCAGCAGGATCTCCCCGGCGAGGCGCGCCGGAGCGATGGTCTCCTGCAGGAAGTACGTGATGACGTTGTCGAGCCCCGCCTCGGTCATGCCCGGGATGTAGTACTGGAACAGCGTCTCCTCGTGGAGCTTGACCATGACGTAGTCGCCGCCGGCGGTGACCGCGGTCTGGCCGATGGTCTCGTCAACCGCTTCGCCGCGGTAGCGCAGGATGTGATTCCAGAAGACCTCGACACCCTCCTTCGGTATCGGGAAGGGCACGCCGCCTACGGCTCCAAGCACGCCATTGCCGCCGGGCGCGAGATGCGCGGTGACGGCGACGCGCTTGGTGGCGTCATAGATCTTCTGTGGATATGCCGCTGTCCGGTGCGTCGCGTAGACGTTCATCCGGTACGAATCCTTGTACGCCTGCAGCAGCCGCTTGTGTCCCTCGGTGAGCTTGGCAGCGTATTGACCCATGTTCGCGGCGGTGATCGTGAACAGCGGCTTCTCGCCGGCGAACGGATCCCCGTAGTGATCCCCCGGGCGGTGATTGGGAAAGCCGGCCTCCGCCGCCGACTTGAGACCCCCCGTCCAGGCCGGGATGGTGCCGTCGGCGTTGCCTGCCTGCTCGCCCCCCATCGGGGTGAGATCGGCGCCGAGCCGCGCGGCCTCCTGCGGGGTGACGCCAGCCAGGCAGGTCGCAGTCGCACAGGCGCAGGCGACCGCCGCAAGCAATGCCGTTTTCCTGACCATGACCACCCCTCTCTAAAACGAGTACTTGATGCTCGCCGCGACGAAGTCGCGATCGCGCAGCAGGTTCAGATCCCCGGCGCCGCCGAAGGTCGTATAGGAGACGTCAAGCTCCCAGCGGGCCTGCAGGCTCGCGGTCGCGCCGACCGTCAGCCCGTGGCGGCCCTGGATGAAGTTGCCCCCCGGACCGGGCGAGGTGCCGTGCACGTCGTGCGACCAGGAGAAGTGCGGCAGGAGGCTCCAGGCACCGAAGACGTTCGGATACTCGAGCCGTCCGGCGGCCACGTAGCCCCAGGAGTTCGCGGTCGGGAAGGTGACCGGGGACTGCACCTGGCCGAACTGGAACGGCGCGACCAGGGGGTTGCCGCTCACGAAAGCCCCCGGCGCGTCGTACAGCAGTCCATTACCGTTCGGCCCACCCGTGTACCCGGGCTCGAGTCCCGGCACGTGCGTCAGCGCTGCCTCGAACACCAGGATCAGCTGCGAGGCCTTCATCACGTTGGCAAAGCTCTTGGTGGCGGTGCTCTGCAGCTGCCACACGTCGTGCTCGCGCCAGCCGCGAACCTCCTGGTTGACGCCGTACACACCCAGCTGATCGCATTTGCTCAGCGTTGCGCCCGCCCCCGACAGGCATGCTGGCGGCAGCGCCTGCCCCGTGAGCGCCGCGAGCTGCTGCTCGAACGGGGTCAGCGAGGCGTACACGACCTCCACGGCGGCGGTCTGCAGCGGCACGTCGTGGTGGTAGGACAACTCGCCCTGCAACGCGATGCCGCTCGACTGCAGCTGCGTGTTGAAGGACAGGCCGATCATCTTGATGTCCTTGGGGAACTCCGCGAAATAGCCGGAGGTCTTGGCGTACTCCGCGGTCGCGATGTTGGTCGCCTGCGCCGTGACGTTGCCCCCGGCGAGCAGGGTGTTCGCCCCGATGATCGCGTACTGCTGCGCAACCGATGCGCTCAGATTGCCGCCGACCGCCGCGGCGCGCTGCACGGCGAGCCCGCTTGCGAGCGCGACCGCCGAATTGAACGGTAGTCCGGCCGCGAGCCCCTGCGCGGCGGCGCCGACCGCCGTGACCGCACCGAAGGCATTGCCCACGCCCGCCTGAGTGCCCGTCTGCATCGACAGCAGCGGCAGGCGGCTGTGGTAGTTCAAGAAGTACAGGCCGAGCTCCGTGCCGTTGTTGAAGTCCGGCAGGAACAGCTTCAGGTTGAAGCCGAACTGTCCGTTCGCGGGCGCCTGGCGGTCGGCAAGCCGCGGGACCGCCTGAAAATTCGCGATCAGCGGGCCGCCGAGCGGGCGGAAGTCGGTGCCCTGATCGGAGAACTCGCCGAAGTTCAGGAACAGCTGGCTCGCGCCCGCCGCGAGCACATCGTTGGTGGCGAAGTACGAGCCGGTGGCCTCGGGCCGGGTCTGGTTCCAGTTGAAGAGATAGAGCGCCTGCGCGCTCCAGTTCTTGCTGAACTGCAGATTGAACACCGCCATCTGGTCGGGGAGGTAGGCCTCCTTGAGCTCCGAGCCCGGCTCGCGCAGCGCCGACACATCGTAGTGGTTGATCTCGTTGATGCCGCCCTGGATGAAGGTGCTCTCGCCCCAGTTCACGATCTGGCGGCCGACGCGCAGCTCCGCGGGCATGCTCGCGAGGTCGAAGCGCCAGTACACGAAGGAATCGAGCAGCCGGGTGTACTCGCCCACGAGCTCCTTGGCCTCCTCCGTGAGCGGCGTGCGCTGCGTGCCGGTCTCCTCCACGTAGTAGTCGAACAGACCCGAGACGCGGACGAAGGCGCCCAGGCGGTTGCGATAGCTGATCGACAGCTCGGAGTCGACCTTGAATGCCTGACTGAAGGTACCCTGCCGGTAATTGAGGTCGCCGTCGTCGGCGTTCGGGCCGTAGCCGCAGCCCCCGTCCGCGGTCGCGATGAGCCGGCAATCGCGCGGCAGGAGGCGCCAACCTTGCCCGTAAGAGAGTGTCGTGTCCCAGCTGCCGGTCACGGTCCCGCTGTCGTTGTGAAACTCGATCGCGCCCGCCGCGGCAGCCCCGAGGGCGCCGACGCACCCGGCGGCGAGCGTGATCCAGGGCCTCACTCGTGCCACGCTCAGTATCGTCATGCAATCCCCCCCATCCAGATATGCCGACTTGCGAAGGCGGCGCCTCGAGACCGGCACCGCCGCGCAGTATAGGCCAACTCCAATCGCGAGCGCTCAGGCGTGCGTGACCTGCAGGATGCTGTGCCGGATCTCCTCGTTCAGGACGACCTGGGCGTCCCGCGCCACGCGCACCAGTACCTCGTCGAACTCGAGCCTCCCGGTGGCGGAGGTGCGCACCACGCCGCGCTCGCGCAGCAGGTCGATGAAGTTCTCGAACAGGGTGCGGTCGAAGAACTCCGGAGAATTGAACCCGTACAGCAGCGACATGCGCTGCGCCATCAGCTGGCAGGTGTCCTCGAGCGCCGCCTGTGTGATCTGGCCGCTCCCGGCCTTGAGCAGCAGGGCGATGGTCAGGTAGTAACGCTCGATGGTGAGCAGAGTCATCTGGGCGAGGAGCGAGAGCTGCATGGCCTCCGCCGAGGTCGGCGGTGCGCGCCGCCACTCCCCGCCGTCGGCGCTCGGCTCGATGAGACCGCGGCGCGCGAGCGCCGCCAGCACCGCATCGATTGCCTGCGGCACCTCGTCCTCGCGCCAGCGCAGGAACAGCTCCGCCGCGATGTACGGATAGATGCGCCAGGCGAGCCGGTGAATATCCTCGCGACGCAGCATCGCGTTGCCGGCGAACGCGCACGCCACCAGCGAGGGCAGCGCGAACAGGTGCAGCACGTTGTTGCGGTAGTAGGCCGCGAGCACCGCCGACTCATCGCTCATCTGCAGCAGGTCCCCGAGCGCATGCTTGCGCCGCGTGAGCACCTTCATCGACGCGCCGTAGGCGACGATCTCCGCGCTCGTGAGACGAGTGACGGTCACGCGGTCGCTGTAGGGGCAGTCGCCGAGCAGCGCCAGGCACATATCGAGCACGCGCAGCAGATCCGTCTCGACCAGGGTGCGACGCGGGGACGCGAGGAGCGCCACGGCGAGCAGGCTGATCGGGGTCACCGCGGCGGCGGCGTTGATGTTGCGCATGATCGAGTGGGTGAGCTCGCCGAGCAGAGCGTTGGTCCACGGCAGCTTCGCCTCAGCGTCGCCCCCGCGCGTGCGCACGCGCCACTCCCGGTCGTAGCGGTCGAGCACGTCGTTGAGCGCGATGGGCTCGCCGATGTTGACGTGCACCGTGCCGAACCGCTCCCGCAGGCGCGGCAGCACGCGCAGCAGCCCGAAGATGCTTTCCTTCTCCTTCGGGGTGCCGGACAGCTCGCCGATGTAAGTCGTGCCCTCGAAGATCCGCTCGTAGCCGAAGTACACCGGCACGAACACGACCGGCCGCACCGGGTTGCCGAGAAAGCTGCGCACCGTCATCGCCACCATGCCGGTCTTTGGGTGCAGCAGGCGCCCGGTGCGGCTGCGTCCGCCCTCGATGAAGTACTCGATGGCATGCCCGCGCGCCATGATCGCCGCGAGGTAGCGCATGAACACGATCGTGTAGAGCGAGCTGCCGCGGAAGCTGCGGCGGATGAAGAACGCGCCGCCCTTGCGCAGGAAGCGCCCGAGCACCGGCAGGTTGAGATTGATGCCGGCGGCGATGTGGGGCACGGCGTAGCCCTGCTTGTAGATGACGTACGACAGCAGCAGATAGTCCATGTGACTGCGGTGGCACGGCACGTAGACGATCTCGTTCCCCTCGGCGACCTGCGCGAGCGTCGCGGCGTGCTCGAAGCGCACGCCGTCGTACAGCCGGTTCCACAGCCAGGTGAGCACCACCTCGATGAAGCGCACGAAGGCATGGGAGTAGTTGGCGGCGACCTCCTCGGCGAGGCGGCGCGCCTCGGTGAGGCCCTCGCGCCGCGTCAGCTTCCTGTCGCGGATCTCCTGCGCAACCGCGGCGCGCACCGCCCGGGTGCGCAGTACCTCGGCGACGATCGTGCGCCGGTGTGACAGATCCGGACCGATGCGCGCGGCGCGCTGATTGCGGTAGCGCACGCGCAGCGCGCGTACCACGCGCCGGCATTGCACCGTCGCCGGAGCGCGCTCGCCCATGAGAGCGCGCAGCGACACGGCGGCATCGATCTGCAGCAGCGTGTCGCGTCCGTTGAACAGCACCTGGAAGAACTTGCGCAAGCGGCTGGTGAGCGCCCAATCCTCCACCAGCAGCAGGCGGAACCAGGAAGCCTCGCGCTGCGGGGCACGTCCCCAGTAGACCGCGACCGGGACCAGATCGACGTCGAGCTGCGGGTCGGCGCGCAACCGCTCGATGAGCGCAAGCAGCGGCGGCGGCGGCCGCGGATCGGGGCGTGCCTCCCAGAAGCCGGTGAGCCGCGTCAGGTACAGCACTGAGCGCAGCTCCGGCCCACCGGGCAGCAGCCGTTTGGGCGGGCGCGGCAGCTTCAGGCGCGCACAGGCGCTCGAGAGCACCGCGAGATCGGTGAAGGCGCGCTGCTCGAGCACGTAGCACACCGCATTGGTGCGCCCCGCGAGGCGCTGGGCCGCATCCTCCGGCAGCACGCTGAAGCGCACCCACAGCGCCAGAACCCGTCTGAGGAGCCACGCCATGGTGGTGCGCTTGGGGCCCTCAGGTCGCGCGCGGCAGGTCGAGTGAGATCAAGAAATACTCGAACAGATAGCGGATCAGCCGCAGCTGGGCATGCAGGCGGTGGTCATCGTCGAGCAGGTGGAGCGCCGCGCCGTACTGCTTGGCGAAGCGCACGCTGTGCTCGTACGGCACCACCTCGTCACGCCATCCGTGGATCACCATGGTCGGGCTGTCGAGCGCGCCGCGCCGCAGCTCCGGCAGACCCTCCGTGTAGATCGCCGGCGCCATCAGAAACACGCCCCGGGCGTGCAGATGCGAGGCCGCGCTCGATGCCACGAAGCCCCCGAGGCTCGAGCCGACCAGCACCAGCTCGCCCTGCAGATCCTTGCAGAACTCCATCAGCATGGCGATGCGGTCGCGCGGGGAATCGACGCCGCGGTAGTCGATCGACTCGGGTTGATAGCCCTCGCTGCGCGCGGTGTCGGCGAGCGCGGTGATCTTGCGGCCCCAGGGCCCGCCCTCCTGACCGTGAGAGAAGACGACGTGGCGATTGGTCACGATGCTCTCGAGGCCTCACACCCGCTGCCAGGCAATCCTACGGGCGACCGGCGCGTATCTTAGCGGGTACGCGTGCCACGGTGCAGGACTCGCGGCCGCGGCGCGGGCGCGCGGCGCGGCTTCCACAGAAGCTCATCCAGAACCGCGCGCGGCTTGCTCACGACGCGGCCGCGCAACACCACGACACCCTCCTCCGCGAGCCGCTGCCACTGCAGCTGGTAGTGGCGCGAGTCGCGCGGGAAGGCGATGCGCCCGCCGGCGCCGACGACCCGATGCCAGGGCAGCTTGAGTGCCCACGGCGCGACCTTGAGCGCATGGCCCACGAGCCGCGCGCGGCCGGGCAGACCCGCGCTCGCGGCGACTGAGCCGTAGGTCGCGACCTCCCCGCGCGGGATCGCGCGGACCGCGCCCCAGATCGCCTCGAGCGTCTCGAGCGCCTGCGGGCGCCCCATGTTCCCAGCGTTCATTGGCGTTGGTCCGGCAGCCTATCGCATCATCAGCGGCCATGCAGCGCCGTTGGCAGTTCTGGATCGATCGTGGCGGAACCTTCACCGATGTGATCGGGCTGTCCCCGGAGCGCGAGCTGCACGTGCGCAAGGTGCTCTCCCTCGCGCCGCTCGCCGGCGATCCCGGCATGAGCGCGATCCGCGACATTCTCGAGTCCGCCTCCCCCCACACGCGCGACTCGCATGCTCGCGATGCTGTGGAGGTCGTCAAGGTCGGAACGACCGTCGCGACCAATGCGCTGCTCGAGCGCACGGGCGAGCCGGTGCTCCTCATCACGACCCGCGGGTTCGCGGATGCGCTTGCCATCGGCGATCAGGCGCGGCCGGATCTGTTCGCCCGCCGCATCGTCCTGCCCGAGCAGCTGTATGCGGCCGTCGTCGAGGCCGACGAGCGCGTGGATGCCGGCGGACACACGCTGCTGCCGCTCGATCGGGTCGGACTTGCGCGGCGCCTGCAGGCCGCGCGGCAGCAAGGCCTCGCGGCCGCCGCCGTGGTATTCCTGCACGCCTGGCAGCACCCGCACCACGAGCGCGAGGCGGCGCAGACGGCGCGCGAGCTCGGCTTCACGGAGGTGTCGGTCTCGCACGAGCTGTCGCCGCTCGTGCGTTTCGTGCCCCGCGCGCAGACCACGGTGCTCAATGCGTACCTCGCGCCCGTCGTCTCCCGCTACCTCTCGCGACTCGAGCGCGAGCTTGCGTCGCTCGACCCGCAGGCGCGTCTGGAGCTCATGCAAAGCCACGGCGGGCTCGCAGCGCCGCGCCATTTCCACGCGGCCTCGAGCCTGCTGTCCGGCCCCGCCGGCGGTCTCATCGGCATGGCGCGGGCCGGCGAGCAGGCCGGCATGGCGCGCCTCATCGGCTTCGACATGGGCGGCACCTCCACCGACGTGTCGCTCTTCGCCGGCGAGCTGCCGCGCCGATTCGAGCACGACATCGCCGGCGTGCGCGTGCAGGCCTCCATGCTCGATGTGCACACGATCGCCGCCGGCGGCGGCTCGATCCTCGCTTTCGCCGACGGCCGCTTCAGCGTGGGTCCGCAGTCGGCCGGCGCGGATCCGGGACCGGCCTGCTACGGCTGGGGCGGACCGCTCACGCTGACGGATGTCGAGGTGCTGCTCGGCCGGTTGCGGCACGACACGCTGCCGCAGCTCTTCGGACCCGACCGTGCGAGCGGCATCGACACCGCAATCGTCACGGCGCGCTTCGAGGCGCTGGCCGCGCGCGTCGCGGAGGCGACCGGGCAGCGGCTCGGGCTCGAGCTGCTCGCCGAGTCATTCCTCGCGGTGGCGACCGCCGCCATGGCCAACGCGATCCGCCGCGTCGCCCTCCAGCAGGGACTCGATGCCGCCGATTTCACGCTGTTCTGCTTCGGCGGCGCCGCCGGGCAGCACGCGTGCCGCGTCGCGCGTGCCGCCGGAATGCGCCGGATTCTCTTGCATCCGCTCGCCAGCGTGCTCTCCGCCTATGGCATCGGGGTGGCCGACCGCTCGAGCGAGCGCCGCGCGAGCCTGCGCCTGCCGCTCGATGCGCACGGCCTGGCGGCCGCCGGCGCGCGTCTCGATGCACTCGAGGCCGAGGCGCGCGCGGAGCTGGCCCTCCAGAGCGATGCGAGCGCCGCGCCGCGCATCACGGTGAGCCGGCTGCTCGAGCTCGCCGCGGGTGAGAGCGAGACAACCCTCGCACTCGCCGCGGCGCCGCTCGAGGAGCTCGCGCGGGCGTTCGGCGCGGCCCATCGTGCTCGCTTCGGCTTCGAGCCGAGCGGGCTTGCGATTGCGATCGAGGCGGTGCGCGTCGAGGTGCGCGCGGCCGACTTCGACCCGCGCTCGCTGCGCATGCCCGCGAGCGAGAACGGCCGGAAGCTACCGCACCGTGCGCGCGCGTGGTTCGATGGGTGGCGGGAGGTTCCGCTGCTGCCTGACGGAGAGCTCGTCGCGCCCGTGACCGGACCGGCCCTGCTCGTCGCGCCACACTCGACGTTCGTCCTCGAGGCCGGCTGGACCGCCCGGCGGCTGCCGGGCGGCGAGATCCTGATCGAGGATGCCGGTGCCCGGGATGCACCGCGCGCGGGCGCCGCGGCCGATCCGGCCCGCATCGAGATCCTGAACGGTCTCTTCATGCACGTCGCCGAGCAGATGGGGGAGGTACTGCGGCGCACGGCGCAGTCCGTCAACATCAAGGAGCGGCTCGACTACTCCTGCGCGGTATTCGATGCCGGCGGGGGCCTGGTTGCGAATGCACCGCACATGCCGGTGCACCTGGGATCGATGGGCGCGAGCGTTCGCGCGGTCATTGCGAGGCACGGCGCGGGGCTCGCGCCCGGCCGCGCCTGGCTCCTCAACAGCCCGTATCACGGGGGCACGCACCTGCCGGACATGACCGTGGTCTCGCCCGTGTGCCTCGCGGGCCGCGCAGGAGCGGATTTCTTCGTGGCATCCCGCGCTCACCATGCCGACATCGGCGGCACGACACCGGGATCGATGCCCCCGTTCAGCACTGACATCGAGCAGGAAGGGGCGCTGTTCGAGGACTTCCTGCTGCTCGAGGACGGGCGTCTGCGCGCGCGCGAGCTGCTCGCGGTGCTCGCCGGGGCGCGCTACCCCGCGCGCAAGCCGCGCCAGAATCTGGCGGACCTGGCTGCGCAGCTTGCGGCCAACGCGCGCGGCGCCGCGGAACTCGAGCGGGCCACGCGCGAGCTCGGGATCGAGGCGCTCCATCGGGGAATGCGGGAGGTGCAGGCGAACGCGGCACTGTGCGTCCGCAACGCCATCGGGCAGCTGCGCGCGGGGGAGTTCCGCCTCGAGATGGACGGCGGCCAGGAGATCCGGGTCCGCATCGATATCGATCGCGCCCGCCGACGGGCACGCATCGACTTCACCGGGACCTCCGCCCAGGGTCCGCACAACTTCAATGCGCCGCGCTCGGTGTGCATCGCCGCCGTGCTGTATGTGTTCCGCACGCTCGTCGAGCGGCCGATCCCCCTCAACGAGGGCTGCCTGGTGCCTCTCGAGATCGTGATTCCGCGCGGCTCGCTGCTCGACCCGCTGCCGCCGGCCGCCGTGGCGGCCGGCAATGTCGAGACCTCGCAGTGCGTCGTCGACGCGCTCTACGGTGCGCTCGGCGTTCTCGCCGCATCGCAGGGCACGATGAACAATCTCACCTTTGGCAACGAGACGTTGCAGTACTACGAGACGATCGCGGGCGGCTCCGGCGCTGGACCGGACTTCGACGGCTGCGATGCGGTGCAGACCCATATGACCAACTCGCGCTTGACCGACCCGGAGATCCTGGAGGCGCGCTTTCCGGTGCTGTTACGGGAGTTCCGGATCCGCCGCGGGTCGGGTGGCACAGGCCGCCACCGCGGCGGTGACGGGGCGGTGCGGCGGCTCGAGTTCCGGGTGCCACTCACCGCGGCACTGCTCGCGAACCGCCGTCGCGTGCCTGCCTTCGGGCTGGCAGGAGGCGGCAGCGGCGCGGTGGGCGCCGCACACGTCCAACGTTCGTCCGGCGAACGTATCGAGCTCGCCGCCACGGCGCGCTTCGAGCTCGAGGCCGGCGATGAGCTCGTGATCGAGACCCCCGGCGGCGGCGGCTTCGGCGCGCGCGACTGATCGGCCGCGGCCTCAGGCGATGGCAATTTCGCGCGCGGCGTGGAAAGATTGCGCTCCTCCCGTTGACGTAGAGGACCGCGCCTCGCGGGACCGAGGCGTGGCAAGAGCAACAAGAATTTCTTTCGTAAAGGAGCACGACCATCGCCGCGGATCCTGTCGCCACCCGTCGTCAGATGGATTGGCTCACCACGACGCACACCAGCTCGGACGCACCCACGCTGCGCGCGTGGCAGAGGGCCTCGGGATCGCGCCTGCGACGCTGGTTGTTCACGCGGGCGCTGTGCCGCCGCGCACCATACGTACGCACGATCCGGCCGCAGCTCATCGAGCTCAAGCCCACTTTGTGCCGCGTGGCGCTCGCGAAGCACCGCCGCGTCCACAACCGCCTCGGGGCGGTGCATGAGCTGGCAATCGGCAACCTCTGCGAGCTCGCCGCCGACATGGTGACCGAGGTCACCATCCCCGGGGCGCTGCGCTGGATCCCGCGTGGCATGACCATCGAGTACCTGCGGGGCGCAGAGACCGCCGTGAGCGCGACCGCGCGGCTCGACAAGACCGAATGGCGCGAGGCGGAGCTCGTCGCCGTGCCCGTGAGCGTCACCGACACACGGGGCACGGAGGTCGTGCGCGCGGTGGTCAGCATGTACGTCGCAACCGCGACCTAACTGCGCAGGATCGAGGTCTCGATCTCCCACTCGACCCGCTGCCGCGAGGTCTGCAGGCGGTTCACGGCCACGGGCCGGGAGCGGCAGCCGGCCTCCTCCTGGGTGATGAGGTAGGTGCGGAAGTCACCCGCCCTTTCGGCGGCGAAGCCCACGAGCAGATTCAGCTTGCCGGCGGCGATGGTCTGCGGGCGGTTGACGCGCTCGTCGCAGATCACGAAGTAGCGCTCCTCGGGACGCTCGCCGAGAAAAACGCCGCGGTGGTCCAGGGCGGCAAGAAAATCCGCGACCTGTGCCTGCGCGCGCGCCCAGGTCAGCGCCTCGTTCGGCTCGCCCACCAGCCAGCGCGTACCGCGCTCGAGGCTGGCAACGATGTGCAGGGCGAGACGCCGTGCCGGCAGCTGCCGTGAGCTCAGTGCCCCGGAGCAGGTGCTCGCGAGCGTGCAGGGATGCGCACGCTGACGCGCGCTCGAGCGCACGGCCTGCAATGTGTTGATCCCCGCCTGCGCGAGGCGCGTGCGCTCTCGCTCCGCGACCATCACGACGGGCCGCAGACCCGGGCGCAGCACAGCGTCCTCCGGTGGTGCCGCGCTCCAGGCCTGCGAGGACTGGTCGGCGCGGGCCATCAGCCCGGCCGCTGCGGCAGCGGAGCCGAAGGTCTCGAAGCGGTTCCGCAGGCGATCGTAGGCGAGCACGCGCGGGTAGAACATCGCGGCATTGTCGCTGCGGAACGGCCAGGTGCGTACGGCCTCGAGGGCGGTGTTGGGCGAGGTCCACGCGGCAGGCGGATCCACGACGAGCAGCGCGTGACGCTCACGACAGAAGCGCTCGGCGACGAGCAGCGTGCTCATTCCCACGTCCTGCTCGCGCGACAGCGGCGGAATGCATACCAGGTCGCAGGCGGCCGAGCGCGGCAGCGCGAACAGCCCGGTCGCGCGGCTCGAGGATCCGATGACGTCGTAGTCGCTCAGGGCTGCGCCGTCATCGCCGTCGGGGTTGGATGCGATGTATTTGGCGAGCGGGCCTCCGGGGCTTGCGCTCGTGCGCTGCGGGCGGATCCCCGGAACCTCGAGCGCCCGCACCAGCGATGACTGCTCGAGAACGCGTGGCACGAAGCGCGGCGAATGGGGCTCGATGGATAGCCGGCGCAGAATCTCCTGCTCCTCGATGAGCTCCGAGCCGGGCATGCGCACGCGCTGAACCACCAGATTGAATCGATCGGGCTCGTCGGTGCCGATACCGTCGTAGTCGACCGCCGCGCGCAGGTACTCGCGCGAGCCGGGGTTGACGCCGCGCAGCGTGAGTGCGCCTCGGTCAGCGGGCAGGGTCAGCGTCGGCGCCCGTGCGCCATTCGCCACCCGCACGATAACGGCACGGCGCCCGCCCATCTCGAAGTACTGCTCGATGGCGTAGGACACGGTCGAGGGCTGCCACAGGCCGCCGAAACGCTGCCGGAACTCGGCGAGGCTCGCGACCGTGATGGGCGTGTTGACCGGACCCTTCAGGGTTCTGCCGACGAAGGCGGTGATGCCGGTGGGCGCCCGATCGATGGACTCGCGAGACTCGCCGCTTGAGACTTGGGTGTTCAGATCGGCTCAGGTTCCGGTCTTGTGGGAGGCTGGGGCTGCTGCGGCATGCTGCGAGGGATCGATCTCGGAGAACATCTGCTGAAAGGTCTTCTCGTCCATGGGCAGGTCGGTCTTGCCATCCCAGCTCGCCCCCTCTGGCAGGCGGTTCTCGACCTTGCGTGCGCTCGCGAGCACCTGCTCGAGGCCCGTGCCCGGCTGCGTGACCGGCACCGGCACCCCGCGGGGATCGTGCGCGAGCTTCAGGATCAGGTCCCAGTCCACCGTCTCGTTGCGACGCTTCAAGTCGCGCTGCACCGAGGCGCTCAACGACTTCGCGATGAGCTTCTTCTGTGCCTTCTGCCACTCGCGCCGGTCGTCCTCGAGCGAGCCGTAGGCCTGCATGTAGAGCTGGCCATCGTGCCATCCGAACACGAACGGCTGGTTCACGACCGTCACCGTGGTACCGAGCGGCACCATGTCGTAGAGACGCGCGATGTCCTCGGGGTACAGCCGAATGCAGCCGTGGCTCGAGCGCAGTCCCACGCCGGCAGGCTTGTTGGTGCCGTGAATCAGGTAGCCCGGCCAGGCGAGGTAGAACGCATGGCGCCCGAGGGGGTTGTCGGGGCCTGGGCCTACGACAGTCGCCAGGTCATCGCCGTTCTCCTTGTGCTCCTTGATGACCGAGACGGGCGGGCGCCAGGTGGGGTCCTTCTGCCGGCGCAGGATCTTGGTCGTGCCCTCGGGCGTCGACCAGCCGACCTTGCCGATCCCGATCGGGTGAGTGTAGACGAGCTGCGGCTCCCCGGACTTGTGCGGCGGGAAGTAGTAGAGCCGCATCGCGGCGATGTTGATCACGACGCCCTGGTGGGGGGCATCGGGGAGGATGAACTCAGTCGGTACGACGACTTCCTTGTCGGCTCCGGGGAGCCAGGGGTCGACGCCGGGATTGGCGCGGACCAATTCCTCGTAGCCCATGTTGAAGCGACGCGCGATGTCAGTCAGCGTGTCTTCTTTAGTGGTCTTGGTGAGCTGCACCACCCCGAGGAGGTCGTCGTGATCTGCCGCGACATCGAACTTGAACGTGGCAACGGGCGGCGGCTCCGCCGGCGGCGGAGGCAGCTGGACCGGTGGCGGCGGCGGTGGGGTGCGCGTCGTCCAGGCCGGACCGAACAGCGAGCAGGCGCCGAGTGCAGCGCAGGAGAGTGCAATGCCCGCGGCCCGCAGCGGGGGTGAACTAAGTGCCATGAGCTTCCATTATGACACCGGCGCTGCTACAGGACGACCGCCGGATCCGGAAGCTCGTTCGCATCGCCCCGGGCGCCCGGGAAATGGCGCGCCAGCAACTCCCCGATGCGGCGTACGCCCACACGTGAGCCCTCGAGGAACCGACCGAGGCGGTACTCCTGCTCCATCTCGCGACACACGCTCGCCCACTCCTCCTCCGAGACGCGTGCCGCGACCCCGCGGTCGGCAATGATCTCGACCACGCGATCCGCGAGCAGCAGATAGATGAGCACGCCGTTGTTGGCCGTCGTGTCCCACACTCGAAGCTGGCTGAACACCTGCAGCGCACGCTCGCGCGGTGAGGTTCGCCGCCACAGATGAGGTGCATCGAGCGCGGACTCGACCGCGAAGCGAATCTCGCCGGCGTGCTGCGCCTCGACAGCGCGAATCTCGCGCTCGATCGCCGCGAGCACCTCGCGTGGGAACCGCCGCCGCGCGCTCCAGTGCGTGGTCACCAGGTGGCGCAGCACACGCTCAAGCGACACGGCGATCCCTCACCAGCGCCCTGAGGCGCCGCCGCCCCCGAAGCCGCCACCGCCGCCGCTGAAGCCGCCGCCGCCGCCGAAGCCGCCTCCTCCGAAGCCTCCTCCGAAGCCTCCGCCCCAGCCACCGCCGAAGCCGCCCATGCCGCTCCTCGGCAGGTTCGACCAGCCTGACCCGCCCGTACCGCTCACGAGCGCAATCACGAGAGCGCCGATGCCGGCGAGCACCGACAGGGCGAGCACGCCGCTCACCAGCCAGGTAATGAGGCCCACGCCGCCGCCCGCGAGGATCGAGCCCAACGTGCGTCCGAAGATGCTGCGGAGCACGAGCGCGAGAACCACCGCCGCGATGAACAGCAGGTGCAGCGGGGGCAGGCGGTGCGTGCCGGGATTCCACTGCCGGTCCGGTGGCGGCAGCGGCTCACCGTCGATCACGCTCAGCATGCGGCCGATGCCCTCGTCGATCCCGCCGTAGTAGTCGCCCTGCCTGAAGTGCGGCTTCAGGACCTCCTCGATGATGCGGTTGCTGGTCGCATCCGTCAGCACCCCCTCGAGCCCGTAGCCGACCTCGATGCGCACGGCATGGTCGTCCTTGGCGATGAGCAGCAGTGCGCCATCGTCGACCTTGCGGCCGCCGACCAGGCCGCGGCCGAGCTTCCACTGGTCGACGACTCGAATCGAGTACTGCTCGATCTCCTCGGGGCTCGTGGTCGGAACGATGAGCACCGCGACCTGCGCGCCTTTGCGCGCCTCGAAGGCCTCGAGCTTCTGCTCGAGCGCCGCACGCTGCGGGGCATCGAGCGTTCCGGTGAGGTCCGTCACCCGCTCGTGCAGGGCCGGTATCGGCTGCAGGCTCTCGCCAGATGCCCGCAGCGAGAGAAGCGCAACCGCCAGCAGCGATGCCGCGCGGCGCACACGCGCAAGGTTCCGGGCTCGGCTCATCGCACGGGCACCCCTGAGCGCGGCGCGCGGCCTTCAGGGTTTCGAGGCGGGCGCGGTGCCGGAGGGGTTGCTCGGCGCGGGTGCGCCAGGCGTGCCGTTGCCGAAATCGACGGTGGGCGCGGTCGAGATCTTGGCCTCGTTCTCAACGGTGAAGTTGGGCTTGACCGCGAACCCGAACAGCTTCGCCGTCAGATTCGTCGGAAACGAGCGCACGGTGACGTTGTACTGCTGCACGGTGTCGATATAGCGATTGCGTGCGACCGTAATCCGGTTCTCCGTACCCTCGAGCTGCGCCTGCAGGTCCTGGAAGTTCTTGTCGGACTTGAGCTCGGGGTAGCGCTCGGAAACGAGCAGCAGGCTCTTCAGAGCCTGGGTGAGCTCTCCCTGCGCCGCCTGAAACTTGGCGAACGCCTGCGGATCATTCACCAGCTCGGGGGTGAGCTGTATGGACCCGACTTTGGAGCGTGCTTCCGCCACGCCGATGAACACCTTCTGCTCCTGCGCCGCGAAGCCTTTCACGGTGTTCACGAGGTTCGGTATGAGGTCGGCCCGACGCTGGTACTGGTTCACCACCTCGGACCAGGCGGCCTTCACCTGTTCGTCCTGCCGCATCATGGTGTTGTATCCGCACCCGGACAGCCCCATCGCGAGCACGGCGGTGAGCGCAACAATTCTGAATCGCATTGATTTTCTCCCCGGCGGGACGGCGCATGCACCGCCCGCGGCTCAATTCCCCAACCCCACGCTCCACCCTAGCATGAGGCGCCGCGGGCTGGCTTCAAGCCGCGCTCGAGCCGATTCGTTACGAGCCGGGGGCAGCGGCGGCCGCGGCTGGCCGAGCCGCCGTCGCAGGCAGCGCCTGCCCGGCCGCAGCGACGGCGGGAGGCATCGGGGGGAGGATGGGCGGCGCGCTCTCGGTGGTGAGGTTCGGCCGCGCGCTGAGCTGCATGAGGCGAGCCGTCAGGCTCGAGGGGAAGGACTGCACCGTGGTGTTGTAACGCCTCACGCAATCGACATACTCACCCAGCGCCCGGGCCACGCGCCCCTGGGTCGCCGTGAGCTCAGCGCGCAGCTCATGAAACGCAGGATCCGCATCGACCTCGCGATAGCGCTCCGCGATCGCGACCAGGCCGCTGAGCGCGCGGCTGAGCTCCGCTTCGGCCGTCTCCAGCCTGGCGAGAGCCGCGGGATCGTTGCTGAGCTCGGGGGTGAGTTGTGCCGACACTGCCTTCGCCTCCGCCTCAGTGACCGCGTGGAGTGCCCGCTGCTGCTCATGTGCGGCGAGGCTCGGCAGCGCCCCGACCAGGCTCGAGACCAGATCCGTGCGGTGCTGCAGCTCGTTGGTGACCTCGGACCAGGCCGCGCGCACCTGCTCGTCCTGCTGCAGCAGGGAGTGGTAACCGCAGCCGGAGCACATCAGGGCGGCGGTGAGCGCAGCGAGGAGAGAGGGACGCACTTCTACTCGATTTCCGGATGGACGGACCGCGCAACGACTGGGGCGGCTAGTATTGAGACAACGGCTCACGGCATCAAGAGGTTGACCGGCGCTCGGGCGCAAAAAAAAACCCCAGGCTTGTGGCCTGGGGCGAGAATGCGGACTTTCGATGAAGGGAAGGAAGTCCGCTAGGGGATACCCAATTCAGTGCAGCCGCGCCCAGTGAAGGATCCGGATCTCGTCACTGTTCAGGTCGAAACTCTGCGCGAGGAGCGACCGCAGCTCCTTCGTGCCGGCGCCATGCACGAGGGGCTGGCGCAACTCGACCACGCCGCTCCACTCACTCGAGGCGTCCGCCAGGCGCGGAGCGCCGGCGTTTGCCGTCACGAAGTGCGTGTAGTACTTAGCGGCCATGAGGCAAGGGTAGTGGCGTGCCTTGCGAATGACCGTGAAACGCTCCACAGAACCCCCGGCTTTCCGTCAACTCCCTCGCGACATAATCTCTCGGGCAGCCTCTGAACATGGGTAGGTATCGCCCACCGCCGCCGCGGGGCTCGAAATTCATCACGCCGGAGGGCGCGCGCCGCCTGCGCGAGGAGCTCGATGAGCTCTGGCGCCGCGAGCGCCCGCGGGTCACCCAGGCCGTGGCCGAGGCGGCCGCTCAGGGTGATCGCTCGGAGAATGCCGAATACACCTATGGCAAGCGCCGCCTGCGGGAGATCGACCGGCGCGTGCGTCACCTGCGCCAGCGCCTCGAGGGAATGGTGGTGGTGGATCGCCCCCCCGCGGACTCGGCACGGGTGTTCTTCGGCGCCTGGGTCGAGCTCGAGCGCGAGGACGGAAGCACCGTGCGCTATCGCATCGTCGGCCCGGACGAGCACGACCGGGCTCCGCAATACATCAGCATGGACTCCCCTCTCGGTCGTGCCCTCCTCGCCAAGCGCCTGGACGAGGAGGTGACCATCGAGGTCCCCGGCGGGGCCGCGAGCTACGTCATCGTCGCGATCGCATACGAGGCCGACGCTACCAGATGACGCGCACGTTCTTGAACTGCCAGGGGTCGGTCTTGTCGGTGTCCTCGGGAAAGAGCCGCTCGCGGTCGGTGAGCGGCGTCCAGTCGGTGTAGGCCCCGACCACGGGGCCGAGGTAGGGCATGCAGATCTCGAGGCAGCGCCGGAAGTCCATCTCGTCCGGCTCGACGATGCCGCAGTTGGGATTCTCCATCGCCCACACCATGCCGGCGAGGGCGGCGATGGTGACCTGCAGGCTGGTCGCGCTGTTGTAGGGTGCGAGCGTGCGCGC
>Ga0335081_10001342_pt1 | contig 39171 bp, 32 predicted proteins | sample Lox_Sample_35_FD_206713 | JGI IMG/M metagenome (GOLD analysis project Ga0335081, IMG submission 206713) | Soil microbial communities from Loxahatchee National Wildlife Refuge, Florida, United States - Lox_Sample_3.5 | ecosystem: Environmental > Terrestrial > Soil > Wetlands | place: USA...
CACAAAAAGAAATATAGCGCAGGGCTTGGGCGGGAACAACCGGAGTTGGACCGCGGAGCGATGCGGACCAGAGAAGTTCAGGGCAGAGGATCGAAAACAACCACAGGCTGGTAGGTGCGAGGAACGACCGCCTCGGCAATGGCGATCAGCTTGTCTTGCTGGTTGAAGACGCGAAGACGAGGAGGCCCGGCCTCACCGGCGTCCATCTGGAGGGTAGCGCCGGGAGGTGGCTCGAGGCGCGCGGGCTGAATTTGAGAAAGAGAAACATTGAAACGCGATCCGTGGCGAACGCGTTTTTCAACAACGGGCAGAACGTTCGCGCGCGGAAAATTGGGCAACAGGTTTTCAAGCTTGACGAGGCAATCCTGAAATTTTCCGGCTTGCGCGGCGGCGGCAAGCTCTTCGAGCCGAATGGCCTGGTCGAAAGCGAACTCACCCACCGCGGTCCGGGTGATTTCCGCGAGATGAGCGCCACAACCGAGAGCGTCTCCCATTTCGTGGGCCAGCGAACGAATGTAGGTGCCCGAGGAACACTCGATGACGAAGCGCGCGAGCGAGCCTTCGATTTCCGTAAGGCGATACTCGAAGATTTCGATTTCGACTGCCTTGAGGTGAACGGGCTGCTTCTTGCGAGCAAGTTCATAGGCGGGGCGGCCATGAATCTTCTTGGCGGAAAACGAGGGGGGCATTTGCCGGGAAGGACCGAGGCGATCGGCAGCGAGCCTCTCGAGAACGGCACGGTCGAGAATGGGAGGGTGATCGGGGCCCATCGGAACCCCGTCGGAATCATAGCTGTCCGTGGGAAAGCCGAATCGAAAACCGGCTGTGTACCGCTTGCGCCGATGGGAATAAAAGCGGACCAAGCGCGTGGCGCGGCCAAGGAGGAGAACCAAAACGCCGGTGGCCAAAGGATCAAGCGTCCCCAGGTGGCCGATCTGCCGGAACCCGGCGAGATGACGCACCGCATCAACCACGTCATGCGAGGTTTTCCCGCGGGGCTTGTCAATGACGAGCGCGCCGTCGAAGGGGGCGGGTTGGGGCTGGCGCGGCATGTTCAAAGAGCTTTCTTCAGGACAGCGAATTCCCCCGGGAATTGCCGGCAACGCAGACGGGATAGAATCCGAAAAGAAAAAAGTCCAGGGAGAAGTAAAAGTATTCCGGCGGAGAACCTAAGCATGGAAATCAAGAGGGTGCCGAGGGATTCTTTTTCATTTGGCTGAGAAGTTGGTCAATGCGCGCGGAATATTCCTCGGAGAGATCAAGGGTGAAATGCAAGTCCGGAGTGCGGCGCAATTGGAGCCTTTCGATAAGTTCGCTGCGGATGAATCCAGCCGCATGCGCGAGCGCCTTAATGGCGCCTTCCTTTTCCGCTTCCGAGCCGCGAACCGCGACATATATCTGGGCATGACGCATGTCCGGGGCCAGACGGACTTCGCTAACCACTGCAGAGACTTCCAGGCGCGGGTCCTTTAGTTCGCCCGCAAGCATGGCGTTGATCTCATGGGCGATTTCCTCGCCGATGCGCTCGTGGCGATGGTTTGCGTTGGTCATAGTGTTACAGAAATTCCACAGAGTGGCTGATCAGCACAGGGCCGAGAAGCCGGTCCGACTCCTCGAGGACGCGCTGGAGCGATTCCTCGACATGTTGTTCTTCATTCGACAGAGTAACGATGCCGACGGTGGAACGCTGCCATACGTCCTCATGATCCAGCTCGGCAACGGCGACATTAAACTTCTCCCGCAAGCGGTCTTTCAGGCTGCGAAGAACCTGGCGCTTGTCCTTCAGCGACCGCGCATCGGAGATGTGCAACTCCAGAATAAGCAAACCGACGGCCATGGGAATCAACGGACAAGCGGCCGGAACACCGCCAAACTATCCGGAATTCAGCGCTCGGAATTATTTTCGGCCCGCGGGGGCGGCCGCCTGTGCAGCCGCTTCCGCCGCGCTCAGCTTTTGCACGTTGAAGCACTCCAAAATGTCGCCGACCTTGACGTCATTGAAGTTCGCGATGCCGGCGCCGCATTCGTAACCAGCGCGAACCTCGTTGGCGTCGTCCTTAAAGCGCTTCAGCGAATTGAGCCGGGAGGTATAGATGATGGTCCCATCCCGGACCACGCGGACCTGACCATCGCGCTTCAAAACGCCGTCAAGGACGTAACAACCTGCCACCGTACCCGAACCTTTGATGCGGAAGGTATTCCGGACCTCGGCGCGGCCAAGATAGGTTTCCTGGACGACCGGCTCCAAGAGTCCTTCCATGGCCTTTTTGATTTCATCGGATACTTCGTAAATGATGTTGTGCGTGCGAATGTCCACGTGCTCCTGCTGAGCAAGTTCGGCAGCTTTGCGATCGGGGCGCACACCGAAGGCAATGACGATAGCGCCGGAAGCGGAAGCCAGAAGGACATCATTTTCGGTGACGGCTCCGACGCCAGATCCAATAATTTTCAGGCGCACCCGCTCGGTCGAGAGTTTCGGAAGCATTTCGCTGAGGACCTCGACAGAACCCTGGACGTCGGCCTTAATGACGATAGGCAGCTCCTTGACTTCGCCAGCCTTGAGCTGTTCGTGGAGTTGATCGAGAGTGATGCGAGCGCCGGAGCTGGCGCGAAGGGCAGCATCGCGCTGCTTGGACTGGCGATACTCGACGATATGCCTGGCCTTGGCTTCCTCCGTCACCTGGAAATGATCGCCAGCTTCCGGAACGCCCTGGAGGCCGAGCACTTCAACAGGAGTGGATGGTGGAGCATCTTTTGCCGCGCGGCCGCGGTCGTCGAACATGGCGCGGACTTTCCCAAATACCGCACCGCAAATGAAGAAATCGCCGGGACGCAGCGTGCCGTTCTGGACGAGGATGGTGGCCACTGGGCCGCGGCCCTTATCCACGCGCGACTCCAAAACCGTACCGCTTCCGGGCGCGTCGGGATTCGCTTTGAGCTCCCGCAGATCGGCGACAAGAAGGATAATTTCCAGAAGCTTGTCGAGGTTCTTCTTCTGCTTGGCGCTGACTTCAACGAATTCTGTTTCGCCGCCCCAATCCGAAGGCATCAGACCGAGCTCGCTCAACTGGCGTTTTACACGCTCAGGCTGAGCTTCCGGCTTATCAATCTTGTTGATCGCGACGACGATGGGGACATTTGCAGCTTTCGCATGGTCAATCGCTTCCTTGGTTTGCGGCATGACCCCGTCATCAGCAGCCACGACCAAGACAACGATGTCTGTCACCTTTGCGCCGCGGGAACGCATACGCGTAAACGCTTCGTGGCCTGGGGTATCCACGAAAACCACGCTGCGTCCATTCACCTGAACTTTATAAGCGCCAATGTGCTGGGTGATGCCGCCGGCTTCTCCTCCCGCGACGTCGGCTTCGCGAATGCCATCCAGAAGGCTGGTCTTGCCATGGTCCACGTGGCCCATGACGGTGACAACGGGAGGACGTGGCTTGAGATTCTCTCTGGTTTCTTCCTTGGCGACCTCCAGCATCATTTCGTCTTCGAAGGAGACGACGGAGACAACGCCGTTGAAAGCTTCGGCGAGCTGAGTGGCTGTGGGCACATCCAGAGCCTGGTTGATGCTCGCGAAGACGCCTTTATCGAGAAGGACTTTCAGCAGATCCTTCGCGCGGACATCGAGCTTTTCCGAAAGCTCACGAACCGTTATGCCTTCAGTGATGTTGATGTCACGCTGAGGACGAGGTTCCGGCGGGGCGATGACAGCTGCCGCAGAGCGCCGGTCTCCCGCGCCGGGCCGCTGACGCGTGGGGTGCAGCTTGCGTTCGCCTTCCTGCTCCCGTTTGTCCATGACGGGCCGCTGACGCTGCGGAGGCTTCCGGGTGTAGAGAGGCTTGCCGGGTTCAGCCTTGGGAGGCATTTTGTCTGGCAAAGGTGGGAGCATGCCGGGTCTGCCTGGCGTGCGAGGGCCAGGACGCGTGCCCGCAGGTACGGCACCCGGGCGCTGGCCGAATCCTCGATTCGGTGGTCCCCCCGAACGAGACGGCATGGGACGCCCCGAGCCCTGCTGCGGCGGACGCATGGGCTGTCCAGGTCGCGGACCAGAGGGGCGCTGCCCACCGGAACTTGTGCCGGGAAGAGGACCACGGTTTCCGGTCGGGAGCGGCCGATTCTGAACTGAAGGCGACGGGGGTCGAGACGCTTGGGAACCGGATGCAGCTGGCCGCATGCCAGGAGATTGTGATCCCTGCGCAGGCGGAGGCGACGCAGGACGCAAGGGCACCGAAGGACGCGCGGCAGCCGGAGTACCTTGAGGGGGCGCGGCAGGTATGGGGCGAAGTGGCTGACCATGGGGAGCGGCAGGCACGGGCTTTGTAGCCGCGGGCGGCGCCGAGGGAGGGGCAGCGGGTTTACTTACGGAAACGGCTGCAGGGGCAGTGGCAGGAGGAGTTGCCTTGGCGGGGGCAGGGGGCTCTGCCACAGGCGACGTTGCGGGTGGAGGGGAAGCAACGGGCATCGGCGTGGCAGCGACCTGAGGAGCCGGCGTGGGAGGGACTGATGGACGCACCTTGGCAGCCTTCGCAGCAACGTCCCGGGCCTCCTTTTCCGCATTCGCAGCGGCTTCCGCCTGGCCGTGAATCGACCTGCGCACTTTTTCTGCAACATCTTCAGGGATGGAACTCGAATGAGTCTTCTTTTCCGTGACCCCGAAACCGGGCAGAAGATCAATGATGGCCTTTGCCTTTACTTCCAGTTCGCGGGCCAGCTCGTTGATCCGAACTTGATTTGCGTCGCTCATGCGCTCCGTTGTCACTGTCATGAATTATGAATTCGTTTCTTCGTGTCCGGCGGCGCCGTTGTGGGGAGAAGCCGAATCCGTCTGGCTCCTCAATTCCTGCGAATCTTTGCCCACGGCCGGCTCTTCAGCCGGAGCCGCTGCGTCTGCAGCTACCGTCGAGTCAGACGGTGTCTCCGCGGAAGGCTGATCCGTGGCCACAGTCTCTTCTTCGGCTGACTCTGAAACCTCAGAACCTTCGGCGGCTGCAACCGGCTCGCTTCCGCCTTCATAGTAACGATTCACTGCTTGATAGATCTTGTCCACCATTTTCTCGCCGATGCCAGGAATTTCCATAAGTTGCTCCGGCGTCATGCCAGCGAGTTTTTCCAGTGAAGAGATGCCCGCCGCTTCGATCTTCTCGATGGTCTTCGGTCCTACTCCGGCGAGCACCGTTAGTGGAGTGGCCGGCGCGGTGAGAGCAGTCATCTGCTCTTCGATTTCGCGGCGCTTCTCTTCCTCGCTCTTGATGTCAATGTCCCATCCAAGGAGCTTGCTGGCCAGGCGAACGTTCTGGCCTTTCTTGCCAATCGCGAGAGAAAGCTGCGAATCTTCGACGATGACCTCAAGTTTCTTGTTCTCGGGGTCGGTGATCTGGACACGGGTGACTTTCGCAGGGCTCAAAGCCTTCTGCGCGAAGGCAACGGTTTCCTCGCTGAAAGGGATGATGTCAATTTTTTCGCCGCGCAGTTCGCGAATGATGGATTGGACGCGCATGCCCTTCATGCCCACACAAGCGCCGACGGGATCCACATCCTTGTCGCGGCTGAAGACGGCGACCTTGGTGCGCTCGCCGGCTTCGCGAGCGGCGGCGCGAATCTGCACTGTACCGTCATAGATTTCCGGCACTTCCATCTCGAAGAGCCTTTGAACGAGAGCGGCGTCCGCACGGGAAACAATCACCTGAGGCCCTTTGGCGGCGCGATCCACCATTTTAATGACCACGCGGAGGCGTTCGCCAATGTTGTAGGTCTCCAGTTTGGATTGTTCGCGCTTCGGCAAGCGCGCTTCGGTGCGGCCCATGTCCACGATGAGATCAGGCCCTTCGGCGCGCTTCACAATGACGGTAACGAGCTCGCCGACACGATTGTGATACTCGTTGTAGATTGTGTCGCGCTCGGCCTCGCGCACCTTCTGCAAAATGACCTGCTTGGCAGTCTGGGCGGCGATTCGGCCCAAAACGTCAGTCGGCTTGAGAGTCTGGATCTCGGTGCCGATTTCAGCGCCTGGGTTTTTCTTGCGCGCATCGGCAAGACTGACTTCGCGCTTGGGATCTGTGACTTCCTCGACGACGGTCAAAACCGCATAGACATCGACCTGGCCCGTTTCCGAGTTGAACTTTCCGCGGAGATCCTCCTCGGACTTATAGTACTTGCGCGCCGCAACCACCATGGCGTCTTCGATCGCCGACACCACGATTTCCGGCTCGATATGCTTCTCGCGGCTGAGCATTTCAATCTGCTGATAGAGCAAATTCGCCATATTGCTTTCCCGAAATAGCGCTCCTAAAATTCCACGACCAGATTCGCCTTGCGAATGTTGACCAACGGCAACTCCACGGTGCGCGGCAGCTTTCCCTTGAGCTGCAGTTGAACCTTCCCTCCGGCGACGCCCGCCAAGCGGCCCTCGAAGAACGTCAAATCTTCAATCGGCGCGTCGGTCCAAATCTTGGCCAGACGCCCGGTGAATCGCTCGAATTCCTGCGGCTTACGCAATGGACGATCCAGCCCCGGCGAACTGATCTCCAAGACGTAGCCCGGCCCCGGAACAAGCTCTTCAACGTCAAGAATCACGCTGAGTTGCTGGCTCACGCGCTCGCAGTCAGCGTGGGAAATGCCCTCGACGGGGCTTTCAGACCCAGAGCGGGCACTCTCGCTCCCCTCCGAAGGCACTCTGTCGATGTAGACCCTCAGGAAGCGTTGCTTGCCGACTTTCCATTCGACGTCTACAACCTCGAGCCCTTCCGAACGAGCCACGCGCTCGGCGGCTTCGCGTACCCTTTCCAGATTCACGCAAAGACTCCCCGGGTAAGGCCGGTCCACAAAGCAACCCAACCGGCAGCAACAAAAAAGTGGGCTCGCGCCCACTCAGTCGTGCGACCCGCTTCAGAGCGAAATCAGAGTATATGCCCCGGACTCCGTAAAAGCAAGGTAGTGGTGGCAGGCGGATTGCGGAGGGAGAATAATTGAGGCAAACATGATGATCGAGGGTTTACTGGACCAGAGGGTGCAATTCCGAATCTGGGATTTGGAAAGCCCATAAATTCAATATGTTAAGGATCAAGGCGTCGCCGTGTTCTCCACGGACAAGATTCTGTTGAGGCCAGGTTGACCCGAACAGCGGAGTGGATTAAGGTTTTGTGTAAAGTGTTCCAAAAATCTCGACGGGGTCGGCCAATGTCAAGAGTAGCTAACTGGGGAGGCGGAATACGCCTGCTCGTGATGCTGAGTGCCGCGTCTTTTCTATGCGTCGGAGCAGGGTTTGCCCGTCCCCAGAAGCCAGACGTTAATGAGGGTTCATTCGGAATAGAGGAAGCACCTGTATGGCTTCAAATCAGCTTGCGTGAGCCCAATGGATTGCCCCTGACCGGCCAAGCGACAGTCAGACTACAGTCGATTGAGCACTCGATCAGCCTGGTGTCCAAAACGGCGGATGGGTCGGCGGTCTCTTTTCAAAATATACTCCCCGGAGACTACGAAATTGAAGTGATCTCCACGGGCTACAAAACGACCATTCAACATGCCTCGGTGATCGGCGGAACTACCGTTTTTCCGCTATACATTTACGTGCGCAGCGAAAACGAAGTGGCTCCAGGAACGGCCTCTTCGCAGCCTGCACCCGTATCGGTGAAGCTCCAGGAACAGATTGACAAGGGGCTTCAGAGGATGCGGAAGAAGAAGTATGACGACGCGCTTCGCGTCTTCAGCAAGGCCGAAAAGATGTCGCCGGAAAATCCCGATGTCCAATATCTGTTGGGAATGGCGCACTACGAATTGCGGCAGATGGATGCAGCGCAAGCCAGCTTTGAAGCGGCCTTGAAGATCAATCCTTGGCACGAGCGCACGCTGGTGGCCCTCGGCCAATTGCAGATGCAGACCGCGAAGCCTGCTGCGGCTATCGAGACATTGAAACAGTCCTATGAACGAAATGGAGCGGATTCATACACCCTCCTTTTGCTGGCGCAGGCCTATTTCGAGACGAAAGATTACAGAAGCGCTGAGATCTATGCTTCCCGCGCTTCGGATATGGAAGGGGGCAAGAATCCCGCAGCCCAGGCCTTGCTTGTGAAAATCAAATCTAGCCGAGACCAGGTGAGCGGAGGTGCGACACACGTCCAGGCACGGGAATTGTCAGGGCCCTCGAGCGCGGTCACCGCGAACGATCAACTGGCGGAGCCGAGCCAGACGGCATTTGATTCAGCAAAGACCGCCGAGGCCGGACCCGGCTCATCGCCTGCAACACCAGGGGCGCCCGCCAACGTCAGGCCGTGGGCTCCGCCAGATGTGGATAGCAAAGAATACGCACTCGCTTCGGATGTGGTCTGTTCCTTGCCGGAGGTGCTGAAGAGAGCGCAGCTGCGCATGAAGCAGCAACTATCAAATTTCGAAAAGTTCACGGCAACGGAGCACATAGTCCATGTTGAGATTGACCAGAACGGAATTCCCGGTACGCCGCGGGAAAAGGATTTCTATTATCTCGTGGACATTTTCCGTCCCGGGAACGGTTACACGTATCTTGAAGAGAGCAGGGACGGGGGCGAGAACCTGAATCAGTTTCCGACTTCGCTGGCCACGAAAGGGCTCATTTCGATTGGAGTCGCCCTTCTGGACCCGAATTACCAAGAAGACTTCAATTACCGCTGCGAGGGCTTGGCGAATTGGCATGACCAACCCGCGTGGGAAATGCGCTTCGAGCAGAAACAGGATGTGCCTTCGAGGGTCCTGATCTGGAGAAAATTCACAAAATCTTTCCCGATCGCGCTTCGGGGACGAATTTGGGTTGGAGCCAATAACTACGACCTGTTGCATCTGGAAATGGATTTGCGAGAACCGGTACCACAGCTGGAACTCACGCGAGACCATCTCACGATTGATTATGGCCCGGTTCAATTCGATCACGGCCGCAAGCAATTGTGGCTACCGTGGCGCGCGGATGCGTACATGGAGCTCCACGGCAAGCGCTACCATCACAGCCATACACTTTCGAATTACACACTGTTCAGCGTGGACACGGACAATAAGATCGCTGCGCCGAAGCAACCCCCGAACACCACAAACAAGAATTAAAGCCGGCCTCTAAGACTCGAATCTCAGAATGACGAACAATGGCCGGCGAACAGAAGACAATTGCAACCCGATCGTCACATGATTTTCTATCGCCGAGGGCGGTTGCGGAGTTGAATCGACCCCCTCGAATGCACGAGATATGGCGCACTAATCCAAAGGCTCGGCGCGGGCGGCGCGCGCAAAAATAAGTCCGGCGCTGAGTTTACGACTCAGCGCCGCACGAGATACGTGACGTTCTTCAGGAAAGCTTGCGGCCGATGAAATTCAGTTTATGGTTTCTGCGCACCGGTTCCGGGTTTGGCAGCGGGCCTTGCCGGAGCCGAGGAACTTGCCTTCACCGGATAAGCCTGATCATAGAGCTTGATGACGTCTTGTGTGACGTCAATTTGATTCGAGGCGTAAATGATGGGGGATCCTTGAGCGGAAGAATCAAAGATGGCGGTGTAGCCGTTTTCGCGAGCATACCGGTCCAGCACATCCACGAGCTTGCGGCCGATGCGGTCCTGAACATCGCCGAGAGCGGAATTGACGTCATCCTGGTAGTCCTGCTGTTTCCGGTTGAGCTGGGTGGTCAGTTTCTCGCCTTCGCGCTGAAGCCTCGCTTGTTCTTCCGCGCTGAGGGTAGTGCTGCCCGCTTGCAGGCGCTGTCGGACATCCTCAATTTGCTTATTAAGGTTCTGCAGCTCTGATTGTCTCGGCGCAAATTGTGACTGCAGCTCCGCCGAGGCTTGTTTCCCTTCCGCGGTGCTTGCGATCGCGGCACGCACGTTGACGATCCCGATCTTGCCGGACGCGGCGGACCCCGCCGCAGGCGCCTGCGCTCCAGCGACAGCGCCTAGCAAAAGGCACGCGGCTGAGAGAGCGGCGTTACGAAACAGTCTGGAATTCACAGTGTTCTCCTTATTGTGGGCGGCCGCTGAGCGGCCGCCTTGGGCCAATTAAGATTGGCTGAAATTTATTCTGTACACGGCTGCGGTGCAGCAGGCTGCGCGTTCATCCCTACCGGAAAATATCCATTGCATACAAACCAGGAAGTATAGCCGAGCGCCTCCGTGCCCTGCAATCGGAAAGCGAACCACACTCCGGGATATTCCGGTACCTGCCTGATGCGATGCGAACCGGACCGCCATAGGTTGCAGGGAACCTTTCCTCGAGATCTCGTTCAGTTCGGCATCGGGAACAGGAGGACGCGATTATTGGCCTGGTCCACGATGACCGCCAGATTGGTCAACTGGTCAATCGCAACGCCGAACTGCGGCGAGCCACCCAGAGAAAAACTGCGCCGCGTTTTGAAAGGATTCGAGGTCGTATCAACAATCGAGATCGTGTTGCTGAGAGCATTGACGGTGATGATCGCACCAGTCTGCGGGTTGATGGCCAGAGAAATCGGATTTATGCCCACGTGAACGGTGGATGTAGTGCCGGAATCCGGATTGAACGCAGTGATCACATTGCCGCCGCTGGAGGTCGCATAAAAAAGCGCCGGATACACGCTGGGATCGAAGACTACGCCGGTAGGGGTGGCGGTCACTCGGCCAACGGCTGCAGTGGTGCTTTTTGCCGGAGCGCTCGTACCGATATCGATGGAGTCCAAAACGCCCGTGGGCGCGGTTCCAATATTCAGTTGGAGAGCGGTGACGACGGCGAGACCCTGATTATTCGTTCCCCGGTCGGGATCGATGGCCACGGCGATCGGTTGCTGATCAACTGCGATAGTCGTCGCGGTGAGAGAAGTTGCGGGAGACGAGCCCATCAGCAGCGCAAGATTGATTTCAGACACGGTGTTTGCACCCGTGTTGGTTACGAGCGCGGCGCCCGTGCCCTCATCAATCGCGACGCCGGTTGGATTTGTGCCGGTAGTGACGGCGGCAACAGGCTGAGTTTTTGTCAGCAAATTCACGATGGACGCAGTGCCGTCGCCATTGTTTGCAACTACGGCCAGACCAAAGCGCGGGCTGACGGCCACTCCCTCGGGAGTTGCACCGACGGCGATGCTGCTATGGATGGTTCCGAATGCAGCGTCCTGCGGATTGATGTCAATCACGGAAATGTTGTTGCATCCGCTGTTGCTGACCACCGCGATGGGTGAAAAGGGAGCCAGCGCAAGTTGGTCCGCAATCGCGACGGAGCTTGGCTGCGGGCTACCCCCCGCGCAAGCGGGCGTCATATCCACGGCCTGGATCACAATGAAATCCGTAGCGTTGGACTGGACACCGCCCCCGTTGATTAAATCCACGGCATAACGATGAGGCGCCGAAAGGAAAGATGATGGAATGGTGACGGTGAGAAGGCGGCTGCTCACATATTGCACGTCAGAAGACGGGAGAGAAGTTCCATCAAGGCGAACCAGCGTAGAGGTGTCAAATCCCGAGCCGAAAATCTGTACACCGGTTAAATTGCTCGTGGAAGTCAAAGTCCCCTGTGGGAAGTAAGCTCCCGGCACGCCACCAAGGATGGCGGAGCCTGTGGCGGGAACGGTGAGTTCAGTAATTTGTGCAGACTTGAGAGCGTTGGACGCGCTGGGGCCCAGGTTTACAATCTGGATCGTTCCGCTCCCGGATTGCACGACAAAAGCCTGGTTCGTCGGGGCGTCCACCGCGACCGCTCCCCAAAGACCGAGCGAGTAGCTGTTGCTCCCAACGGTGACGGGCAGGGTTGCTGCTCCAGGCCCGGCAGGAAGTGTCATAACAGAATATCGCTGCTGATCCACCGGATTGGAAACGGAAAATAGGTTTTGCTGAGGATTGTAGGAAGCCACCGCATTTGTATAGGGCTGGAAAGCAACGTCCGTTGTTCCCAGAAGTTCAGGTGCATTGCTGCACGAACCGATGGGCGTATAGATGGTGCACTGCGCATGAAAAAAGATCGAAGTAACCGATTGGTCCAGAGAATTCAGCAGATCAATCTGAGCAGCGTTATTTCCGGTGGCGTTGGCATCCGCGAGCGCCGCCGTGCGGGTGATGGGATTGATAGCAATCCCCTGTAAGGTCTGCGAAATGGAGACCGTGATGTTGGCCGGGCTGTAATAGACGGTACTCAGATTGGAGCCGGAAGTAACCCCCGTGGCCGTGTCGTTGTTCGTGGAATTGAGAACGTATGTGAAGCTTGTCGCGTTGATTACGGAAAGCACGGAAAACACACCGTTGAAATCCGTTTGGTGGCTGGTACCCAAAGGAAGATTCTCGATGAGCACGGTCCCGGGATTTCCAGGATTGAGTCCATGGGCGGCTACAGTCGTTACGGTAACGACGCCCGAGGTCAAAGAAACTGATGCGATGGTGGAAGAAGAGGAAGCCTTGGTCACATCAACGCCGCTCACAACGCCGATCCCGCCCGGCGTGACGTAGGCGGTATGCGCGTGAGGCACCATGGCGACCTGAGGATAGGGCCCGGAATTCAGGGTAACCTGCGCGTGGACGCAGGGAGGGTTCTGCTGGAGGGCATTGGCAATGCAGGTCTGTGAATCCGCATTCAGATCAAGAAGAAACCCAATGTTCGCCGTCGTGGGAATGGCACTCGAAGAATAAGCCACGACTGCCATGTTCGTATCGGGATCCACACCGATCGAATAGGGCAAGGGAAGCGGGGTCACTTCGCCGGGAATGAGTCCGGAAAGCGAAATCGTGAACGGGGTGCCTGGCGCTTGGGACGCTCCGGGAATCGGTAGAACCGTTACGCTCTGATCCTGGTAGCTGACGACGGCAACGGTGTGATTTGTGGCATTCACGGAAAGACCCGTGGGCACATCTACCGCGCAAGAAGCCACAGGACACGGCAAAGGCGTCAACGATCCGGTACCAATGCCAAAAAATTGCACGAGGTTCGAACCCGTCTCGGCAACTACTGCGACTCCTAGAGTTCCATCGATGCCGATCGCGCTGGGATTTGTGCCGGCCGCAGCAGAGCCTGCTATTGTCGGGGGACTTGCGGAATAATCCGGGAAAACCGCAATTGTCGTGACTGAAGAATTGTTCGGCGCCGGAAGCGGGGGCGAGGTCCGCGCAACATAGAGAGAATAAAGCCCCGGCTTTGCAGAATTGACCGAGCTTGTCGGAAAAGCAAGATTCAATTGGCGTGAGCTCGATTGCACGGTCGAATCCTGGGGAACCGCGTTGCCTGCAAAAGTCGTGGTCGCAAGTTGGCCTCTCGGCCCAAAGTAACCCCCATCAATGGCGAGCTTGAGTTCGTTGGATTGGCCATTTTGAGGAATACCGTCCGGAAGGGATGCGACAGAGGTGGGTCGGACAGGAATCACGGTGAAAGAAAAGTTTCCCGTCGGAGATTTGGTCACCGTTTGGCTTGGATCCGTAACGTTTACGGTGTAAGTATCCGCCGCAGACAGGTTCTGTTCGAGGAGCCTCACGCGAGCTCCCGTGGAAGCAGGCGCCGGAACGTCCGTGGTGGGGATCGGGAACAGCACCTTAATTTGGCCAGATCCCGTGGTCAGCGTTGTGACTGTGCCGGTCGTCAGGCTGGTCAGGGTAATCACCGAAGATGAAGAGATAAACGGAGCGTCGAGATAGATGTCGTAGAACAATGCCCCCTGTGGGGCCACGGTCGGAGAGATTCCGTTAAAGGTGATGGGACCTCCGACGATGATAGTGATGGAGGCGAGAGAGTAGCGCGTCGTGTCTGCCTTCGAGGTGGCCACAACGGTGACGTTGGCAGGTGTTGTGCTTGCATTGGCGGGTGTGGAGGCGGTGGGAACACTAGCAGGCGCGGTGTAAATCCCGTTGGCGTCTATTTGGCCACACGTCGGAGAGCAAGTGGTAAGAGAGGGATATGGCACGGAGGTTGTGGGAACGCTCTGCGTGAGGAGCCAAGTCACGCCCTGATTCTGAAGATCGTTGGATAGGCTGGCGACGAACTGCTGCTGTTCCGAAGTGGGAACAGTCGCCGTTGCAGGGGTAAGGGTTACGGCAATACCCGAATCAATGGATATCGTGGCCGTGCCGGTCTTCTTAGTGTCTGCAGCCGCGGTCGCGGTCAGGGTAATGAGAAGGTTGGGGTATGTCGTGGCGTCCGGAACTTTTGATGGAGCCGTAAATGTTACCGTGGTGTTGGTCGAATTCGCGGGGATGTTCCCCGTGTCTGCCGTGCACGCGGCTGCACTCGAGGTGTGGGCGGTGCCGCTCGAATCAATGGTCGTGGTCGTAAAGGTGCAAGCCCACGTTACGTTAAGATTCGTGCTACCGCTGACTGTCGCCGTCAGGGTAAGTGACTGCGAAACGATGACCGTGGCCGAAGGAGGACTCACCACGACAGAGACGACGTTGGCGCTGCTGTTACTGCCGCAACCTCCGGCGAAAAAAAGCGAGAGCGCCCCCAAGAAAGCTGCAAGAACGAGATTCAGATTACGCCACTTCATGCACACGAAATCCCCCTGCGTTTCAAAGGCTTCCGAACGCTCACCGGGCGTTGCCACTGCGTCCGTGCCCCATGTTTTCCCAAGTCTTCGAAAAGCCTCATGCTTGCCATACCCCTGTCAGAATGTGCGGCTGACGGTGAACCGGAACGTCGTCTGCGGCTCAAAATAATTCAACCGGCCGGGATTGTTCTGAATGTAGTTGAGTTGCGGAAGCACTTGATACTTGAAAATCGTCGGATCAACCGCATTTAGGGTGCTCTCCAAATAGTTTATTTCGCTCGGTTCAATGAAGGGTTGCTGGGCAACGATTTGCTGGTGCAGCCTGTGCACGTTATAGGCGTAATAGATCCGGAAAGGAGCATGAATGATGGGAAGCTGAACGACAAATTGGATACCAGTGGACCCCCGGAAACGGAAATTCGTGCCATGTTCGATGGGAAGAGTACCCACCACCCCGGAAGTGGGAAATTGCTGCTGCAAATTTGCCAGGCCGGTCGGATCCAGGTGTAATCCGGATTCATCCACGATACCGTCGGTGCCGCCATCGAAGAATAGATCGGTCTCGACTGTGGAGCCGATGATAGGGATGCGATATTCGAAGTTTCCGTATGTCTGAAGATCCGCACCAGGCAATGTCGCAACGTAAGTGAGAACGGGAACAGAGATGGCGCGCAGGGCGCCGCCTGCGCTAGGGTCGCTATAGTAGATCGTCTGAGCGGATTGTACGGGGATAAAGGTAACGGGCGAAATCGAGCGGATGTCATAGCCACGCAGATCGTTTTCACCACCCAGGTAGAACCGGTTATAAGGTGGAATCTCTTTTCCGCCGTATCCGTTGATGAAGGCCGTTTGAGTATGGAAAGCGAGGACGTTTCGCTTCTTGTTTACAGAGTGAAAGTATTTCCACTCAAAAACATTCGTTAAGGTATTGACGTTTCCGCCGAGCGGTCCGCCTTGCAAGGAGACAGAATAGAGATAACTCTTCCCGCCTGTCGGATTGATGGGGTTGTTGACGGAATTGTAGCTGATCGACGGAGTCAAGGTGCTTGCTACGATGCCATTGAGTGCGCTCGGTCCGGCGACCGCTTGATACTGCAATGTCGTGAAAAGCAAAGTGGATGCCTGATTAAAAGCCGTAATGTCTGTGCGCGAAAGGCCGTAAGTGAGTCCTACTCGAGTGAAGGAAAACCTTCTCAGGGGATAGCTGGCAAAAATCGTGAAGCCCGTACTGTCCTGATTATAATCCTGGATGTATTGCGGATTGAGGCTGACGGACTGGCCGTAGATCAGCGCCTCCTGTTGGGCTTGATTAAAGCTGTAGCGGCTGGAGAATATTGTAAAACCCGTGCTGATGGGCCGGTCAAAGAGGTAAGGTTCCGTAAATCCAAACATGAAGTTCCGGCTTAGGCTGCCGAACTGGGCCGAAAAGGTCAGGGTTTCTCCCAAGCCGAGAAAGTTGTTGGTCTGGTAGGTGAGCCCGATGAAGCCGCCTGCGAGCCCGCTGACCCCGCCTTGCAAGCCGATGGACTGTTTCCCCTTTTCCTTGAGTTTCAAGTCAAGATCAACCGTGTGATCCTTGGTGTTCCTGCGAATTTCGACAGACTTATCCGCTTCGATTTTATCGAAATAGTCGAGCTGGTTGAGGCGGAGAATGCTGATCTCCCAAGCCCGCTTATTGAAAAGCTGGCCTTCATCAATCAGAAGTTCACGGCGGATGACCTTATCGCGTGTCGTGGTGTTGCCGATGAAATCGATGCGATGAACGTAGTACTGGCTCTGCTCGTCGAAGCGCAGGGTGAGATTGATGACCTTTTTCGCGTCGTCAATGTCAAAATCCGGCTCGGTCGTAAAATCAATAAATCCGTATTCGCCATAAATACTCGTATAGTCCTTCAACGCCTTCCGCAGCTTATCCGTGGCGAAAATATCCCCGGGCTTCAAAGGGAAAACACTCTTGAGCTTCTCCACGTTCAGCGAAAGAGATTTGTCCGGATCGGCGCTGACGATCTTTAGCGCGCCCATGTGGTACTGCTCGCCCTCTTCAATCGGGATCGTGATGTTTACGGCCTTGCCTTGAGTTTTCCCCATCATGGGCATGCCCATGCGGTGCCCGGTTGTATCCACGTTTTCGATGATCGGGTCCTTGACGAGTACGCGGAAGTAGCCGGTATCCTGATACAACCCGCGGATTCCCACTTCGAGATCCTCGTTGAGCTTGTCGCGATCGAAGGTCTTTGACATGACCGGAATTTCGAAAAAATAGAGCGGGATGGCGTAAGGGCGGTCGTTGCGCATCGCACGGATCAGTTTGCGGTCGCTAAAAGCGTGATTGCCCGTGAATTTGATCTTTCCGACTTTGACCTTCGGGCCTTCCTGAATTTTAAAAATCAAAATGACAGCATTGCTGGACGCGATCCGTTCGTACTCCGGCGTGACTTTCGCGAATTGCCGCCCGTGCTCGCCGAGCAATTCCTGGATCACCACCTCCGCTTTCTTGATTTTCGTCGGATCGAATTGGCTTTCCACGGTGAGCCCGACCTTGCGATCCTTGAAACGGTCCAGGATGTCTGACTCTGAAATGGAGTGGATCCCCTCATAGCGGATCCGGCGGATTATGGGGCGCTCTTTCAATTCGAAAATGATGATTTTTTCACCGGGTTTATCCGGCGAATCCTCCACGCGCAGTTTGATGTCCTCGAAAAACTGCGTGTTCCACAGCGCCTCGAAATCGCGTCGCAAGGATTCCAAGTTGTAAACATCTCCCGGACGGCTGAAGATGCGCGCTTGCAGGGTATCGTTGCGTACCCGGCGATTGCCCACGAATTCAATCCGCTCGATAATGGCGGGCTGGCCGTTAGCACCCTGCTGTTGTCCCGCAGGAGTCTGCCCGAGGTTTAGGGAAGAGTTACCAGTAACCAGATCCAGCGATTCCGAAAAAAGGTAGTTGCCGGAAGATGCGGGGGCATCCGCGCTGCGTTTGGCTTCTGCGCCGGCGGACGGAACTGCGGCGACCAACGCGCAAAACGCCGCAATCCATATCCCCTTTGCCCAAAAAACGCAAAACGGAGAACAAAATTTTCTTGAAGCGGCCGTGAACGCTTTCACAGCCGCGCCCCCAAACCCAAGTTGACCTTCTCCTGCCGGACCTGGTAATGGCCGGCCGTGCGAAACCCTTCATCGGTGCCAGATTAAGCCGAGATAGGGTACACGTGTTGGTGTCAGATTCGCTAGTGGATGACCGGGGTTGCCTCACCGACGGGTCGGAACGCGAGGCCTTCTCCCCCGACGTAAATCTGCAACGTCGCCGGCCTTTGTATTCCACCCTGAATGAGCGCTTCCGAGAGCGGATCCTCCACGTATTTTTGGAGGGCCCGACGCAGCGGCCGCGCCCCATAACTGCGATCCGCACACGTTTTCTCGAGAATCCACTGGCGCGCTTCCGGTGATAAAACCACTTGCACTTGGCGGTGGATCAGCGTGTCGTTCAACTGCCCGACGAGCAGATCAATGATCCGCAGCAAGTCTTCGTCGCCGAGCGGGTTGAAAATGATCACCTCGTCCAACCGGTTTAAAAATTCCGGATTGAACGCCCGCCTCACTTCATTCATCACCAATTCTTCCATGGTGCGTTGCCCCGCCTCGTCCGCACCACCCTGGAAACCGATGCTGGTGCGTTTCTGCAGATGGCGCGCACCAAGATTGGAAGTCATGATAATGATGGTGTTCCGAAAATCAACCGTATTGCCCAAGCCATCGGTCAATTGTCCGTCCTCAAACACCTGCAACAGGATGTTGAAAACGTCCGGGTGCGCTTTTTCGATCTCGTCGAGAAGGATGACCGAATATGGAGTCCGCCGCACCCGCTCGGTGATCTGTCCGCCCTCTTCGTAGCCGACATAGCCTGGAGGCGCTCCGATCAGCTTCGACACAGAATGCTTTTCCATGAACTCCGACATATCAAAGCGGACCAAGGATTTTTCCGATCCGAAAAGAAATTCGGCCAGACGCCGCGCCACTTCCGTCTTCCCGACTCCAGTGGGGCCAAGGAAGAAAAAGCATCCCACGGGACGTGCGGGAGACTTGAGTCCCGCGCGGCTGCGCCGGATCGCGCGAGCGAGCGCGGTGATGGCCTTGTCCTGGCTGATCACGCGCTTATGCAGTTCAGGTTCGATGCGCAGAAGCTTCTGCTGTTCGTCTTCCTTGATCGAAGTGACGGCGATGCCCGTCCAGCGCGCGACGACTTCCTCGATATCTTCTCGCGTGACCACTCCCGTGGTCGCGTCATCGAGCTTGTAACGATCGCGCAGTGACCGCAGGTTTTCCTTTTCCTTGCGTTCCTCTTCGGAATAAAAGCGAGCCTTTTCGAATTCATGCGCGGCGATGGCGCTTTCCATCCGGTGGGTGATGAATTTCACGCGCTTCTGAACCTCGCCGACTTCTTCCGGAACCGTAGCCTGGCGCAGCTTCACGCGCGCGCCCGCTTCGTCAATCAAATCAATGGCCTTGTCCGGTAGGAAGCGGTCCGGAATGTAGCGGTTTGAGAGATACACGGCATACCGGAGAGCTTCCTCGGTATAGGAAACAGCATGAAATTTTTCGTACCGTTCGCGCACTCCGTTCAATACCAATACGGCCTCTTCCTCATTCGGTGCCGGAACTTTAACGGCCTGGAAGCGCCGTTCCAGCGAACGATCCTTTTCCACGGACTTCCGGTATTCCCCCGGCGTCGTCGCGCCGATACATTGAATCTCGCCGCGCGAGAGGGCCGGCTTCAGGATGTTCGCAGCATCCAGCGAACCTTCCGCCGATCCCGCTCCAACCAGGGTGTGCAACTCATCAATAAATACGATGGAGTTCTGGCTCTCCATCAATTCCTTCATGATGGTTTTCAGGCGCTCTTCAAATTGCCCTCGGTATTTAGTTCCCGCCACGATCAAGGACAGATCCAGGGAGAGAATGCGCTTGTCGGCAAGGAAAGGAGGCACGTCTCCGTCCGAAATTCGCTGCGCCAGTCCTTCCACGATGGCGGTCTTGCCCACTCCGGGTTCGCCGATCAGCACAGGATTGTTCTTGGTCCGGCGGCACAGAATCTGAACGACGCGCTCCACTTCATTTTCGCGCCCCACGAGAGGGTCAAGCTGGCCCTCGCCCGCCGCTTGAGTAAGATCCCGGCTGAATTCCGCCAGCAGCGAAGTTTCCTTGGGTCTCGCCGCAGGCGTCTTTTCGCCTGTCGTGCGTGCCAACTCCTCGCGGAGGGCAGAGAGGCGTAGCCCGCGCTCCATCAGGATTTCCGCACCGAAGCACTTTTCTTCGCGCAAAATTCCGAGGAGAAGATGTTCTGTCCCGACGTGCCGGACTCCGAGACGTTCCGCCTCCTCCGCCGCCATGTTCAAGATGCGTTTGCATTCCGCGCTGAGCGGAACTTCAACCGAAGTGGAGATGCGCTCGCGAATCGTGATGCGCGCTTCAATCTCCTTGCGGATGGACTCGATTGAACCTTGCTGCCGCAGAACGCGATTGGCGAGCGCTTTGTCCTCTCGCATGAGTCCCAGCAGCAAGTGCTCGGTCTCGATGTACGGGCTGCCGTATTGGCTGGCTTCGTACCGCGCAAAGAAGATCACACGCCGCGCTTTCTCTGTGTAGCGTTCGAACACGATTAGCTCGCTTCTCCCTGAGGGGTCCCGCCCGCAGCAGCTCCGCCTGGTTGTGAAGAGGCTGAAACCGTACGGGTTCGCAGAACGCCATGCTCCAAACCTACGATGCGGTCGCATTTCGCAGCGAGTGCCAGATTATGCGTCGCGATCAGCGACGTCAACTCGTGCTCCCGGTGCAACCGCTCGATCAGTTCAAACACGGCCCAAGCATTCTGCTCGTCCAGATCTCCGGTGGGTTCATCCGCCAGCAGCACTCTTGGCCCAGTGACGAGCGCCCGGGCAATCGCCACGCGCTGCTGCTCCCCTCCGGAAAGCTCCCCTGCGCGGTGATCGGCTCGATTCTCCAGGCCGACCTTGGCAAGCCACGACCGCGCAGTTTTGAGCGCTGTCGAAATAGACTCGCCCCGCAGCAGCAACGGCATCGCTACATTTTCGGCTGCCGTAAAATCCGGCAACAATTGGTGCCGCTGCCACAAAAATCCGACGGCGTGATTCCGAAAATCCGCGAGCGCCGCTTCGTTCTGAGTTTCAATGAGTTTCGAATCGAAGTATATAGCACCACTCGTTGGCGTGTCTAGCGCCGCAAGCAGATGCAGCAAAGTGCTTTTCCCCGCGCCGGAGGGTGCAACGATCGCCACCATCTCGCCTTCGCGCAGTTGCAAATTCGCCTCTTGCAAAACGTTTATGCTGCGCTGTCCCATCCCATAGCTTTTCTGGATTCCCCGTGCCTCCAACACGATTCCCACGGGTCCCAGCACGTCTTTACTCGCGCGATCTGTTGCCGTGCTCGAATTGGAGACCTTATCCATTATTCCATTCTCATCGTGCTCGCCTGCTGCCACACCGGTTGCAAACCGTTCCGCTCTATTAGATGCCGAGGAGCATTTTCATGCTCACATACTCTATGCGACCCGGACTTCTTGTGCGCGCAAACTCCCATGGGCTTTCCTCTTTTAGCCCACAGGTTGCCCCTACTTCTTACCCAGCTCGATGAGCCGTTTTGCAACGATTGTAACAGTTTTAGTTTCAACAACTTTCGGGCGGGATTTGGTCGCTCTCCCGGCGTGAGGGTAGCGCCGGGCTTATCCCACCTGCCTCTCGTTGTAAGTAGGTGCAAACTTCGGGCCAAACGGCATGCCATTTTGCGAGCGAAAGTGGCCAGAAATCCTCACTCAAATCGAAGGATCTCCACGGGCAACAGCCGCGAAGCCGCGCGCGCAGGAACGATGGTTGCTGCCGTTGCAATCCCCATGGACACACACGTGATCCACACTCCATCCCACAAACTCGGATGGAATGGCACGTAAGGCACGGCGTAGACCTGTGGATCGAGCGGAATCAGATGATACGTGCCTGCGACCCACGTAAAGAGGTATCCAATCAGCAGTCCGACCAGAGTGCCCAAAGCCCCAACCGTGATTCCCTGCAACAAAAAAAGAGTGCGAATCTGCTCTCGCTTTGCTCCCATCGAGAGCAGCACAGCGATATCTCTCGTTTTGTCGGTAACGGTCATCGAAAGCACCACGAGGATGTTGAGACCGGCAACAAAGGTAATGAGCCCGATAAAGATGGCAGTTACCAGCTTTTCCAGATGTAGTGCGCGGAACAATGCGCGGTTTTCTTCCATCCAAGTTGCAGCAGCATAACCTGGCCCGGCACGCTTTTCGATCTCCCGCGCGATTTCCGGCGCCTGATTGGGATCGAACAGCCGAAATTCCAGAACGTTCACGACGTCGCTGGCTCCGGCAAGCGCCTGCGCCGCGGACATTTTCATGAAGCACCAGTTCTCGTCGTAATCATAAAAGCCCGAATTGAAAACACCTGTCACTCGAAAGCGGCGTGTCCGTGGCAATAGCCCGAAGGGGGTCAGTCGGCCTTGCGGGCTCGTCAGAGTGACGTAGTCTCCCGGAGAAATTTTCCAGTCGGCGGCAAGTTGCTGGCCGATAATGAGCGCGTCAATTCCGTCCTTGTCCTCGGAGAAGTCCAGTTTGCCCGCCACGATGCGCCGGAGCGCCTCATCGCTTTTTTCTTCCGGCTGCGGCTCGATTCCTTTCGTGACGACGCCTCGCGATGCCGCCCCGAAGGTCATCAGCACCGTTGCGTAAACGGCAGGTGTGACCGACTTCACGCCGGGAATTGTGGAAAGCTCTTTTGCCATTGCGTCGTAATTATGGATTTCAGCCGACCCAGGACGAGTCAGGGAAATATGGGCAGTGACGCCCAGCAACCGGTCCTGAATTGTCTCGCGGAATCCCGTGTTCATCGCCAGCGCGATCACCAGAGTCGCCACTCCAGCGGCGACTCCGAACACGCTAAAGGCGGTTACCAGGCGAAGGACAGCAGGGCGGTTCGGCGACCGCAGGTACCGCTTGGCCACGAACCATTCAAATCGCATTGTTGGAAGGATACGTCACACACCCGGCTCTTCGGAAGCAACGGAATCATTTCCGGACGCAGCCGGGCGGAGCAAGGGAAAAAGAATTACGTCGCGGATGGAATGAGAATCAGTCAGCAGCATTGTTAAACGATCAATTCCAATGCCTTCTCCGGCAGTCGGCGGAAGCCCATGGCAGAGCGCCCGAATGTAATCCACATCCAATTCTTTGGGAGCTACCAAGTCGCCCTGCGCGATTTGCGCCAAGAACCGACGTTCCTGTTCGGCTGGATCATTAAGCTCCGAAAATCCGTTCGCCACTTCCATCCCCGCAATGTAAATCTCGAAGCGCTCCGTAAGCGAAGGATCATTTGGTTTCTGCTTGGAAAGCGGCGAAATGTCCGTTGGAAAATCGTAGAGAATCGTCGGCTGGATCAATTTGTCCTCGGCGATGGCCTCAAAGAGCAGTCCCGTCCGGTCGCCATCTGCTAGGTCTGCTTTCATTGCGAGACCAAGCGGCGGGTTTCCGGCCTTCTTTGCCCACTCGTTATAGCGATCAGCGACCGCGCGCGGTCCTCCGGGCGACGCGAGTTCCTGTGGAGTCGGCGCGAGCCCTGCACGCGTGTCTTGCGGCCAAAATTTTGCGATAGCTTCCCGCATGGTCAATCGTTCCATCTTCCCAAAATCCAGTTGCGTGTCCCCGTACTTCACGATGGTTGATCCCGTGATCGCCTGCGCAAGCTGTGCAAAAAGCTGTTCGTTCAGCTCCATCAAGTCTTTGTAATTGCTATAAGCTTCGTAAAATTCGAGCATCGTGAATTCCGGGTTGTGCTGCGTGGAAATTCCCTCGTTCCGGAAGTTCCGGTTGATCTCGTAAACGCGGTCAAGGCCTCCGACGACCAGTCTCTTCAGATAGAGCTCAGGCGCGATCCGCAGATAGAGATCAATGTCCAAAGCATTGTGGTGAGTCACAAAAGGCCGCGCGGCTGCCCCCCCCGCAAGCGGCTGCATCATCGGCGTCTCGACTTCGGTGTACCCGCGCGCGTCGAAAAATCTTCGCAATTCCTTCACGATCCGGGATCGCGTCAAAAAAACCTGTCTGGACTTCTCGTTCGCGAGCAGGTCCAGATAGCGTTGCCTGTAGCGCAGCTCCACGTCCGCCAGTCCGTGCCATTTCTCCGGCAGAGGGAGCATGGCTTTGGCCAGGAGCGTGAGTCTTTCTACCCAAATGGATAATTCACCCGTTCGGGTGCGGAAAAGATGCCCCCGCACTCCCACGAGATCCCCTAAATCGAGCAGATGGAACAGTGCAAACCCTTCATCTCCAACCACATCCTTCTTTACGTAGATCTGCACGCGCTGCCCGCTTCCCTGCAAATGGGCGAAGCCGGCCTTTCCCATTAATCGAAAAGAAACAATCCGTCCGGCGAGACTAACCTCTACCTTTGCTTCCTCCAGCTCTGCTGAGGAGTTTTTGGCGTACTTTTCCACCAATTCCGCCGGCGTCGCCGTCCATCGAAACTCGTGTGGATAAGGGACTACCTTCATCGCTTGGATTTGCTCAAGCTTCTTTTTCCTCTGCTCGAACTGATCCTTCGGTTCGAATTCCAAGGCCGGGACCCCTCTCTAAAATGCAAGTGGCGAGTATAGCGGCGCATCCAAGCCTCTCGCAACAAACCCCTTCCTCCTTTTACAGACTCTGGTATACTTGCTCGCCTTCGGGGGGATTATGTGACTCGCCGCACCCAACCGCGTCGTGGCACAACTGTGAAGGATGATTGGCGCTCATGGCTTTCCGAGCGCAAAGAAGAAGTGTTTCGCGCCCGCCTGTTTGAACTAGAGACATCCTATGGAATGTTCAGTGTGGTTTTGAATGAGGCTCTAGAGCTTCATCACTGCGGGAGAGTAGCGAAATCCTGGCAAGCGGCCTGCGTTACCCCCGCCCTGTGCAACCGTTTGGTGCTTTCCCTTTCTGGCCTTCTCTTTGCGATGGAAGCTCATGCCAGGCACTATGGCACCGTGCCCAACGCCGCACCTCTTGATGTATCGAACTTTCGAGGCTCGCGCGGGCAACGCCAGGCGCGGTTAAATAGCCTGGTCAGTCGTGTTTTGTTAACCGAGCGCTCCCAGTTTTTCCACAAGCTTCGCGCACTGGAGGAGATGGTTGAAGGCCTGAAGCAAGAATTTTGCTCGGCAGCGGAGGATCTCGCCGGCGGAGCGTCGCAAAATCCGCCGCTTTCGTGGGAAACCCTGGACTCGGCTCATTTTGACCTGAATACATGCCTTCGGGAGACGATTGTCATCTTGAAATCTTTCCTCATCGTTTTGCCCGAAGATCAGATTGGAATGTTCGAAAAATGTGTGCGAACCTTGCAGCGCCCGCGCTCTCCAAATACCTCTTCGTCAGAATCCCTCGTCGGATGGTACCATCGTAGACGTACCGCTCAATTCGCGGGAAAATAGAGATTCCTGTACGCCTTTGCGTTTTCGCTTGTACGCCTCCGGATAGCCATATCCCCTGCGTAGTCACATAGCGGACACTCAGCGCGGCACCAGGACAACTTAAGGGGGAGACGGTGCATCCCAACGGGTGGATGCGCCGCGACTGGACCGTTGGCCCGAAAATCAACAAACGAGCCGATGCCGGTGGCAGCGTTGCGAACGCCTGATTCACTGACGGAAGCGGAAGCGATCCGTCGGGCACAGGCGGGAGACGCCTCGGCTTTCGAACATTTGTACCAATTGCATGGCCGCCGCGTCTACGCTCTGTGCCTCAGGATGGTTGGGAATCCAGCGGACGCGGAAGATTTGATGCAGGAAGCTTTCCTGCAGCTCTTCCGCAAAATTGGAACCTTCCGAGGCGAATCGGCTTTCTCGACGTGGCTGCACCGCATGACGGTCAACGTGGTGCTGATGCGGTTGCGCAAGAAGTCCCTCCCTGCCGCCTCTCTTGAAGAGACGACTGAGCCGGATGACGAAACGGGTGGTCCGCGGAAGGACATCGGTGCGCCGGATTTGCGGTTGAGCGGCGCGGTGGACCGGGTCAATCTCGAACGTTCAATCGAGAAACTGCCCCCGGGCTATCGCACGATCTTTGTGCTTCATGATGTGCAAGGCTACGAGCACAACGAGATTGCCGATATTATGGGCTGTTCGGTCGGAAACTCGAAATCGCAATTGCACAAAGCACGCACCCGATTGAGAGAGCTGTTGCAGGAAGAAGCGCGTAGTCTGGCGCGCCAGGAACGCCAGGTAGCGAAGGCGCAGAGCGGACTCCCGGAATGAGCTACAATGCTTTCATCCGGGTTGTGGCGAACGATTAATTTCAGGTCCGCGCTTTAAGAGTTCGGGTATGAATGGGGAGCCGTCCAAATGCGGCTCCAGCGGAGTAACAAAACATGCAGTGCAAAGATGTGGAACTGGTTCTGGAGCAGGATGGACTGCTGCCTGTTCCGGAAGCGGCGCGTGCGCATATTGCGGCTTGCGCCGCGTGTCGCGACCTCGTCGCCGACCTCTCGGGCATCGTTTCTGCGGCGCATACCTTGCCGGCGGAGATTGACCCTCCTGCCCGCGTGTGGCTGGCCTTGCGGGCCCAGTTGGAAGCGGAAGGAGTCATCAAGAATCCGAGTCTTGTCTTAGAACACGGATCGGGTTGGAGAAGTTTCGCGCGATTTTTCAGAGGCCGTGCTCTGGCCACGGCTGCCGTCGGCCTGCTGATTGCTGCCGGCGCTGTGCTTCAGTTATACCCCACGAAGAGCCTGACCGAGGTACAAGTCAAGCCCCAAGCGCCTGATCCTTACGCACAGACCGCCCTTACCTTGGACCAGGAAGAACGCGATTTGGATAACATGCAGCTCGCGGGCACCTCCGTGGTGGACACCTCGATGCGCCAGAATCTCGGCACTCTCGACGATTTCATCAGGGATTGCCGCCGGCATCTGCAGGAAAATCCGCAGGACGAGTTGGCTCGGGAATATCTTTCGGGTGCGTACCGGCAGAAAGCAGAATTACTTTCCGCGATGATGGAGCGCGGAGGGAGCGTAAACTAAGATGAATCTCGCCTCTAACTTCAGGAAGAGAATGGAAATCAGCCTGGTACCCGCAATGGGAGCGGCTGTCCTTTTATTGTCTCCAGTTGCGGTGGACGCAACGCAGCATCTGGAGAAGCATTTCCAAGTCAAAGGTCATCCTGTCGTCGTGATTCAAAACGTCGCCAACGGCCGAATTGAAGTCAAGTCCGCCAAGAATCCTGAGGTTGTCGTGACTGGTTCTCAGCCTTCGGATAAGATCGGCATCGAAACGGAACAAGCCGGCGATCGCGTGGACGTTACCGCCACGGTCCTCGATCCTGCTGCTTCCCCTGCCGACCTCGAAGAAGATCTTCAGCTCACCGTGCCCGAAGAAACGGAGCTCCAGATCAAGACCCAGGCCGGCTTGATTTATGTCGAGCAGGTTTTGGGAGATATGAAGCTTGAGAGCGTCGCCGGAGATGTTCACCTCAAAGAGGTTTCCGGTTACATCATTGTAAAGACTACCGGCGGATCGCTGGTTTGCACGCAATGCGGCGGAAAGCTTGATTTTGCCTCCATCAGCGGCGGCGCGCAGATTCTGCAGCCTCAGTTGACCAACGTCACTGTCTCCACGATCTCTGGCAATATTCTTTTCGACGGCGATTTCATTCGCACCGGCCTTTATTCCATGCGCAGCGGCAAGGGCCTGGTGGAAGTGCGTTTCTCAGGCAGTGATTCTTTTGACTTGAACGCGCAAACTGCCACAGGCACTGTAGACAACCGCGCGGAAGCGTTTCTAAAGCCGGATACCCATGGCGTGAGGCATGCCGCATCTAAATTCACGAAGAGCTTTTTTGGAACTCTTGGCGGCGGCTTGGCCAAGGTGGAACTCTCTTCCTACAGTGGTACAATCCGCATCCTGAAGCGCGATTGACCGTTTCCGTTCGGCTACTTTTGTGAATCAGCCCCCTTTGCAGCGCGGTTTTTCCCCGCGCCTCACGATATTGTGTCTCGCCGGTTTCATGGGTTCCGGCAAGACCACCGTCGGCACCTTGCTCGCTCGCCAGCTTGCATGGCGATTCGTGGATCTCGATGATCGCATCGAGGAAGTAGCTCGAATGCGCATCTCGGAATTCTTTGAGCGTTATGGCGAACCTGCATTTCGCGCTCTCGAGGCGGACCAGTTGCGCACCGTTCTCGGCCGAGCCGTTGAGAACAAGGAATCACTGGTCCTCGCTCTCGGCGGCGGAACCTATGCTCAAGCCGGCGCCCCGGAATTTCTGCGGGCTCAATCCATTCCTGTAGTTTGGCTTGATTCTCCTATTGAAACCCTTCTCGCCCGCTGCATGACTATGACGGGACGTCCTCTCTTTCGCGATGAAGCTTCTTTCCGCGCACTCCATGCGCAGCGTCTTCCTTCCTATCAACTCGCTGACCTTCGCGTGGATAGTTCCGGCAGCCCTGCGCGGGTCGTGGCGGAGATTCTCCGTCTTGCCTGCCTTCCGGCTGGTGGCGAGGGCCATTTAGTGGTCGAAAAACCTCGCCCTTAAATCCGCTGTCACCGTCCTCAATCCGTGCCATCCTTAAACCGCCGGGCCTGCGGGCATCGCCGCTCGCAAGACATTCGGTATGTTTCGTCTTGGGGGAAATGCATGAACAATCGAGTCGTTGAACTCGCCGGAAGCTGCTGCGTCGTGCTGGGGCTGACCGTCTTATGCCTGGGTAGCGCCGGCCACGCCAGGCCGGCAAAGAGCAGCTCTTCCGGGCTTTTCCAACCGGACAAAGGAAAATTTAACATCCTTCTGGATGGAATTTCCGTGGGCCATGAAGAATTTGAAGTCTCTTCAACCGAAGCCGGGTGGGTCGCCCGCGGAACCACGGAACTCAAACCCCCCAACGGAAAACAGACAAAGGTCACCGGCAAACTGATTCTTAGGCCGGACGGCACTCCGGTCGCCTACGACTGGATCTCGCAGTCCGACAAAACCAATGGCGCTCACATTGATTTTTCCAATGGGGTGGCCAAGATCACTCTCCAGATTCAGGGCGCTCGGCCTTTCGAGCAGGACCTGACGTTTGGTACGCCGCTGATCGCGGTTCTCGACAACAACCTCTATCACCAGTACGCAGTTCTTGCACGGATCTACGATTGGTCCAAGCGCGGCGCGCAGAGCCTGCCTGTTTTGATTCCGCAGGAGTTGACGCCCGGCATGATTACCATCGAAGCGAACGGTACTCTGAACGCCGACGGCAAATCATACGAAGGTCTCAAGGTCACCACGAGCGATCTCGAGGTTCAGCTCTATCTCGACTCCGGTCACCGCTTAATGCGTCTCGAAGTGCCCGCGGCAAAAGTTTCTGTTATCCGCGAGTAGCCACGCGTATTCATCAAATACGGTGTCCGCGTCCCCACGCGCAAGCAAATGATCCGCGAAAAAAAGGGCGCGCGGAAGCACGCCCTTAGGAAAGAAAAACTCTGTGGCAGCGAACGGCCAGCTATCGCGCCAGCGGCCGCTGCAATATCGGCTTGCCCTGTGACGGTGAACCGAACGGCGCGCCCGGACGCCGCAGCGGAAAGCCCTGCGGATGCCCATGCGCATGGCTCAGCACGTGCGCATTCGCCTGGCTAACGGCATGGCCGTAATGGCCGTTGCCGTTTCCATTCCCCGTCGCGGGCTGCGGCAGCCGCGACGGATTACCGATAGGGCGGAGATTTGCCGGTGCCGCGTTCACGTGATCGCTGATCGCGTGCAAGCGCTTCAGGATGGATTGCCACTGTTCCCAATCCAGTTGCCGCAAGAACGGTCGCAGCCCCTGGATGAAGGGATCCTCGAGCAGCGCCTCGCCGTCCGATTCCGGAATGAAGAAGCGGTTCAGCCCCACGTTCAGCGCCTCGGAGATTTTTTCCAGCGTCCCGAGGCTCGGCGTCATCTGCCCGCTTTCGATCCTCGAGAGATACGAGCGCGAAACCTTCGAGCGTGACTGCAGTTGGCTCTGCGTCATGCCTCGCGATTCGCGCAGCTGGCGAATCCGCTGTCCGATGTTCTCCACCGTCTTCTGGTTGGCGAACTTGTCGGACACCGGTTCGATTCCGGCTTCCTCCGGCGGCGCCGGCGGTGGAATCAGGAACTCCAGGCGCTGCGGCAGCGCGCGCACGCAGCGGCGGCAATTGCCAGTGCGTGTTCTGTACTGCACCAGGCCGCAGGTCTTGCAACGGATGACTTCCCGGTCCATCTCTAACGAATTCATCGTCTCTTTCTCTGTTTGTGCCGACACCGGTACTCCTCGCTGACTTTGTCCGGCGTGCGGATAGGAGAGGAACGTCGGAACGTTCTTCTGGGGGAAGGCAGAAACTGGCGCAGCGGGAGTCTCTCGCGAAGCGCCGATTTTTGTCAAGAGTATTTTTGTACTTTTTTAATTTTTCCTTCCGCCGCAACACTCTTTACGCCTCCTTTTCGCCTGAATTCGTGCAGGTTTTCGCCGTGTCCCCAGCCTTGCCCCAATCCCTTGTGGTCGTCCGGCTTCTTGACCGCACACTTTGTGTTGCTCTTTTCCATTCGCCCCCTGCGCCACTTCGTCGCCTTCCCTGCTTCCCTTGCTTGTGCTTCAATGGAACTCCAATCTCGACTAGGAGATGTTCGGCCCCATGCCTACCCGCGACGACGCCTGGAAACTTCTCTGCGAATTCACACAATCCGAATCCCTGCGCAAGCACATGCTCGCCGTGGAAACCTGCGTCCGCGCTTATGCCCGCAAGTCAGGCGCCGACGAAGAGCTCTGGAGCATCACGGCATTGCTCCATGATTTCGATTACGAACGCTGGCCCAACAACGATCACGCCGCCGACCGCGAACACCCCGCCGAAGGCGCGAAAATCCTGCGCGATCATGGCTACTCCGAAGAGATGATTCGCGCCATTCTTTCCCACGCGGATTACACCAACGTCCCTCGCCAATCCGCGCTCGAGCACACGCTCTTTGCCTGTGACGAACTGGCCGGCTTCCTGACCGCTTGCACCTATGTCCGCCCGTCAAAAAGCATTCTCGATCTCGAAGTCAGCTCCGTCAAAAAGCGGATGAAAGACAAGGCCTTCGCCCGCGGCGTTAGCCGCGAGGACGTAATTAAGGGCGCCGAGGAACTCGGCGTTCCCCTCGACGAACACATCGCCTTCTGCATCGCCGCCATGCGCGAACACGCCTATGCGCTCGGCCTCCGCGGCTCCCTGTAACACCACCAGCCTATCTTTTTTTGGAAGACGTACCCGGTGCGTGAGCAAGTTTGGCGCGAACTACTGCGGGGATGGCCGTGAGTGCCGCACGATCGTGCTCTGCACGCCATCCGATAGTTCAACTTCCATGTTCGCGGGTGCATTCTCGACTTGCGCGCTGCCTCCGCTCAGAAAACCTCGTACTTCGCCTGTAGTTGCATCCCTCAGCAGCGCCATGGGCTGAGTTGTCGAATCCCAGTCAATCTGTGCTGCCCCGTTCACAAGGTCCGTCACGCGCAGCACATTCATTGCGGCCTTCGCCTGCGTGGAAGACCGCGCCTGCCGCGAAGCCAATTCGCTCGCGCCTCTCATGACGTGCACGCTCTGCAATGCGTCAATCACAGTGCCATCCAACGGCACGATAAACGCGAAATTCTCATCGGTTTGATAAGGAAGATCCGCCACTTCATAGGTCTGGAATGGCACTCTCGCCTGCACTCTTCCCTGCGCGTCTCGCCCTTCCCACACATACGGTCCTGACGGCACGCTGCCGCTCGTCGCGGGCACTCGGAACGCTGGCTCCAGGATCACATTTCCGTTCTCCACACGCCCCCACACCAGCACCCCTTCTTTTGGAGCTGCGGAGACTGACGCTGCGGTCACCACATCAAAGGCATTCGCAGTCCGGAAGCTCAACACCGACTTGTACACGTAATCGCTCACCCACGGATTGCTGCAGTACCCCATGATGTCCGAATCGGTCGTCGGCTTCAGATTGTTGCTCGATGCGAACACATCCCAGCCCGGCACGCCAATCGTCCCGCCAGGATAGGGGTAATTGGGATCCGGATTCGACGCCCCGCCGCAAGGGCTATGCTGCCTGCCGAAATTATGCCCCTCTTCGTGCGCGACCACCGTTTCCGCACCGTTGTTATCCCAGCCCATCGCGGCGGGCGCGCCGATATATCCCAGGCCTGCGACCCCCGACGTATAGCTTACATTCACGAATCCGAAATAGTAGCGGTCCGTCACGCCATCGGCCGTCCGCTTCGCTAGGATCTCGCTCAGCACCGTGCTCCATCCTGTTCCGTCGCTCGAAAGTGACTGTGCGCTGGACGTCATTTGCGCTCCTACTGTCACATCCACCGTGTCCGGCACGGGCCACAATTGTCTCGCGACGCTCACCAGCGTGTTCCGGTCCCGCGTCGAATTCTCAACCACCCCCACTCGCCCATCCCCGGTCTTCACAGGGATGAGTGTGATCTTCCACTGGTGCACCGACTGCACCACGGGACTCTCGGAAAACTGATTGTTTCCCTTGTTTGACTCCGCAATCTGGTTTGTAGGATCCACCACCGTAACAATCTGCACGCCCGGCACGATCCAGGCCGACGGAACTGCCGCGTTCCATGAAGTAGTCGCGTCCCCGGCATTCACTGCCGTCGGAACGCTGCTGCCCGGCGCATTGATCGTCAGTGTATTCGTCGTGCTTCCGTTGATGAATTGCACCTGCACCTGCGGCTTCGCCGTATTGCTCTCGTTCGCCACCACGAACACGCGCACCCACGCGCTCCTTCCTTGAATCAAGGGCACGTCGTGGGCAGGATAATTCTGTGTCGCCTGTGTCACGTAAAGTCCGTCAATCGTCAGGTCGAGCCCGCTTGCGGCATTGACTGTAAACGCGCCGCTGGAAGTTGCCGTTCCTCCAGAAGCAGTCACAGTGATGGTTCCGCTGCTAGCTGTCGCAGGGACGCTCGTCGAAATATGAGTGTCGTTTGAAATAGAAAATGTCGCTGACGTGCCGTTGAACTTCACGCTCGTCGCTCCGGTGAAGCCGCTACCCGTTAGCGTTACGCTCGTCCCTGCCGTTCCGCTCGTCGGTGAAAAACTCGAAATCGTAGGGGCTGGCACTGTCACGGAAAAGGTGTTCGCGGAGGTGGTGCTCCCACTTGCTGTAACCACGCCGATCTTCCCGGAAGTCGCCCCGCCCGGAACCGTCGCGGTGATCTGCGTGGCGCTCGCCACTTGAAACGTCGCCGCGGTCCCATTGAACGTCACGGAACTTGCCCCGGAAAGGTTTGTTCCGGTAACCGTCACGGAAGTTCCGCTCGGCCCGCTCGCCGGAGCAAAACTCGTAATGGAGGGAGACGTTGACGGTGGTGGATTTGTGTTGCCCGAGTTGGCTTTGACCGAGCCGCTTCCGCAGCCCGCGGCGCAAATTGCGCCCAAGAGCAGCAGTACGCCAAGACCTCCCGGCGCCAACCGTTTCCAGGAAAGTGCCTGTATTTGATTCACGCGCGATTCTGGCTTGGACATGGAGCCCGTCCGGGTGCGCTTTCCCAAAGGATCAGCGGGCGAAATGCCGGAGAGTGACCTGTGCAGCTCTCACTCCGCTGGGCCCACGCACACCGTTCTCTAGCCAAGAGAATATTCCGAAGGCGGAGACGAATCACCTGCCCAATGGGACAGTTTTGGAGCAGAGCCTTTTTCTCGGAGCTTTTTATTAGGTATGAGGTATTGAGGATGAATAAGCCCACGCGCGCTTGCGGCGCTTCGCTGAGGACGGACTCCCTCGTTCGCGGCCGAGCAGGTAATGAATGCGCCCGGTCTTCTAAATTCCGTGATGCGCATAGATAACGATCGCGGCTCCAAACAGCATTCCCGCAATCAGCAGCACAACCGCCCCGATCTTTACCCACCCGGGCGTCAGCCCAGCGTAGAGCATCCAGCCCTTCGCTGCCTCTCTTCCAGCGGATCCTCCTGCGACAAAGAGATCCATTGTGCCGTCCTGGCTTTTGTTCTCAATGGCCTTCACTTGCTCCAGTTCTTCTACTTTTCCCACGAAGCTGTATCCCTGCCTCGGAATCGTCTCCACGTACTTCGGCTTTTCGGGCGAATCCCCCAGCGCCAGCCTCAACTTATTCACGGTGGTGTTCACGTTCGCGTCGAAGTTGACGTGGGTGCCTTCGGGCCACAGACGCATGCGCAGCGCGTCGCGGCTGACGATCTCTCCCGGCTGTTCCAATAATGCCAGCAGCGCCTGATACACCTTCCCTGCGGTCCGCACTCGTGTGCCATCCCGGAATAGCTCTTCCCGTTTCAGATCAACATGAAATTCGCCGAAGCGAAGGAACCTGCTCTTGAAAATTGCTCCTGGAGGACGAACAACTCCGTCTTGCTGTGTCTGCATGGAAACCAGTTCGGACTGCATGGCGTCACCCTCACCCTCGGTTTGGATTCCAGACGCACTCGCTTTTGCACCGTTCCGGCTCGCACTTCGTCCCTATCCCTCAACCTGACCTGCGCAACCACTCGCTTGACATCCAATTACGAATCGTTATATCTTGAGTTGTATATGCATGTCAAGCAGAGTTTTCGAGATCCCAATTCCCTCCCCTCGCTCGACCTTTCCGGGACCGGCCTCTGCGCTTCTTTCAATTTCCGTCGTACGTCCCGCGCCGTTACCCGCCTCTTCGATTTGGCCCTGCAGAGCTCCGGAATTCGCTCCACCCAGTTCGGAATCCTGGTTGCCGTTGCCAAATCTCAACCCGTACCCGTCGGCCGCTTGGCCAAAACCCTGTGCACGGATTCCACGACCCTTTCCCGGAGCCTGGCTCTTCTGAAACGTGAAGGTTTACTGTTCATTTCCGGACGGTTAGCGAAGCGCCAGCGCTTTCTCACTTTGACGCCCGCCGGAGAAAAAGCTCTCGCCCGTGCTCTTCCAGAGTGGCGCAGAATACAGGAGCGATTCGTCAGCACCATCGGCCACGACTTCTGGACTACCTTCCGAAATGAACTCGAACGCCTCTCTGCCACGGCCGTCGAAATGGAGCAATCCGCCGCCAATCCTTCCCGGGACGCGGGCTGACATCCTTCCTCGCTCTGTTGTCCCCGGGATCTTGCCCACTCGCCTCTTTAGCTACGGCGCAGCCCCTCGCAAGGTTTCCGGCGTCCAAGAATCAAGTTAGAATAGGTAGGAATGCTCACCCAGATCGCAGGTTCAGACGCTGCAGTTGTACGCCACCCGCACCGCAAAACGCATGGCGTGATGGTCGGTCATGTTCGCGTGGGCGGCGGCGCGCCCATCGTCGTTCAGTCCATGACCAACACGGACACCGCCGACGTCGCAGCCACCTTCCGGCAAACCGTCGAACTCGCTGAAGCTGGCTCCGAGATCGTCCGCTGGACTGTCAACGTTCCCGAAGCCGCCGCCGCTGTTCCCGAAATCAAAAAGCGCCTTCGTGACGCCGGCTGCAACGTCCCGATCATCGGCGACTTTCACTACAACGGCCACGTCCTCCTCACCAAGTACCCGCAATGCGCAAAAGACCTCGACAAATATCGCATCAATCCCGGCAATGTTGGCGCAGGCCAGCGCCGCGACGAGCAGTTCTCCACCATCTGCAAGATCGCTCTCGATAACGGCAAGCCTGTGCGCATCGGCGTCAATGGCGGCTCCCTCAATCAAGAGCTGGTCATGGCCAACATGCAGGAAAACACCGACAAAAATCTCGGCAAGGAATCCGAAGAGATCATCAACGAGTGCATGGTCCTCTCCGCGCTGCAATCCACGGAGCTCGCTCTCGAGTGCGGCCTCACGCGCAACCAGATCATCATTTCCTGCAAAACTTCGCGCCCCCGCGATCTCATCACCGTTTATCGCGATCTCGCAAGCAAAACCGAGCAGCCATTGCACCTCGGCCTCACCGAAGCCGGCATGGGCATGAAAGGTCAGATCTGGTCCGCCGCATCCTTGGGAATCCTTCTCTATGACGGCATCGGCGACACCATTCGTATCTCGCTCACGCCGCGGCCCGGAGGCGATCGCCGCGAAGAAGTCTATGCCGCCTGCGAACTTCTTCAAGCCCTCGGCTTGCGCTCGTTTTCTCCGAGCGTCACCGCCTGTCCCGGCTGCGGGCGCACCACCAGCACCACCTTTCAGGAACTCGCCGAGCGCACCCAGGCCTACATTCGCGAAATGATGCCCCTCTGGAAAACCCAATACGAAGGCGTGGAAACCATGACCCTCGCCGTCATGGGCTGCATCGTCAACGGCCCCGGCGAATCCAAAGCCGCCAACATCGGCATCAGCCTTCCAGGCACGGGCGAAGCTCCCCGCTGCCCCGTCTATATTGACGGCAAGAAATCCGTCACCCTCGAGGGCACCTACGACGAGCTCGCCGCCGCCTTCAAATCCCTCGTGGACAACTACATCTCCTCCAAATTCCCCCGCAAGCCGGCGGCAGTGGAAGCAAGACCATGAAAATCTCCCGCGAAGACGTTCTCCGCGTCGCTGAACTCGCCTACCTCGATCTCTCCGAGACCGAGCTCGAAACCTATCGCGCCCAGATTGACGAAATCCTCGAGTACATCGGCAAGCTCAATGAGCTGGACACCTCGAATGTCGAGCCCATGGCCCAGGTCCTCGCCGACGATCAATCCGCCGACGCCACCCTGCGTGACGACGTCATCCAGCCCTGCGACGTCGCCCTGGAAATTTTGCAGCAGGCGCCCGATCCCGAGCCGCCCTTTTTCCGCGTCCCCAAGGTCATTGACCGATGACTCTTCGCGGTCCATGGAAATCCTTTGTAGGGACGCAGCACCGCTGCGCCCTAACTAGGCCACCCTCCACTTGCGACTCTGCGCTGTCATTCCGAGCGGAGTCTTCGGAGCGAGGAATCTGCTTTTTCTCCGACTTCCGCCGCGTAGGCCCCGGTGCCCTATGACCACCTGGTCCATCTCCTCCATCCGCGACGCCGTCGCAACGAAAAAACTCTCCGCGCGCGAACTCGTCTCCGAATTCTACAAACGCATCGAATCCCGTAATCTCGAGCTCAACGCTTTCCTAGCTCTCTGCCCCGAACGCGCCTACGCTCAGGCCGACAAGATTGACACCATGGCCTGGGCCGGGGACATGCTCCCGCCATTAGCCGGCGTTCCCATCGCCGTCAAGGACGTCATCAGCACCCGCGGCATCACCACCACCTGCGGCTCGAAAATTCTCCAGAATTACAAGCCGCCTTACGACGCCACCGCCGTCGCTCGCCTCGAAGCCGCCGGCGCCATCATCCTCGGCAAGACCAATTGCGACGAATTCGCCATGGGCAGCTCGAACGAAAACTCCGCCTATGGTCCTGTGAAGAATCCCGCCGCCATGGATCGCGTTCCCGGCGGCTCGAGTGGAGGCTCTGCCGCTGCCGTCGCCGCGGGCCTCGCCGTCGCCGCGCTTGGCACGGACACCGGCGGCTCCATTCGTCAGCCCGGCTCTTTCTGCGGCATCCCCGCCATGATGCCCAGCTACGGCCGCGTCTCCCGCTACGGCCTCATCGCTTTCGCCTCTTCTCTCGACCGCATCGGCCCGTTCGCCACCAATATCGGCGATGTCGCCACCATCCTGCAAACCATCGCCGGCCGCGATCACAACGATTCCACTTCCACCACCGCTCGCGTCCCTGATTACGTCGGCGACCTCCACAAACACGTCCGGGGTCTTCGCATCGGCATCCCGAAAGACTACTTCGCTGAAGGAATGGACTCCGGCGTCCGCCAAAAGGTCGAAGCGGGCATCGAACTCCTCAAAAAACTCGGCTGCCATCCCGTTGAAATCCGCATGCCCCACACGGATTACGCCATCGCCGTCTACTACATCATTGCCACCGCCGAAGCCAGCTCCAACCTCGCCCGCTACGATGGCGTCCGCTATGGCCTCCGCGTGGACGGCGATTCCCTCATCGGAATGTACCGCAAAACCCGCGGTGCCGGCTTCGGCCCGGAAGTCAAGCGCCGCATCGTCCTCGGCACCTATGTCCTCTCGGCCGGCTACTACGACGCCTACTATCTCAAGGGCCAGAAAGTCCGCACCCTCATCGCTCGCGACTTCCACGACGCCTTCACCAAGGCCGACCTCATCGTGACCCCCACTTCTCCTGTCCCCGCCTTCAAGTTGGGCGAGCGTACCGCCGATCCCTTGCAGATGTACCTTGCCGACATCTATACCGTCACCGGATCCCTTGCCGGTGTCCCTGGTATCTCCGTCCCCTGCGGAGCGATCGATGCACAACCAAACAGTTCACTGATCCAGGAGGGTTCTTCGCCCGCCACTCGCCACTCGCCACTCGCCACTTCTGCCAAGCTCCCTGTCGGCCTCCAGATCTTCGGCCCTCCCTTTGGCGAAGCGCGCGTCCTCCAGCTCGCTCACGCCTTTGAGCAGGCGGGCGGCGCGTCTCTGTAGAATTCTTCCCAAAATGTTCCCGATATTTCTCTCGGCTGGGGCGTTCTGCTGCTAAACTGGCCCCAATCCGCCCGTGCCCGGCCTCGATCGCATCGTTGAAAAGCTCCATCGCGCACAGCGCGGCTTCCTTTCCGCTGCGGACCTCGTCCCGCCGGACCTCTGGCGTCTCCGCCCTGCCGATGGCGGCTGGTCCGCTGGTGAAATCGTGGCCCACCTTTGCCAGGTCGAGCGCACCATTCTCGGTACTGCGGACCGCATCATCCGCCACGCGCCAAAGGCGGTACCTATATATAAGCGATTCCATCTCCCGCTGCTGATTGTCGAATCGCGAATCATTCGACGTAGGTCTCCAATCCCACTGGACGCCGAGCTCATTGCCGAAAAAGAATCCATGCTCGCGGACCTTCGCACTGTTCGGGAACGAACCCTCGCGTTCCTCGAAGAAACAAGTTCCCGCAATCTCCGTCCCTATTTCTGGCCTCACGCTTTCCTCGGAATGTTAAATGCGTATGAATGGTTCGAGATGATCGCCTCTCACGAAATCCGCCACACAAAACAAGTCAAAGCTCTCGCGAAAGAAATTCCAAAAGTGGTAGTAACTTCACAGAAATAGGAGATTTTTTTAGATTCACCTGCAAGCTTTGACAGTATGAGCAATTGCTGTACTCACGGAGAATACGTGCGAAATGGCGCGGTTTTCGCGGCTTTTGGAGCGAAAGTACTAGCCCGCGCGTTTTTGGCGAAGAGAACGGAACGACTATTGCAAGGAATTGATGCAGCGCTTACCCTGCACTCAGCATCGAACGATGTGTACGGGGTTCGCTGGGAACGAATCAAGGAGCAAGGCCGTGGTTACCGTCAAGTCGAGTCAGAAAATCTTCACCGACGCCGAAGTCGCCACCCTCACCGGCATCTGCGTGGATCATGTGCACAACTTCGCCAAGAGCCGCCACCTCGGCTTCATCGCCCGCGCCGCCGAACGCGCTGGCATTCAGGCCGATCAGTGGCTGTTCACGCTCTCGGACCTCATGGTCCTGGTGACGTTGTTCCCCAAGTGCTCTCATTAACCGCTCCGGGGGTTATGCCGGCAATTGGCCCGGCGCCCGGCCTTCACCGCTCTTTGGGCTCTCTTCGAGCTTTTCGTTGAGAGCCCTTTTCCTTTCTGTCCTCCCCCCGTCCTCCCTCATCCCGAATCCGCTCTCGCCCCCCGAAAACGGCGTGAGCGATCCGCCTTTGTAGTGCCCGCCGACCGTGG
>Ga0335081_10001343_pt1 | contig 39142 bp, 33 predicted proteins | sample Lox_Sample_35_FD_206713 | JGI IMG/M metagenome (GOLD analysis project Ga0335081, IMG submission 206713) | Soil microbial communities from Loxahatchee National Wildlife Refuge, Florida, United States - Lox_Sample_3.5 | ecosystem: Environmental > Terrestrial > Soil > Wetlands | place: USA...
AGGTCTCCGCGACGCTCGGGTTCCGTCACATGCACCCGAGGAGCAGGTTCTGGGATCTGCTGGCGACGGGCGGGCTGACCGAAGCGCCCGTGATGACGAAGCAGGAACGGAAAGCGCTCGAGAAGGGACACCGGGAGGGGAGCCTGAGCGACCCTGTCCGATCGATGTTCTTCATGAAGAAGACGTCGCTTCTCCTGCGCAGGGGAATCGGTCTGACCGAGCTGAACAGGAGGGTGGCGGCCGCCGGCGAAAAGGACAGGGCCGCAGCTCCGACGGGAGACGACGTGAGGAGGTTCCTCGGCGACGTGGAACGGATGAGGCCCGCGATCGTGGCGTTGATCGCCCCGCCGGAGACGGTCCTCGCGTGCTTCCCGGAACAGCGTCCCGATGCGGCGGCGATGCCCGGGCCGCAGCGCTGGAAGATCGGCGACGCCGAAGTCTGGGCGCTCGGTTCGACCACGGGCATCGCGCGCGGCGAAGCAGCCACGCGGCAGGAAGACGCGTTTTTTGCGCTCGGCGAGCGGGTGACCGCTCTCAGGGGGCAGGCCGCGGGATCATAATGCATCCCGCCGCCCCACAATCAACCACATCAAACAGGATCCTACGATGAAGACGTTGCGTTGTGTGCTTGTCGCAATGGTGGCGATGGCTCTCGTAGCGGGAGAACTCGATGCGCAGGGGCCGCGTCAGATAAAGCGGAAAGGAAACGTGCGAAAGGTCGTGACGGTCGTGAACCCGAAGGCGTGGAACGGGCGCGCTCCGGCGCACCTGGTCTTCACGGGGACGATCTTCGTCAACAATCCGCCCGTGGACGTTGAGTTCACGTGGGTGCGGAGCGACGGGGCGAAGAGCGGCGTGCAGCGGGTGACGATTACCAGCGCGGGGCAGGGATTCACGGACACGTGGGACCTCGGCGCGCCGAAGGAGAAGATGAGAGTCTGGGAGCGCCTCGAGGTTCTCTCGCCGAACCACGCATCATCCAATCCGGCGATTGCGACGGTGAATTGCCGCTGATGTCGGGCCAGGCTCTTTACGGGGGGCGGCGATGCCGCCCCTTTTTTTATGGTACGCCGTCTGATGCTCCGCGGCCAGGGGATTAATCCTTTTTCGGAAGAACGTGTCAAATTCCTCGAGGGAGCAAACCCCGTGCCGGGAGGGACGGGGGAGGGGATTCATAAGCAGAAAGGGATCGAGGATGATTTCACGGTTCGCTGCGTTCATGTTCGCCGTTGGTGTGATGGCCGGCGCCTGTCAGCAGGCATACTCGCAGGTGAGCATCGGCATAGAGATCGGTCCGCCTGCTGTGCGTCATGAAGTCGTTGCGCCCCGGCCTGCGTATGATGCCGTATGGGTCAGGGGCTACTGGAACTGGGATCCCGGCGTGCGAAGGCACGTGTGGGTGCCCGGCAGGTGGGTCGCTGCTCGTCCGGGATACAGGTGGGTGGACGGTCACTGGCGGAAAGGTCCCAGGGGCTGGCTCTGGACGGAAGGCCGATGGGCTGCGGAGCGGGGCCGGCACGCGCCCCCGGTCGAGGAACGTGAACCGCAGCGCGGAGGCGAGCGGCGCTGAGATTAGAAGCTCGCATCCAAAGCCGACGCCATGATCACGGTGGCGCCGGCTTTTTTTTGCGCGATCAAGAATCGCTTCTGCAAATGTTCTTTTTCAATCCTGAGAAATCAACAACGGTCTGATGTTCGTTCCGAGCGAGTTTCCATTCAATATCTGACATTTTATGACATGGACATAGATCTATAGATGGCACTCTAGTTGATATCTATAAATCTATGTTCCAGGAAGATCCATGCTCGGCTCCCGTCTACACGATTGGCACAGTTGCCCGGCTTCTCGGCGTTTCAGTCCATACGCTCAGGATGTATGAGAAGAAAGGCCTGATCCTTCCCTCTCACGCGGATTCCGGACACCGCCTCTATTCCCGGCATGACCTTGACAGGCTGAAGTGCATTCGTTCCGCCATCAACGATGAGAAGATCAGCATCGAGGGGATCAGGCGTGTATTCACGCTGATCCCCTGCTGGGCCATTATCAACTGCCCCGCGGAGGAGCGCGAGCTCTGTCCCGCCTACACAGGCCACGCTGGGCCCTGCTGGAATGCCGCCGGGAAGGGGAGTTTCTGCCTCCGGAGGCAGTGCCGCGAGTGCGTCGTGTACACCGGCTTTGCAGAGTGCGGCAGCATTAAGCACAAAGTGCAGGAGCTGCTCACCCCCAATCACCAGCGACAGAAACCCGACACATGAAGAAGATCGTTATACTCGGGGCCGGCACCGCCGGCACGATCATGCTCAACAAGTTCACGAGCGCGCTGGACAGGCGCGAGTGGCAGATCACGATCGTCGACCAGGAGGAAACCCATTACTATCAGCCCGGCTTCCTCTTCATCCCCTTCGGGATCTACACGCGCAGGGACGTTGTGAAGCCGAAACGCGATTTCTTTCCCCCCGGGGCGGACGTAGTCGTGTCCCGCATCGGGAGCATCGAGCCTGAGAAGAACCGGGTCCTGCTGGAGAACGGAGCCGTCCTGCAGTACGATTACCTGGTCATCGCCACAGGCGTCAGGATCAAACCCGAGCAGACGGAGGGACTTCGCGGAGACCTCTGGCACAAGCAGGTCTTCGATTTCTACACGGTTGAAGGGGCGTGCGCGCTTGCGGAGTTCTTCAAAAGGTGGCAGGGGGGCAAGCTGGTCGTCAACATCACGGAGATGCCGATCAAGTGCCCCGTCGCCCCGCTCGAGTTCACGTTCCTCGCCGACTGGTATTTCACCGAGCGGGGGATGCGGGACAGGGTGGATATCCACTTCGTGACCCCGCTGCCGGGCGCGTTCACGAAGCCCCGTGCCTCGTCGATCCTGGGGGATTTCCTGGAGAAAAAGAACATTCGGCTCACGTCCGAGTTCAGCATCGCACGGGTGGACAACGAGTCGCGCTCCATCGTCTCATGGGATGAGACCGCGATTCCGTTCGACGTGCTGGTCACCATCCCCACGAACATGGGGGACGATGTCATCGGGAGGAGCGGGCTCGGCGACGAGTTCAACTTCGTCCCGACTGACAGGGCCACGCTCCGCGCGACCGGACATGAGAACATCTTCGCCATCGGCGACGCCACCGACCTCCCCAGCTCGAAGGCGGGCTCCGTGGCGCATTTCCAGTCTGATATCCTGCTGCAGAACTTCCTCAGCATCGCCGAGGGGCGCGCCCCGACAGCCGCGTTCGACGGCCACGCCAACTGCTTCATCGAGTCGGGGTTCGGCAAAGGCATCCTCATCGACTTCAACTACGATACGGAGCCTCTCCCCGGCAAATTCCCCCTCCCCGGGATAGGCCCGTTCTCCCTCCTGGAAGAGACCAGGGCCAACCATTACGGGAAGGTGATGTTCCGCTGGATGTACTGGAATTTTCTCCTGAAAGGGCTGGAGCTCCCCGTCGAATCCCACATGTCGATGGCCGGAAAGAGGGCGTGACATGAACGAGACACCGATGCAGGCGCAGATCGACGCCATCAACAGGAAACTGGACCGGATCCTCGAAGAGGTCGATCTGCAGCAACGGCACCGCCGGGAGATGGAGGATCTGAAGGAAGATCTCATGCGGGTTGGCAGGGACATGTACCAGACCGCGCTGGTGGAGCTGGAGGATGTCCACGATTCGCTCAGCACGGGGGACATCGCCTACCTGGGGCGGAAGGTGCTCCGCAACGTCAATACGATCACCGCGACGTTCGAGCAGCTGGAAAGCCTCAGGGACTTCCTCCGCGATGCGGCGCCCCTCGCGCGCGAATCGGTCATCACGCTCATGGACCGGCTGGACGAGTTCGACCGGAAGGGCTACTTCGCGTTCATGAAAGAGCTGGGGACGGTCTTCGACCGGGTCGTGACGTCGTTTTCCGTCGAGGACGTGAAAGCCCTCGGCGACAACATCGTCACGATGCTGACGACGGTGAAGAATCTCACGCAGCCCGAAATCCTGCACACTATCAACAACGCGATGGCGGTATACCAGAACCTCGGTGTTGCCGTCCCGGAGGACGTGTCGCTCATGTCGCTCCTCCGGGAGTTCAACTCGCCCGAGGCGAAGAAGGGGATGGCGTATGCCCTGCGCGTGCTCAAGGCGGTGGCGGCATCCGCCGCCGCGACGACATAACCACGAACGAAGTCTCAGAGGAGAAGACCATGGAAACCACCGCAACGGCGGCCGCGGCGCTCGAGCGCGACGCGGACGGCCACCTCAAAAACCGCGCGCAATGGAGCGAATCGGTCGCGGCGGCGCTTGCCCTGGAAGAGGGCATCCCGCAGCTGACGGAGCGCCACTGGGCGGTGATCCGCTACATGCAGAAGGAGTTCGATGCGAAGGGGGACGCGCCGTCGATCCGGAGGCTGACCAAAGAGAGCGGCGTCGACACAAAGGAGCTTTACGCACTCTTTCCGAAAGGCCCCGCGAAGAAGGCGGCCAAGATCGCCGGCCTCCCGAAACCCAAAGGCTGCATTTAACCGGAGGCAGACACCATGTCGGACAATCACGTTCAATCCATTACGAAGGTCTCGATCGTTGTTTCGCACGGGAGCCTTGAAGGGATCTACCCCGGCCTGATCATGGCGAACGGTGCGCGGATGGAGGGGATGGATGCTTCGCTCTTCTTCACCTTTTTCGGTCTCGACGCCGTCATCGAGAAGCGGATGGACCATGTGAAGGTGGCCACCGTGGGGAACCCGGGGATGCACATGCCCACGCTCCTTGGCGCGCTGCCGGGCATGTCGGCGTTCGCCACGCGGATGATGCAGAAGGAGATGGAGAAGCTGGACATCCCGCCGGTCAGGGAGTTCATCGAGATGATCGCCGATGCCGGCGGGGAGCTGTACGCCTGCAAGGCCACCGTCGACATGTTCCATCTTTCGAAGAAGGACTTCTGTCCCCAGGTGCGCGACATCATCTCCGTCGGCCAGTTCTACGAGAAGGCCGCGGGAGGACAGATCATCTTCACCTGACACCGCTGCCCGCGTTGCAGGGTTCCTCCGCCCTCCCTATATTAGGTCTCAGGGAATGCCCACACTCGAGGAGGAACCGTGCTGAATGAACTGGACCTGTTTCCTGTAGACGCGTTTGGCGATGGATCCCCCCTGAGGGGAAAACCGACGCTCATCGTCTGGCTGAGGCATTTCGGCTGCAGGTTTTTCCAGGAGGCGAAGCTGCTCCTCCCGAAGCTGCATGAACGCCTCGGCGCCGCCGGCATCGATCTCGTGTGCGTTGTCCAGGGGACGGAGGAAGAGGTCAGGACGTTCTGGCCCTTCCAGGTGATCCGGTGCGTTCCCGACCCCGACAAGCGCTCATACAGACTCATCGGGCTTGAGCGGACCAGTCTCCTGAAAATCTTCTTCCCCGTTGATGCCCTGAAGAAACGAAGGGCCGAGGCGACGTCGCGGGGTTGCGCGATGGACAGCAGGGGAACCGCCGCGCGGAGCAGCGATATCCTCCAGTTGCCGGGTTTTGCCCTGCTCGATCGGGAAGGGAAGATCCTCCTGATACACCGGGGGAAGCACACGGGGGATCTTGACCTCTCCGAGGGGCTGGTTGAACAACTCGTGCCGCTCCTCTAAGAACCCGGTCGTCACCGCTCTCCGCGTGCCGGCGCGCCTCGGGCCGGGCTCAAGGGTGGCCACGCTGATGGCTGATTCCGGGCTGAAGTACCTCAGCACGGATCTCTTCCGGGGCTAGGGAGTCAGGCGAGCGCGGGGGAGCGCGGCGAGCAGGGCGTCGCACGAGGCCGCGACGTGATCAACCCGGTCGTTGTTCGTTGCCGCAACATTCCGGGTTTTCCGCAGGAGGGCCTCTGCCGCCGCGTACGCGCCCCGGGCAATCAGCACCTTCGCCCGTTCAAGGTCGATCAGGACGCGGGCGTTTCGCCGCACGATGATGTCCTCGGGGGCCCCCTTGAGCTCCCGCAGCGCGCTGCCGAGCGTCCGATCCGCCTGGTCCAGCCTGCCCCGGGCAGCCTGGAGGCGTGCCCTGAGCCGCAGGCTCCGGGCGAGGAGTATGCGCGTGTAAGGGGCGGGGGACGCCGGGCGGGGAAGGTATCTGGTGATCAGCGTGTCGGCTTCGTCTATGGCCCCCCTGTCGATCATCAGCCGTGCCAGCGGTTCCAGCGACTCGATGGTGTTCACGTCCGTCCTGTCGGGGAACCGGAGCAGATTCTCGAATGAACGCCGGAATAGTGCTTCGGCGCCGCGGGCGTCGCCGCGGAGTTCTGTGATCTGTCCGAGGATACCGAAGCAGGAGGCGCTGGCCACGTGCGCCTCCCCGTACCTGGCTGTGAAGAGGGGGAGCGCGCGAACGATGCAGGATTCGGCCTCGGCGAGACGTCCCTCGTGCATGAGCGTGCTGCCGAAGTCTTCGTACGCGTACGGAAGATAGATGTCGGCTCCTCCGGCTACAGTCGCGAGGTAACCGATGGCCCTGCGGTAATGCGCCTCTGCGCTGTCCGCGGATGCCTGGTCGAGAAACGCAAGGTGCGCGTAAGCGCCGGCCAGGTAGTACTCGCTTTCCGCAATGGCGTGCGCGTCGGCCGGCAACGACTCCCGCCGCAGCTTCAGCGCCTGGGAAAAGTGATGTGCGGCTTTTCCGGATTCCCCCAGTGCCAGGTAGGTGTTCCCGACTGTCATGTGAAGTTCCGCCTTCACGCCGGGCTCTTCCGTCAGCTCGTGCTCCAGTCGGGCGGATGCGGCATCGAGGATGTCGAGAGCGGATGTCTGCGGCCCCGTGCCGTGGTTGTACCAGTTGTCATCACTGGCGGCGATCATCTGCCGGAGGAACTCGTTGATCCTCCTTGCCTTTGTTGCCTCGACGCGCGCGATGTCCCTCTCCTGCTGCGCCCTCCGCGCCTGCCACATGACGCCGCCGATGCCTCCGACCACGGCGAGCGCCACGAGCGCCCCCGCAATGCTCGCGGTGCGATGCCTCCGGACGAACTTCCCGGCCCTGTACCGTGCTTCCCCCCTGCGCGCGAGGACCGGGCGATGGGCGAGATAGCGGCCGATGTCGTCCGAGAGATCCTGCGCCGACTGATATCGCCGATCCGGCTCCTTCCGCAGCGCCATCAGAACGATGGCGTCGATATCGCCGTCCAGCATCCTGCGGACCTTCCCGGCCGTGGACCCGGCCACGCTGATGGAGATCTCTCTCCCGCTCGGCCTGGTCGGCTCCGTCTCGAGGACCGTCCGCGACATGTCCAGTGGAAGCGTGCTGCGGAAATCATACGGCCTCCCCCCCGTCAGCAATTTGTACAGGAGCGTCCCCAGGGCATACACGTCGCTGACGGTGGTCGCAGGCTCCCCGCGGAGCTGCTCGGGACTGGCATATTCGGGCGTGACGAAGCCGTAGCCGGTGCGGGTTTGTTCGGCCGTGCCCCCATCCTCCGTGAGGAGCTTCGCGATCCCGAAGTCGAGCAGCTTCGGGGCCCCGTCGGCCGTCACCAGGATATTGCCGGGCTTGATGTCCCTGTGCACGACGAGGTGCTGGTGAGCGTAGCGGACCGCCCCGCACACCGTCTGGAAGAGGCGGAGGCGTTCCAGAATGCCGAGCTGCCGTTCGTCGCAGAATTCGTCGATGCGCCTGCCGTCGACGAATTCCATGACGAGGTAGGGGGCTCCGTCGTCTGTAGAACCCGCATCGATGAGCTGCGCAATATTGTGGTGCTGGAGCGAGGCGAGGACCGCGCGTTCCGCTTCGAACCGCCGGGTCATTTCCCTCCGGGAGAGGGATGATCGTATGAACTTGACGGCGACACGCCGCTGAAACGTCCCGTCGTCGCGCACCGCCTCATACACGTCTCCCATGCCGCCGGCGCCGATCTCCCGGACGATGCGATAGGTGCCGACGCGCATGCCTTCCGTCGCCGTCGGGGGGGAACCTGAGGCCGGGGCGAGCATGCCGGGGGCAAGGGGCTCGAAGAGTCCGTCGGCCTTCTCCAGCGCCGAGAGGAGGGAACTCACTTCGCGGAGGAGGTCGCCGTCGTCACCGCACGCCCGTTCGAGGTACGTCCCTCTCTCCGCGGCGGGGAGCCTGTGCGCTTCCGCGAACACCTCACGCACTTTGCGCCACAGGTCCTGGTTCATGTGCAGGATGGAATCCGGAGATACGACCCGCCGGCCCTAGGCGGTCATGGTGCGAGACAGCCAGGCCCGGGCGAGGTTCCAGTCATTTTCCACGGTGCGGGGCGAGACGCTGAGGGCCTCCGCGGTCTCTTCGACCGTCAGCCCGCTGAAATACCGGAGTTCGACGACGCGGCACAGCCGCGGATCGACCTTCTCGAGACGCCCGAGGGCGTCGTCCAGCATGAGGAGCCGGCTGAAATCGTCCTCGACCACCAGGACGTTCTCCGTCAGCGAGACCCTGGTCATGTCGCCTCCCCGTTTGCCGGCGTGCTTCTTGCGAGCGTAGTCCACGAGAATCTGCCGCATCGAGCGCGCGGCGATTCCGAAGAAGTGCGCCCGGTTCTGCCAGGAGACTTCCGCGTCCGCCAGCCGGATGTATGCTTCATGGACGAGATCGGAAGTCTGGATGGTCTGCCGTGAGTGTTCGCGGGAGAGGTACGACGAGGCGATCTTTCTCAGCTCGTCGTAGACGAGAGGAAGGAGCCTGTTCAGTGCAGACTGGTCACCCGCCCGTACATCGACGAGCAGATTTGTCACTTCACCGGGCGTAAAACCCCCAGAAATAACGCTGGTCGTCCCTATCGTACCCAAAACGGATCAAAGAATCAAAGGGATACCCGCCTCTTCGTGAATTCGATTGACAATGTCACGGATCCGGGATAATTTTGGAGAGTTGACTGTCCTTTGAAAGGGCCTCCCTCTCATCCGATGGGGAGGCCTTTACGCATTCCGGGGAGCAGGTATTCGAAAAGGAGGGTTGTATGAAAGACTTCGTAAACCACCTCTGGAAGATTGCTCTGATCACGGTCGTCGGTCTTGCCGGGAGCACGACGGTAGGATTGATGATGCACGGGAGCGACGTGTTCACAGCGTCCGGGGCCGACTTCGCCTACATCGCGTTCGGGGCGAGCGGAGCGTTCATTTTCGCCTTCTACCACCAGCGAGGGCTGTCGAATACGATCACGGCCGCCGTGTGCGTGAGTGCCGTTCAGTTCATCGTGGCGAGCGTGTGGATCCCGACGCTCAATGCGGTGGTCTGGTCGTTCGGCGTGAACCTCCCCGTGGTGTGGCTGGCATTTCTGTTCGAGCGGAAGCTGGCGCAGTTTCACTGGGCGAAGTTCGTCGTGGTCGGGATCGTCTACGGCGTGATGTTCGTCCTCCTGACGCTCGTCATCGGCGTTCTCCGCGGCACCGGCGCACTTCCCCCCCTCGTGTTCCGGGAGAACTTCCTGGACGGGTTCCTGATGGGTCTCGGGATGGGCCTTGGCGTCCAGGGTGCGGAAGCGTATCTCCAGTCCTTGTCGTCACACAAGGCATAGGCGAGGCCGTCCCGTCATTGCGAGCGCTTTTTCGCGAAGCGCGTTCTTTGCGTCCCGCCGAAGGCGGGAGCCGCTTTTTGGACCACGCCGCTTCATGGCGTGGCAATCCGCTCTTTGCAATTGCATCATTTGTTTCTACATTGAGGCGAACGACACGTCACCTGCGACACTCGCCTACAATGACACTCCCCACCGAGACGCTCTCCCGGCTGAAACAGGGGGGCGTATGGGTTCCGAGTCCGCTTGCGCTCGATCGGCGGCGGAAGCCGCTTGAGAAATGGCAGCGCCTCCTGACGCTCTACTACATCCGTGCCGGGGCGCGGGCGGTGATCCCGGGCGCCCATACAGGGGAGTTCTCCGGCGGGGACGCCGACATCTACCGGTACTGGCTGCGTCTCGTCAGGGAGATGGTGGAGCAGTACGGGCAGGGGGGGATGTTCCTGATGGCGTCCGTCAGCGGCAAGGGGTACATGAAACAGGCGGAGCTTGCCGCGAGGGAGGGGTACGACCTCGTGATGCTTGCGCCGACCGCGTTCACGCACGGGAGCGACGGCGATGTCCTGAAGACGTACAGGCGCGTGGCGGACGTGATCCCGGTGTTCGGCTTCGAGCTGCAGAAGGCCGTGCCCGGAAGCCGTGACTTCAGCTACGGGCTGTGGGAGAAGATCTTCACCATTGCCTGTGGCGCGAAGGCGGCTCCCTTCAACACGTACCGCGCGCAGGTGATGCTGGAGGCAGCCGCCCGCAGCACCCGGCGGCAGGATCTGGTGCTCGTCACCGGCAACGACGACAGGATCGTTGCAGATCTCGGGGGGGTGTTTCCGTTCACCGTGGGGGGGCGCACGGTCGCGGTGGAATACGTCGGGGGGCTCCTCGGGCATTTCGCCACGGACACGTTCGCCGCCGTCAGGTGGGCAAACGCGGTCCTGGGCGCAAAGCGAGGGATGGCCTGGGAATTTCCGCTGCGGGAAAAGGAGCTGGCGCACAGGGTGAGCATGTGCAACGGGGCGCTGTTCGATGCGCGGAACGACTTCGAGAATTCCGTGTGGGGGGTGAAGTACCGCCTCTCCTCGCTCGGCCTTCTCCCGGGGCCCTGGTGCTTCCGCGAGAAAGGGCGCCGGGGGCTCTCGACCGAAATCGACCGTGTCTACGGCGAGGCTCCCGAGCTGAGCGACGGGGAGTATCTCGCCGGCGCTCTCGGTGGTCTGAAAAGGGAGGTGGGACTGGCCCCGTGAACATCACAGAAGTTCGGAACGCACCGCAGCTGAGGGACTTCATGAGCACCCCCTCCTCGGGCGTCATCGACTGCATGGGCCGCCTGAAAGGGGGCGTCCTTGTCCTCGGCGGAAGCGGCAAGATGGGACCCGAGCTGACGGAGATGATGGTGCGAGCGGACGCGGCCGCCGGCACGCGGCGGGATGTCACCGTGGCATCCTCGTTCAGGAACCCCGCCGATGGCGCGCGGGAGCGGTTCGAGGAAATCGGCGTGCGCGTGTTCAAGGGAGATCTGACCGACCCGGAATTTCTCGAATCGCTCCCTCCGGCGGAAAACGTGATGTATATGCCCGGCTTCAAGTTCGGCTCCTCGGCGAACTGGGAGAAGGCGGTGCACGTCAACTGCATACTGCCGTACCTTGTAGGAGAGATATTCCGGGAATCGAGGATCGTCGTGTTCTCTTCGACGAACCCGTACGCGGCTGTTCCCGTTCGCACGGCGGGCTCGAAGGAAAGCGATGCGCTCGACCCGCGCGGGATCTACGGATGGAGCATTGTCGCGCGCGAGAGTGCGTTTGCAGTCACCGCCGGGAGGCACCCCGGCCAGCGGTCCTGTTTCTTTCGCCTGACCTACGCGCAGCACCTGGCGTACGGGGTGATCGTGGATTTGGTCAGGCTGATCATCGCCGGGAAGGAAATCTCCGTCGCCGTCCCGTACGTGAACCTCGTGTCGCAGCGCGATGCGAACGAGAGGGCCGTACGCGCATTCGAGATCTGCGCCAACCCGCCGGCGATCCTGAATGTCTCCGGACCCCCGCTCGCTGTGCGCGATCTTGCCCGGAAACTGGGGGCCATGGTCGGACGGGCGCCGGTGCTCGTCGGCGAAGAACCGGACCGTTGCCAGATCGTCGACGACGGTTTCTGCGTGCGGCGGTTCGGCCAGTATCACGATTCGCTCGACGACATCATGGCCGCGGCGGTCCGCTGGGTGCGCGACGGGGGAGAGTACTGGGGAAAGCCGACGAATTTCGGCGAGGCAAAGCGGGAATACTGAATGACCTACTGTTCCGCCCTTGAATTCCTCCTTTCGAAATTCGACCAGTCCCGGCCGAGGAATTCGCTAGCGCCCCTTCCCTTCGAGATTCTTCACTGCGGACTTTCTTCCCGTAACACGCACGTCCTTCCCGGGGCCTCCCGGTACGCCTGTGCGCAGCACGGTGCGCTCTTCGGTCCGGACGAAGACCTGCAGTCCGATGCCGCTCCCCCGTATCATGACTCTCTCCTTGCCCCGGACTGCGACATCTGCAGCAACACCACGTTCCGCTATCCCATGTTCACACGGCCGGGGGGAGGCAGGGCGCGCGCCGTGATCGTCCTGATCCACGGCCTGAACGAGAAGCGGTGGGACAAGTACCTTCCCTGGGCGCTCCGCCTGGCAGAGTCGACCGGCAAGGCCGTCGTCCTCTTCCCGATCGCCTTCCACATGAACCGGACGCCGACGGACTGGAGCAACGCGAGGATCATGAACGCCGTGTCCGCCGCGCGCCGCGAGCGCTACCCCTCCATCGCGCATTCGTCCTTTGCGAACGCCGCCATCAGCGTCCGCCTCCAGGCCGCGCCCCAGCGGTTTTTCTGGTCGGGGTTTCAGACGTATCTCGACGTCGTCCAGTTTGTCGAGGAAGTACGGAGCGGGCGCCACGGGGCGGTGGAGCCCTCCGCGTCGGTGGATTTCTTCGCGTATTCCATCGGCTCGTTCCTCTCGGAGGTCATCCTGATGACGGATCCCGGCGGGCATTTCGCGGATTCGCGTCTTTTCATTTTCTGCGGCGGCCCGACGCTGGACCGGATGTACCCGGCCTCGCGCTACATCATGGACAGCGAGGCGGTCATCGCGCTGCACGCGTACCTGATCGAACACCTGGACAACGAGCTGCGGCGCTATCCGCGCCTCTGCCACTATTTCCGGGAGCATCCCGGGGTGTGGGATTACTTTCGCGCCATGCTGTCGTACCCGAAGCTCAAGTCGCTGCGCGAGGAACGGTTTCGCGCCCTCGCCGGCCGGATCGAGGCGCTCGCCCTCCGCCAGGACGCGGTGATCCCCCCCGTGGAAGTGATCAACACGCTGCAGGGCGACGCGCGGGACATCCCGGTTCGCGTCCACGTGAAGGATTTCCCCTACCTCTATTCCCACGTCATGCCGTTCCCGTTCCGGCACTCGCTCGGGGCCCAGCTGGACGAGAGCTTCAACGAGGTGTTTGACATCGCCGCCGCGCACCTGCGGTGACCGGCAGTGCTGTGCCGGCTACTCGTAGCGCAGCGCGTCGATGGGATCCAGGTAGGCGGCCTTGTGGGCGGGATAGTAGCCGAAAAATATCCCGATGACAAAGGAGAACGCGAAGGAGAGGGTGACAGAAAAGGGTGTAATGATCGTGGGCCACCGGGCGAGCCGCGATATGAGGCCCGCTCCGCTGACTCCGAAGAGTATCCCGCCTAACCCGCCGATGAGGCTCAGCACGAGCGCCTCGATGAGGAATTGCACCAGGATATCGTGCGCCCGTGCGCCCACCGCCATCCGGATGCCGATCTCCCGCGTCCGCTCGGTCACCGAGACCAGCATGATGTTCATGATGCCGATCCCTCCCACAAGGAGCGAGACGGATGCGATGCTTGCCAGGAGGATCGTCAGAATCTCCGTGGCCGAGGAGGCGGCGGCGATGAGATCGTCCTGGCTCCGGATCGTGAAGTCATTCGGGTCGCCGGGCGCAAGCTTGTGCCGCATCCTGAGGACGTCCGTGATCTGCTCCTGTGCCGGCCGAACGTCGGCGGCGCTGCTGGCGGAAATGACGATCATCCGCAGATAGGGGTACCAGGTCAGGCGGCGCTTGACGGTCGTGTAGGGCGCGATCACGATGTCGTCCTGGTCCTGCCCGAGCGCGTTCTGCCCCTTGCCGATCAGGACGCCCAGCACGCGAAACGGGACGTTCCGGATGCGGATGGTCTGGCCCACCGGGGCCGAATCCGGGAACAGGTTGTCCGCGACTGTTTTCCCCAGCACGCAGACCTTCGCCGCCCCCTTCACGTCCTGCTCCGTGAAAAACTCCCCGTACTCTACCCCCCACTTCCGGATCTCCATGTAGTCCGCGCCCGCTCCCTCGACCATCGTGCTCCAGTTGAGATTCCCCTCTATCACCTGGCAGAAGGCGCGGGTCCCGGGAGACAGGAGTCCGACCGACGGGCAGTCGCGGAGGATGGCGGTTGCGTCGTCTTCGGTGAGCGTGGTCATCGACCCGGCCCCGACGCGAACGCCCCCGACCTGCTGTGATGCGGGGAGGACCAGGAGGGCGTTGGTCCCCAGCGCGCCGATCTGCTCCTCCACCGCGGTTTCAGCGCCCTGGCCCACGGCGAGCATCGCGATGACCGCGGCGACGCCGATGATGATGCCGAGCATCGTCAGGAACGAGCGCATTTTGTTCCGCCGCAGCGCCCGGAGCGCTGAGCGGAGCATCGTGGTGACGTTCATGGATGATTCCAAAATACCCTGAAACCGGAGCGAATGCAACAATGCGGTGGCCGGATTGTGGCGGCTGGCTTGCGCCTTCGGCCTTGCTTTTGACCGGCGCCGGTGCTAGATTCGCGGCATGGGTTCTTTGCAAAGGCGTCCCGCTGCCTTACAGGGGGGACGCCTTTTGTGTTTTGTCCAGGGCGACAGGCGAAGAGTCCGGCACCTTGCCCGGTGTCACAGCCAATACTCCCGAAGGAGAATGAGAATGAAACTCCGCATCGCGTTCCTGCTCACGCTCGCGCTCTGCTTCTCGGCATCGGCATTTGCCGGGGATCCCGACTATACGATCAAGGCTCCCGATGGATGGAAGAAGCGAACCACATCGTCGGCACCCGAACACTACATGAAAAACGGCGTGACGCTGATGCTGACGATCGATAGCGCCCCGCCGGAAGCGAAAAACCTCGATGCGTACGTCGAATTTGCGAAGAAACAGTATGCGGGAACGCTCCAGAATCTCACGTTCGATCCGGCAAGGAAGCTCACGATCAACGGGGTGGATGCACGGGAGCTGGTGTACACCGGGGAGGCGTCCGGGTTCAAGATGAAGTACGACGTCGTCTATGTCATGAGGCAGACGAAGGTGTACACGCTCACCGCGGGAGGGATGGCTGGCACGTTCGACTCGATGAAAGCCGACTACCAGTCGTTCTTCAGTTCCTTCAAGCTCAAATAGGGAACGACGGCCTACCGCTGGAGGGCCATTTTCATCGTTGCCGTGCGGCCGCCGCTCTCGAGCCTGTAGAAGTACATGCCGCTTGCAAGGCCTGACCCGTCGAAGCTTGCGGTGTGCCGGCCGGCGGTCTGGAATCCCTTCACCAGCTCCCTGACCTCACGCCCGAGCACATCGTAGACCCTCAGCGTGACGGGGCCGTCCGCCGCAACGGAGTACAGGATCACGGTGGAGGGGTTGAACGGATTTGGGTAGTTCTGATAGAGCCCGAACGCGTTCGGCGCACCGACCCGGGCGGTCACGCCGGTCACTGTGGTCGTCTGGAGAACGATGTGATAGACCGACACCGTGTCGAGCGTGTACGTGAACGCCCCGTCGGAAATCCCGGTGACGGCCGGTGCAGCCTGTATGGCGGCGCCGGAGCCGCCGAGCTTCCAGACCTTTGCGCTCAGGATCTCGACGTGTGAAGTCGCGGGGGATGCCGCCGAGAGAACGAAGTGGCCCGTCGCGCTTTGGCTGAAGCTCTTGTTGATGACGATCAGGTGCACCTCCTTGCCGCCGGACTTCACCGCGCCGTAGATTGACGAGTTGACGCTGTCGCTCGTCTGCGACGGGATGGAGAAATCGCCGAATGTCGAGTTGTTTCCGTCGTAGTTCCGGTACATTTTGTAGGCTGCCGAGATGTACGGGGTCTGATTTCCCCCCTCCCAGTACGTCGCGAAGTAAACGCCGTACCTGCCGAATATCCCCAGGACGTCATCGATCGCTATCGCTCCAGAGACGTCATTTTCTCCCCCGTACTCGAACTCCGTGAATCCGAGTTTTGTGCCCTTATAATAGCTCCCGATTGACTGGAGCACGTGCGGGATCAGGGGGAGATATGAGGCATACCACTGGGCAATCCAGCTCTGCTCCCTGTAGGAGGGATCCCAGAGCGTCCTGGGTGCCTGGACGCGCGCAAACCGGTCGGCGGCGCTGACGGCGCTTGTATTGATGATGCGGTTGCTGTCAGTTCCCTGCGCTTCCGGGTACCAGTGGAGGTCGAGGACGTCAAGCAGCCGCCTGCCTGTCGAGTCGCTGGCCTGGCGGAGCTGATCGAGATAGTAGTCGAGGAACCAGTTATACCCCTTGCGGAAGCTGACGCTTCCCCAGTCCGGGGCATCGAGGAAGTTGTAGTACCCCGAGAAGCCGAACTCGACGGGCCCGAAAATCTCCGCGGCGGGATCGATTCCCTTGACGGACCGTGCAAGCGCGACAGATTTCTGGACCAGCTCGCGGCAGGCCGGCTGCGCGGGGTGTAACCTCGGGTGCGTGGATGACCAGAGCGAAGGTTCGTTGTCCAGGGCGTATCCCCGTATGCCGGTGCCGGAGGACGCGGCGCCGAACGTGTGGACCAGGAAACTGACGTACTCGTCCATGTACACGCTGTCATCGCCCGTGTCCGGCGCGAGCAGGAGGGGCGCCCCCTTCGACGGCTTCACGTAGGCCCACCGCGACGACGGGGCGGTCTGAGAAGAATCCACGACGCCGTTCTTGTCCTTCGCGACAAACCCCGCCATCTGGAGCGTGACGAGCGGGTACGCCCCGAACTGGCGGGCCTGCTTTACGAATGCCCCGGTCACGATCCCGGGGACGTTGGAGCTGTCGGCCGGGACTCCGAACACCGACGGAAGGTAATTGTCGCTCTCCTGATAGTAATCGCTTCCGGCGTTCGAGGCGTTATTCTCCCAGTTGTAGCCCGTGAGGCGGTTCCCCCCGAGCCGCATCGACCCCCAGTTCTCTCCCCCCGACATCAGCTGGTTTGTGCCGTAGATGTAGGGACTGATCGCGGCTGGCGTATCGCTGAGGACGACCGTGAAATTCACCGTCTGGGCGGCTGCCAGTGCCGGCAGAAGGAGGAGGGGGACGATGCGTGCTGAGGTGTGCATAGCGCGGACCTGATGGCTAGAGATTGAAGAACTCGCGGTACCGTCCGTAGAGATTTCGCGCCGACGGGTACAGCGAGTTCGGACTCATGAAATGCGAGAATTCAAACGAGATGTTCTTTGTTGCGTACCGCGCGGCGATGGTCAGCTTCTCCCGCAGCTCGCGGAAGTCGATCGGTGGGAATTTGATGGGCATATCCCGCGTGAACGTCTCGACGTTGTTCCAGAGCTTGATCCCCATCTCATCCATCACCGCCTTGGCCTGGCCGAGGTACGCATCCAGTTCGCCCAGCGGGGCCGTGCCGTCCTGGAACGCTGCATAGTCGATCGTCGTGATCCCTTTCAGCGTCTGTCGCCAGTTGTCTGCGAATTCCGAGGGATCCAGGCCCTCGTCCGGGTAGATTTTCCGCGACGGGTAGAACGGCGACATCAGGACAGGTTTCCCCGGTGAGAGCGTCTTTGCCAGCTCGCTGAGTTCCGTCGTGATTTCCCGGAAATGGAACCGGCTGTGGCTCGTCTCGTGGGAGAGGTACCACCCCGTGAAGGCGCTGGAGGAGCCGTACCGCTCCCAGATCTCCCGCATGAATCCCCGGTTGATCTCGATCTCCTTTTTCCATGCCCCCGGCTTCCCCCACTCCGCCGAGTCGTAGTTGCCGAAGAAGAGCTTCATGTTGCGCTTCGCGGCTTCGTCGAGGAACAGGCGGGGAAGGTCGCCGCCGGTGTCCGTGCCGATGGTTTTGGACGGGAAGAGCGTCTTCCCCCTCAACCCGCTCCGGATGATGATCACCGTGTCGATGCCGATCGCCTTCATCGCGTCGAAATCGGCCCGCCACTGTTCCGCGCCCCAGTTCTGCGACGGGATGTCGTACGTGATCTCGTCGATGAATGTTCCCGTGATAGGAAGCGCCGTCGTCCCGCCCGATGCACCCCCTTCGGGAGAGGCCTGCGCGAATTTTCCCAGGGCCACCATCGCTGAGGCGCCCAGGCCGGTGCTGAAGAACATCCGTCTGTCCATGGAATGCTCCTGTGTCATTGAATTGCGTGGTCCGGTGAATGCCCGTGCAACGGTTACATGGGCGGGACCACGGTTCTCTGCAAAGAGACTTTGAGTGCCGCGTCGATGCGAGCGAGCGATTCCTCAAAATGTGCGCGTGTCATCGGATCCGTGTTCCCGCGGAGAGCGGCTGATATCGCCCCCTTCAGTGCGACGAGGTCTGCCCGTGCGAGCGTGGCCGCGTCTTCCGGGGTCCCCCGGGACGGGGCGCTGACGAGGCTGGTCAGCTTTGCCAGGTGCAGCCTCTGCAGTCCGCGCCGGAAGCTGTTGACGGGCTTTCCGGATTGAACCTCCGACCAGACCGCCTCCCGGATCCCCTTGAACATGTCCGCCAGCGTGAATTTCCCCTGGCCGGCTCCATAGCGCAGCTCGAGGTCCACGAGCCGGCTGAGCGTCAGCGGATTGTACAGCCGGGCGAGCGGTTGAGCCTGGATGGAGAGGATGACGTCATGGATGGGGAAATCGTTCCTCTGGACCTGGAATGCCGAGAACTCGAAGTCCTCGAGCCGCTCGATCGCGAGCTTGTTCAGCAGTGTCGGGGAGAACTGAAACGCGTCCGGACCGAAGATGTATGTCCTCAGGAACTCGAGTGCCTCGCGTTGCTTCGCGGGAGCCACTGGTTCATACGGGAGCCTGTTCCCCGGGTCCCCGATGTGATCCCGGCGGTGGTAGATTCCGCCGATGAATTTGCTCGCCGTCAGGCCGCCCAGGTAGAAATCGTTGAACCCCTGGTCAAACACCCTCAGCAGCTTCTGGTAACGGGTGCCGGGCTTCCCGAACTTCTCCTCGATGCTTCCCCAGAGCTCCTGCGCGAGCTTCACCCGTGTCCTGAAGTACGCCAGCGGGTCGTTCCCCAGGTCGAACATGTTGGTGACCGGATCGATCCCCTGCGGGGCGAAACCAAACGCATCCTCATCAGTGCCGTACGCGAGCTTCGGATCCGACACGCGGGCGGCGATCTTCGCCAGCTCCGGGAGTTCACCCTCCGGGCTCGCTTCGTTGATCGGCCTGTAGGCGTATTCAATCGCCCAGTAGTCGTACGTCCCGAGCGTCGTCTGCCAGTACTGACCCTGGTGCTCCCCCTTGAGCGCGAGATTGACCGGGATGTAGTCCATGACCGATCCCGTGACCCCCTCGCGGATGGTCAGGGAGTCGTTCTGCAGCTCTGATGCACTGTGCGTGGTGCTCGCCCGGAAATTGTGCCTGAGGCCGAGCGTATGACCGACTTCGTGGACAATGAGGCTGATGATGTAATCGTTGACATACTTCTGCTTCAGCGAGTCGTTGCCTTCCAGGAGGCCGCGTGCCTCCAGCAGTCCCCACCCGAATGACGCCTGCTTGAGCAGCCCCCGGGCGTACGTGCAGGCGAACGGGTTGTCGGGGGCCGCGAGCGACCCCTCCCCCGCAGGGGACGAGAGCGGCTCGACGTATTCCTCGTACTCCTTCTGCGTGTACCGGACGATATCGGCGCTCACGCGAATATCGGCGTCATAGATCTGTCCGGTAAATGGATTCGTCCGTGAGGGACCGACGGCGTACCCCCCGTCCGGCATGAGTATCCACCGGATGGTATTGTAGCGGACGTCCGCGGGGTCCCAGTCCGCGGAGTCGGGCTGTTGCTTGACGACGATGGCGTTCCTGAAGCCGATCCGTTCGAACGCATCGTTCCAGAGGAGAATGCCTTTCCTGACCGCATCACGGTACTGGGTCGGGATCGTGTTTTCCAGCCAGAACACGATAGGCTCCCTGGGCTCTGAAATGGCGGCTGAGGAGTCCTTCTTCTGGAGATTCCACCTGTTGATATAGCGCCGGTACGGGGTGTCCTCCGTGCCGTCCGTGTAGTCCTTGTACATCGTCAGAAAATGGCCGACCCGGTCGTCGGCCAGGCGCGGCCTGTAGTCGGAAAGCGGGAGCGCCGAAAGGCTGTAGTGGTACCTGTGCTGTATGCTCCGCGTGTCGGCGATCGGCCCAAACCCTGCCTTTGGGTGCTGCGTCGAAAATGTGAGCGTCACTTCGATCTCGGTGTTGCCGGGGAATGACTTCAGCTCCGAGAAATAGCTGTTGTCACGGTCGAGGCTGAAGTCCACCTTGAGCCATTCCTGGAGCGAGGCGGACACCATGCCGTAGTCCTGGACGAACAGCGTCGTCGGGTCGATCAGGATGCTCTTGCGCACCGGGTGGGGAGCGGATTCGATTTTCGCCGATCCCAGCACGGAGCTGGTGACCCCGCGGCCGATCGCACGGCTCATGGGCGCCTTGCTGTCGGCGCGGAAATACACGTTCCTGTGGATAAACTGTATCTTCTTCCCGATCCTCTTAAAAACGAAAGGGAAATTGTCGAGCTGTGCGCCGGAGTCGAAGTACCGGCCGTCGCCCGCCTCGCGCGTCGTCGAGCAGAGAAACACGCTGTCGATCTGGTCCGGCTTGATTTCCATCAGCACCTTGTTCTCATCCGCCTTGAAATACAGCGTGAAGAGACCCGGGATTTCCCGGTAGTCCTTGATGACATCCGCGAAGGGCTTGTCTGCCCCCGGCTTCGCGGTATCCGGTTTCGCTGACTGTTCGGCAATTGCGAACCCGGCGAGAACGAAGCAACTCCCGACAAGTATGGAAAGCCTCCGGACACGGGACTTCATAGCGGCCTCCTGCCTGATATGAGGTGTGTATGAGAATGGGTGCGGGAAGGCGGGCAGGGATGCCTGGATCGGGACCGTCTCCCTGTGGAACCCGGCGAGCGGCTTCAAACTATCGTCCCGACTGTATACAAAAGTTGTCGCAGAAAATCAAGGTTCACCCCGCCCGCGAAAGTCCTTCCTCTGCCGGCGGGTTTCGTCGAGCAGGGGTTGTTTCTTTCTGGAGTGTGACATATCTTCAGGCACCATCCACATTTACCGGAGGCCCCCACATGCGTAGATTTGCAGCGGTCCTGTTCCTCGGTATGGCGCTCCTGTTCGCCCAGACAGCAGTGAACGCCCAGGTCAAGGCGATGAAAGATTCCACGAAGGCCATGACCAAGAAGATGAAGGATTCGAAGAAAGAGGCCAAGGAGAAGGTGAAGTCCGATGCGAAGATGGCCAAGGAAACAAAGACGAAGGTCACGAAGGAAGCAAAGGACAAGGCGACGAAGACGGGAGAGGCCGTCAAGGAAGAGAAGACCAAGGTCTCGAAGGAAGCGAAAGACAAGATGAGCAAGGGGGGAGAGGCCGCCAAGGAAACAACGTCCAAAATGAAGGCGAGCACCGACGAAGCCGTCGGAAAGACCGATGACGGCAAGACGGTCTTCGCAGGGTCGCGCGGCGGGCACTACTACCTGAACGACAAGGGAGACAAGGTGTACGTGAAGGACTTCGTGGGTGCAAAGATCGTCGGCAAGACCAAGGACGGTCAGAACATCTTCGAAGGCCCGAAGGGAGGGCACTATTACTACAACAGCAAGGGCAACAAGACCTACGTCACCAAGGACGCGAAGTAAAGAACGCCTCAGGGGGCCCGGGATGACTCCCGGGCCCGCTGCTATCTGTCCTTGAAGAGCGTGTGCCCCTTGACCAGCCAGGAAACGCCGAATGCGAGCAGGGCGATGGATTCGAAGATCAGTACCGGGTTCATCTCGCCGATGCTCGTTCCTCTCAGGAAGAGCGTGTAGAGGGCGATGCAGAGGATCGACAGGAGCATCACGATCCCGCAGGCGCGGTAGATGACGTTCCTTCGTCTCTTTTCCCTCCCCATGACTCCCGGGTGCCGCCGCGTGAAAAGAAAGAGAGAATTGTAGGAGAGCGCGACGAAGAAGAGCGTGCCGAACGCCAGGTGGACTTTTTCCGAGGCATTGTCGGCGATCAGGAAGACTCCCACTTTGACGACCGAGCCGGAGTACATCGCGGTGGGAAAGAACACCATCCCCAGGGCGAACACGCCGCTCAGGTTCGCGACAATGTCGTCAATCGCTTCGTATCCCCTGTACGAAAGCAGGAAAAGGGCCACCCCGCTGAGTATGCCGACCAGGAGGTCGCGCATATGCGTGTAGTAATATCCGCTGATGGAGCCCTGGAGGTAAGGCTCCCCGTCGGTCAACCCACCGAGCACCACGATAAAGGGAAGCAATATTCCGAGGATCCCGATCAATCTCCGCATCGCCAGGTACGAAATGATCAGGCTCCGTTCCCGATGTGTAGGCATGCCGAGCGCTCCTGCCTGGTTGGACGTATGTTGTGCTCCGGCAAAGGTACGGAGGGGAATCGGCTTGAGCAAGGACAGGTATCACGATGAGACGCGGGCAACAGGGTGAGCCCCCCCGCGTCGGGCGGCCGGCGATACGCGCGGTGGCGTTTGACCTGGGCGGTGTGCTGGTCCGGAACCGGTACGAAATGCCCATACTCCGGAACGCCGCGAAGGCGCTGGGGACGACCCCCGCCGCGCTCCATGCGATCATGAGGCGGGAGCTCGGCCCGCTTGAGCGGGGAAAGCAGAACGAGGTCGAGTTCTGGCGTCTCATATGCCGTAGGTTGAACAGGCCTGTACCGCCGCCGCGCGTGCTGAGATCCCTCTGGTCTTACCGGTACAGGCGGAACGTTCACCTGAACAACGGTGTGAAACGCCTTGTCCTGGCGCTCAAACGGGCCTACCCCGTGATCGCCATTTCCAACACCATCCCCGCGCATATCAGGGTCAACAGGGCGCTGGGCGTCTATGACCTCTTTGACGACGTGCTCCTCTCATCGGAGATCGGACTGAGGAAGCCGGACAGGGAAATCTTCCGTCGGGGGCTGCGACTGACCGGCTCGTCGGCGCGGAACACCCTCTTTATCGATGACGACATGCGATGGGTGAGGGCTGCGCGCCGCAGCGGCCTGTGTGCGATTCAGTTTACATCCGTCAGAGAGCTGAAGAAACGCCTGAAGCAGTATCGGCTGGTCGGCTTGACGGGACGCCAATCGGAAACGAATTGAAACCGCCTGATTGTTACAGCTGTAGTCCGGGTCTGCGAAAGGGATCATGATGAGCGCCAGGCACGTATGGGTGATGGTCATCGCCGCGTCTGCGAGCACAAGCATTCGTGCCGGCGTTGATTCGCCGGCACAGGGGCGGGAATCCTCCCGCGTGGACGATCGTGCTCTCGGCATCGCATTCACGCCCGTGGGACGCGTCACGAAAACCGGCGACGCGACATACTCGATGGCCATGGTCTCCCCGGTTCCATCGCCTGCCCCGGATGCGGTGGCCGAGGTGTCTGTGAGCGACCGGTTGTTCGTGGATCTCCCGGGAAGCTACGGAGGGAGGTTCTACCTCGATTCCGCAAAGCCTCCGGTCATGCTCCGTTCACTGTTGACTGCGGATTCTCTGGCCAGGGGAGGCAATATGTATCGCCGCGAGTACTGGATTGTCTATGCCGGCATGGGGATGTGGGAGGGTGTCATCAACTGTTACACGCGCGCAGGCGGGAAGTTTTGTATCGTTTCGCTCATCAAGGAGGCGCCGATGGGGAAACCGGGCGAGCGGATGGAGGAGGGGTCCGCGGGTGCCGAAGATATCAGGGCCAGGTTCCTCTCCACGCTCCGCGATTCGACCGCCCCCCTCATCGAACGATTCGATAGTCTCCTTTCCTCTGTTCAACTGACCGGACAATAACATCGAAGTGGCCACAATGCGCCTAAGGCTCCGTGCGTGGCTTGCCGCCGCTCTGGCGTGTGCAACCTGCCTGATCTCCGGCGAGACGATCGCCGCAGGGAACCCGCTTTCCATCGCCGCCAAGGGGATATACCTCTGGGAGCTCTGGACGACGAACGGGGGCGGCCGCAATCTCGATTCCATCATATCGAGGCTGCACAACACCGGGATCGGCTGGATGGTGATCAAGATGGCGGACGGCGACAGCTACTATAACAGTTCCGGTCATTCACTCTACAACTGGGTCGTGCCGAACTACTCCAGCATGGACAGCGTCGTTTCGCTTCTGCACAGGAACGGGATCAGGCTGCTTGCTTTTCAGTATGTCTACGGCGTCCCCCATCACTGGGGGAACCCTGTCTCCGAAACCGACGTCGCAAACATGATCCTGGACGTCAAAGGCATCGATGGACTTCTGATCGACGCGGAGATCGAATATGACACGCTCGCGGCGCGCGTTACCGCCGCTGCCGCCTATTGCGACAGCATCAGGGCCCGGCATCCGGCCAGCCTGATCGGCCTCACCTCCTGGGCGCGCATCAACGGTCACAGCACATTCCCCTGGCAGGCGTTTCTGGACCGGGTGGACGTAAACATGCCGCAGACATACTGGGCGGCGCGTCCCACGACGCCGCAGAATGAACTCGGCCTGATGAGCGGACAGTTTGCATCGGCGACGGCCACTTGGGTCAGCCAGGGGGACAGCGCCGCCGCAAAACCTATCATGCCGCTCGGGCAGGGAGAGTATTTCGGGTACAGCAACGACGTCGCTCCCGGGGATGTAGCGAGCTTCTGCGGCCTGGCCCAGTCTACATACCATTACCCGGGCGTCAGCCTGTGGGAGTACAACCAGATAACCCACCCGTACGTGTGGGACGAGTACGCGGCCGCGTGGCAGGCAACCGGCGTGACAACGCGGGATGCGGTTCCGGTGATCTCAACTCTCCTGCAGAACTACCCAAATCCATTTAACCCTGCCACGACGATCCGGTATACGCTGCAGGAAGAGGGCCCGGTGAGCCTGAGAGTGTATGATCTTCTCGGCCGGGAGGTGGCGGTCCTCCTGGACGGAAGAGAGAATGCGGGAGCCCACTCCGTGGTCTTCGACGGGCGAGGACTCGCAAGCGGGGTCTACTTCTACAGGCTTGAGACGGGGAGCTTCGTGAAGACGATGAAGCTGACAGTGATCCGGTAGGGACAATTGTCCCCCGGGGCAAGATGCGGATTGCTGTCCCTGATCCGTGCGCGCGGTTCTATGCGTGTGTGGGTCAGCGCACCGGGAGAGCATTGAGAACGGCTGCCGAATCGACCGTCAAAAACAGCGAAAGAAGACGCGAGGATGGAGAACGCACAGGCGCAACAGGATCACAGCAGGATCAGCCCCACCGCGAAAATCACCGCGTACTGGAGATCACTCACAGACATCCCCTTCTCAGAAGAAATCGCGCGCGCGGTCGACGCTGAGCAGACCGCGCGTCAGATCCTGGGCGACCGCATCGTCCAGATGGGGACACTCTCCCCGTCGATTTTCGAAGTGAGATACAAGTCGATTAACCGGGGACTGGCGCACCGGGGTATGAAGAATGTGCTCGAGGTGGCCTGCGGGCTTTCCCCTCACGGGCTGGAGATCGCCGCAGCGGGAGGAACGTACGTGGGAACGGACCTCCCCGAAATGCTTGCGGAGACCGTGCCGATCATGTCTTCGATCGCGGAGCGGGAGAAGATACCCGCAACGCGCCTCCATTTCAAGCCCGCAAACGTTCTCGCCAATGATGACCTTGAGGCTGCAGCCTCGCTGTTCCGGGGTGAGAGATTTGCCGTGTGCAATGAAGGGCTGCTGATGTACCTCAACCGGGAGGAACGAACGCGGATGGCTGAGAATGTCCGTGCATTGCTCTTGACGAACGGCGGTTGCTGGATCACAACGGATATCGTCTTCAGGGTGGTTCGGGAAGCGATCATGGCGAAATTCGGCGCCGAGGCGAGGAAGGTCGTCCAGCCTGCCATGAAAAACATTGCTGCACAGACCGGAAGGGATGTCACAAGCAACGACTTCGAGAGCAGGGAGGATGCCCGGGCCTTCTACGAAAATCTCGGGTTTGAGATCGAAGAATTCCCGATGTACTCAGGGGACTATACGCTCTCAACGGCTCCGCGGCTGGGCGATTCGTTCAGGGACACATTCCTGGGAATCCTCTCTTCTGCCAGGACCTGGATACTCACGCCGCGGAAATAAGACTGGAAAATCTGGGCACATTTGCATAGTTTCATTGCTCCGGTACCGGCCAGTTCTTTTCCAGGAGAAAGAGGATGTCTCGAGTGCCCGCCCCGCGTCGCTTGTTCCCGATCATCGTGACGTCTCTTCTGCTTTCTCAGGCGTTTTCCGCGGGGGCGCGCGCGGAAAGGCCCGGACCCGCCGGGCCTCACTCAGGATCCGCTTCGAATTCCCCCCTCACGACCAGCCGAGTGGATACCGCCGGGATTCCCCAACCGTCCGGCATTTATGTACTCAACGAAAACAGCAATGAGCAACCCGCAGCAACATCCTATGCCTCCGGGCTGACGGCGTCCCCGGCGTACAGCAATGACATTGCAGGGCACGCAGTTTTCGTCCCCATCGCGAAGATACTTCCCAGCATCACTACGTGGGGTCAGTTCAACTGGGACTGGTCATTTCTCGACTCGCTGGTCGAGGTTGCGACGTCCAACGGCAAGAAATTCTCGATCGCGCTTGAGACCGAATACCAGGCCTCCACGAGCTACGTTCATTCCCTCCCCCAGGGGTTCACCGCGCTTGCCGGCGCAAACAGCGCACCGCTGTTCGATGTCTGGACGGTCGGTGGCAAAACGCCCAGGGGGATCAGCGCGTACATCCTTCTGCCCTGGGTCGCGAATGTCCAGGAATTCTGGAGCGCTGCCGCAACGGGGCTCGCCGCTCACCTGAAGCAAACAGGAGCGTACGGGTCTCTCACGCTGATCCACGTCCCCGGGCTGAGCGTGTACGATGAGGAGCTTCGATTGCCCAGCGGCTACCCGAGACCGACTTCGGCCGATACGCTGCCATGCCCCGACGGCAGGCCGGCGTATCCCGCCTGCATCGACGACGCCGATACGTCCCGCTGGAGGAGCCTGGGCTATTCGGACTCCTCGGTCATCTACGGATTTAAGACGATCGCATCGGCGTTTGCCCAGGCATTTCCCGACCGCTACCTCGGGCTCAGCCTCCTGAACCACGGTACGGTCGGCATCGACTTTCCGAACCTCACGGGTGACTCCGCCGGATATGTCGCTGCACGGATCGTCAAAGAAGTCAATTCCGTGGCGCCGGGGCGGGTGCAGGTTCAATCCGATGATCTTGACGGTAACTACTACCTGGCGGAGGTGGACAATTACGCGGCGCAGAATTCCGATCCCGTCGGATGGCAGTCCAACAAGCACGCCGGTACTGGCGCTGGATGCGATGGGGGAGGAGTCGGCTCGTGCGGGCAGGACGGACCCGCCTCGCTCTACTTTGCATTGATCCGGAATGGTGCACAGCACGGGGGGAAGTATCTTGAGGTGTGGTCTGAGGATGTGGTCAGTTTTCCCCAGAGCTTCGACGCGGCCGTAGCCGCGGGCTACTTTACCGTCACGGGCCTGCAGCTCGCGTCTCCGCCTGTCCCGGGCGCTTACGTCCTGGAGCAGAATTTCCCGAACCCGTTCAATCCCTCGACGATAATTCGGTACAGCCTGCCCGTTCGCTCGAAAACACAACTTGCCGTGTACAATATGCTGGGGCAGCTCGTTTCAACGCTTGTCAACGGCGAGGAGGAGGCAGGTGAGCACAGTGTGACATTCGACGCTTCAAACGTCGCGAGCGGCGTCTATTTCTACAGATTGCAGTCCGGGAGCTTCGTGAAATCACTGAAGCTCCTCGTTCTCCGATAGTGCCATGTGTCCCGTGGACGTTGATCCACGCAACGAGGCGTTTGTATGAAGAGAAAGCTCAGTGTCAGGTGGCTTGGTAAACCGCAGGCGCACGACTATGTCGCCGCCGCGTCGTACCTGACGCTGCTGTATGATGAAGGCAAGGCCGCGAAGATCGCAAAGAGGCTCAGGGAGGCGGAGATTTCAGAGTTCAAGGCAAAAGACATATTCCGTGCCTCGAGGCTGTCGCTCCTTGGCATCAGCAATTCCCACGTTGAGGCGGACAGGAAAAAGATCCGGGCCGCAGAGAAGCTGTCGCCCCTTCTGCTGGTCCGCGATCGAAACACCGGCAAGGTCATCATTGCGGACGGCTATCACCGGCTGTGCGCAGTGTATTCATATGATGAGGATGCGCTGGTGCCTGCAAAGATCGTCTGACATCTTTGTGCTGCAGGCAAAGTGACAGAATTTTGAACCCGTGCCTGTTCCTATCCCGCCGGCGTAAATCTCGCACCTGTTGTTGACACTCCCGGCCGGGGAGAGTACATTAAGACTATGTTCATTGGAGTCGGCGCTATCTTCGGATGGTGACCGACTTCGTCGTTTGTTGCCTGCACCGAAGGAGGAGGATGTGCAATCTCGCACTGTAATTTCAGTCTTGTTGTTCTGTGTATCCATGCTCCAGGGGGAGTTGGTCGCTCAGCCTGGACCCACGGCGATTCCCGGGCTCATGATCACCACATCTGTCGAAGCGAATGGCATGGGTGGAGCCGCCGCGACGGCTCCTTCAACGGAAGCGCTCTCACTTACTGTGAACCCCGGACAACTCGGGTATTTCAGTCTTGCAAACACGTTCAGCGCAAGCATATATGCGCCGAAATCTGAACTGCTGCCGGGCATGGTTTACTATGCCCCGGGGGTTTTCCATGAGACGATGAGCGCGAGCGCGGTGTGCGCGGGCTTTAATCTCCAGAACACGCTCTCCCTGCCGTTTTCTGCCTCCGTCGGCATAGGTTACTCAAAAACGGATATCGATTTTGGATTGATGCTTCTCACTTCCTCAACCAGCCCCCAGGTACTTGCATCATTCTCCCAGGTCGATAGGTACGACGCGTTTTCGATCGGTCTCGGAGCGGAGTACCTCGTCCGGGTCGGCGTGGGTGTCAGCTTCAAGAGCATCGATTCACGGATCCCCCTCATTGGAAGCTCACCTCCGTCTGAGTTGATCGCAAATCCATCGGCGCACGACTTTGGCGTCCTTCTCGATATCCCTGTTGATTCCCTGGTTTCGCGGTTCTCCGGGAATCGGCTCACGATCGGGCAGACTTTTCGTCCGATGCTGGACATCTCGGCGGCATACGTCCGGTCGAATGTTGGCGGGGATGTGAGATATGGTGCAGGAGGTCAGGCAGACCCTCTTCCCCGTACAGCCCTGTCAGGATTCGGGATTCGCACCGGACTTATCACACGCGCCGGAAATTCCGATTGCAGGCTGATAACGCTCGGGCTCGTCCGCCAGGCGGAAGATGTGCTCGTGATCCGGCACGATGACGGAACGTACGATTACAAATCGGGGCTCGGGGATCTCAGTATCGGGCAGAATCTCATCGTTGGCCGTGCCACCGACTATGTTCTGGTCCGAAAAGGATGGGAAATCGGGGTGGGGGATGTTGTTTTTGTCCGCGGGGGCTCCGCTCTCGGTGACGGCTTTGATTATCAAACGAGCGGCTACACCGTGTCACTGGGAGGCCTGGTCAGGCTGCTCGAAGTGGCTGACCGTAGCCTCACCGGGAATTCCTGGATCGCATACCTCGGTGAACATTTTGATGTGCAATACCACTCCGCGACATACACCGCCACGTCCGAATCTGTCTCGTCAATGATGAACGGCACATCGTTCAAAGAGCTCTGTCTGGTAATTCATGGGTTGCCCTGGCAGTGAAGGCGGGCGTGAAAGGGTATTGCCGTCAATCTTCGTCAACCTCCTGGAGGTGAACAGATGCGGATTTCGAACTTCCTGAATCACACTCTCTCCGTGATCGTATGCCTATCGCTTGTGTGCATTGCCGGCTCACGACCGGCTCTCTCGGACACGAAAGGGAGTACTGTGATCAGGGAGGGTGAGTTTACCGCAGACATTAACGGGCTCAAGCTCTGGTACAAGGTCTCAGGGAGCGGCCCGGTCTGCATTCTTCCGACTCCGGGCTGGGGGCCAAGCAGTGATCTGTATTTTCTGAAGATGAAACCCCTTGAATCGATCTTCACAATGATTTACCTAGACACGCGCGGCTCCGGTCGGTCCGAACGCCCCGACCCCCATGCGTATACCATGCACGACTTCGTGGCTGATATTGAAGGGCTGAGAGAGCACATTGGGGCTGAGAGCGTCTGGCTCATGGGGCACTCGGACGGCGGCCGCATGATTCTCAACTACACTGCCGTGCACGGCGAACACGTGAGGGGACTGATACTCGTCGACTCCCCCGTGCGGGATACTTCACAGGGAAGAGACCGGGAACGGCGGATGCTCCTGAGGAAGAACGAGCCCTGGTTTGACAGTGCATACAGCGCATTCCACAGGATGCCGACGACCCAGAAAGAATTCGACGCGTATATACGGTCGATGTCCCCGTTTTTCTTTTCATCCATCGGGAACCTGGAAAAGAACCGGGACGTCTTCGAAAAGGTGACGCTCTCATTTGATGCGCAGATGGGGGAGGGGCAGTCGGATCAGTCATCCGTCGGCCTCGCGTCGTTTCTCCCCGGCATGAAGACGCCGGCACTTGTGATCGTCGGGAACGACGACTTCATCTGTCCGCCGCCGGCATCCGAGTATTTGCACAGGGAGATTGACCGCTCCAAACTCCTGATTATTCAGAATGCCGGCCACTTTCCGTGGCTGGAGCAGCCGGAACAGTTCTTCGGCGGAATCCGGGACTTCCTGCCGAAGCTGGGCTACCGGGCTGCCGACAGATGATCTGGCCGGCACAGCAATTCCTAAGAGACCGTGGTTATTTCGGAGAAGGAACCGGGTTGAAGTCTCCTCTTTCGATAAACGACATGAATGCCAGGAGCGCTCCCCAGTGATAGAAGCTGTCGGCGTTGCTGACATCATCCCCCTGCCCCGTGGTGGAGTTGTAGTTTTCGTAGATGGAGCCGTTCTCGTTCCAGGATTTCATCAGCAGGTTGAATGACTTTGTGACCAGGTCCCTCCTTGCTTCAGGCAGCCGGTAATTGCGCATCCCGAGATACACAAGAAAGTTCATCGGCGCCCAGATCCGTCCGCGCCAGTAGTTGTTGTCATTGAACGCGGAGTCGTTCCGTGCGATCGATGGCATGACGTACGGCCCGGCAAACTCGCTGGGATTGAAATAGTGTCCCCGCATCATTCTCTCCGCCTGCGTCTGCGTGCACGCCTTTGCCAGGAGAGGGTAGAAATTCGTGGGGGAGAGGCGCGGACTCGGTTCCCCCGTGTCAGTGCGTCTGTTCAGGAAGATCCCCTTCCGTTCGTCCCACAGCGATGCGAGTTTCTCCCTGTACTCCTTCTCCCGCAGTCGCAATTCCCTGAGTTCCGCCGTCCTGTTAAGCACTTCGGAGATTTCTGCCAGCGCCCCGCAATCGGCCACGTAGAGGCTCATCAACCCGACATCCGCGAGCTCGAGCGTATGCGTCGAGGGGTTCAGCCGCACGTGGTCGTACATCGGCGAATTATCGAGGCCTGATTCAAACCTCGCTGCCTGGTCGTTGTACTTCTCGATCGTCCGGAGTGAATCCGGTACCGGGTCAGAACCCCATGAAAGAAACCCGTTGATCAGCCTGTGCTCCGGCCACCAGCGATTCCATGTGAGCAGTTCCTCGTAGACCTCTTCCAGGAACCATCGTTCGCGATATCGTTTATAGATTTCGTTGACGATGATGCTCCCGACCGGAGGTTGAGAACGATCCCAGGAGACGTTGCCGTGGGGAGAGCTGTAGTTCGGAATGAATCCGCCGGGAGTGATCGACTTTGTGATTGCGACGGCGTTCGCATACGCAAGGTCCTTGTTGTACAGCGAGTACATGAAACTCGCAAAATACGTGTCCCAGTCAAACAGCACGTACCCCCCCCAGGACGCATTCCACCAGCGGGTTACCGGCGAGATGACTCGCTCGTTGCCCGGATCGTAGATGACATTCCAGGCGAGGATCGTCTGCATCGCCGTGAACGCATCGCTCAGCTCCCCGTAGCGTAACGCACGATCGGACTGTTCCTTTTTCTTCCGGTTGATGATATCGTCGATTTCAGCCGCCGATTTCGGGCTACCTGTCTGGAGATGGATTGGGTGTTCGATCGGGAATACGTAGTGGGGGCCGCCCGTCGGGAGGTAAGGGTTGAACTCTGCTGGTTCGGCGCTGCTGACGAGAAATGTGCGTTTGCCGCATGTCCCGGAAATGCGTGAGCCGTCCCAGCCGACCATTCCCGGTCGGTTCCAGAGCATCGAACCCTCGACGAGCAGGCGGGATGAAGCGTGGCGCTCTCCGTTCAGCGGCGTGATGCGAATAAAGAGCTCATCACCCTCGGTGGCTGTCTCGACACTTATGCCTGTCTGCCCCATCGTGCACGTGAGACGCGTGTAGCTCCCGTCGTCGGCCCGCAGTCCGAGGATGATCTCTTCCTTCCGCCCGGCTGCTTTGGAGACTTTGAAGTAGTCCCGTTGCGGCTCTGCAAACCCCTCCTGGAGCGATATGCCGACCGCAAATCCTTCCGGGAGGTGCACATAGGACAGGACACTGTTGTTGTTCCACGTGTTCCAGCCGGTGGCCAGGCGCGCCTGGAGCTGGCGGTATTCGGGCGTTCGGATAGCCCCGAGTGGGCTTTGCGGAAGACACTGTGATGACAATGCAAGGTTGAGCAACGCTGCAGCGAACAGGGTTCTCATGAACATCTCCGGATCGGTTGTCTTGCTGGCGGCTGGTCGCCTCGGTTAGGTCTCAATTCGTACAGTGTGCGGTTGACACTCCCGCTCAAAGGATGTACATTGCGGTCGTGTTCCTTTAAAAGTCGGCGCTGTCTTCGGACGGTGGCCGGCTTTTGTGCGTTTAATGCCCCAACCTCACCCACGGGAGAATACAATAATGCGCGGTCTTCAAGCGTTGCTTATCGCCGGTTTCTTTGCATCCTGTTTCAACGCTCCGTCAGTTCTTGGCCAGCCCTCCAAAGTGGATTCAATGACATACGGCCTGTACCGGAAAGGATGTGCAGCATATTTCAAGGGGGACGTGAAGGGCGCGGTCGGCTGGTTCCATCAGTGTCTCGACAGGGAGAAGAAGAGCCCGTCTCTCTCAAAAGACGACTTCTTTGTTCTCATCAACTGGCTCGGGAGCGGGTACGGCGCGATGCAAAAGCTCGACAGCGCGGAACAGGTTTTTCGCTACGGGGTTATGAAAGATCCCACCGTGCCGATGACGTACTATAACCTCGCCTGCACGTACAGCGAACGGAACAACCTCGACAGTTGCCTCGCATTTCTGCGTGCGACCTATAAATACAAGGCAAACTGGGACAAACACGAGACGTTTCCCGACCCGATGAAGGACGACGAGTTCAAGAGATTCCTGGATAACAAGAGGTTTGTAGACGCGGTAGCGGCAATGAAGCGATAGCACTCTTTGAACCGTCAGGGGCGAGCGCTGAATCGGTAAACGCCGCTGCCGACGAGAAAGACCTGGGCCTGATCCTTCGCGCCGAGGTAGTTCACCATGGGTGCCTTCGCCGCCGGAACGCCGCTTTCAAATACGCGGCGTGCGTCGGCTGCAGGGACGTGCACCTCCGCTTCCGCTCCGACCGGGACCTCGACATCCAGTGAGAGCGTCTTTCCCTGGCGCTGCCATCTGGATTGCACGCGCCCGCGCACCGTTTCGATGCTGACACGTGCCCATTGCAGAGAGTCGGTCACAGCCGGGTTGACGATAAACCTGCGAAATCCCGCCTCAACAGGCTGAATGCCTCCGAATCTTGAGAATAGAGTCGCCGCCGCACCGCTGAACATGGCGTGATTATGGGAGTTCATCCCCCCCCTGGAATACCACTGTTCCCAGGTGGTGGTGGCGCCGAGCGCGATCTCATTGCCGAAACCGGGATATGTGCGCTGGGTGAAAACCCGGAACACCAGGTTACTGAAGCCGCGATCGCAAAGCACGTCGCCAATGAATCTCGTTCCGGTGATCCCGGTGTCGAGATGACCCTCCTTGTCAAAGAGAATTGTGTGGACCAGATGTGCGGCCACGTTCCCTGTACGGTCTGTCGGCACGATCTTCAACGCCAGCGGCATTATGTCTTCGGTTTGAGCCCCCTTGCCGTATGCATTTTCCTCCGGATGAAAGAACGCCGCGTTGTACGCGACGCGTATCGAATCGGCCAGCGCGCGGTATCTGTGCACCGCCGATTCGTCGCTCAGGACAGATGCCGCATTGGCCACGGTTGCCGCGCACTGGTAGAACAATGCGGAGTTCACCTCTGCCACGTTGCTGAAATAGGATTCCCAGCCTCCCTGGTTTGGCGCGCACCAATCGCCGTACCCGTCACGATAGACATAGCCGGGAGTCCTGTTGGCTACCGTATCCACGTATTTCTTCATTGCATCGTAATTTTCCCGCAGTATAGCTGTGTCGCCGTAGCAGAAGAATAGCCGCCATGGCAGCAGCACCTGGTCGCCGTCCCAGTCCGGATTGCCGTAGCTGCCCCGGCTGTCACGCAGCCACTTGCGATAGTAACGGTACATCGGGAAGTAAAACATTGCCCCTTCTTCATATACGCGCGAATCCATGGAGCATGGAGTCCGTTCGTCCCTCATGGGACAATCTGTCGGAATGGACATGAAATTGCTCGTCATGCTCCATCGAAAATTCTGAGCTACCCGATTGAGCGTTGTGTCTGAGCAGTCAAACGAGCCCTCGTCTCCGAACGCGGCGTGTACAACGCGACCCTCGACCATCCCGACAGTGGGCTTCTTCTGAAGCCCGGTAATCTCCACATAGCGGAATCCGTGATACGTGAAACGAGGTTCATAGGTCTCAATTCCGTCCCCCTTAAAACAGTAAACATCCGTGGCGCGGGCATTCCGGTTGGTCCACGGATCGATCATGCCGGTGGAATCGATGAGTTCACTGTAGTGCATCCTGAGGCTGTCTCCCGGCTGACCCCGCATACGAATGCGCGCCCACCCTGCGAAGTCCTGCCCCATGTCGACGACGAAAACGCCCGGCCTGGGCTCGGCGATATTCACCGGTGTGATGGATTGCGTTACCCGAAGCGGCGGCATCGTGTTGGCTACCAGGCGCCCTCCCGGCGAATCGGTCTTTAGTACCGGTGACCAGCCCATCTCATCAAAGCCGGGTGAATTCCAGCCCTTTTGTTCTTTACGAGAATCATATACTTCACCGCTGTAAATGCCGCAGGCCCTGATGGGGCCGTCATGCGTACGCCAGCGCTCGTCTGACAAAACCTCCTGGTGTGAACCGTCCGCGAGGTCGATACGTATTTGCAGAATGAACCGCCTGGAACCTTCCCATTTCCAACCCCACCTGGAATAGGAGGAATCGTAGCCTCCTCCGAGCATGACCCCCACCGCATTCCCATCCTGCCTGAGGAGTCCCGTCACATCGAACGTGTCGTAGAGATTAACGCGATCATAATGAGAATTGGGGGGTGCCAGCACCTGATCGCCGACCCTGGTTCCGTTCAAGTACAACTCATACCATCCAAGACCGTATATGCAGGCCGTCGCGCGGATGACCTTTCCAGGAACGGAAAACTCACGCCTGAAAAGTGGCGCCGCCGTCTTCTCGGTCGGTGGCGCGGATATCCAGTCGGCGTGCCAGTCCGATTGTTCCAGCAGGCCGATCCGCCATTGTCCCGGCTCGCTCCATTGCGAGGCCAGATCGTGTTCGTCCCACACACGTACCTGCCAGTAGCACTCCTCGCCGGACGACTGCGGCGTGCCGTCATACGCCACGTCAGCCGAATTGTCCGAGATCTGTTTCCCGCTGTCCCACAGGTCGCCGACACCGCGCCGGAGGGAATCGAGATTCCTGCTGACGAGGATGCGGTATGCGCTCTGGCGGGCGCCGCGGCGTGCGGATTTCAGAATCCAGCTCAGCGCCGGCTTGCGGTTGTCCAGCGCTATCGGGTTGACTGCATGGTCGCAGGAGAGGTCGGCGACCTCGATGGAGCATGTTGAGGTTGCCGGCAGCCCCGCCTGGGCGGTGGATGTCAGGCCGGTCGGATCGTTGACCGCCAGACCAATCAATGCGCATGCAACGAGCCCGGGAGCTGGTATTGATCCCATGTGCCTCCTATGAAACGGCGGTCGAAGTCTATCAACCATCATTCATAACAAGTGGGCATCGAATATCCAAATGACTGTTGCCGAATTCAATGTGAATTCACTAATTTAACCTCGGGTGGAATGTGACCGTAACGTCCACCTCGCAGTTCGTCGGTGGTATCTGACCCCGAACTCCATTGCTTAAACGGATCTGGAAAGTCAACCCATGAGCATTTCAAGACGCGAATTCATAAAAGGCGCTTCCTCTGTTTTGATCTCCGGCGCTGTGGCGCCGCTCTGGCCGGCAACCGAACCTCCCCTGCAGTTGCCCGGCGGCGGGGGAGGACCTGAGGCGAGGCCGGCTTCATTTACTCTCGAGAGCTACGCCGCGTACTCCGCCAACTACCTTGAGAGTCTTGTCGATGCGAACGGCCTTCCGTATTTCAACGTGTTCTGGACTCAACCTGCCGAAGCAGCCCATGACTGGCCGGATTTTGGCGACGTGATGTCCCGGCAGTGGCAGGGCGCAGTCATGCTCCGGCGGATGACCGGACGGGAAGCTGCCACTGAGAACATCTGGCGGAAGAATGTCCTCTCGTTGATTGACGCTTCCGACGGACTCCTCCATCGACCCGCGACCTCGTACAGCAAGGCGATTGCAGATTGGGGAGATGCGTCACTAACCCTGTATGCCCTGGTAACTGCGGCCGTCGCGAGCGGCGATGAACTCCTGAAAAAGGCGGCGGTGAGCATGGCCGAGGGGATGTTAAGCGGATTGCGCTCCGGTCGCTTCCAGGCAAACAGTTTTGCGATCAAGAGTCTCATGGTTGCTGCGCGATTGCTCGGCTGCGAAGCGGGCCTTGAGGCTGCCCGGATTCTCGTCGACCGGACGATTGTTCACGGCCGCACGTTCACACCGGACAACACCTACGGTCCCTCAGGTCACATGCACGGAAACCTCCGGACAATGGTCGGGGCGGCCGACTACGCATTGACGGTAGGAGATCCTGTCCTTTTCAGCCGTATCGACGCTCTCTATCGCTACGTCAAGACCACCGGTACAAGTTTCGGTTTCCTCCCGGAGGCAGTCGGGCGAAAGGGGGACATCATCGCCTGCGAGACCTGTGCGCTGATGGATTTCGCGGGCGTGGGCGTCACGCTCGCAAATCATGGACATACCGAGTACTGGGGCGACATGGAACGCCTGGCACGGAATCACTACGTGGAGAGCCAGGTTCGGGACACATCCTGGCTTGTTTCCGACAACGCTCGCGCCGACACTCCCCAGTTCACGTACCACGACATCGATCGACGCATCCTGGGTGCCTGGGCCGGGTGGAGCGCACCGAATCACATCCTGGCCTGTCGCGAAACATTGAACGCGCACTGGGGCGGCCCGGAGCTGAAGAACAAGGTGCGTGCTCTCCAGAACTGCTGCGGTGGTTCCGGCCTGCATGGGCTTTTCATCCTGTGGAAAAACGCCGCGCGATTCGAGGACGGAACGCTGTCCGTCAATATGCATATTGACAAGAAACTGCCCCAGGCAGAGATTCGCTGCGAACAGCCCTACCGGGGCTTCCTGCGAATTGCCATGAAAGTGGACGGGGGAATGAGAGTGCGCATCCCCGAGTTCACCGGCGCTGCAGGGATGAATGTCCGGGTGAACGGCGCTGCTCCCACGAAACCCGCAACGCAATTCGGAAATTACCTCGAGCTGAAAGACCTCCACGGCGGAGACCTGATCGAGGTTGCGTATCCTCTGCCGCTCAGGACGGAAGATGTCGTCATCGGCAACCCTGGATTCAGGCAATGGCGGTATCGAGCCACATGGAAAGGGGACACCGTGGTCCGCATGGAGCCGGTCGAAAACGATCAGGAGGCGGCCTACTCAGAATTTGAAAAGGCGAACGTGGGGGTGTACTATGGCCGGACAGGGCCGGGCCAGCTTTACATGCGCGATGCAATGCTCAGGGACGTCGAACCAACAGAAGCCGGAATCTACCCGGACGATGGAGGGCTGGATTTCTGGAAGATCAAATAGAACTCAACAGCTTCTGATTTGACTCTGATTGACAGATATTCCCTCAGTTCTCCTCTCCGTTCTTGCGCGCGTGACGCCGCAGCTTGACGTTCCCCGGTGCGCGAATTAGATTTCAGTGGATCCCCCTGAAGAGTCGCCGCTATCTCCAGGTGGCGGCCGACCTTCTGTTCGCCTTGAGTATGAAGGCGTCATCGATGAAGAACGCAGCAATGAAGACGACGCTTGCTCTACTGGCATTCCTCTCCTGTTCAACGTCTGCAGAGGCATTAGGCTACCGCTGTGCCGCGGGTGATTCGCTCGTCGATGTGTTCCCGCTTTCCATCGGGAATCAATGGACATATCGATACCTGACGGATTCCGGCCTCTGGCCGGCCGGCAATCCGGGTGAATCGACAAGAGACTCCGGCGTGGCGGCATATTCGATCAACGGAATGATGGTCGCGGCAGATTCAGCCCGGTGGCAATTTCAGGTCACTCGAAGGCTCCGGAGGCATCAAGTCAACGCGCCGCAGGGAATTGATACGACGTTTTCGATTGCAGACACATCTCACTTTGAATTGACCGAGAAATTCGACGGGCTGCATCACATTTACAGGGAGGACGATCCGATCAGTATCCGGTCCGACGTCTTCCCATTTACGGCGGGGTACACCGATACCACGTCAGTATGCCGTTACAGGCCGGTCGGTCCGGGCGACACAACGACATTCCTTTCGTGGATCGCGCCTCCACCGGGACCAGGATTTCAGAGCATCTTTACGTTTCGCAAAGGCGTGGGTCTCGTTCGGGAATCTTTCAATAGCGGTACCGTAGATGCCTGGTCGACCACGGGCCACTATCTCCTCAATTCGACAATCACGGGGATTCCCGAGCCGACACATTCCCAACTGCCACGGATGCGTTTGGAGCAGAACTACCCTAACCCTTTCAACCCGACGACGACAATCCGTTTTTCGATCCCCCAGCGCTCACACGTCTCGCTCACGGTGTTCAATACGCTCGGCCAGCTCGTGAGCACGCTGGTGAACGGCGAAGAGGGATCCGGCTACCACGAAGTGGTGTTCGACGTTTCACATCTCGCCAGCGGAGTCTACTTCTGCAGACTATCGGCGGGAAGTTTCGTCAAGACGATCAAAATGCTCTCGGTCAGGTAATGCCCCTCGGGGACAATTGACCCGGTGGCAGGTAGGACTAGCACCCGGCCCTCTGACCTCGCTCCTGGAGGAACAGAACCATGATTAGACACTCTTTGCGCACCACTTCGTTTCTCACTGTGGTCACCCTCTCACTCTCACATGCGGTCGCCCAGGTACCC
>Ga0335081_10001344_pt1 | contig 39130 bp, 28 predicted proteins | sample Lox_Sample_35_FD_206713 | JGI IMG/M metagenome (GOLD analysis project Ga0335081, IMG submission 206713) | Soil microbial communities from Loxahatchee National Wildlife Refuge, Florida, United States - Lox_Sample_3.5 | ecosystem: Environmental > Terrestrial > Soil > Wetlands | place: USA...
TTGCGCGAATTTGCCTGCCCGGGACTACCTCGCGGGGCGGCTAAACCTTTTGCTTGCCGCACTGAGCATCCGGCGAAGGATGCGAGTCCTGAGGAGCACCGCGACGAAGGATCTCTCTTTCTACCTAAGTCTTTTCCCTGCCACACATCCAGGAAAATCGTCCGTAACTCCTTTCCCTGCCACACATACAAAAACAAAGGACTTATAACTCCTTTACTTGCCACACATCCGCAAAAACAGACGGGTGGTGCCCGGTTACTTGGCGACAGTGCCGAATTGTTTGGCCAGCCGAGAGGCGTGCGTGGTGGCGATTTGACCGGGCGTCAGATTGTATGCGGCTTGGTACGCCTGATACATCAGGTTGTAGTGGTCCGTTTTGAGGTCGGGAAGTCCCAGCAGGTGGCCGAGTTCGTGGGCCAGAATCCGGCCGAAAGACGGATTGTCGAGATAGGGAATAATGGCGGCGGTGAGCGGCTCTGCGGACATCCCGCCAAGGTGTTTGCTCTTGAATTTGTCAACCAGAAGCAAGCTCACGGCTCCTTTGGGAGGGAATTGGCGCGCCAGGAAGAAAAAGCCGTCATCATCCACAACTTCGGCGTTATTTGGAGCTGCAATTTCAGAGGCGGTGATGGACCGGATCGTAAATTGAATCTTGGCAGGTTGCCAGATCTGATTCGCCACGGCGAGCCCTTGACGAAGATCCGCTTCTTTCAGGCGCGGAGCGATGAGTTGAATATCTTCCACGCGGCGAGCCTGCACCTGCGTGACGCGGCCCACCTGAACCTTTACGTGCTCGATGCGGTAGCTCGAGACTTTCAGGCTGAGGAGATGGGCATCAATCGGAATGACCGTCGGCATCGGGACCTTCTTACGGCGTGCCGTGATTCCAGGTTGGAACGGGCGACGCGGAGGTTTCCAAGCAGCATCCTCCGAACTACCGCAAGCGTCAAGAGGAAGCCCGAGCCCGAAGAGCGTAGCGGAATGGGCGGGCGGCCCGGACCAAATTGCACTACGCGGGACGCCCGCCTGGGGACATCATTGTTTAGTGAAGGCTGTTAGGAAAAGAGGATGGCGAAGTGTCAGCCCCTCACATGGATGGTGACCGGTTCGGAAAGTTCGAAACGAACCGGAGTTTCGGGAGCGAGCTTGATATCTTTCTTTCCGGTAATCAGCGCATAGGTGACTCCAGCGCCAGCGCCTATAGGCCCGCCGATGAGCGCGCCGGTGCCGCCAGCTGCCGCTGCGCCGATCAAAGCGCCGCCGCCGGCTCCGCCGCCGATCCACATCCAGTCACGCTTCTTGTGGTTGCGGCCGATACGCGGATGGCCGGTTGTGCGCACGTCATAGGATTGGCCGTCGAAGGACACGTTTTGCAAAGCAATTTGCAAACGCGCGCGGCCCATCAAACGTCCGGACTGGCGCGCATCCACCACCAGGCCCTCAGCATGAGCCCCTTGAGGGATGACGACTTTGCCGTCCGCGACGACGGGATCGGAGACCGTCGCTTCAAAAAGGTCTCCGGGGCGGTTCTGATTGCTGGTGAGGGACTGATCCAGAGTGACATGGATCGGAGTGCCCTCGGGCAGGGTCACGGGATCGGAGTTGTCGCGCATGCTGTTCGCGGAGAGCGTCAAAGCTCCCGCGAGTAGAATGGCTCCCCCTGTGGCAATGTAACGCCGTTTGATCGGAATCATAGTTACCTCCGCAGTGGAAGGAGGCATCAAAAACGCCAAAATCCAGGCTTGTAACGAACTCAAAACAAAATAGATGGAATTTTTGCACGCTCGAGGAACGCGAAAAAGATTCCGGGGCGATGAAATTCTGGAGTACTGCAAGTACCAGTGGAAATTGCGCCGAATCTGTTACTCGCCAGGTTTGAGTTCGCGGATCCAGATGTCGCGGAAGCACACGGGATTCCCGTGATCCTGCAACGCAAGCGGTAGTTTTTCTGGCGTCGGTTTATAAGGCGGCCGAACTCCATGCGCTGTGGGACCGGTCAGTTCGACGTTATCCTGCGTGAGTACGCCATTGTGAAAAACCGTGAAGCGCGCGGGACGCGTCACTTTGCCAGCGGCGTCGAAGCGCGGACCGTGAAAAATGATGTCGTAGGTTTGCCACTTCCCCGGAGGAAGCGAGGCATTCACCTGCGGTGGATATTGTCCATAGATCGCAGAAGCCTGGCCGTCGGCGTAGGTTTTGTTATCGTAGGAATCGAGAACCTGCACTTCGTAGAGTCCCATCAGGAAGACGCCGCTGTTGCCGCGTTCCTGGCTCTCACCGTGAGGGGGAGTGGGCTCGCGAAATTCCACATGCAATTGGCAATCCCCGAATGCCTGCTTTGTGTGAATCGCGCCGGTGTGAGGAACAACTTCCATGTAGCCCTCTGCGACTTTCCATTTGGCGGGCCCGCCATCCTCGCTCGCCCACTGCGAAAGACTCGTCCCATCGAAAAGTTCGATGGCGTCGGAGGGAGGACGGCCGGGATGATCCTGGGTGCTGAACGTTCCGGGTTGAATGATCGGTGGAACCGGGCGGTTGGGATCGTGAATCTTCCAACGAGTGTCCACCTGAGCCGAGGAAGTTGCGGCTGCCGAAAAAAGAATCGCGGAGAAAAAGAAAATGAAAAGTTTTCGCATGGAACCTCGCAAGAGAGACATCGTCAGAAGGATCGCCGAAAAACAGGAAGGATTGTAACGCAGGAACGCCGCCGCCGCGCCATGCCGGCTGAATATTTTTTGCGAAACGGCGAGAAAGACTTTTCTTTGTGAACCCACGGGCGTATAACCCGAACGAGGGCAGGACGCGACCGCTCAAGCTTCGATCCCAAAGGAGCCCCCACCATCGCGCCGTGCCTGGATGCCGGGATCCCCATAGCCCGGGCATTCAAAAATCTATTGGAGGAAATTTTATGTCAGAGCAAAACAAAAATGTGGTACGCCGCAGCATCGAAGAACTGTGGAATAAAGGCGATGCATCGCTGGCGGAGCAGTTGCTTGCGCCGAACTATACTCACCATGATTCCGCGACCCCGGACGCTGGCCGCGGCCCGGAGGGCGAGAAGAAACGCCTGGCGATCTACCGGACCGCGTTCCCAGATCTCCGGCTGACGATCGAGGAGCTGATTGCGGAGGGAGATCTGGTGATGGCGCGATGGTCCGCGCGCGGCACGCACCGTGGCGAGCTGAATGGAATCCCGGCGACTGGAAAACAGTTCCACGTCACGGGCGTGAGCATCGCGCGCATCGCCAACGGGAAAATGGCGGAAGGCTGGGTGAATTGGGACGCGCTGGGGCTGATGCAGCAGCTCGGCGTCGTGCCAGAGATGGCCAAGAGCAAGGCTGCTACGCGGTAAGAACAAGACACCGCGACGTGAATGACCGAAGCCCGGCCGCGCGCCGGGCTTCGGTTTCTCGAGCGAGCCGCTAATAGAAAAAAATCCCGGGAAATTCGCAAAAATCGGCAACCCGGAGGAACACAAGGAGCGTCTCAATTTGGGAGCAGCAAAAGAAGCTGCTCCCGCAAGCTGGTTATGCTCCGGTTATCCCTGTCTGGCAGTGCGGAGGGATTTTTCCAGCGAAGTACCGAGGAGGTAGGAAGATGCGAGCTCTCAAGGGAGCCTTACTTGTTGTGTGCGCGGGATTGTTGCTGGCGGCGGCATGCCCCACGGCAAAAGCAGATGAGTGGAACGAGAAGACGGACGTAAGAGTGTACGTGCCCGTGGAAGTTCCGGGACATGTGCTCACACCGGGGAAATATGTTTTCGAGCTGGCCAATCTGCCGTCTGAACGGGATTTAGTTCAGATCTGGAACGGAGATCAGACGCACTTGATCGCGAGCATTTTTGCGATTCCGACTTATCGGATGGACGCGACAGGCCATACGGTGATCCGTCTGGAAGAGCGGATGAGCGACAACCCGGAAGCGATCAAGAAATGGTTTTATCCTGGAAACAACTATGGGTTGGAGTTTGTGTACCACTACCGCTGGCCGTCGCGCGAAAGCACGGCGATGTATAACGGCGGGTGATCGCGGAGCGCCATGCGGAGTGTCATGCCAAGCGGAGAGGAGGCTCCTGTGAAGTTCGGGCAGGAGCCTCCGGTTTATTCAAGGGCGGATTCGAGGCCAACGGCAAATCCGACAGGCGACAAGCGAGAGGAAAACGCCTGGGCTCTGCCTTTCAGTCGAGTCCTCAGGTCCACTCAAGCTAGACGGTTTTGCCGCGCTCGGCCTGCTGGCTGGCAAGAGCGCGCTCGGCCTGCGACATCGTGATCAACGAATCCGGAAGACGGACTGCGCCGTAGATGACCGCGGCGAGTACCGCTCCGGCAAAAGGAGCAACGATAAAGAGCCACAACTGCTGCACGGCCCAGCCCCCCACGAAAATCGCGGGCCCAATGCTGCGCGCTGGATTTACGGACGTGTTGGTAATGGGGATGCCGACAAGATGAATCAGCGTGAGCACGAGTCCGATGGCGACTCCAGCAAAACCAACGGGCGCCTTGATGTCCGTTGAACCCAGAACCGTAATCACGAGAAACATGGTGAGCACAATTTCCGCGACGAGCGCAGCGAACATGGAATATTGGCCCGGCGAGTGCGCGCCATAGCCGTTGGCGCCGAGGCCTGAGATCGTGGGATCGTAACCACCGGGCACTCCTTTGGCGATCACGAGGATGATCGCCGCAGCGATGAAGGCGCCTATGACCTGCGCAATCATGTAGGCAGCAGCATCTTTTGCGTTGATTTTTTTCGCGACCAACACCCCCAGAGTGACGGCGGGATTGATGTGACAACCCGAAATGGGGCCGATGGTATAGACCATGGCGAGCAGCGCGAGGCCAAAGGCGAAAGCAACACCCACGTAACCGATGTGACTTCCTGCGAGAACTGCGCTGCCAACGCCTCCAAACACGAGGACGAAGGTTCCTACGAGCTCGGCGAGATATTTCTTCATGACGCACCTGCCTGTTGACTGGGATTTCCGAGGGGAAACTAGGGCAAGCGCATCGTACGCTTCTCCCGTGCCGGAGACAATGAATTTGCCGCGAGCGCCGGCTCAAGCAAATTCAGATGTGTTCCGAGGATTCTTTTGATTGAGGACTGGCGGGAGCTCTGGAGCTGAAGTGATTCCTTTATCTACGAGACGGTTTGAGAAAAAGGGCGGCAAGAGGAGGGAGAGTGAGGGAAATGGAATGCGGACGGCCTTGCGCGGCGACAGGAGAAGTCTCGACGCCACCGGAGTTGCCGACGTTCGAACCACCGTAATGGCCGGCGTCAGTATTGAGGATTTCGGTATAGAAGCCGGGAGTGGGGACGCCTACGCGATAGTTTCCGCGAACGACGGGAGTGGCGTTGAGGACGGCGACGATGAAGTCTTCGGGATTTTTGCCGCGGCGGACGAAAGAGAGAACGCTGCTATCGGCGTCATTGCAATCAATCCATTCGAATCCGTGCCAATCGAAATCGACCTGGTGAAGAGCGGGTTCGCGCGCGAACAGCCTGTTGAGATCGGAGACCAGATGCTGAACGCCACGGTGAAGATCATATTGAAGGAGATGCCACTCGAGACTGACGGACTCGCTCCACTCGGCGCGCTGGCCGAATTCCTGGCCCATGAAAAGAAGTTTCTTTCCTGGGTGAGCGTACTGATAGGCATAGAGAAGGCGGAGATTGGCGAATTGCTGCCACATGTCGCCGGGCATTTTGTGGAGGAGAGAATGTTTTCCGTGGACGACCTCGTCATGGGAAAAAGGCAGCATGAAATTTTCACTGAAGGCGTAAATGAGAGAGAAGGTAATTTTGTTGTGTTCGAATTTGCGATAGACGGGATTTGAAGAAAAATATTTGAGCGTGTCATTCATCCAGCCCATGTTCCACTTAAGAGAAAAGCCGAGACCCCCAAGATAGACGGGGCGGGAAACTCCGGGCCAAGCGGTAGATTCCTCGGCGATGGTGAGAACGCCGGGGAAACGGCCGTGGGCGACTTCGTTCATGCGCTTGATGAAATCAATGGCGTCGAGATTTTCGCGGCCGCCGTATTTATTCGGAATCCATTCGCCCTCCTTGCGTGAGTAATCGAGGTAGAGCATGGAAGCGACGGCGTCCACGCGCAGGCCGTCAATGTGAAATTTGTCGAGCCAGAAGAGCGCGTTGGAGATGAGATAGTTCTGGACTTCATTGCGGCCGTAGTTGTAGACGAGCGTGCCCCAATCGGGATGCGAACCCTGCCGAGGATCGGCGTGCTCGTAGAGGTGGGTGCCGTCGAACTGCGCAAGGCCGTGAGCGTCACGCGGAAAATGGGCGGGGGTCCAATCGAGAATGACGCCGATACCGGACTTGTGGCAGCGGTCCACAAACTCCATGAACTCGGTGGGAGATCCGTAGCGGCTGGTGGCGGCAAAATAGCCGAGAGTCTGGTAGCCCCAGGATCCATCGTAGGGATGCTCCATAACGGGCAGCAGCTCGATGTGCGAGTAGCCCATTTCCTTCACGTAGGGAATGAGCTGATCGGCAAGCTCGCGGTAGGTGAGCCAGCGATCGTGGTCTTCCGGGACGCGGCGCCAGGAGCCGAGGTGCACTTCATACACAGAGATGGGAGAGTTCAGCCAGTTTTTTTGCTGGCGCGCGGAGATCCATTCGGAGTCGCTCCAAATGTAGTTATCGAGGTTCGCTACGATGGAACCGGTATTGGGCCGAAGTTCGGCGCGGAAGGCGTATGGATCGGCTTTGAGGGGAAGAATGTTTCCGGTGGGGCCAATGATTTCAAATTTGTAGATGGCGCCTTCACGGAGTTCGGGGAGAAACAGCTCCCAGATCCCGGAGGAACCGCGAGGGCGCATGGCGTGAATGCGGCCATCCCAGGCATTGAAATCTCCGACGATACTGGCGCGCTGAGCGGCGGGAGCCCAAACGGCAAAATGGACTCCGGCGATGCCGGCAACACTTTTCAAATGGGCGCCGAGTTTCTCGTAAGTGTCGTAGTGGCGGCCTTCGCCCATGAGATGGAGATCGAAATCACTCAGCAAATAGGGGAAGGAGTAAGGATCGTATATTTCGAAGGAGGCGCCGGAGTGTGAACGGCCCTGAATTTTGTAGCTGCCGGGCTCGGGAGCCGTGGGCTGATTGGACGGCCAAGCGGCTTCGAAGAAACCCTCGGGACGAAGTTTCGCGGCATCGGTGATTTTTGCGGGAGAGTTCGCGGCGCTGTTGAAGACGAGACTCGCCTCATCCGCCCAAGGCAGAAAGAAGCGAACCGTCCAACCGCCCTCCATGGGATGAGGGCCGAGGATGGAGAAAGGATCGGAATTGCGGGCGGCGAGGAGAGCGTCAATTTGTGCATCGAATTGCGCGCGGCGGCGCTCCTCGAGCGAAGGCTGAGGGGCAGGCGAGTCCGCGGAAGAAAGTTTGCGTTCAGGAGGCACGGGAAACCGATCACCCTTTGAAAATCTGTAATTTGCGACACCAACCTATCAATTGTAGGACGATCAAGGCGAAATTGCAGAGCAAATTGCGCAACACCTGCAGCAGAGGACGGGCGGTGCCGATGCGGAACAAGGCATCCCTCCTTGACAGCTTAGGAGAGTGCGGAGTATTGTCCTAAGTGTCTTAGGAGGGGGAGAGGTATGGGCGAACAGGCGCAAATTCTACCGGGAACACTGGATCTGCTGATTCTGAAGGCAGTGTCTCTGGGGCCGCTGCACGGTTACGGAGTCCTTCTGCGAATTGGGCAGATTTCGAGGGGAGCGCTACTGATCGAGCAAGGAGCGCTTTATCCGGCCCTTTTCCGGCTGGTGCGGCAAGGCCTGTTGAAAGCCAAGTGGGGAACGTCGGAGAACAATCGCCGAGCTAAGTTCTACGAGTTGACGAAAGCAGGCCGGCGGCGATTGCGCGAAGAGGCCAATGACTGGAAACGGCTTGCGGCGGCGATCGGCACGGCATTAAACGCTGAGCCGGAGGAAGTATGAGAGCAATCGCATATTTTCGTTCCCTGATGACGAGTCTCTTCCGGGGATCGCGTGTCGAACGCGAAATGGACGAGGAACTGCGGTTGCACATCGAGAACCGTGCGGAAGATCTGGTGAAGTCCGGCCTGGACCGGGAGGAAGCGGATAGGCGGGCGCGGGTCGAGTTTGGGGGATATCAGAAATACAGAGAAGAATCGCGCGAAGCGCTCGGAGTACCCATCTGGGAAAGGCTCATTCAAGACTTGCGGTTCGGTCTGCGAATGTTGCGCAAAAGCCCTGGATTTACCGCCGTAACAGTGCTGACGCTGGCGCTGGGGATTGGGGCAAACGCGGCGATCTTCACGGTGATCAACGCGGTGATGATCCGAATGCTTCCGGTGCAGGACCCGGAGCAACTTGTGGCGATTGGCAACCCCTCACAGGTTCATTCGTGGTCCACGGGCACGCCACAAACGAATCTCTTTTCTTATCCGCTATACCGGGAAGTGAGGGACCGCAACGAAGTCTTTACTGCGGTTCTTGCCGGCTCGCATATCGGCAATCTAAGGATCAACGTCAGTGGAGCGCCGGAAAAAGCCACCGGCAGGCTTGTCACGGAGAATTACTTTGAGACACTCGGGGTAAAGGCGCTGATCGGCAGAATATTCACGGAAGAGGATGGCAGCGGGGCCGGCGCAGACCCCTACGCGGTGATCAGTTATGGGTACTGGCAAAGGAGATTTTCCGGCGATCCGGGGACGATTGGGCGGAGGGTACGGTTGAATGGCTACCCCTTCACAATCATCGGGGTAACGCCGCCGGGATTCTTCGGGGAAGTGGTAGGCGACCGAGATGACATTTGGGTGCCGATGCTGATGGAGCCGCAAGTAAGCCCGGGCCGGGACTTCCTGAAGACAGCCAACACTTCGTCGCTCTTACTCATCGGGCGGCTGCGAGCGAACGTGACTGTCGCGCAGGCGAAGGCGGACGTAGAAAGCGTGGTGAAGCAGGCGCTGACGGAAACATTGTCGCCTATGCTCTCCGCGGATGACCGGGAAGCGATGAAGAAGGGAAAGTTCAGCATCGAAGTTTCTCCCGGAGGGAGAGGGCTATCGCGACTCAGGAGCGAATTCTCGAGTCCGCTGCTGTTGCTATCAGGATTGGTTGGGCTGGTGTTGCTCGTTGCGTGCGTCAATGTTGCGAATCTAATGCTGGCACGATCGGCGGCCCGGGAACGAGAACTAGCAGTACGGCTGGCGATGGGGGCGACGAGGCGGCGAATCTTCAGCCAACTTTTGACCGAAGCCGTATTGCTGAGCGTGCTTGGCGGAGCGTGTGGTCTGCTCGCGGCGGAATGGGGCGCGATCGCTCTCGTGAGGATGGCAAACCAAACCAGCAGAGACCCGCTGGTGCTGAGTCTCGATTGGCGCGTGCTTGGGTTCACGGCGGGGGTCAGCATCGTTGTTGGCGTGTTATTCGGACTGGCGCCAGCGTTCCGCTTTGCCAAAGCTGACCTACAGCCGACTTTGAAAGAAGGCGGCCGTGACGCGGCCATAGGAGCCCGACGAGGGCGCGCGGGAGGCATCCTGTTGAGTTCCCAGATTGCGTTGGGAGTGCTGGTTCTCATCGCCGCGGGACTTTTTGTACATAGTTTGCGGAATTTGCAAGAAGCGAACCTCGGATACAGCCGGGATCATCTGGTGATGGCGCGAGTGGATCCGACAGCGAGCGGCTACAAAGAAGAGGAAGTGCCTGCGTTGACTCATGAATTGATTGAGCGGCTGGCAATGCTGCCCGGAGTGCGCGGAGCGACGGCCTCTGCAAACGGGCTATTCAGCGGGTCGGAATCCGCCGACCTGATCCACGTCGAGGGTTACAGCTCGACGAAGGACCAGGATCTGGTGACCTACGACGATGAAATAGGTCCCAATTATTTCAGCACAATTGGGGAGCCAATGGTGCTGGGACGTGAGATCAACGACCAGGACTATCAGAGAGGCGCGAAGGTGATCGTGATCAACGAGTCGTTCGCCAAATTCTACTTTGGGGATCGAAATCCAATCGGACATAAAGTTTCCATTCCGGACTCCGATCACCCCAACGCTCCTCCATTCGAAATCATCGGTGTGGCGCGCGACGTGCGCGACCAGGGACCGCAAACGCCGGTGAGGAGGCGGATGTACGCGCCCATGAGCAGCGCGGCCTACGACGCCGGCGGAGCCGTGAATCTCGAGGTGCGGGCGATCGGGAATCCGGAAGCGCTGGTGAATGAGATCCGCGAGAAAATCCGGAGCCAGGACGCGAACTTGCTGATCGACAAAGTGACGACAGAGAACGAACTCGTAAATGACACTCTGCTCTCGCAGATTCTGGTGGCGAAACTTTCCACACTCTTTGGAGCGCTCGTGCTCATCCTGGTCTGCGTGGGACTTTATGGGAGCATGTCCTACGGAGTGGCGAGGAGGACGAGAGAGATCGGCGTTCGCATGGCGCTGGGAGCGAGCCGCGGAGCAGTGGTGTGGATGGTGACGCAGGAAGCGTGCATGATACTGGCGATTGGAGCGGGGGCGGGAATCGCGGGTGGAATCGCAGCCACACAGTTTTTCAAGAGCATGCTGTTCGGGGTGAGCGCGATGGATCCGGCGGCGATCGGGATTTCCGTTGCGATGTTGATGATCATCGCGTTTGCGGCCGCCATTCTTCCGGCGCGGCGAGCGACGCGTGTGGATCCCATGATTGCGCTACGATACGAGTAAGAGACACTACCACCGACGAGACCAGACGGAGATGAGGGAGCCAGCGAGGGCTCCCCGGGGGAGGATTCCGCACTGTTGCGGGAGGCGCTTCGCATTGTATAGTTCGGAGGAAATTGCGAATCTGTGCGTGAGCAGAAGGACTATGCAAAAGAAGAGACGAAACGTGCAAGACTGATGCGCGACGGAAACATCCTCGCATTCGAAACCATTTGTAGGCAACAGGTGAAATGATGAAAGCGATGGGGACTTTGCTGATCTTAGCGATGGGAACGGCGACCATGTCTGTCATAGCGAGCGCCCAGGACCGGAGCCAGATGAGGTCCATGGTGGTGTCGCGTAATGGAATCGTCGCTGCGGAATCACCGCTCGCTGCGCAGGCGGGCGTGCGGATTCTGGAGCAGGGCGGAAACGCAGTGGACGCGGCGATTGCGACGAACGCCATGATGGGTGTGATTGAGCCGATGATGAACGGCATGGGCGGAGATTTATTTGCGATTGTGTATGACGCGAAGGCAAACCGTTTATATGGCTTGAATGCGAGTGGATGGGCGCCGAAGGGATTGACGATCGAATATTTGGGAAAACAGGGAAACCGGGAGATGCCGCATCAGGGAATCAATGCCATTACCGTGCCGGGAGCGGTATCCGGTTGGCAGATGCTGGCGGACAAATTTGGGAGGAAAAAACTGGCGCAGGATCTGGCGGCGGCGATTGCGACTGCCAGAGAAGGATTTCCCGTGCCGGAGTGGGATGCAGCTTACTGGGCCGCGGCGATTGATTATTTGCGGGCAAACGACGAAGCCTCGAAAGTCTATCTGCCAAACGGCCAGGCGCCGAAAGTAGGAGAGGTCTTCAAGAACGAGGATTTGGCATGGTCGCTCGAGCAAGTTGCGCAGCATGGGAGAGACGCATTTTACAGAGGGGAAATTAGCAAGAAGATTCTCGCGATGATGAAGCAACACAGCGGAACGATGACGTCGGAGGATCTTGCGGATTTTTCAGGCGAGTGGGTGGAACCGCTTTCGACGACGTACCACGACTGGACGATTTACGAATTGCCGCCAAACGGGCAGGGAATCGCGGCACTGATGATGCTGAACATCATGGAGAATTTCCCGTTGGGTTCGAAGGGATACGAGTTTGGATCGGCGAACGCACTGCACGTGGAAATCGAGGCGAAAAAATTAGCGTATGCGGACCTGAAGCGATATGTGGGCGACCCTCGGGGACAGAAGCTGCCAATCGCAGAGCTGCTTTCCAAGACGCGAGCAGCGGAGCGCGCGAAACTGATTGATATGGATCATGCGAATTGCAATCCGACAGCGGGAGAATTGCCGACCGCGGGGGACACGACTTACCTGACCGTGGTGGACCGCGAGGGGAATATGGTTTCGCTCATCCAGAGCAATTATTCGGAATTTGGATCGGGGATGGTGGCTCCCGGGACAGGATTTGTGCTGCAGAACCGCGGAGCACTGTTCAGCCTCGATTCGAGCTCGCCGAACGCTCTGGCGGGACACAAACGGCCGCTGCACACGATTATACCGGCGTTCGCGCAGAAGGGCGACGTGCGGATCGCGTTCGGAATTATGGGAGGATGGAACCAGTCACAGGCGCACGCGCAATTCGTGGCAAACGTCGTGGATTTCAAGATGAACATCCAGGCGGCGATGGAAGCGCCGAGATTTACAAAGTACACCTTCACGGGATGCGACGTGATGATGGAAAATCGCTTTTCGGGAAAGACACGCGAGGAATTGGCGGCGCGCGGGCATGAGATTCAACTGATGGGGATGTTTACGGCGGCGGTGGGAGGCGGACAAGCGGTACTGAGGGATTTCTCGAGCGGCGTGAATTTTGGGGCGTCCGATCCGAGAAAAGATGGAGAAGCGATTGCGGAATTGCCGGTGCCGTGACTTAGGAAGAACACGCTGAGGGGATAGCCACTGGTTCTCGAACAGGATTTCCATAGGGACGTTGGAGAAGGGCAAGATTGTTCCACTTGGGAACGTCGCGGCGCCGGAATAGATCACTAACATACTTATAATCAATGGCTTACTGAGTTGGTTCTGGTCCGAGACGTGCTTCTATGTGGAACGTCGGGAAGTGACCGCAGCCACGCCCGCCCGCGGAGGCAATTCTTTGAGGTTAGCCCTAGGAACGCAGCGGGTCCTCCTTATCCTGCTTTGCGTGGCAGGGGGTACGTTCATCTGTTCACCCAGCCAGGCGCGACCGCGCAATATCGCAGGGAGTTATGAATGCACGCAGGTTCGCCAACATGGAAATCTTGCGCCCTGCCGGTCTGCGCCGCTGGTACTAAAAAAAGATGGCAGCTTCGAGCTGCGCGGATGGGAAGGGAACTATCAGGTTGATGGAGATTGGGTGGAGCTCTCGGATTCGGTGCTGAAATCGCGAGCGCAAATCAAACCGGGACACAAAATCATCTTCCGCTATCGCGGGAAAGATGGGCCGGTGGAAGTGATTTACGAGAGAAGGCTGGCAGCTCTCGACAAGGTCTCGCTTGGCTAGCGGAAGTACGCGCGTCATCTCATTTAGAAAAGCATAGCAGATTTCAGAGTGGAGCATCGTAGGCTGCGGCTGCGATTTCTCCGAGAGCTTGGCCGGCGACTTCCTGCGAAGCATCCGGATCGTCGGGAAGAGAGACATGATTCACGTACGCGGCGAAGACGAGTTTGCGGCCAGATTTTGTGAGGACGTAGCCGACAAGGCCTTTGCCATTCAGCATAATTTTGTTGTTGAGTCTGTCGTCGGAGTCGTAGGTGCCGGTTTTTGCGAACACGTGGCCCGCAGCGGGGGAATTGACCTGGATCATGGCGAGAGTGCCGTCCTTGCCGAGAACGGGGAGCGCGTGGAAGAAGATGTCGAAATCGGACCGGGTAGCCCAATAAGCGAGATAGTGGCACATAAAATCGGGACTGAATAGATCTGCCCAGTCGCCACCTTCACCGTCGCCCTGCGACGCACCTGAAAGATCCAAGTTTGCCTGCCGCAGAAAATCCCGCTCAATCTCGAATCCCTTCTCGATCGGGTTTACCGGGTCGTGGCCAACGATCGAACCAAGCAGCATCTGGCCCATGCTTGCATGCAGGTTCTGGCTGACTTTTAGCGTGATTTTGATTTCTTCCTTGAGCGGTGGGGAAGTATGTTCGGCGAGGAGATTTTCCGGAGTGTAGGAACTGCTGAGGGGCTGAAAATCCGGCTGCGAAGTGACCAATGGTCGCTCGAGCCGAATACCATAGGCAACAAGCGCTTCGCGGAGGACCGTGCGCGCAAAAAGAGTCGGAGATGGAACGGGCACAGAGACGGTCTGAGGTGCAGCGCCCAGAGGAATGCTGCCCGAGAGCGTAATGGTCGCCGTACCGTCCGGATTGGAAACGAAGTCAGCATTTTCAAAAATGGGTTTGGATTCCGCGGAGGACGTGACGACGTGATTGACGAAGGTGGCGTAGGAAGTCCGAGGAGAAATCTGCAACGACGCGAGGTCGCCAATTTTCGCGCCGGGAGTACCGACGACATCAATGAGATTGTCGTTGACGATGATGGAGGACATGACCACGTTGGTGCCTCCCTCGCGGGGACCATCGGGAAAAAGTGAAGTGTCAATCAGAACGCGGCCATCAATGCGCCGGACACGATTGGAGCGGATGTCTTTGGCAAGTTGCTTGATGACGGCGAGTGGATCGCCGCTAACGGCGGGGCCACCGTAGGAGTGGTCTTCGTTTTCAAAGGAAAGCGTGTTATCGGGCTGAATGCGGTTCGAAAGATTGGGATCGCCACTGGCGACGAGGATGAGGTCGCCTCTGAGACGGCCTTTCGAATCGAGCCGCCCGGTGTGAAAGACCTTGGTATGAAAACGGAAATCGGGACCGAGCTTTCCTAGGAGCGTACCCTCTGTGAGAATTTTCGTGGTGGAGGCGGGAGTGAACATTTTATTGGCATGAAGAGAATAGAGAACCTGACCGGTGTCGAGGGCGTAGAATTCAATTCCAAAATTGGCACGGACGTATTCGGGGCGATCCACGATTTTCTGGATGCGAGCGGCGAGCGAGTCAGGCGACTGCGCGTTGGCAGTAAGTAGCGTAGACCAACAAACCAAAAGCGCACCGCAAAAGCTGCACGAAGCTAACGCGCGCCTCAACGAAATCACAGATCGAGCCTCCCGTCCGCGAAGGAAGACTTATTTTGCCATGAACGCGTCAAGGACTTTGGAAAGCGTGCCTTGAATGTAAGGGGGTGCAAAAGCGGCGCATTCGCCATGAGCTATAGCGTGGCGGAGATCGCAAGGCCTTCCAAGACGGGTTCAGCTTAGCGGGCGCGCCAGGTTTCCTTTTCGACGGTCCAGCGCTCGATCAGGTCCGTTCGAACGTGGTAGCCGAGGCCCGGCGCATCAGGAATTCGAATCGTGCCGTGCGGAGTGACTTCAACTTCGGGCTCGATGATGTCCTCGACCCAATAGCGTTTGCTTGCCGAAACATCGCCAGGAAGGGTGTAACCGGGGAGGGAAGAAACGGCGACGTTATGAGCTCGGCCGACTCCAGACTCGAGCATGCCGCCACACCATGCAGGTATTTTGCGCGCGCGACAGAAGGCTTGAATCTCGCGGGCGCTCGAGTGGCCGCCGACGCGTCCCAGCTTGATGTTGATGATTCGGGCGGCGTCGAGTTCAACGGCGGTTTCTGCATCGCGGAGGTGATGTATGGACTCGTCGAGGCAAATTGGCGTTTTGATCAGCTTTTGAAGCTTTGCGTGAGAGTAGATATCGTCCCACCAGAGGGGCTGTTCGATCATGAGGAGGTCGAACTCGTCAAAGCGCTTCAGATGTTCCACGTCGGCAAGCGTGTAGGCGGAATTGGCGTCCACAGAGAGAAGAATCTTCGGATGAACTTTGCGGATTGCGGCGACGTATTGAAGATCCCGGCCGGGTTTGATCTTAATTTTGATGCGCTGGTAGCCGGCGGCAAGCTCGGTCGCGACTTTTTCACGCAGAATTTCTGGCGTGGCCTGAAGGCCAAGGGAGACTCCGCAGGGGATTTCATTCTGCGTTCCGCCGAGGAGTTTGGCCAGCGGCAGGCCACGCTGCTGGGCTTCAATGTCCCAGAGGGCGTTCTCAACGCCAGCGCGAGCCATCTCATGTCCGCGAATCGAAGCGAAAAGGGCAGGAACTTCCGCAGCGGAAGCCAAGGTCTTGCCGAGAACCAGTGGAGCGAGAAAATCCCGAATGACATGCCATGCGGTTCCGACGGTTTCCGAATTGAAGACGGGAGCGTCCGGGGTAGTGATCTCCGTCCAGCCGCGATAACCATCGGCTTGCAACTCGAGGAGAAGTACCGGGCGGTCGTAAGTAACGGCAAAACTTGTTTCGAAGGGCGCCTTCAGGCGCATGTTCAGTTTGCACAGTGTGATGGAGTCTATCCGCATACTTCATCAGCTCCCGAACATTTCAACAAACGTTTGTCTTCCCAGAGGGCGGGTTTCCACTAACAGCTGGCCGAGGAATGTGCGATGCTGGGCAAAGCAATGATGTCACTTTAGGAGATATGCCGCAAATGAAATAAATGTTTCAAGCGGAGAAGATTAAACGATGTCTTAGCCAACGTACCAACGATAGCCTCTGCGCTGCTCTTCGGCCATGCCCTTCACGATGGCGAGGGTATGGGAGCGGCGCTGCTGTCCGCAAACGGCAAGAAAGGCATTCAAGAGCGCAACAGGGGCCGCATATGATGCGCCGAAGAAGGTGGACTCAATGCTGGTGAGAAAGCACTCCTGACAGATCCGAGCAAGAGGCGAAACGAAGGAATCCGTGATGGCAACGCAGTAGGCGCCGCGATCGAGAGCCTGGCGGGCGCCTTCCACAGTTTGCCGAAGGCCGCGGCGAAAGGAGATGGCAATCACGAGATCTCTTTTGTTGAGAGCGCGCATCAGATGGCCAATCCGTCCGGGAGAGGTGGCGCGAAATACGGGAAGATCGAGCAGGCTGAGCTGGTATTCAAGATAATCCACGAGAGTCGAAGCAAGATCTCCTCCGATGATGGCGATCCTGCGGGAACGATGAAGGCGGGTTGCGAGTGCCGCGAGCCTCCGGGAATCGAGACTGTGCTTTAGCCCCTGAAGATTTCGCAAGTCCAGTTCGAGCGAAGCCTGGACGGAGCCAAACATTTGGCCGTCGCGCGGAGCAGCTTGCATGGTGTCCGCGGAGGTGGCGAAAGCGATAGATAGATCGTGCAGGTGACGCTGAAAGTCGCGATAACTGGGGAAGCCGAGGCCCCGGACGATACGAACCATGGTTGCGGGATCGGTCTTCAGGCGTTGGGCGATGGCGCGGACGCTCAAGAGCACGTAACCGCGGGGATGTTCAAGGATGGGCCTGACAATTTCCTGGCGCTTGGCGCTCAACTCAGCGATGCGCTCGGGGAGACTCGGGTAAAACGGGGCTGCGCTGGCTTTTCTGGAATTCATTGAGCGAGAGGATTCCGCAACAAGGTACCCTCTGTCAACTGTCAACCCTTACGCAGGCGAACGTTTGGAGGGGCTAGTTTTCCGAGCCTGCGGTTTTGGCCGTCAATCCTGGCGCGACAATTGGCTGCAGGAAGGGCATCATGGCCCGGAGGCCGGGACCAAGTTGTTCGATAGGATGCTGCTGTTCGGCCTTGCGGCGCGCAAGAAAATTGGGACAGCCCTTCTCATTTTCCTCAATCCACATTTTGGCGAAGCTTCCATCGCGTATTTCCGCGAGCAGTTTTTTCATTTCGTCTCGCGTCTGCTGGGTTACGATGCGCGGCCCGGCGGAGTAGTCACCCTGTTCGGCCGTATCGCTGATGGAGTAGCGCATGTAACTGAGTCCGCCACGATAGATCAGATCCACAATGAGCTTGAGTTCGTGCATGCACTCGAAATAGGCCACCTCCGGTTGGTAGCCCGCATTGACCAGCGTTTCGAAGCCGGCTTTGATCAAAGCGCTTACCCCGCCGCACAGAACCGCCTGTTCTCCAAAGAGATCCGTTTCGGTTTCTTCGGTGAAGGTGGTTTCCAAAACGCCGGCGCGCGTGGCGCCGATGCCCTTGGCGTAGGAAAGAGCAAGGACTTTGGCGTTTCCGGAAGCGTCCTGCTCGATTGCCAGAAGCGAGGGAGTTCCGCCGCCTTCGGTGAAGACCTCGCGTACGCGATGACCAGGGGCTTTCGGAGCGACCATGGATACGTCAACGGTAGAGGGTGGTTTGATGGTGCCGAAGCGAATGTTAAAACCGTGGGCAAACATCAGCGTCTTGCCAGGGCCCAGATGAGGAGCAATCGCTTCGTTATAAAGCCTTTGTTGCTTGGTGTCCGGCACGAGGATCATGATGACATCGGCCCAAGCTGCGGCTTCAGAAGGCGTTAGGACTCTGACGCCGTCTTTTGCGGCCTTTGCCCGGGAGGCGCTGCCCTCGGGAAGGCCGACGCGGACATCCACGCCGCTATCGCGCAAATTGAGCGCGTGGGCGTGGCCCTGGGAGCCGTAGCCGATGATCGCAACTTTCTTAGCTTGAATCAGTGCGAGATCTGCATCTTTGTCGTAATAGAGATTGGCCATGCCTGTCCTCTCGGTGAAAAAATGTTGTCGCGCAAAAGCTTTCCGCTCGCCGCTTTGGTTTCCAGCGGACTTGCTTATGATTGCTTCTTGCCGATCGTTGCGGGCTCCGCTTCGTTGATGGTCGGCGGGCGCATGAGGTCGCTCCCACGCGTCATGGCGATGCGACCGGTGCGCGCCATTTCCAGAACGCCGTATGGCCGCAGGACCTCGAGCAGGCCGTCAATTTTGTCTACTGTGCCGGAGACTTCCACAATGAGCGATTCCGGGGCGACGTCCACGACGCGGCCGCGGAAGACCTTGATGAGCTCCATCAGATGCGGCCTGGATTGTTGATCTGCGGCGACTTTAATGAGCGCGAGGTCACGCTCGAGAAGCGAACGCTCGGTGATGTTCTCCGCGAGAAGAACGTCCACTAGTTTCTCGAGGCTGGCTTCGAGGCGATGTGCGCCTTTCTCGTCCGTGTGGGCCACGATGGTCATGCGCGCGACTTCTTCGTTTTCCGTAGGGCCGACGGTGAGGGAATCGATGTTGATGTTGAGGCGGCGAGCCAGGGAAGAGACGCGATTCAAAACGCCGGGCTTGTTTTCGACATAAGCGATCAAAGTCTGCATGATATCCTCTCGCGGCGCTCCAACTTCATGGTTCGGTCGCGGTTTCGACCAACGGATTATTGGGGCGGCGAATCATTTCGTGCAAGGAAGCGCCGGCCGGAACCATCGGATAAACGGAATCTTCCTGCTCGACACGGAAGTCAATGAGCACAGACTCCGAGGATTCGCGGGCGGCGCGGATTGCCGGGGTGACCTCACCGCGGGCCGTGACGCGTTCGCCCCGGATGCCAAAGGCATTGGCTAGGGCGGCAAAATCGGGCGCGACGAGCGGCGTGGCCACGTAGCGCTTGTCGTAAAAGAATTCCTGCCACTGGCGCACCATGCCGAGATAGCCGTTGTTGATGATCGCGATATTGACCTTGATTTTCTCCTGAACAATGGTGGCGAGTTCGCTCATGGTCATCTGGAAGCCGCCGTCGCCGACGACCACCCAAACGTCAGCCTCGGGCTTGGCGAATTTCGCACCGATGGCCGCGGGAAGAGCAAATCCCATGGTGCCGAGGCCGCCGGAGGTGACCAGAGTGCGCGGACGATTGTGGTGATAATACTGGGCCTCCCACATCTGGTGTTGGCCGACGTCGGTGACGACGATGGCGTCGCCTCCGGTCTCCTTCCAAAGATCGTTGATGACATGAGCGGCATACAGGTGACCGTAGTCCGGTAGGCTTTGGATGTCGCGAACGGCGGAATCGCCTTTCATCTCCTTGATTCGGCCGAGCCAATCGGCACGTTCTTTCTTTTCCATGTGGGGCTGAAGCGCTTCGAGGACTTCGCGCGCATCGCCAAGGAGCGCAGCATCCACAGGAACGTTTTTATTGATTTCCGCGCGGTCAATTTCGATGTGAATCTTGCGGGCATTCTTGGCATAGGTGCGGAGATCGCCCGTCACGCGGTCATCAAAACGCATTCCGACGGCGATGAGCAAATCCGCCTCCTGAATGGCGTGATTCACCCAGGCTTCCCCGTGCATGCCCATCATGCCGAGATTGAGCGGATCGCTGGCGGGAAAGCAGCCAATGCCGAGCAGCGTCATAGCGACAGGGAAGTGGCCCGCGCGGACAAACTGCTCGAACGCCCGCATTGCGCCGGAGATCATTATGCCGTGACCGGCGAGAATCAGCGGGCGCTTGGCGGACTTCAGCAGCTCTACCGCGCGATCGAATTCCTTTTGGTGATAATTCACGCGCTGGCGCTTGGGGGGAAGCTTTGGAACGGAAGCCTCCCAGTCAAACTCCGCCGAGGCCTGCTGCGCATCCTTGGTGATGTCCACGAGAACCGGGCCGGGACGGCCGGAACTCGCGATGATGAACGCTTCGCGAAGGGAGCGGGCGATGTCCTCCGCACGGGAAACCACCACGTTATTCTTCGTGATCGGCATGGTGATGCCGGTGATATCAATTTCCTGGAACGCATCTGAACCGAGCAATTTGCTGCTGACCTGGCCGGTAATGCAAACGATGGGAGAGGAGTCGAGCATCGCCGTGGCGATACCGGTGACCATGTTCGTGGCGCCGGGTCCGGATGTGGCCATCGCCACACCAACGCCGCCGCTCGCCCGCGCATAGCCGTCGGCCATGTGCGTGGCGCCTTGCTCATGGCGGACCAGAATGTGATGCAGCTTGGATTTTCCGAGCGCGTCATACACTGGGAGAATCGCGCCGCCGGGATAGCCGAAGACGTGGCGCACACCCAGCTTTTCCAGGGATTGGCAAACAATTTCCGCACCAGTAAGCTTCATAGAGTCCTCGAAGAGATTGCCGCGGATAGCACCGCAGACGGAACCGCTGGCGGAATCGAAGTAACCGCGCCGCGCGATGCCGAAGAAACCAGGAATGCGTATTTGGCCATGACGCCGCCGACATAGTGCGCCGAAGGCGGCTTCCACCCGGAAAGACGTACTTGCAACTCTTCGGCACTGAGTTCGACCGACAGGGAACGCTTGGAAATATCGAAGACGATTACGTCGCCATCCTTGACGGCAGCGATTGGTCCTCCGTGCGCCGCTTCGGGAGCAACATGACCGGCCATCAGGCCGTGCGTCGCGCCGGAGAAACGCCCGTCGGTCAGGAGCGCAACGGAGTCGCCCAAACCCGCGCCAACGAGAGCGGCGGTGACCGCGAGCATTTCGCGCATTCCAGGACCGCCTTTCGGCCCTTCATAACGGATCACGACAACATCGCCGGCTTTGATGGTGCCGTTTTCGACTCCGGCGAATGCCGCTTCCTCGCCATCAAAAACACGCGCCGGCCCGCGGAAATTCAACATGTTATGGCCAGCGACCTTGACGACGCAGCCCTCTGGAGCAAGATTGCCTTTGAGAATGACCAGTCCGCCAGTCGGCTTGAGGGGTGAATCCAATTTGCGGACGACTTCCTGCCGGGCAGTTTCCTTTGCGCTAACAGCTTCCTGGCCGAGAGTGCGGCCCGTGACGGTGAGCGCGTCCCCATTCAAAATCTTGGCTTCCACCAGGCGCTTGGCGACCAGTGCCGTGCCGCCTGCGGCGTAAAGGTCCGTGGCAACGAAGCGTCCGCCCGGTTTGAGATCGGCGATGATCGGGACACGCGAACTGATGCGGTCAAAATCGTCAATGGAAAGAGGAATTTTTGCTTCGTTGGCGATGGCCAACAGATGTAACACGGCATTCGTCGAACCGCCGGTTGCGGCGACGCCCGCGATGGCGTTTTCGAGGGCAGTCTTGGTGATGATCTTCGAGGGAATCGTGTTGGTGCGGAGGAGTTCAAGCACCATCTCTCCGGCGCGTTCGCCCGCGGCGGCCTTCGCTTCATTCGTTGCCGGAATGCTGGAAAGACCCATCGGGGCGATGCCGAGAAATTCGCATACAAGGGCCATGGTGTTTGCCGTGAATTGCCCGCCACACGCTCCGGCGCCGGGGCAAGCCGAAACCTCCAAGCCCTTCAACCGCGCGTCGGACATGCCGCCTCGCGCGTGCGCTCCCACAGCTTCAAAAACGTCCTGAATCGTCACGGAATGGCCTTCGAATTCTCCCGGCGCGATGGAGCCGCCGTACAGGACCAGGCCAGGAATGTCCAGGCGGGCCAAGGCCATCACGCCGCCGGGAATCGTTTTGTCGCAGCCAACAAGAACAATGAGCGCATCGAAAAGATTGCCTCGAGTCACGAGTTCGATGGAGTCCGCGATGACTTCGCGGCTCACCAGAGACGTGCGCATCCCTTCCGTGCCCATGGTGATGCCGTCGGAGATCGAGACCGTGTTGAATTCGAGAGGAGTGCCTCCGGCTTTTCTGATCCCTTTCTTGACGTGTTCCGCCAATTCACGGAGATGGTAGTTACAAGGGCCGATTTCAATCCAGGTATTAGCGACGCCAACCAGTGGTTTGGAGAAGTCTTCATCCTGCAAACCACAGGCCCGAAGCATGGCGCGCGCACCAGAGCGGTGTGCACCGTCTGTAAGAGTGCTGCTGCGGGGCTTCAATAGTGATTTGCTCACTCGATCATTCCTTATTGTTCCGTAGCCTTCCGAGCTCCCAAACTCAAAAAAACTTCCGGCCGTCATGGTTCTGAATGACGGCCTTGAAACCCGGCTGGCGCAGATGTGAGGCACAAGGCCGCAATTTAGAACAGCGCTTCGATAACCCGAGCGCAGCTCGTTGGATCGCAACTGCAACGAGACTAACAGCATGAAATAGGCGAGTCAATGAGTCCAATTAATAGAAATGTTTACTTCAATAAATTCGCCTTATGAACACTGAATCGAGTCCCCCGTTACCGGGAACCCCAAGGCGTATTTCCGGGAAGAACTAAAGAAGTGCCATGACGGAATGATGTTCGTGCCTGGAGGTAACTTTGAGTTCGCGGACCGCGTCATAGAATGCGACGCCCGGGAGCGAAGGAGGGGTTCCGTGAGTTCCAGAAAAGTTCTGATCGGCATCGCAATTTCTGCGGTTTTTTTTGCGGCGGGAGCCGTTCGCGGGCAAGATCAGCAGAACCAGCAAGCCCTGCAAGGTCAACAAAATCAACAGGGTCAGCCCCCAGCCGGCGGCGGCCGCGGCCACGGCCGGCAACAAGGCGGACAGCGACCGATTTTCGGCAAGATCGCTGCGATCAAGGATGGAAGCCTTGACTTGACGCAACCGGATGGAACGACGCTGACTGTCAAATTGACAGACTTGACGGAGTTTAGGAAAGATCGCCAGCCGGCCAAAGTTGGAGACTTCAAGGTCGGGGACCTCGTCGCCGTCCGGGGAGAGCAAAACCCGGATAAGACTGTAACCGCGCAAATGGTCGCGGGCAGATCCGGAGAGCAGGGTGGACAGGGAGGCGGCGGAAGGGAATTTGCACGAGGCACTCTTGGTAAGGACTACGTTTTGGGAGAAGTGAAAGCAATCAATCCGCCGCAGATTACGGTGCTGCGAACGGACAACGTGAGCCAGACACTGGAATTGAATGAGGACACGACTCTACGCAAGGGGAGGGAAGACATCACTATGGCTGACATTCAGGTGGGCGACCACTTAATGGCGCGGGGAGCGCTTGAAAACAATGTGTTTGTGCCGAAAGGCGTGATGATCTTCAGCGCCGAGCAGTGGCAGCGTTTGCAAGAAACGAGAAAGATGATGGGGAAAGGACAAGGCGACAGCCAGAGCGCAGCGCCGCCGGCGCAACCGCCAAAACCGCAGGAGCAGCCGAATTGAAAATGACCGCGACGTGGCTGCAAGTGGGCAGGCTCGTTCGCGGGCTTTTGGTTCTGGTTTGCCTGGCGCTGATTTTCCTGGTGCTGCTGGTTTTTGCCACCAGAGCCCAGACAATAAATCCGTCAAGCGTAGCTACCTACCAAATCACAGGAGCTGTACGAACGGGGAAGACTTTTTTGCCGGGCGTGACGGTTACGGCTGCGAACACCTTGACGGGGAAGAAAGTGAGTGTGGCAACTGCCTTGGACGGAACGTTCGACATCACCGGGCTGCCGCGCGGCCGTTACGTGGTGAAAATCGAGTTCATGGGCTTTGCCACGCAGACGCAAGAGGTGCTGCTGAATCCGGAGAACCCGTCGGCCAAAATAAACGCGGAATTGATCCTCGCGTCGCGACAACAAGAGCAAACGACGAACTCAGATTCATTCGCGGAAGCTGGCAGAGGATTCCAGAGCCTTTCGGTCGAGAACACTCTTTCGGCTTTGGCCGGAGGCGACTCCGGGGGAAACGGATTTGAAAATGGACAAGTCAGCGCCAGTGATCTCTCCAGTCTTCCGATGAGCGGCGCGGGCGCCGAAGGCCCAACGGAGTCGGTCAGCGTGATGGGAGCCCAGGGCAGAACACAGGACTTCGGGAACGGCAGCGAGGACGATTTGCAACAGCGCATCCAGGAATTTCGAGAGCGCGCGCAGCGAGAGGGTTTGATCGCGGGAGGCGGACCAGGAGGCCCGGGAGGTCCAGGCGGTCCCGGGGGTATGGGTGGCGGAGGATTCGCGGTCCGGATGCGCCGGGGCTTCAACATCAACGAACCTCACGGCACTCTTTACTTTCAGGACGACACTTCCGCGTTGGATGCAAGGCCCTATTCGTTGACGGGACAGGGGTCGGAGAAAGCAAGCTACAACCAGGCGCGATTTGGGGCGTTTGTCGGCGGTCCGCTCAATATTCCGAAAATTTACAATGGAGGGACGAAAACTTTCTTTTTCGCAGGCTGGAACGGTTCGCGGGGAAGCAATCCCTTCGATGCGTTCACCACTGTGCCGACCGTCGCGGAACGCGGGGGGGATTTTTCCGGCGCCATCTACAGCGACGGGACTCCGGTAACGATTTACAATCCCACGACCGGGGAGCCTTTCCTCGACAACAAAATTGATCCGACGCAATTCAGTTCCGCCGCGAACTATCTGTTGCAGTACATTCCCCTGCCGAACCTCGCAGGCTCCACGCAGAATTTCCATTACGTCACGACGCAATCGAGCGGATCGGACGCCGTGAACATTCGATTGATTCACAATTTTGGCCAGGCAAGTGGGCCCATGATGTTTGGTCCCATGGGAGGCGGTCGCGGCGGGGGCGGCAATCGCAAACGTAACAATCTGAACTTCGGCATGAACTGGATGCGATCCTCGAGTGATCTCGTCAACATTTATCCTTCGCTTGCGGGCAATAGCGATACGCAAGGCCTGAATGCGGGTGCCGGCTGGATCTACGGCAAGGGGCGAACGACAAATATACTCCGGTTCAATTACAACCATAATCATGTGGCCACCTCGAATCTTTATTCCGGGGTCACCAATATTGCGGAACTCGCGGGGATTACGGGAGTGTCTTCCGATCCCTTCGATTGGAGCTTGCCGGGGATCAGCTTTAACTCATTCGGAGGGCTCAGCGATCCCACTCAGCACCGCGAACTTGACCAGACGTACACGATTTCCGACACTTTCGTTTGGCATTCCGGCAAACAGAACTGGCGGTTCGGGGGCGATTACAGGCGGATTCTGCAAAGTTTCAAGTCCGCCAAGAATGGGGAAGGCAGCTTCGTCTTTACGGGCTTCGCGACGTCGGGATATCTTGCCGGGAGCACACAACCCGTTCCCGATACGGGCTACGATTTCGCGGATTTTCTGCTGGGATTGCCGCAACAGACTTCGCTGCAGTCGGGAACAAACTCGTACGATTTTCGGTCAAACTCCTTCGATCTCTATGCGCAGAATGACTGGCGTGCGCGTTCCAATCTTACTTTGGACATCGGGATGCGGTACGAATACAACGGTCCTTATACGGAAGCTCAGGGACGCATTGCCAATCTGGATGTTGCACCGGGCTTTATGGCGGCTGTGGTTGTACTGCCCGGCCAGACCGGTCCGTACAACGGCACATATCCGAGTTCGCTCGTTAGGCCCGACCGAAACAATTTTGGACCTCGTCTTGGAGTGGCCTGGAAGCCGGCAAAACTCACAGTTGTCCGCGCGGGATACGGCATCAATTACAATCTGGCCCAGTACGGAAGCTTCATTCAAAGTTTTGCGTTCCAACCGCCTTTTGCAACCGCCGCAACGAATGTGAGCACAGTCGGCGCACCGTCGCTGACGCTGGAGAGTGGATTCCCGCCCAATACCGGCACAACAACAAACAATTACGCTGTGGATCCCAACTATCGTCTCGGGTACGTGCAAATCTGGAACCTGGACATCCAGAATCAGCTGCCCGGCGGATTTCTTCTCAATTTGGACTACAACGGCTCCAAAGGTACGCGGCTGGATGTACAGAGGGCGATAAACATTAGTGGGATTCAGCCCTTTATCTACGAATCTTCGACAGGCAATTCCGTCTTCAACGGAGCTTCAGTCAGGATTCGCAAGCGAATGGCCAAAGGTCTGGGCTTTAGCGCGACGTATATCTTCTCGAAATCCATTGATGACGCTTCGTCCATCGGGGGTGGAGGCGGCGTTGTAATCCAAGATCCCTTCGATATCTCCGCCGATCGCGGCCTCTCGAGCTTTGACCAGAAGCACAAATTTACGGGCAACTGGATGTACGACTTACCGTTCGGCGACGGACGCCGGTTCGCGCAATCGGGCGCGTGGTCGCACATTTTAGGCGGCTGGCAATGGAGCGGGGATTTTACGATCGCTTCAGGCATGTATTTTACGCCGCGGGTGCTGGGCGATACGGTGGACATTGAGCGCGGCGTGAGCGGGTCGTTGCGAGCGAACTACATATCGGGCCAGACAGTTTCTCTCAGCAATCCGACCACGGCGGAATGGTTCAACACCGCGGCATTCTGCGCGCCCAGCCTCACTTGCGTGAATCCCGACGGATCATCATATGGGGATGCGGGGCGGAACATCATTGAAGGACCGCCACAATTCGCACTGGACATGGCCATTAACAAGACCATCCAGTTCCGGGAAATACGCGCCCTGGAGCTTCGGCTGCAAGCGACCAACGTCTTCAATACTGTCTATTTTACAAGCATCAATACGGCCGTTAACTCGCTTACATTTGGGCAGGTTACAGCGGCCAGCGGTATGCGCCGAATCACCATGATCGTGAGGTACCGGTTCTAACGGATGTGCCCATGTCTTGGCTGAACAAATCGTTTTCGCTCGTCACAAGCGCTGCCCTTGCCCTATCCAGCGGCGGGCCGCTTTTCGGACAGCAGGCTCAGGCCCCTGTGCCCGCGAAGGAAGGCTACAGTCTTCACGCGACGACCGAACTGGTTCTCGTCAACGTGATTGCGCACGACAAAAAAGGCAATTTGGTCCGCGACCTGAAGAAAGAAGACTTCACCGTTTATGAGGACGGCCAGAAGCAGCAGATTTCCAGCTTTGATTTTGAGAACGTGGATGCGTTGGCAATGGCGGGGCCAGCGGAGGCTACAGTCAGCGGTGCGGCCGCCCAGCCTTCGCTTCTCGCTGCCAAGAACGCGCCGCCCGTCACCGCACGCGACCGGCGTTTAATGCTCTTTTTCTTTGATTTCAGTGCCATGGAGCCGGAGCAGATTGACCGCGCCGTGGACGCCGCCAAGACTTTCGTCCAGACAAAAATGGAGCCGGCGGATCTGGTTGCCATCGTTTCTTTGTCCACGGACCTGCGTGTAGATCTCGATTTCACGGACGATCGCGCCAAGGTGCTCTCCGCTCTTTCCTCCTACGCGTCGAGCGAAGGGCAGGGTTTTGAAAATGGCTCGACCGGGAGCTCCGAGGGCGCCGCGGAAACCAGCGGGTCGTTCAGTGCGGACGACACGGACTACAACACGTTCAGCGCAGACCGCAAGATCCTTGCGTTGCAATCCATCATGCAGATCCTGGGAAAAATTCCGCAGAAAAAGAGCCTTATCTATTTCAGCAATGGCATAACGCAGTCCGGCGTGGATAATCAATCCGCCTTGCGCGCCGCTACCGCCTCGGCGGTGAAGGCAAACGTTTCGATCTATCCGTTGGATGTTCGCGGTCTCCAGGCATTTCCTCCGGGAGGCGAAGCGCAATCCGCGAGCTTGCACGGCCAGTCCGCCTACACAGGAGCCGCCGTGCTCAACGATCTCAGTTCCAATGCGGCTTCGCAGGAGACTCTCTCCACGCTTGCTTCGGACACGGGCGGAAAGGCTTTCTTCGACACGAATGATTTCAGTGGCGTTTTCCGGCAGGTGCAAAAAGACACTTCGGCGTACTATGTTCTTGGCTACACCAGCACGAATCACCTGAAGGACGGTCATTTCCGGCGCATTCGGGTGAAAATCAACCGGCAGGACATCAAACTCGAGTATCGCGCGGGATATTACGCCGATCGCGACTTCCAGCACTTGCAAAAAGCGGACCGTGAGGAGCAGCTCGAGGACGAGCTGGCCTCCGAACTTCCGCAAACGGACGTTGCCGTCTACGCCGGGACGGCATTTTTCCGCAGGGACGATTCCCACTACTACCTTGCCGTTTCGCTCGTCGTTCCTGGCTCGCAAATTCCATTTGTCACGGAAAAAGACAAGGACAGCGCGATGATTGACATCATCGGCGAAGTCTTGGAGAGCGGAAAGTTTCCCGTCGGACGTTTGCGGGATACCGTGAAGCTCGCGGTGGAAAGCTCGCAGCAAGTGCGCCGCAAGAATGTCCAGTACAACACGAGCTTTTTGCTCGCGCCGGGGAGCTACCACCTCAAATTCATCGTTCGGGAGAACCGCACTGGCCGGATGGGATCGTTCGAGACCGATGTCCAGATTCCGGATTTGCGGAAGGTTCCGCTAAAGATGAGTTCGGTGGTTCTCAGCAGCAAGCGCGTGCCGGCAACCTCAAAGAAAAAAGTATTCGATCCGCTGGTCAGCGATGGAGAAGAACTTGTGCCCAGCGTGACGCACGTTTTTACTCAGGACCAGCATCTCTATCTCCAGTTTGAGCTTTACGATCCCGCGAAAGAAAAGAACAGTGTTACTTCCGCGAACGGGGCGAAAGAAAAGGCCCCTCACGGAGCAGTTCGCGTGCTCACCAGCATTGAGCTTCTTGAGGGCGACAAAAAGGTCTATGAGTCAAAACCTGTCCGCGCCGATGAGCTCAACGCGCCCGACCGCAGAGCAGTGTCATTCCGCTTCGATTTGCCGCTGCAGAGCTTGAAACCCGGATTTTATACCTGCCAGGTGAATGTAATTGATGACGCCGGAGGAAATTTCGCATTTCCGCGCTGGCCGATTTTGGTGAGAAGTCCTGCTGTGGAAGCTCCGCAGAAAACGCCCCCGGCAACGGGCCGAACCTCCGGCCACTGATCACTCGACCGCAGGCCGCGCCTCCACTTGCTTTGTGGTGATCTCCAGTGTGGCTGTCGTCAATTTCGGCGGCGGCCAGGACTCCGTATAGGCTTCGACGGTGATTGTTCCCGGCGTTTTGCTCGCCTGGACGGTCAGCTGAGCGAGTCCATTGAACAGGCTTCGTTTCGGAGCCTTGTCGGACTCCTGGCAATTTGGGTCGCCATTTCCGACGCCAATCAAAGCGCCTTCGCCGCTGATTTTGAAATTGATGAGATTGCCTGCCATGGGTACGAGCCGCCCCTGATTGTCGAGCCCCTCAACTCGGATCACGGCAACATCTTCTCCGTTGGCATCAATTTCCGAGCGATCGGCGGTGAGCCGAATGGATGCCGGCTCGCCGGTTGTCTCGCGCTTTTCGGTCGCGACAATTTTTCCGTCTTTGCTGCCGCGCGCTTCGAGCACTCCCGGTTCATATTTGACTTTCCATTCGAGGTGCGTGAGCGGAGTGACCTTCTGGTTTCCCTGACTCTTGCCATTCAGGAAAAGCTCTACTTCGTCGAGGTTCGAATGCACCCAGACGGAAATGGGCTCGCCTTCGCGCTGCCCCCAGTTCCAATGCGGGAAGAGGTGAAGCATGGGCTCCGATCCCCACCAGGCCTTGTAGTAAAAGAAATTGTCTTTGGGGAATCCGCACATATCCACAATTCCGAACTGAGAATTGATGGAGGGCCAACCGTAAGGCGTCGGCTCGCCTCGATAGTCGAATCCGGTCCACGCAAAACCTCCTGCGAGCCACGTGCGCGCCGCGTAGAACTTCCACCATTCTTCGGCCAGCTCAGCCCAGGGTGGATGATTCAGGTCATACGCGCTGACCCAATTCCGGAGCGGGTCCGTACTGTAGATTCCGCGCGTTGAAACGGTGCTGGCCGTCTCGGTGCCGATGGTCGGCTGCCTCGGATGCGAGGCGTGGTAAGCGTCGGGGACATCCAGGTTGTAGTTGAAGCCCTCGATGTCCAGCGCTTTGGAAAGACCTTCTCCAAAGTCTCCGTTCACCGCAGCGGTGCATAAGCGCGTCGGGTCGAGTTCATGCGAACGCTCCACCATCGTGCGCATGATCCGCTCGCCCTGGCCGGTGCTCTGCAGGATGCCCTCTTCATTGCCCATGGACCACAAAATGATGCACGGCGAATTGCGATAGCGCTTGATCATGACCTCGAGTTGCGCCAGCCCTTCATCGTTTGAGCTCATCTGGCGCGTCTCACAGAGCATCATCATGCCCAGGTGGTCGCAGGCTTCCACCCATTCGGGCGTTGGCATGTTGTGCGAAGTGCGCACGGCGTTTGAGCCCATCTCTTTCAGCACCGCCACGCGGTACCACTGCAAGCGGTCCGGGAGCGCCGCTCCCACGCCAGCGTGATCCTGGTGGTTGCAAGTGCCTTTGATTTTCACCGGTTTGCCGTTCAAGAAAAAACCCTTGTCCACGTCGAAAGCCAGCGTGCGCACGCCAAACGTCACCTGCTCCGCATCGCGGCGCTTCGCGCCTGCTTCCACGCTTGCGATCGCAGTATAAAGGGTTGGCGTTTCTGGCGACCAAAGAGCTGGATTTGTGATCTTCGCAGCGGCCGTGAAGGTCGCTGAGGCATCGGCTGCCACTGACTGGCGCTCGGATTCCACGGTGGTGACTATTTTCCCCGCTGCATCCAGAATCTGCCACCGCACGCGGCAACTCTCTGTTTGTGTTCCCTGGTTTTCCACTACGGTTCCCAAACTGAGCGTCGCCGCATCGCCTTTAATCTCGGTGCGGACATAGCTCTCCCATTTGCCCAGATGCAACGCGTCAGTCTTTGTAATCCACACGTGCCGGTAGATTCCGGCACCTTCGTAAAACCAGCCGTCGCCAAAACTCGCGTCCATGCGGACTGCGATCGAATTTTGCCCCCCGAAGTTCACAAAATCAGTCACGTCAAAGCGAAAGGGCGCGTAGCCGTTGTCGTTCCGACCCAGGAAATATCCATTGAAGAAGACCAAAGCACTTCGGAACGCGCCGTCGAATTCGACTACGATTCTTCGGCCCAGGTCTTCCGTGGGAATCTCAAAAACTCGCCGGTACCACCCCACGCTCGTTTCGGGATAACTGCGTCCGAGCGGTTTATAGCCGTGGCTTTGCAAATTATCGTCATGAACAAAAGGGAGCTCGACGGCCCAATCGTGAGGCAAATTGAGCGGGCGCCATTTTGAGTCATCAAACTTCACCTTTGCGAAATTAAAGTCGCCCGATTTAGCAAAGTCCCCCTGATCTTTTCCGAACCCCAGATCCCGCGCCGGGTCGTTTCCATTTCCAAATGTAAACTTCCAGCCAAAATCAAAAAGCAAATGCTCCCGCGGAGCAATCACAGACGCAGCTTCCGCCGATGGAGCATTCGGGTACGCTTCGAGCAGAACATTCACGCGGGCCAAAGCGTCGCCGGGGAGGAAGGAAGTCGCGGACAGCGCAAGTCCGGTGCGCAGCAGATCGCGGCGGGAGAGCGAGCTCATCTGGGAACCTCACGGGTGGAATTCAATTTTGTCAAGGCCCTGTGTGCAGCGTTTCAGTTGCCGCTCCGCAATATAATGCAATCTCGCTGAAAGATCGAAGGCAAATTTGTCGCGTTTTGCGATAAGACTCCCGCATTGCCTGGCCCAGCGAGCAACGCTGCATTACCTGCGAAGCAGGACCGCGAAGGCAACAGCGGCAATCAAAATCAAGAGGATTTCTTTCGGTCCGATGGCTACCGCGTCCTTCGTTGGGCCGGAGTAGATCTGTAGGGAATGCAATGGCGGACGACCGACGAGCAGTGAATCAACCGAGGAATTCAGCAACGTCGACGAAGAAGATTTAGCAGGGTCGTATTGCACCGTAACCGTCATGCCCCTGAGGTCGCGCACAAATTCCGAGGCGTCTCCGGCTTTCCGGAAATATTTCCGATACCGACCGGTCCATGGTTTTCCCGCAACTCGGTAAGAATAGGCGATCTCCGCCACCTGGGCCTTGGTTCCCAGTAGATGTGACGCCCAGCCGCTTGCCTTGTCCACACTCACCGCTTCGATTCTTCCCACGGTGGAAGGCCAACTTTCGGCTCTCCGATCTCTGAGCCAGTGCAAAAGCGGCCTGACGATTGCCGCCACAATTGGCGCCACGATCCAGATCAGCGTGTCCCACGGCCAAGTTGTGGGATCTGTAAGGCTGTTTGCGGGCGCGGAAAGCATCTTCTAGAAATATACACTTCATTCTCTGGGCTTGCCGCGTGAATGATTCGGCGGGCCTCAAGACGTACCTGCATCTTGGGCCGACTATTGTGAGCTGAATTTGCCTCGGAGCACAGTAACGGACGCTCTCGGCAGCTCGAACCACGTTTCGCTCCCCGCTGCTTGCACGTGTGAGGTCGCGATCGGCCCGTCAGGGTCCGCGTGACCGTCTTTCACGAAACTCACCGATGGATCGTAATTGTGCCCGACGTGCGCCATGAAAATGCTCTCTGCCGGATGCCACTGATATTGCTCGCTCCCGAACGTCGCCCTGGCCACGCTTCCCGTAAACGAAAAACTCTTCTTCTCGTTCTCGTTTTGAAAAACAATATGCACCTTGTGCGCGTTGTCCTGGTCGTGGTTGACAACCATCAGCGACCAGTCCCCATCCGGCCTCTCAATCGCGTACGCCGTCACCAGTGCGTGCCCGGCTCCATCGTTCACGTCACCCTCGGCGGGAAACACGCGGTTCACGCCATCTCCTGGCTCGACCCATTCCGTATTGATCAGCTTGCTCGCAAAAAACTGCGCCAGTGGCTGCTCGATCTCTCCGTTCGCATCCACGCTGAACATCCCGAACGTTCCCGTCGTGTCGTTGCACCCGCGTTCCATTGGCAGCGGCAGAAAATGGAAGTAATACACTCCCTTCCCTCCCGCATTTAGAAACGATCCGATATAATCCGCCAGCCAAAGCCCGGCAAAGTTATCCAGGTAGTTTTCTCCTGTCGCCCACGAGAGATTCGACTCCGTAATGAAGAGCGGCACATCCGCCGGCACTCCATCCTCCCTCCAGACCTGCACGATGTGGCTCACCAACCCGGGCTCTTCGTACAAGCTGCTCCACTGGATTCGGCAAGGATCGAGCGGGTAGTGCTCGAACGAGAAAAATGACAGTTCCTTCATGCCGTCGTGTTTCCGCAGATAGCCGAGGAACCGCCGCGTCCAGGACACTCGCCCCTCCTCATCCGGCCACACCTGGATGTCGCTATTCACTCCCTGAAACGATGGCCCGCCCAGCTTCAACGATGGGTCCACGCGATGCAGCGCCGCCGCCCATTGCAAATAAAGCGCTCCATAATCTTCCGGAAGCATGTACTGCCCGTCCGCTTCTTCTCCCATCTCCACGTATGAAATTGGATAGTGCCGCTTTTCCAGATACGCAATTTCCGCCGCGGCATTTTCCGGCGTGTCATAGAGCAAAGCCACCGGCACCATCGCCGGTAGCCCTCGCGTCACCCCGCTCGTATAGAAATAGTCGAATCCCAGTTGCGCCTGCTTCATCGTCGTTAAATCCGCGCTCGTATGCCACGGATCCACCGAAGAGCAATAGGTCGTCGTCTGCGCCTGGTCCTTCGTGTGCCGCAGCACGTCATGGAACTCTCCATCCGCAGTCGTCGTTCCGAGGTATAACTCCTTGATCGCATAGCCCACGCAGTTTCTCGGGTCTCCCGATCCATGCGTGTCGCAGGTGTTCGAGGATTTCGTCATCCAGATCCGCACAAAGTGCACCGGCATCGGCGCCGGCGTCAGTCGGATCGTCACCGTCCCGCCCTTTCCGTCCGCCACCACTCCCTGCGGAAACGTATTCCAGCTTCCCATCGTCGGGCTCTTGATCGGGTCCGTTCCCGTCCAATACTGCACCAGGTACTGCTCCGCGTATGGCTCCCCCCATGCGATTCGCATCGAATCCACCGGCGTATCTTGCGGCAGCTCCACAATCACCCACTGCGGATGCAGCGCGTCGCTCTCTCCCGTGAATCGCTCCGTCAGATAAGGATTGCTCTTCCAGTAGCTGTTCGGATCGCCGTCCGTCAATCGCGAGTAACCCGCATTTCCCGTCCCGTCGTTTCGCGTGAAGCCGCGATGCGGCAACGCATACCCGTAGGAATTCCGAATGAACTGTGTAGGAGTGCTCGCCCCGGTAAAATACCCTTCTTCCCGTTGAGCATCGCTCCACTTGCCTTCCGGATTCCAGTGCCACGCCTCCACCAGCAGCTCCGTATTCTGCCGGTACGTCACCGTCTGCCAACCCGACTCCAGCACTTTTTTCAGTGTGGGCTCGCTCAGCCCCTTCTCAAAGCTCGGCACGGCGATCCGGTCAATCCCTGCTCCCAGCGTTTTTGTCGGAATGAATTGGTTTGTGGAATGGCTCGGCGTAATATCCACGCGAACGGTCTGGCTGGCTGCGGTCGGTAGAAAGAAGAGTGCGTAAATCAGTACTGGCGACGGCAAAATGGTGATCTTTGTCAGTGACATAGCCCCTTATCCATCATTTCCGGCAGGAATATTCCCTGCATGGCCCATCGAGTTTTTCCTCTTACTTGTCTGGCCGACCGGCAGCTTACAACTCAGCCTCCAACAGCACAATGTTTCTGTCGGATTTGCTTGCCCTGGAAAAGTTCGAAGGCACTGCTCGGTGACCTTCGGCCGGGACTACCTTTTGCCCTCCGGGATCCTGAAGAAGATGTCAGCCCGACTCTCAGGGCTCATAACCTACAGCAAACGAAAAGGCCGGGTGCCTGATGCCCGGCCTGCGAATCTCAATTTTATTGCATGGGCGCGACAAGAATTGGTACCAGTCATAGCGCTTGGAGCCATGTTGCGGTGGCTTGCAATCGTCCGAGGGCGCCAATTCTGGTGGTGCGCGCTTTGTCGCCGATTTCTTGATTCAAAAGATTCGACCTATCCTCATAATGAACCCATCTGAAGGCGTCCGAGGCTTCTCCGCTCCAAATGCTGTCTTTTATGGCGAACGCGTCCTATCATACGGGCAACAGTCGGTCCTCTGATTCGACTTTCTTGGATCCAGAGCTGCGAGACTGACGCCGTTCGAGCAGGAGGATCTCCCGTGGCAGCTCAGAACAGTGCGGTTGAACGTAGTCGAATTGATCTTGCCCTTGAAGCGGCAATTCACATCGGCTTGGCAATTTTGCTGGTGACCGCCTGCTTGCTGATCTTGCGGCCATTTGTGCCGCTGGTGACGTGGGGCATCATCATTGCAGTCGCCGCCTATCCGGCTTTCAAGCGCTTGCGGACTGCACTCGGCGGTCGAGGAACACTGGCGGCGCTTATCTTTACGCTGGCATTGCTGGCCCTCTTGATTGTTCCCGTGGTGTTGCTCGCTGGAACGTTGGTGGAGGGCGTGCAAACCATGGCAACCCACCTTCGGGAGGGAACGCTGGTTATTCCTCCGCCTCCTGCCGGAGTGGAGCATTGGCCGATTATCGGCGTGCCCGTCAACAAATTATGGAGCCTCGCCGCAACGGACCTTGGGCAAGCGGTCAGGAGCTTCGCACCGCAAATCAAGGCCGTAATGCCCAGCTTCTTTACGGCGTCGGCGGGATTGGGATTCACCGTTCTGCAGTTCCTGCTTTCGATCTTGCTCGCCGGGGCGCTGCTCGCGAAGTCGCAAGCTGCGTACGACATGACCTGTTTGCTGGCCAAGAAGCTATTCGGCAAAAAGGGGCCCGAATTTCAGCAGCTCATGGGAGCCACGATTCGCAGCGTGACAACAGGGATCCTCGGAGTGGCATTTATCCAATCGGTCTTCGCGGGACTTGGATTTCTGCTCGTGAGCTTGCCTGGCGCAGGACTGTGGGCGGTGGTGTTTCTGATCGCGGCGGTGTTGCAGGTTGGAGTGCTCGTGCTGATTCCCGCGGTGATCTATGTCTTTGCGATTTCGGCCGTGACGAAGGCGGTGATTTTCCTGATCTGGTGCGTCTTCGTCGGTCTGCTTGACAACGTGCTTAAGCCGATTCTGCTGGGCCGGGGCGTCGCGGTGCCGATTGTTGTTGTTTTTCTGGGCGCCATCGGCGGATTCGTCGCCTTGGGAATTATCGGGCTGTTCGTTGGTGCAATTGTGCTGTCTGTAGGTTACAAACTTTTCCTTGCGTGGATCAACGAGAGTCCCACCGCGGATCAGGAAGCTTGAAATGGGAGAAAGTAGACGCGGGATCCAATGAATGGCATCAGCGGCGGCCTGAGCAAGCTAGGTGCGGCGTACTTGCAGAACCGCTACAGGGTTTTGTTCTACACGGTTCTGTCCATGCTGGTCGCCATCCCCATACTGAGCGCCTTACGATTCAGCGGAGTCCTGATCGAATGGCTGCTGGCGGCGAGTTTGCTCGCGGCAATCATGCCAGTCAGCGGCGTGAGGCACCGCCCCTACTTGCTTCTTGGCATGTTGGCGGTCTGGCTGGCGCACCCCCTCTCCGTGTGGTTCGATCATCCCCTCTTTTCGGCGGTGACCCTCGGAATCTGGACCGCCATCGGACTTCTGGCGGCACAGGCGGCACTGCGGTTCGCGATGCGCGCCACCGCGGTGGACGCTGAGCATCTTTACGCCGCGCTCAGCGCTTACCTTTTGGCCGGAGTGTTCTTTGGCTTGCTGTACTTTGTGGTCGAGCAGCTGAGCCCAGGCGCGTTCACCTCCCCGACACACTTTACCCAGACTGGCGCGATTTACTTCAGCTTCGTGACGTTGGCAACGCTTGGTTACGGCGATATTGCTCCGCGCGGGGATATCGCACGGGGTATCGCGATCGTCGAAGGTGTCGGCGGCCAGCTGTTCTTGGCGGTCCTGGTGGCCCGGCTCGTGAGCCTGTATGCAAAGTCGGCGGACGACCGGAAGTGATTATTGCCCGCCCGGCGAAAACATGACCTCCAACGGGAACTTTCCTTCGAGATCGTGTCATTAGAGATGCGAGGGAGGGAATCGAAGCGTGCTATTCGCGTGAAGATTCTGGCTGATCCCGGCGCGATGATGGCTTGTGTGTGGCTGCGGGCGTAAGAGATGCACTTAGTGACCCCGCGGTGCACGCAGTCGGCAACATTCAAGCTCGCGACAGAGCTATCAACCTCAAAACGTCGCACATGCCCTCCCGTTTGGGGACTGCTGGACGCCCCCAGTCTGGCCCTTTCAGGTATTTGATTCTGGTGACCTCGAGCCTGGCACTGGATGGACGCATGGCCGTCCGCTCAGCTTGACGCTCGTCGCTCCTCGCCAGGAGAAAGAAACAGACCAAGCAATTCGCCTTGCCCCCACTAATTGTATGTTTGCAGGGGATTGGATTGGGGATCAGTTTACGGCCTTCGAACCGGTGTCCCTCCAAAGTTCCGGGACTCGCGAGAAATTGTCAGCCCGACTCTCCGCGCTCATAACCCCGCGCAAATAAGAAAGGCCGGGCGCTTGATGCCCGGCCCGCAAAACTCGAATTGGTTGCGGGGGTCAGATTTGAACTGACGACCTTCGGGTTATGAGCTGTGAGAATTATTAGCCCGTCTTTGCTTTTCAATGATTTACATTGGGGTTGTTACCGCCACTTCACCCCTGTTCTCGGGTGTTCCGTTCCCAATCTGTTCCCAGTTCTGTTCCCAATTTGTGAAGTGGCTCCAGATGCTGCAATTTCGGGGCAGTTTTCTGCGCGACCACCAGCGAGAACGAACTGCTCATTGACCTGGTCATCGGGAACTGATTCGCAGTTGGCATTTCGAGGTAGCTACACTTCCGTTGCACGACGGATTACTTCGGCAATCCTCGCATCCAACGGATCCTTGGTGAGATTGGCTGCGTCGCGAACACGATGAGCGTGGAGTGAATAACGGAGGAAAAGCAAAACCGAAATGAAGCCGGCCGCTGCGATGAGAATGGGCACCAAGTAAAGTGCGGTTCGTTTCGTGCCTTCGGGTTCGAGCAGCACACGCTCACCATAAAGTTGTTTGTAGTAGTCCAGGATTTCCCGGTCGGACTGCCCGGCCCTTACCTTATCCTCGATTTCCTTCCTGATCTGAAATGATATTTGGCTCATGTGCCTGGAAACCGGCTCGCCGTAGCAACAGGGCGAAAGCAGAGAGTTTTCCAGTTTTTCAATACGCAACGCGTCGCTCTGCGATGGAAGCTGTGAATTCACTGGGAGTGCGATTACGGACAGGCACAGAGCCATCAGGTAGAGATAGAAACGATAGAAAGGTGTCCTCAGCGGCAGGAGAGACCGTCTCGTTCGCGTGTAAATGCCAAATGTGACCATTGAATCCTCTTGCGTCATGCTGATGGGCTAGATTCATTGAAGCAACACTGAGGTCTTAGGGATGTGTGGCAAATTGTCGCAGGTGTGCTCTGCGACGACGGATTCCACTTCGATCTTCTATCCTGCGGCCCTCGGTTATGGTAGTATCCGCGGAATTATGCGTAGGGTTCTGGCTGCATTCCTGGTAGCTGTCCTGGGCCTCGGAGGTTTGATCCCGCTGGCGGTCGCTGCAGCTGGGGATACCACCCCGGTTTGCTGTCGCAAGGATGGGAAGCACCATTGCCAGATGACCAGGGCCGGCGAGCGGTCCTCGTCTGACGGACAGCCACGGATTCAAGGATCCGCTTCCGACTGCCCGTTCCATGAGCAAGCCGGAACGCAGCCGCCGATTGCCGTTGGCGCGGTTCCGCCGTCAAGCCAGATGCCAAGACTGGCAATCAGTCGATCTATTTTGCTCAGTGATTTTGTCATCCTAGCTTCAGATCCTATTTCCTCCGGTACCCTCCGCGGTCCTCCCTTCCTCTCGTAACGCAAACATCGTCTCGCGACTTGGTGAGTAAAACTGCTCAGACTTAGGTATGAGCGGAAAAACACGTATCTTTTCCGTAGACTTCGTGTCCATCAGAGTCTCACGTATCACTGGATCCAGGTGCTTCTTCGCATGAAGAAACGGCTACTCATCTCGATTGTTTGCCTCGCTGTACTGGCTACCGTTGCCTATGCAGTGCGGGCAT
>Ga0335081_10001345_pt1 | contig 39128 bp, 41 predicted proteins | sample Lox_Sample_35_FD_206713 | JGI IMG/M metagenome (GOLD analysis project Ga0335081, IMG submission 206713) | Soil microbial communities from Loxahatchee National Wildlife Refuge, Florida, United States - Lox_Sample_3.5 | ecosystem: Environmental > Terrestrial > Soil > Wetlands | place: USA...
TGGCACTGACGAAGGTACTGCTCCGGCTCCGTTAGAGGCCAGTTCGGATAGTTGCTTTTGGAAGTCACCGTATCCTTTCTGAAGTACTTGCAAAACATCCTCCTCTGTGTCGAAGATTGCCCCAAACATCACGGGCACGCCCATTTGTTGTTCGAATACTTTGTGAACCACCCGTTGGTGAGCGAGAATGTTCGCGTCGTTTCTATCGAATTTTCCTCCTTTAATGTGGCTTACCACGGCCGCAATGTCCTTGTAGGTGACCGTGTACACGGGGGAATCATCCTTGACTCCAACCTTCCCATACTCATTCGGAGCTGTGGAAGGAACGATGCAGTAAACGTAGACGGGGTTCTTCACGCTCTTGTCGCCCGAAGAAGATTCATGTTCAACTGCTCCCTTCACTTCATCGGGTTTTGTCTGCTGCACCTTTGGAGAATCTTCTTCGGCCTTCGTGGCTCTTCTTGGAAATTTCATCTTCGCTTCTCCGCCTCGCGCAACTAGACAAGCTTAGTTGTCCTAAATCAGACTGACGACCTCGTGTGAATCGCGAAAATGACGAAGAATGCTAAGAAAAAACTTAGAAAAATCTGGGAAATTTGCAACTGCGCGATTTGTAATGAGCCGCGAACGTGCCGTTAAAGGCAAACTTGTACATACTCGCGATTCAGATTCTCGTCATCTCAGCCCCCGCTCCCCCTGGAAAAGGATTATCATACCAAAACCACGTGAGTCATTAGTGACAATGTAGGCCCCTCGCCGAGATTGATTTGTTGGGGGATGATTGAAGTTCTCAAAGGTTGAGAAGAGGCGTGACGAATCCTGTCCACTGAGAAAACGGATCAGTTAGCTTCGCGGTGGATTCTCCCGCTTGTTACAGATGCGGTGTTCATTTTTCTAGCCGTCTATCTTCTTCTGGGGTATGCCTTAGCCATACTTCACTCTCATTCAATCTACTTCATCATCAGCGAGTTGTTCTTTTCGCTTTACCTGGTCCTTTCGCTTTTCTTCATGGTGATCAGAGGAAGGGCAGAGGTTTTTTCGACTAGGACGATCGATTACGCGTATACGCTTCTTGGTTTGGGCTCACCATTGCTCTTTCAGCCTGCTTCAACGGGTCTACTCCTCATTGGCGTATTGTTGGAGTTTATCGGCGCGATATTGGTGCTTGTTGGTTTCCTGTCATTGAACAGGAGTTTCGGGCTGGGTCCTGAAAATCGGGGGATCAAATCACGCGGTGCATACCGAGTGGTGAGGCATCCCATGTATTCTGGCTACGTTCTCGCGGAAACTGGCTTCTTCCTGAATAATCTCTCACTCGTAAATCTCGCCGTTTTAGCTGCTTCCGTTCTCTGTCTTTTGCTGAGAATGCGAGCTGAGGAACGATTACTCCGCGGTGATCATGCTTACGTGGAATATGCGAGGAGGGTTCGGTGGAGACTCATACCTTTCCTCTTCTAATCGAGACGAACCCTGCTCAATTCAACTCTAGGCATTTACGTTGCTCGTGTTGCTCGAATTAGGAGTGGGACGTATCTGCGGATATTATTGTACTGCTCGATGGAAAGAGTTGATCGAACAAGCTGTTCACGTTGTTTTTTGGCTAAGGCAAGTTGAGCGTTCGCATGAAACTTAGCGATCAACTCTTGCTCTGAAAGTGGCCGCTCCGGCTCGCCGCTGGCGCAATCCTCTTGTTTCCTGAACGTTCGTCCATTTCTTGTTGTGATGGTGATGATTGCTCGTTTCACCTTCGGGAAGATGGCGTTGATCTCAGGATTGGCAACAACTTTGATCTTGGGTAGAAGTTGGAGTATAGATTGATCGTGAAGTGTCTTCTCTTCGAAGTTGGAAGACAGAACGTTGCCTTTGGCAATCGAGAGGGCGATGCAGTAGGGTAGGGAGTGATCAGCGGTTTCTTTCGTCGTGGGATGATACTTGCTTTCGTCTGATAGTATATCCGCTCCGCGAGTTGTTGTCTCGACTAAAACCTCTTCTATTTCGCTGGGGTCAATTTTGTTCTCTCGCATTGTTTCTAGAGTCGCCGTAATTGGTTGATGGGTTAGTGCTTCCGTGGGGAATGCCTTGAAGCTGCATTGCGTGAGGAGGAATTCTTCGCCTAGGTGATCTACGAGCGCACTTCTGTTCCATTTCACGTTTGAAACGACATCGAACAAGCTCTCTTTTCCTTCGAAAACATCTTCCGGCCCTGAGTAGCCTGTCGCTGCAAGCATCGCGGCGCGAACTCCAGCTTCAGTCGCCATGGGGTCGGCCGCATTCTTCATGTTGGTTAGGTGCCCTGCAACTACCCCGCCCAAGGTGAAGTGACTTGACCCGGCGATTCCGACGGCGGAAACTATTTGGTCTTCGCTCAAACCTAACACTCGTCCAGCGACCAGTGGACTTACGAACTGGGTTAGGCTTGCATGATGCCAACCCACCTCCCGAATTCCGGGATCGGCGGCGAGGCAGAGCCTCATCTCCAGTTCGTACGCGATCACGATCGCCGTAATCAACTCTTTTCCACTTACGTCTCGATACTCGCCTGGAGCCAGTGCCGCCGGGATTAAGTCCGACGGATGGCATGGGTCCTGCTTCCAGTAGATGTCATTGTAATCCATGGCGCGGATAAGGAGAGAATTCATAAGCGCCGCGTTGGTTACGCTGGTCCTATCTCCATACCAGATTATGCTGGCCTGCTTCCTTCCGCCAACTTGCTGAACATACTTGTGAGATGCTTGAATGTCCTTGAGTCTGATGGCGGCAAGTGCGCAGCCAATGCTGTCTAGAAGGAAGCGTTTTGCCATAAGCACAACGGGTTTTGGTATAGCCTCGTAACGCAGAGATAGTGCAAACCGCGCCATCGTGCGGCTAATCGAATCCACTCACGGCAACTCCCGTTGGGGTTTTCCCTTGTAGGCAGCCTGAGAGAAGTTGATGGGCCGCATTTCGGGTTGGGACAGGATTTCTTCGAAATAGTGCGCAGAGAGTCCGACAACTCGGCCCCAGATGAAGAGGGCTTTCGCGACCACTGGATTTAGATCTAAATCGGCCACTATGGCCCCGATGACTCCGTCTACGTTAATCGGGAGATCCATGCCTCGCACTTGACTAAATGCCCTGGATACGATCTTGGACACGGTTACGTTCTCTTTGGCAACTCCTGCAGCCTCGCTCAGTTTCCAGAGAACGTCTCGCCTCGGGTCTTGGGAGTGAATCCTATGCCCAAGACCTTCAATCCTTCTCCCAGATTTCACATACTCAGTAACTACCATTTTAACGGCTTCTTGCAGATCTACATTGTTTGTCTTGGCACGAGAAACACATTCACCGAAGAATAACGCGGCCTTCCTCCCTGCTCCTCCGTGAACGTCAGTTATCGCCCCGATTCCGCTTGCAACTGCGATCACGTAGTCTGCTCTTGTTGAGGCTGATAGAATGGTAACTTGAGCGGAGGGGGGTGTAACGCCGTGATCCACGGAAGCCACTACCATTGCCTCAAGGAGCTCCCCCCTCTTTCGATCAAAAACCGTCTCGCCGGTTATCGTTCGGTACATTAGTTCAGTGAAACTCGATTCCTCGGAAAGCCCGTCAATCGCACTCGATGTTCCTAGAATTGTTGCAAGATACCTTCCAACTCTTCCCAAGGCGAAAGCGGTCTTGAGGCTAGGGCCAGATCTTCCCTTCTGGTGAAACTCTGCCAAGGCTTTGTCATTGAGAAGGGCTCTGGCAATAGTCCATGAGAGATCCTCTCCTTCAATTCGAACAATTGATGGGTTCGGCGTAAGAGCGGCTCTCAGGGCGATGAGCTGCAGCTCTCCCGCCAATTCTAGAGACGCGAAGTCTCCCTGAATTAGGAGATTGGAGACGTCCAAGAGCCGTCGGCGTCCGACGAGGTCTTGAAGGGCGTAACCGGAGATCATGAGGTTGTTGGGTTTTACTTCGGTGATTAGGGTTGCCCAGCTAGGGGGTGTTACCTTAGCTTCCCAGATCTGCCGCATCTTCTGATAGTATCGTTCGGGATCGAAGTATGTTTTCTTGAGTTGAGTCTTCACAGCTTCAATGAGGTCGTACTGAGAGTTGACGACGACGACTCGCGCAAGTTCAAGAGCGTCCTTTTTCGATTTGAAGGTGCCGTACGCTTGTTCTGGGGCGATGATTGCACCAGCGTGCCCCATCGTCTTTCCTTCGGGTGCGTGGGCTCCTGAGACAAGGGCGACGAGAGGTCTCGGGTATCGATCAGGGTGGGCAAGAATGTCACCGGCTAATCGCTCCTCTTGAATACCACCAATCTCTCCAGCAATAACGACGAGATCGGTGTGGGGATGCTTCATCACGAGGGGGACAAGATCTGTGAAGGTGGAACCGATCGCTCCATCACCACCAATGCCAATGACCGCGTTCTGAGCGATCCCTGCGCTCGCCAAAGCATCGGAAAGATGGTACAGGATTGCGCCGCTACGGGAGATTATTGAAACGCCATGTGGTCCGAACTTGCCAGGCGCAACCTCCTCGGGGTAGAAGACGTCTGGGAGCATCCCTATCTTCACCTGCTCGGGAGGAAAAATGATGCCTGGTGAGTTGCCTCCTATCAGAACAGTTTTGTATTTTCTCGCGGCCACAAGCATGTCGCGGACATCACGCAAGGGAATCCCCTCAGTGATTAGAACAACAAGTGGAATCCCTGCTTGAATGACTTCGATTACTGCGTCCTTCGCGGTCGAGAACTGTTTCCAAATGCTTGCCGCTGCAACGTGCGGGTGATCTCTGAGGCATTCCGCGACAGTATCATAGACGGGAATTGTCTCGAAGACGCGGGTCCCTCCTCGACCGGGAGCGATTCCCGCGACGACTCTTGTACCGAACTCTTGCATCAGCCCCGCGTGGCGGGTTCCCTCTCTTCCGAGCCCCACGACTATAGTGTCAATTTCTCCGGTCTCCTTGATGTGTCCTGCGAGCTGCGGTCGAACTTGACTGATGAGATGCCAGAACAGCCCTTGATCCGCACGTATCTTCTCCACTAACTCCACCCCCTGGCTGCGAAGACAGAGTTGATGGCGTCTTTAATCACGTCAGCCATAATGCGCTGATTTCCGACGATTATCGTCGTCTCTCTGAGCGCCTCCGGTGTCTCTACCTTCGCCTTCTCGAAGTAGACTCTAGCGCTGGGAAGATCCGTTCCGACCATCCTACCATAGACTGGAACGATTCTCCTACCTTGATCGAATCTCTCCCGAACGGCTCCGACGAGACCGCGTATGAAGACGTCGCAGCTTGAGATCCCTCCGAATCTGGATGTTACTATTAGATCGACCTTGTCGCAGTCCATGAGCAAGTGAAACATCTGGGCCACCTGGCGCTGCGATGGCCCTCCTCCCGAGTCCATGAAATTGATGGGGATAACTCGACCCTCAAAGAATCGATCACCTATATTCGCGACCTCGTCGATGGAGAATATGCCATAACCTGCTCCACCCGGAACAAGTCCGACGTAGATTTTCCCCCGGTCCTTTGGAGCTTTCTCGGGAAGAAGATCGACATACTTGAAACCATTCGCTTGGGCCTGTCGTTCATTCGAACTTACCTCGGCTGCATCATGGCGCTTGTCTGTGATTCCAAGGGAAGAGAGCAGTTTGCCCTGGCGAAACAATGCGTTGTCGTCAAGCACTACCTTGGCATCAGCGGCTACAGGGCCTTTAGAGGCTATTATCAGTGGGTTAACTTCGCAGACCTTCGCGTCTGTTGACTGATAGATGTTGTAAACCTTAGAGATCACCTCTGCGAGGCCCTTTTCCTCCGCGCCGGTGCGTGCGACTTGCGGCAGTTCGTTTATTACCTGTCGAGCCAATTGGCCTGCGACGACCAAAGGTAGCTCTGTCTCGTTTTCGGAGAACTCGATTCTGTGCATTGCTGCAGGAGTTTTCCTAGCAACCGTCTCGATATTTACGCCGCCCGTTGCGCTTGCGATTACAACATTGTTGAAGGATACTGGGTCCATCGTGGCCCCAATATAACAAGCTGCAAGCTCATCTACGGCTTCTTCGACTAGCAGAGACGTGACGGGGTAGTCCTTTGCTCCTAGTTTGAAAATCTCCTCAGCCTTGATCCTTGCTTCATTTTGATCCCTGGCTTTCTTGATACATCCCGCCTTGCCTCTGCCTCCGACGAGAACGAGAGCTTTCATCATGAGTGGGTATCGGGCATCGAGGTGCTCTAGTTCCTTGGTCGAGTGGATTATCCCATACTGGTCAGGTACTGTAATTCCTCTTTCCCGGAAGAGTTGTTTTGCTTCGTTCTCGTAGAGTCTCATTTTGCCTTTCTCTTGGCGATCTCGAAGTCGATGAAGTCGCAGTGGTGGATTAGAATCGCCTCGGGTGTCCTCTTGACTTTCTCTCCTTCCTCTGAATGAGAGATGACAATGTGACTTACCTCTTCGGGCATGTTAGTTTCTTTAGTAAGAGCGTACCCTGAGACAGGGTGTCTGACAAGTTCTCCCGATTCGGATTTTGCAATTTGTTGACCACGCTTCTCGTACTCTAGGAGTTTGCCCACGTCATGAAGAAGACCGCCAGCGATTACGTAGTCCATGTTCAGGTCCGCCCTCTCTCGTGCAATAGCCATCGCCATCCTCGTCACGCTTCTCGTATGGTCGAGCAAGGAGGTTTTTGTTGAGATAAGGAGCGTAAATGGAATATCATGCAGTTCATTCGCTTTCCATCCGCCTCGTTCTTCAGCGAGTTGCCAAGTCTTCAGAACTCGCTGGGCTAGCCTTGAGTCACGTATCTGGCTTACCTCAGGCAATAGTCTCCTAAAGGTCTCGTTCTCCTTTTTCAAGAGAAGATCAGGTCCCCGTGCTTCTCGACGTATGCGATTAGGCCTCCTTCACTTAGGATCACCTGCATCTCTCTCGACATTGGGGGAAAGTGAATCTTGATTCTTCTCGTCAAATTCTGCACCTCACCCTCGGATAGGTTCAGTTCTAGTTCGTCGCCCTCGTTGATCATTGTGGTGTCACAAGCTATTGCGGGAAGTCCGATGTTGATTGCGTTGCGGTAGAATATTCTTGCAAACGACACGGCGAGAACTGCGGTGACACCGCATGTCTTGATTACGATTGGAGCGTGTTCTCGACTTGAACCCATTCCAAAGTTTTTCGAAGCGACAACGAAGTCCCCGGCCCTCACGCTAGATGGAAACTCCTTTCTCGCATCCTCTAGCGTGTGTTTTGCTAGCTCCGTTATGTTCGACCGAAGCCCCATGTACCGTCCCGGAGTTATCTCGTCGGTGCTAATGTTGTCCCCAAACTTCCAAGCTCTCCCAGACATTTTTCACACATACTCCCTAGGATCTGTAATCTTGCCAGTGATTGCGGTCGCCGCAGCTGTTGCGGGTGATCCAAGATACGTCTGGGCTTTTGGATTCCCTGTACGACCTGTAAAGTTCCTGTTCGATGTGGAGAAAATCACTTCATTATCAGCAGGGATTCCTCCAACTGCTCCGTAGCATACACCACACCCGGGTGGCGTGACTGCTGCCCCCGCTTGAATAAGAGTTTCAAGAATCCCTTCTTGCATTAGTTTGATGTACAGCTTCCTCGACGAAGGAGTCACGATAAGTTTCAGTCCTTTCGCCTTCTCTCTGTTTTTGAAAATTCCAGCTACGATACGCATGTCTTCGATTCGCGTGTTTGTGCAACTGCCGATGTAGACCTCGTTTACTTTCACATCCCTGGCTTCGGATATTGACTTCACGTTCGATGGTGATCCAGGAAATGCGATTTGCGGCTGGAGCTCTGAGGCGTTGATCACAATTTCCGATTGGTAGGAAGCGTCATCGTCTGCATGAATTTCCCTCCATCTTTCCTCTCGGTCGAACTCCTTGAGGTAAGTCTTCGTTCGATTATCAGATTTGACGAGCGCCGTCTTGGCGCCAGCTTCGACAGCCATGTTCGTCAGAGTCAACCTACCATATACTTCCAGCTCGTCGATCGCTGGTCCGTCGAATTCCAGCGACTCGTAAGTTGCTCCATCAGTTCCGAGAATGGAAAGGGTTTTGAGAATCAGGTCCTTGGCAAATACGCCTCTGGGAAGACGACCCTCAACGTTAATCTTTATTGATTCAGGAACTCGTAACCACGTCTTCCTTAATTTCATAGCAATTGCAATGTCCGTAGCCCCCATCCCTGTTCCGAAAGCGCATAGACCGCCACAGGTGCAACTATGCGAATCCGTTCCAACCAGTAGATCCCCAGGGGAAGCATAGTCCTCTGCAATCACTTGGTGACAGATTCCATTACCGGTATCAGAGAGAATCAGACCGTTGACTGATGCGTAATTCCTTACTGTCGCCTGATCGTTGGCCAACTCTTTCGTGGGGCTTGGAACCCCATGATCGATAAAGAAGATCGTGTGATTCTTGTCTGGGGTGCCTTTCAATTGTGCCAGTTGCTGAATTAGAAGGGGCCCGGCAGCGTCATGACTGAACGTGTAATCCACCCTGACGATAACAACCTCTCCAGCCGTGACAGATCCCTTGGCAGTGTGAGATCCGATCAGCTTCTCTGCCAACGTGTTTCCCGTCATTTCACGTACTCCTCGCCAATTCCCCTATGATTGCATCGGTCATCTGATACGTTGAGGCTGCGCCTTGCTGCAGCACTTTCGGTCCTCCGATCAAACGCATCATGTCGTAGGTGCGAACGCGACCTTGTTTCACGACTGCACCAACTGCATCCCAAATCTTCTTCGCTCTGTCGTACTCGCCCACGTGCTCAACGAGCATCGCGCCGGCCAAGATTGTGGCAGTCGGATTCACAATTGGGGGATCCAGGGCCGCGTATTTGGGTGCTGATCCATGTGTAGGTTCAAAGACGGCGACGTCGTCACCTATGTTCCCGGAAGCCGCGAAGCCGAGTCCGCCAACCAAACCAGCTATGGCATCGGAAAGAATGTCGCCAAAAAGGTTGGATGCGACTATTACGTTGAAATTCTCTGGGTTCTTGTTCAGCCACATTAATTGCGCGTCAATGTTATTGCGCCAGAGCTCGATTTCGGGAAATCTCGTTCTTTGAATTTCCTTCGCAACTTCCTCCATCATGCCCGAAGTTTCTCGCACTACGTTCGGTTTTTCACAAATGGTAACTGCCTTGAAGCCCTTCTTCTTGGCGAATTCGAACGCCGCGATGACGATCCGTTGTGCCGCCAATCGTGTGATAATGCGTACACTCACCGCCAAATCTTTTCCGGGGATGTTGGCAAAGTTCTTGAATTTTGGGTGAGAATCTAGAGCTCCACGAACTAGGTCCGGTGGATTCGTCCATTCGATACCACAATATAGGCCCTCCGTGTTTTGGCGGAAGACCGTGGTATTGATATTGGGCTCTTCGAATCCTCCGTCCGACTTCTTCCTGATGTAATTCAAAGGATTTCCAGGAAAGCCCACGCAGGGGCGTACGCAAATGTCCAAGTTGAACCGCTGACGCATCGTGACGATTGGACTATAGTAGACATAGCCCTTCCCTCGCTGAGTCGAGCCCAGTTCAGCTTCGGCATCTTTCTTTGGTTTGGATGTAATGGCCCCAAACAGTCCCAGCTTGTGTTTGGTCAGAAGGTCGATCGTGCGATCGGGAAGCGCGTTTCCTTCGCTTCGCCAAAACTCCCAGCCGATATCTGCAGGAACGTAATTCGCCTCGAAGCCTACCGCTCTGAGAACTCGTATCGCTTCTGGCACAACTTGACCACCGATCCCATCTCCCGGCATGGTCACAACGGTATAACGAGCCATAATCGCGTCTAACCTCCAAATGGGGGCGGTAATGATAATAGCTGTTAGTCATTTGCCTACATACGCGTAAGTACCCCTGACCTTCCGAGTCACTCATCACGAGTTCAGATAACACATCGGTAAGTGGACCACCAGCTCAATAGATCTCAAGGCGGAACTGATGAGCCACGCGCGCTTCGGGAGTGCAGTACGTGATTGCCGCGCCTTCTGGTTGCGTGCGGGAGTTAGAGCGTTTTGTACACTGGCGCGGAAAGACAGGAAACTCCACCATCTCCTTTGTAGAATTCGGACAGATCAGTTTCGACGGGCTTGTAGCCGGCTCTCTTCAGGTTCCTCGAAGTTTCAGGGTAGCCCGAGGGAATTAGGACTCTCTTTTCACCCAGATAGAGCGCCTCCGACGCATAAGCCTCCTTCTCAGGAACCAAGACAAAATCGAAACCGGGGAAAGAGCCCGGCGGTAAGAGATCTGGGACCACCAGTATTCGGTTGTCGTCAAGATAGCTGCATGCGCAAAGGAAATGAAACGTGTTTGCTTTAATGGATTGGACTCGCATGTTATTCAAGTGCTTTGTCAGCTGTTCTATTCCGCGCCTGTTCGTCCTGATCGATTCCCCCACGAACACTCCTTTTGGAGTTACGAGGATATCGCCGCCTTCCAGCGTTCCAGGCTCCTGAATGAATTTCATCTCACCGACCCGACCCTGATAGTTGACCAGCTCTGTAGCTAGGACTTGATTCTCGCCGCGGCGGGTTTTCTCACCGAACCGACCAATAACACATCTTCTAACCCCCAGTAGTGCGGGATCGTATGCGAAAACGGAATCTGGCAGGTCACTTAGAGCAACTAACTCGATTACTTCGAGATTCGATTCCTTCAAAAGTGAGACGTAGTCTCTGTGTTGACGTTTCGCGAGGGTAACGTCTATTTTGGCTCGATCTGGATTACTCGATACGCACATTTTGTAGCTGTCGCTAGGTGGTCGAACTAGGATCACATCATAGAGCCTGTCCATTCACAACCGGACTCTTGGTACTTCCCTTTTTCAAATTCTCGCTAAAACGCTCTATCTTCCGTTTTGACCTGCATACGCTTTCTTCAAGGCTGATATGTCAAACTTTTTCATTTTCAGGAAAGCTTCAGTGACTCTTGCTACCTTCTTTTGGTCTTTGTCGCTGAGCATCCTGCTCAATTCGGTTGGTACGATTTGCCATGAGAGGCCGTACTTGTCTTTCAGCCAACCACACTGTTCCGCCTCAGGGGCGGCAGAGAGCCTTTTCCAGTAGTAGTCAATCTCCCGCTGGGTCTCGCAACCCACCACTAGGGATGTTGATTCATTTAGCTTGGTTGGCGCTCCTGGACCCATCAAGGTAAGCTGCTGGCCAAATAGTTCGATGTTGGCGACCTCGATTGAGCATGATGGAGTGTCGGATAAGATTGTCAAATCTATGATTTTGGAACGCCTAAAGACTGAAGTGTAAAACTTCGCAACTTTGCCTGCTTTCTCATCAAACCACAAAAACGGAGCAATCTTTCGCTTCGCCATTTGTCTCTCCTTCTTATACACAAGTTGAGGCCAATTCTGAAGAGAGACTGAATTTAGGGTTAGCCTATCCCAATGACTCAAATTAGTCATAGGGAACGGAGTTGTGTCAAAACTTAGAGTTATGTAGAATTAGTGGGCCACCTACCAAAGAATCTAAGAAATCTTCTCGTTTCCTCTCCGCGGAATCTACACTGGCAAATTGCTGGGCTAATGATAAAAGGGTAAATGTTTAATTAATGTTTTAACTACTTCCAGAAATTGGCGATCAAATGTGAATATTGTTGCCGTAAGGTACTTTGTGAACGATGTTAACCAAGTTGTGATTGCATAATGAATCAAGGAATCAGAACCGTAATCTATCCTGTCAAGGACGTTGCTAAAGCCAAGAAGATGTTCTGCAACTTTTTGGGTGTGGAGCCCTATGCGGATCAGCCGTATTATGTTGGCTTCAAGATTGGAGAACAAGATATCGGACTAGTCCCCATGGGCCAGGGGCCAATGGCCCAAGCCACTGGGACGACCGCTTTCTACCACATCAATAACATCAAACAAAGTCTTCAATCATTGTTGAACGATGGAGCGAAAATCCAGCAAGACATGAAAGATGTTGGTGGAGGGAGACTAGTTGCAAGCGCAACTGACGCCGACGGCAACATCATTGGACTCATTCAAGGATGACGAACTCAGCGAGAAAGTCTTGAAGAACTTTGAGAACAAATGTGGTCCTAGAGTTATAGCCGTGTACTCAGTTTCTGTCGTGCTGGAAGTTGGTAAATAGTTTGACTTCTCGACGCGAGAAAACTGCCCCCGAGTTGGTCAGTAAGAACATTAGTGTACTGGATGATTGGCGCGGGAAAACTCTGAGGAGGATGCGCCAGCTCATCAAGGAGGCGGACCCGGAAATTGTCGAAGAGGTGAAGTGGAGGAAACCTAGTAATCCTGCAGGAATCCCCGTCTGGTCCCATGATGGCATCGTCTGCACTGGAGAAACTTACAAGAACCACGTCAAGATGACGTTCGCTAAAGGCGCTTCCTTGAAGGATCCTGATCGATTGTTCAACGCCAGTCTTGACGGAAACGTCACGCGTGCCATTGACATACATGAAGTAGATGAAATCAATCAATCAGCTTTCAAGAATCTAATCCGCGCGGCTGTGCGATTCAACGCATCAGGAAAGAAGCGATGAAGTCACACTAAAGGCGCTAATTCTCGAGGCTATGTGGTTGAACACACCGAAAGTGCGCGGACGATAGGCTCTTGACAGATTTTGCACAGCGATGGACCAACAAGACGTAAAGCTGCCACATCTCCCATCTAAGGCTTAGCTCGCCCTAGAGAGCGAATCATGGGAGGAGCAAGGCGAAAGTCGTCGCTTACGTCTATCAGTTAAGGGTGAATATTTAATTAATCATTTAATTATTGTGAGAGTCGTGAGTGCATATGGGAACAAAAACCACAACGGCTGACGAAATGAATAAGGAACCGAACATGGATGCTCCGTTTCTTTCCCCAATCGAGAACCCTGAGGATGAAGATCTGAAGCAGATATACAGGTACATGCAAGAACAGTTTGGCAAAGTGGTTACGCCTGTCAAAGTGCATAGCGCTAGGTTGCCCCTCGCATTCCTTGAATGGGCTACAAAAATCAATCAACTGGACAGGATGCTACAGTTACCAGCCCAGACCGCCCTACTCATTCGCGGACAGGTTGCGCGCCTCAACATCTGCTTGTTCTGCATTGACGCCTCCCGATACGCCACCATGCAAGTCTACAAAAATGAAGCCAAATTCGACGCCCTAGACAAATACAGAACTAGCCCTCTGTTCACAGACGCAGAGCGTGCCGCGCTAGACTACGCGACTGAGTTGACGAAGGAAAAGAAAATCAACCCGGCCACCTTCGCTCGGCTGACTTGCTACTATTCCGAACGCCAGATCTGCGAGATCGTCTACCTCATCGCCAGCGAACATGTCTACAACCTGTCCAATATCGGTCTAAACATACACTCCGATATGCTGTGCAAAATCCCCCAGAAATGAACAGAATCGGTAGGCTCCCTACAAAACTTGCAGAGCAGAAAACCTCACATTACAACATCAAACGACAAACACCAAAAGACCGCTTTTTCTTGGCTTAGGTCTCCGCTTAGTGAAGCAAGTCGTCGGATAGGATTGAATTAGCAATCGTCGCTGAAACAGAGTCATCAAATTTAATTAACTATTTAATAATATTCTCCTGCGGATGGAACATGGGATCACCATGGAAGGCTGTTGCGGACGATAGCCGCCGTCAGATGCTTGTACTGCTCAAGAAGGGAGAGCAGACCCCAAGTGAGATTGCAGAGCATTTTTCGTTCACGAAGCCCGCTCTCTCCACCCACTTAAGAATCCTCAGCGAGGCTGGACTTGTTAGTGAGCGTAAGGTTGGGAGGAATCGGCTGTATTCAGTAAGAAAGGATGCTATGACTGAGATGATGGAGTTCTTCGACTCATTTTGGGAGGACAAGTTGATTGATTTGAAGCGACACGTCGAGACAAAGCAGATTCGCAACAGAGCAACTAGCAAATGATAGAAACCAAGAAAAATATAACCATTGACGCTCCGCCCGCGGTAGTGTTCAAGGCCCTTACAGACGAGAGCGAACTCGTTCAATGGATGTTCCAAGAAGCAAAAATGGATGCGCGTGTTGGCGGAGAGTATGAGTTCAAGTTCAATTGGCCGGCTGCGAAGGTAACGTCGGTCGGTAAAGGAAGGATCCGCGAACTCATTCCGAATAAGAAGTTATCATACACGTTCGACGCCGATTACCCCGGCACGAACAGATCCGTCAAAGACACTATTGTAACCTGGACGCTGGAGGAACTACCAGGGGATAAAACAAGAGTTACTTTGGTTCACGTCGGCGTTGATTGGGCAGGCTACAGTTACTGGCTTGAGAAACTTGCCAGTCATTGCCGTGACATGATCAGCAAGACCTCGTGAAACCCACGACAAAGTGCTCAATGTTTCGCTGCCAGAGGTTAACCCATAATTGGGAGGGGCGGGACTTGTTCAAATTAGCAAATTGATCATTCTTTTCCTCGGCCTTCCATCTCAGTCTCTCACTTAATTTCTGGATTTGGATTTCATTAATTTTACGCTGACTTTTACCAGCTTCTTGACCAAAGCTAGCAGAATTTTCTCATCTAATCGAAAGTGCACAGCTGCTTTCGTAGTGGCATACCCAGCGAGTTCTTTTTTGTGATCTTGTATCGTAGGAGGGCGCACTAAGAGACGTATGTAAGATTTCTGAAGACCGAACCAGGCAAACATTCCGTTATAATCGTAGCCATGATAGAAGTATCCAGGCATTTGGAAATAACTCGTGGTTTCAGTGGCGCCCGGTGCTTTCCTGATGGCTGCTCTGATTTCCTTCAGCTTGCCCTGAATATTCTTTGGGCATTTGGCAATGTAAGCATCGACATGCTTGGATCCGGACTCGTGCGATATGCGCTTAACCATGAACTCTCTTTTTCTTCCTCTCTCAAGTAGACTCCCCGTCCTAAATAAAGCAGGTTCGGCATAGATTGATCATTCTACCCTCGCGTCCAATACTTCTGTAGACTGGGCAAGGAAAGTCGCCGATGATTCTCACGAGCACCCTAAAGATTAGATTGAACGATTAGTGTGAACTTACAATCGACTCCCTATATGGTGCGCCGGAGAGCCTTATGATTTCCTTCAGAAGCATGGCAATTTCAGCCTCGTTCTTTCTCGCGGCTCTAGTCGGAATTTCGCTTTTGGCTTACGACTCTCCGCTTAGAGTCACGCCAAACGTTCATTGGGACTTCGTTTTGGTTCTGGTAGTTGTTGACGCGATGCTGGGAATGCAGGTTGCATTAACGGCAGAGTTGCATCAGTGGGAGAACCAAGTTGTTCGAGCGACTGCATTCTGGTCTGTTCTGGTGGTAGCTGCGATTATCGGTGACGTTGCCTTCTCGCTACAGCTACCTTCAGGGTATCCACCAATAACTGAACTCCAAGCTTTTGAGTATCTTTTCCTTGGGCTTAATGGTAACCCCCTACCCTTAGCAGTACCAACGCTCTTCACGGCGCACGCTGTCGCAGCCGTTCTAGGTCTACTTCCAAGGAAGGCACCTTGGTATCAGTTAGGCATTTTTCCGTGCCGAAGAACAATTCTCGTAGTTGCTCTCATAATCCTGGTTGTGATGGGAATGAGGCCAACTTCTATACTCCTCGCATCAAGCGGAATGGTGCCGAATACACCTTCGGCACTCAACTCGACCCAGATTATCCAGATACCAGTGACGCATCATAATTTACCTTACAATATCCAAAATCGGACCGTTTTTGTGACCCTCGTCGCCGCTGTGAACCCTATGCTGCCATACAACTACAACAATACGCGAATGGGTCAAATGGTGATTTATGTTCCTGCGAACTGGACGGTGAGATTGGTGTTCGTAAATCGTGAAGGATTTCCACATAGTGCGGTATTGATGGAGGCAACCGGCGCATCGCCTATCACGATCGATTCCTCAGATCATATTCTAGCGCAGATTCCGAAGGACGCTCTCAACGGCGGATTCCTACTTCAAAATGAAACCGGGTCTGCAACGATCAACAATATTTCGCCAGGTAACTATTGGATCGTTTGCGCGTTCCAGTACCCGGTTCCCCACGCGGAAGAAGGAATGTGGGTTACTTTGGAAGTAACTAATCAAACCACCACACCATACTACGTTGTCCTCCCCGGGTAGCCACAAAGACGTAAGGTGCAAAATTGGTTTAGGTTGACGAGTACCGAGAAAATTCGAGTCAATTGACCGTGGATTGTCAATGAAAGACTCTTCAAGAACCTGAGAAGATGGAGCAATCCCGGCTGTGATTACGCTCACCTTTGGGGTGGGTTCGGTGGACGCCCTAAGCTTTCTTGTGCTCGGAGGAGTCTTCGCCGCGTTCATGTCGGAAAACACTATCACTCTCGGGCTTGGAATCGGTCAAGGAAATCTCCATGCCGCCTAGCATTCATTGACCGCGATCTTGGGCTACATAACGGACGTTGCCCTAGGTGCGTACGTTATGTACCCATCAGTTGGTTGAGTTGAAGTTTGGCCGCGGGAAGTTACGAAGACCCTCGCCGTCGAGTTCGTCCTCCTCCTATCTTTTGCAACTATTGGTTTTGCGTCAGGAAGTCCTGGCATCATCCTCACATACATTCTGACTCTTCTCGCATCGATTCCAATGGAAATGCAGAGCGCGCGAATCCATCGCCTTGGTGTAACTGGTATCTCAACAACCTACGTCACCGGAATATGGACGAGCTTCGTGATTGACCTCGTAACTCTGCATAGATCGGGTACTGCACGTTCAACAAAACGAGAACAGGACGCGCGACTACAAGCTATCATACTGTTCGTATACATCCTTGGGGCAGTAGTAGGGGGCATCCTCGGGAGCCACTTCTACCTGAAGGCATCCATTCTTTCGGTTATAGCGGTTGGAGTCGCAATTATCGCGGCAAGAAGTACAATCGATTGGTGAGGATTATCGCAGATCGGCTACAGGTGGACGCTTCCCGCTGTTTTCCGAAATCTCCCCTGAATTATCTTTGAAGGAAATATCCAAAAAAGAGAGGGTAGGGTTGAGATCTGTTTGGTCTCTTCGCAACGAATCTTGAGTCCTGATCTTTTGGCTTAATATCTAGTGACTGTGTTTACGTTGATGTAGTTGCCCGGGCATGCTGCTCCGTTTGAACTGGTGTTGGCGCCTTGGTACATTGCACCCGTAACGGTCACCCACGTGCCTGAGGCTGGGGTGGACGAGAGGTTATGCAGGGTGTAGTATTGGATGCTGTAGGTGCCTGTGTAATACGAGTAGACTGGCACCACTAGCTCAACGCACCCGTTCGGGGCCTGATAGATGTAGCCGTAGCATGAGACCGAACTGTCGACTGAGTAACTGCACCCGCCGTACGCTCCAGAATATGGGTACGCTGGGTATCCGTATGCTGGGTAGCCTGGGTACGGGTAGTAGGGCGGATAGGGTGGGAATGGATAGCAGCCGAAGGAGCCGCAGTTGGCCGGTGAAACTGTGGTCATCGTATTGGTTGTCGTTGTTGTTCCTCCTTGCGCGGTCACTGATACACTACTGGTCTGTTGAGTGGTTGCCAGTGTTGTCATCTGTGTAGTCTGCATGCTTGTTGTCTGTTGCTGTGTGGATGTGCCGATCGACACACTCATACTCTGTGACGCGCTGACACTTTGCGACACGGTGGGCGTTGGTACGCTAACACTGGCACTCTGGGAAATGGAGGGCAGAGGAACGCTTACGCTAACACTTTGCGATAGACTGACCTGATTTGGTGCTACTTTCGAGGTAGGGGTCGCGGCGGCACTGTAAACAGACACAGCGCTAGCGAGAACGGCAACAAGGATGATCGCTATCATGGTTGCGGATCCGTATCGGTGTCGATACCCCACTCGACTCTTCCGAGAGTTGTCTGGTTCCAGTCGATTTGCTTTGTCCATTTCATTTGGCTGATTCATGGTTTTTCTATTGAGTCGCGCGCACTCCGGTCAGCATATACCTGTTTCCACTTAGTAGAAAATGGGCGGATATTGTGGAAACAAAAATTCGACCCTAAGAATCTCTACAGACGAATCCTGCCTTCGAAATTAACGTTTCCACAATTGTCGCAGGTCTGTTTCGGTTATTATGCTAAATGAAGGCTTTGTAGAGCAACCAAGCAGACACAATTAAGCCGAGGGCGACGACTCCTGCGTTTAGGATCCTCGGGTCGACTCGTTTTGCCAGTCGGGCCCCACCGTATCCCCCTGTTATTGCCCCGATGCATAGAACTATTGCGGACTGCCATGAAACGAGTCCCTTTAGAGCGAAGAAGACGAAAGCAGTCATATTGATGACCGCTTGCAAGGGAGTTTTGAGCGCATTCATCTCGTGTATGTCTCGCATACCCATTATGCTGAGCGATCCGAGCATGAGTATACCCATGCCCGCTCCAAAATATCCGCCATAGGTCGCAACGAACAGTTGGAAAAAGAAACCCCACAATCGTCCCGCAAGTGTCTTGTGATCTTCAGCTACAGTTAGCCTCTCTCCAATCTTTCTGGTAAGCGTGTTACGCAACGCGAGAATCAATGTGGCGAAGAGAACGAGGAACGGAACGACTACTTTGAAGATGTTTGGAGGAGTAAAGACGAGTATTATAGCGCCTAATGCTCCTCCGATGAAACTTGGAATTAGAAGACCAATGAGTAGCCCACGATCCACCGAGGTATCTTTCCGATAACCGATTGCGCTACTAAACGAGCCCGGCCAGAGAGCCGCAGTGTTCGTAGCATTAGCAATAATCTCAGACTCGCCTAATCCAACGAGAGATGGAAATGAGATAAGAGTGCCACCGCCAGCAACGGCGTTTATGGAACCAGCGATTATCCCTGCGATGTAGAGCCCGATGAGGCCAAGAAGATAGGAAGACCACATCCAAGTACCCGCTCAGCAGCGAGGTCCATATCGGACCTACTTGAAGGTAGTCGGCACTAACCGACCTCGAACAAACAGCGTACATGAATTTCTTGTCCCAGAAGTTACCCGTAACTTCTGGGACAAACCCTGACAGCGATACGGAATATGGAGGTGTCTGCGAAGTTGGGACTACATAATGTAGTTAAGATTTTTGGAATTTCGAGAATTCTGAGACAGCCGTAAATACGGATTCATTCGTTATTTCGCGAAACTTTCTGGGACATGTAACGGGAATGCAATCGAAGTAGGTAACCATTCAATCGGTGAGTGCGGTGAAGTATCAGTGGATCGTTCTGACGGTAACTACCGTAGGCGTATTAATGGACGGAATAGACTCACGAATAGTTATCATCGGCCTTCCGCAAGTCGCCGCTGCTTTGCATGCCGATGCTGAACAAGCTATCTGGTTCACGCAATCCTACGTCTTGGTCGGCACAATTGTCCTGCTTCTGATTGGCAGGGCCACGGACATTGTAGGACGAGTCCGGATTTATACGACCGGCTTTGCGATCTTCACGATTGGTTCGGCTTTAACCAGTCTGTCTCAGGACCCGAACCAATTCATTTTGTGGAGAGGTCTTCAAGGGCTTGGCGTTGCAATGTTGTTCATAAACAGTGTTGCAATGATAGTCGATGCAACTCCAAGGAATGATCTTGGCCTATCGCTTGGAGTCAACCAGATCGCTTTTAGATTTGGCGCTATGGCCGGATTAACGTTGAGCGGTTTCATCCTCTCCTTGTCCGATTGGAGGGCACTCTTCTACATCAACATTCCAATTGGAATCTTCGGCACAGTCTGGGCACACCACCGATTGAGGGAGGTGGCCAAGGTCGAGCGAAAAACCTCCTTGGACTGGATAGGATTCGTAACGTTTTCTATCTCGATCACCGCTCTACTCCTCGCCCTCACATACGACGCTTATGGGTTATCCGAAGCGATCGAGGTCTACACGCTGCTTGCCGTTAGCGCTCTTACTTTACTGATTTTCATCGCGTACGAGAGAAGACAAACGCATCCATTGCTTGACATGAGTCTTCTGAGAATTCGAGAGTTTACTGGAGGTGTAATCGCTCAACTGTTGAATGCGATAGCGTGGGGGGCATTCCTTCTACTCCTAAGCTTGTACTACCAACTTGTCCTCGACATGAGCCCTCTCGCCGCTGGGATCGCAATAATACCGTTCGATATTGCGTTTCTTGCAGTCGGACCACTCAGTGGTAGACTATCCGACAAGTACGGTCATTTGCCCTTTACGACATCAGGATTGGCTCTTACGAGCTTCGCTCTCTATCTCTTCTCTACCATGACGATGACAACGCCGCTCTCAACGGTGATCTTCCATCAGATGCTTGTCGGAGCGGGCATGGGACTTTTCGTTTCCCCTAACATCAGTTCGGTAATGGGTTCCGTGCCTGAGAAACGAAGGGGAATTGCATCCGCGTTCAGAGCCACTTTCTTCCAAGTAGGGTATGTGATCAGTTTGAACGCAGCGGTTTTGATTATGACCACAGTGGTTCCCTATCAAACTATTACCCAAGTAATCTCTTCACTGAACCCAATCATGATAACCGTCAACGACAAGATTCTATTCATGAAAGGACTGAGTACCGCATATCTCTGGTTAGGAATCATTAATGCCGCAGCCATTCCACCCTCAGTGTTAAGGGGAAGCTCAAAGCACAGGTTGAGACTAGTTGTTCACGATAACAAAGTCCTGACTTAGGAAAAACACTCTTCAGCCTTAGAGTGTTGGGTTCGAATATTCTGAATCCGTTTTTCGCAGTAAATTTCCGCATCAATCCCTAGTAGAACGATAAGCAGAAAGGTTTAAAATCGGCAGCGATATCGTTAGTGATATTGCAAGCGATATCGGAGGTGCTAAGATGATAGACGATGAGATGGGAGAAAACGAAGCACCATGGACGCAGCGCAGACGTGCACACATGATGAGACACTGGATGCGGCACGCAGCCAAGGTACCCAAGGGTTTCCTCCGCTATCAATTGCTGAAGAAGCTGGACGAGAAACCCATGTCCGGCTCTGAAATAATGAGCGAGTTGGAGAACGAAACAAGCGGATACTGGAAGCCAAGCCCAGGCTCTATCTATCCACTCCTAGCATGGCTGCAAGATCAGAACCTAATCAAAGAAGCCGAACAGAAAGAGGCGGGCATACGACGCTATACACTAACCGATACTGGCAAAACACTCCTACAATCCGAAACCAAATCTCGCGAGGAAATCAAGAAACACATGCAGAACCTGGGAAACACATGGTTCCCATACTACCGGGAATCCGCAGGCGAGACTGGCAGGGCAACACGCCGACTATTTCGAGCAATAAAAGACTTGCATCATGAACTGAGAAAGGAGCATTCAAAGGAGGAACTCGACGAGGTGAAGAAGGCGCTTGATGAAGCGACGAAACAGATAGAGGGTATCACAACAAAACTACAAAACTAGGGGCGCATTACTCGACAATGACGACGCTGAGGCCTCGTCCTATCCTTCCTCGTTTAGTTTTTTGAAGATTGATTCAGGATCCCGCAGAGATGCACGGTAGAGTCCCTGAGCTTCTCCTATTATGATTTCTTCCCTGTCAGCTCTCATGCCATCCACTATAGCCTCCGCAACTTCTTCAGCGCTGATTCCGCGATAAGCCTGCTCCTGTTCACCAGCAAAAGTAGCGTCAAGCTCAGTGTCAGTAGTAGGCGGCGCAGCTTCGAAGACTCGAACGTGGGTGTTGCGTAGCTGATGCCGAAGCGATCTTGTGAACGAGTGAATTGCGGCTTTGGTCGCGCAGTAGATTGGCATTTGCGCGATCGGCACAAAAGCGAGGCCTGATGAGACGTTTACTATTGCTGACGTTTCATGTTTCATTAATCTGGTCGCGAACAGGCCGCAGAGTCGTATCTGCGACGTCAGGTTGATGGTGACTTCATCATTCTTAGAAGATGGGGACTTGGCAACTTGAGAGGATGTGAAATCGACTTGCCGTTGAATTCCAGCATTATTTACAAGTATGTTCAGATCGGGAAAATGGGCATTTGACCATTTCATCAATTCCTTTCTTTGGGGCTCATCAGCCACGTCGCACTGTCTAATGTGCAGTTTCGGATGACGAACTCTGGCCTCTTGCAGTTTGCTCTTGCGCCGACCACAGATGATAACCTCGCTATTAGCATCGAGGAACTTCTCAGCCAAAGCATAACCTATCCCCGTCCCTCCTCCAGTAATTAGAACAGTATTCTCGCTAAGATTCACTCGACTTCATCCCGTTGCGCTTCATGGGAAGCTATCGGCGAGCACATTCTTCAACAATACTCTACGGTATGGTCACCGCCCTGCTCTTGACCTCGGGATGGTTTCAGCTCCTAGAATCCATTCGTCCTCTAGTGCTTCATGGCAAATAGAGTTTCAGCAAGTAGATCATAGTAATCGTCGCGATGAGAGTTGCTGCTATCACCGCCACGGATGGCGTTGCATTTACAATTTTGTCTCTAAGATTCATACGCGTGCCTCACAAGGCTCCAGCGTCTCACCACCCCTCGAACCAGATTATGAATTACTGTCTGCACCGAAGTGCGCGACAACATCCACTCGAAAATCAACGCCTTCAAGTGAAACGCAATTTTGACAACCCGTCCAATGCCTCTTAGTACGAGCTTAGACGCGAACAAGACAAATCTCCCGAAGATCCCACAACACGTCAGTCAGAATCCGCATCCAGAACAATTAACAAGACTCTGATTGCACCGACATCACTCGACATGCTCAACTCAACACAGTCGATCCAAACCCAACCTTAGCAAGCGGGAGACCAGTTAACAACCCCCCCCATTGAAAAACAATCGTAGGCAACATGAACGTATTCATTCTTGAGAACAGAACCATTAGGCTGGTGATAGCAAAATTGACGGAGCCACATATGCCGCTGCGGAGAACTTTACACTTCAAGATTATTCGAGCCTTGGTGCGCTCTCCCGAACGCATCCAGAGGAGAGGCGATGGGATTTACGTGATCGGCAAACTCACCGCCCTACTTGCTAATTTGGATCAGCAACAAAGGCTGGGAAACTGCTATCACTTCGCTCTCGAACCATCATCCGGCAGACCAGATAACCTAGACCTAGCGGTAAATCAGTGGAAGAATTTCGCAAAACTCGGCGCGAAGCAAAAATCGAGTGGACTGAGAACATTGTTCTCGCCTTCTAATCTCTGAACACTCAATCAAATTTGAAGGTTGATCGGAAAGCGCGCTTCCGAACTTAACGGTTTTCTGCGTCAGGCCTTCGTAGTTCCTAAAGCTCTGCCCGCGTATTTTGCAATAAAGAAAACCACTACAGCGACTATGAGAAAATCGATTATCACACCTACGAAATCGCCGACTCCGAAGTTGATTCCACTTCTGATCGGAACCGTGAGAACCATCTTCCGCCAGTCGCCGCTGGGCGTCAGAGCCCCGGGTATCGGCATGATAATGTCCTGAACCACTGCCGACACCACTCTCCCAATGTACGTTCCCATAATGAAACCGACCGCTAACCCCCACACACATGCCTTTCCAATGAACTACATGAACTCCGCCCGCATACCCTTTGGTGGCGGCTTAGGTGGAGGTGGTGTGAGTAGCTCTCTAATTTTCAAGTTCGGCTAGAATTTCGTCTTCCTTCGACATTTGAACTTCGATAAAAACTGAGTTCCCAGTTTCTATTTTACCTTTTCCAAAGTGCACTAGGTAGCGATCGAGACCGGAATCGTTCGTTCTCTACTTTTCCATGCGTGTAGTGTTCCGCGACAGTTTTGGAATCGGGGTTTCAAGAATAATCGCGATTCCCACAATGGAGGTGGCGATTGAACCGAAAGCGACCATCATGGCGTTGGGGTCGACATCGGATTTCTGAATGGTAAACGAGACGTATATCCCTATCAAACCTGCCGCGAGTATCAGAATGCCGATGGCTTGTTGAACTTTGGGAGGAATAGACATTTTCGTCCTTAACACCATCAGAGGCATGCTCGTTCAGGGATTTGTTCTTTTCTTTGATCTGCGGGGACCCACGAATAGTGCGAGTCCGATGACGACGAAGAAAAGAAGGATGCCGGCCCATGGGATCCATGGAGAAATGGCGGGTACAACGGTAATCGTCAATGGGGCCGAGACCGTTTGGTTTCCGCTCGTTGCTAGGATTGCAGCGGTGAAGTTCTGTGGAGCAGCCGCTGGCGTTGCTTCCACGATGAGGACACTCATCACCTTTGTCTGCGACAGACTAAAACAGGTAGGAAGAAAAGTGACGTTGAAGCCTGAGCTCGGAAACCCCTCTTGGCTATAACATACAGTCGATCCCGGCGCCATAGAAGTAATTGTAGTCAGGTTTACTAGTGCCCTGTCCCCGACCTTGATCGTAACTGCAGAGGGATCGACAATCAGATTGAGATTTGGTCCGTTCGATGTGGACCGCGAGATGGCATTTAGTGCAGGCCAGGGATAGAGTAGTAGGATAACGCAGAGAAACGAAACAAAAAGGCGCCAATCGTGGCTTCGAGACATGACACTAGTAACTCGTCGAGGTCAAATAACTCTTAGCGCTTAAGGGATTATTTCAGCTCCGTTGTATGCAGGATAGTCCAAACCTTCCGGACGAATTGTTCCATCTTCGAGAAGCCCCTTCACTTCAAATTTGGCTTCCGTTAATGCTTGGATTAAGTTAATGACAGTGTCGCAGACCTGCTGGTAACCTTGTGTTCCCCAAAGCTTTGTTGCGTTCGCATAAAGGCAACGACCTCCACAAATGTGGAAAACTCTGCATGAGCTGCAGGGTTCAGAAACGAAAACACTCTTCTTGAACTCTTCTGAATGCACGTCGCGGATATTTCCGAGATAGAAATCTCTCATACCCGCCATGACAGGACAAGGCGTGATATTTCCATCAGTCTGAATATTATAGACCGACCATCCAGCGCCGCATCGAAGCTGAGCAGGCTCACCTGTAAGCAGAGAGCGCATCACTCCGACAAATGGGTACAGACGCCAGACTTCACCACTCTCTCGCATGTGACCAATCCAGACTTCGATCAAGCGTCTGATTCTTGGATTGTAATTGTTGATCGCCCAGTCGGCGAAGTTACGCTTTGAGTAGTCGTTCTGCCAGAACAATGCGTCCAGTTGCCAATGTACAGAGGATATTGGAGGTCGACTATTGATAAGACCTAGAACCTGATGGTCTATCTCAGTCTCCTCACCCACAGTCATCCTTGCAACAATCTCTCCTTCAAAACCATCATCTCGAATGGAATTCAGGTTGGCCATCACCTTTCGAAACGTACCTTTCCCACGATAGTAGTCTGTTAGCGCTTCATCTCCGTCAAGAGAAACGAAAATCGAATTAAACCGGTTCACGTATTCTGATCCGACTTTGTTCAGCTGAAGCCCATTGGTCTGAATGACAAAACTTGCGGACGCAACCGCATCCATGACGCTCTTCATCGCCTCTATTTCTAACAGAGGTTCGCCGCCATAGAAAATCAGAACTGGACGGTGGCCTTTCTCAAGGAAGTGCTGTAGAAAGCTAGCCGGATAGTTCAGGCGTGGTGGGATTGAGTAGTCAATATTGATTCCGTGAAAGTCGCTTCCGAAGTCGTCACAAGATTTACCATAACAGTATTTGCACTTCAGGTTGCAGTTTGTGGTTAGGGTGACGTAGTAGTTCATCGGAAGAGACTTCTCGCACCATTGCACCGAACTCGGCCCACTTAATGAGAATCGCGTTTGCATTTCAGTTCTTTCGCCGCAGAAGTCTCATGCGTTAAGATGATTGATTCATTGAGAGCTGTGGGCTTGGGCTTCCCTTTGTTTCATGTACCTTCTGGTTTCCTCGGCAAGCCATTCGAAGTTGCTCCAGGCGTTTTCATTCACTTCGTATCTCTCCATCAAATGGCTCGACAACGGCTTGAAGGCATCCCAATCAAACACAACTAAGTACTGCAATGCATTTCGAACCATGGCAAGGTCAATGACATTCTCTCTCGCAAGTTGCCCAATCAATTCGTATGTGTAGGCGAAGTTCCGGGCGTCATAATCTTCGAGCGTATCATCGAACCCATCCCAGTTCAAGGACGCATATTTCTTCATCGCGTCGCGCATCGATTTTCTTCGACGCGAGAAGCTTTCATCCGTTATCTTCTCCAAGAGAGCAATTGACGCATTCGCTCGAGTCTCCTGAATCGTTGCTTGAATCAGTTTCGCATTTTGTCTGAGTTGAAAGACAACAAAGGCGGCACCCAAGATCACCGCAATAGAACTGATGGCACTCAGGAAAGAAACGAAAGGCGCGAAATCAAACGAAGAATCAGACCCTGCTCCTCAGAACTTGTGAATTAACAAAAAAGCGATTTTGCTGACTCCGTTGTATTTTCTGATGATGATAGCACCGGTCCTGGGAACGAATTTGAGCTGAGCGGCTATCGAATGCCGGTGCTTCAAGCGGGATACTGGACATTTATGTACACTGTAGCTTTAAATAATGTATCAATGCCATTTATGAAATTCAGTTGAAGAGGCACCAAAAATGGGGCATAGTTTTTGGGCAGGCCGCCCAACAGTCTACCTCACAAACCGAGCATAGGATAAAACTCCAGAAATTTCGTTACTCGACCAATCCTCTCAATCTCTTTGGCGCCCTGAGCTCACAAAGCGACCACTGTTACCTGCTTGAATCAGCAGAGGGACCAAGAAAACTCGCCCAATATTCCTTCATAGGATTCTCACCAGGCAAAGTCATCAAAGTCAAGAAGAACAAGTACTCAGAGTTCTCCTCTAGCAAACAAACGACTACCGAGACCGATGAGCCATTCGCCGGCCTTCGAAATGCCCTGACTGAAAACTATACCAAATATCACGGCTTTCGCTTCGTTGGAGGGCTTGTAGGATACTTTTCTTACGACGCGGTTCGATACTTGGAAGCATTGCCCACCCATGCCGAAGACGATCTGGAACTTCCAGACTTGGAATTCGGAGTATATGATGACGGAATTGTCTTTGACCACTTGACTGGTCAGGCCTACTACTACTGGTATACGCGCAACCGACTGCGCGAAATCGAGAGGTTACTAGAAGAGAAGAAGACGAGAACGCGGGAACTCATCGCAAGTGACCTCGCAATCAACATACCCCAGTCTCGATTTGAAGGTATGGTTAGAAAGGCGAAGAACTACATCAAAGCCGGCGACATCTTTCAAACAGTTCTCTCAAAACGCTTTGAATGCTCATTCGAAGGAGATTTGCTCAACTTCTACAAGACGCTCAGAGAGATCAACCCCTCACCCTACATGTACTTCCTGAAAATGAGGAAGAGAGCAATCGTTGGATCGAGCCCTGAAATGCTAGGCAGAGTTGACAAGAGAGATGTGGAAACGTTTCCAATCGCAGGCACGCGTCCTATCGGGAAGACACGTCGAGAAGATGAAGCTCTGGCCACTGAACTTCTCGAAGATCCAAAGGAGCGAGCAGAGCACGTAATGTTAACGGACTTGGCACGCAATGACTTGGGAAAAGTATGCGAGTTCGGATCGATTCATGTTCCTGAGTTCATGGCCGTGCAAAAGTACAGTCACGTTCAACACATCGTATCACGCGTATCAGGAAAACTCAACCCTGATAGGGACGCGATCGACGTTTTCAAAGCAATATTCCCAGCCGGCACGGTCTCTGGAGCACCCAAGAAGAGAGCGATGGAGATAATCGAAGAGTTAGAGCCCTATCGGCGTGGCGCGTACGCAGGAGCCATAGGTTACTTTTCATATAACGGCAACGCCGATTTCGCAATAACTATTCGAACATTGATCGCGAACGGGAATCGAGCGTACATCCAAGCGGGCGCGGGGATAGTTGCAGACTCCGTTCCCAGAAGAGAATGGTTTGAAACGGAGCGCAAAGCCGAAGCTCTCTTACACGCGCTGAAGACGAGGAGCTCCTAAGATGCGAGTGTTAATTATCGACAACTTCGACTCTTTTGTTTACAATCTAGCCCAGTATGTTGGCGAATTACGAGCAAAGCCGATGGTTCATCGGAATAATGCGATTACAATCGAAGAAGTTGTAAAACTGAATCCTGATCGAATCATAATCTCTCCCGGTCCAGGTCGACCAGACGATCCGAAGTTCTTTGGAGTGTGCCTCAACATTTTGAAGCAGATCAGTCCGAATGTTCCAACTCTTGGCGTTTGTCTTGGCCATCAGGGTATCGCATACGCATATGGTGCATCGATTATCCCTGCCAGGCGGTTGATGCACGGAAAAACTAGTCTGATTAAACATGAGGAAGATGGTTTGTTTGCAGGCGTAGAGAATCCTTTAGAGGCGACAAGGTACCATTCTTTGGCTTGCAGGCGAAGGGGATTTCCTAACTGCCTTGAAGAAACGGCCACTTCGCTCGACGATAATGAGATCATGGGACTGCGTCATCGTGAGTACCCTATCTACGGAGTTCAGTTCCATCCAGAGTCGATATTGACCTCGGAAGGCATGAAGATCATGAAGAACTTCCTCAAGGCGGAATAACGTGATCAGAGAAGCAATTCAACTCCTAGTCGACTGCAAGGATTTGTCACCTGAAATTTCGCAGCAGACGATGCGCGAAATAATGGGAGGAGAAGCAACACCTTCTCAAGTAGGCGCATTTCTAGCATCGCTGAGAATGAAAGGCGAAACCGTTGACGAAATCACTGCTCTCGCATCAGTTATGCGAGAGAACGCCGTTCGAATCAATCCAAAAGTTATCGGCCGCATTGTGGATACGTGTGGTACAGGTGGCGATCGCCTCAAAACATTCAACGTTAGCACAACTGCTGCTCTCGTTGCTTGCGGCGCTGGGGTTGCGATCGCGAAACACGGCAACCGCTCTGTTACAAGCAAATGCGGAAGCGCAGATGTCCTCGAGGCGGTCGGCGTCAACCTCAATACCACTCCCTCCACGGTTCAACAATCAATCGAGCGCGTGGGAATCGGGTTCATGTTCGCGCCTACGTTCCACCCCGCCATGAAGAACGCCATCATCCCACGAAGGGAGATTGGAATAAGAACAGTTTTCAATCTACTCGGGCCGTTGACTAACCCAGCCAACGCTTCGGCGCAGGTCTTGGGCGTTTATGACCCTAACCTAGTCGAGCCGCTAGCTAGAGTTCTGCAAAGACTAGGCACTCAGGAGGCCATGGTGGTTCATGGATTAGATGGCGTAGACGAAATCTCGACTATCGGGAGGACGAAGATCGCGTGGTTCAAGGATGGCAAGGTCACCGACATGGAGATCACACCTGCTGAGCTGAAACTCAATAAAGCAAGCCCAGATGAACTCGCTGGATTCGATGTTGACCGAAGTGCTAGAGTAATGATCGAAATATTGAACGACGAAGATAACAAGAATTCAAGACGAGTCGAAATGGTGCTCGCTAACGCCGCAGCCGCAATCTTGGTTGGAGGAAAGGTGGATGACTTAGCATCAGGCGTTGAACTTGCTCGCGAATCGATCGACAGCGGCCGGGCGTTCGAGAAACTGAAAAGCTTGATTGAATTCACGGATGGCGATGGAACCAAATTAGAAAGGATGACCGCTCAGAATGCCTGATTTTCTCCGAAGACTAATCGACGATGCCAGAAAGAGAATTCAATCGGGCTACTACAACGTACGTGAAATCGCAGAACATGAAACCATCAGCCTCACTCGGGCGATCAGATCGGCCGAGAGAAACGCAATCATCGGAGAGATAAAACCAATCTCTCCCGCACGGGGAGCCCTCAGACCTCACATAGACCCCGTTAGAGCCGCGCTACAAATGGAAAATGGCGGAGCTGTAGCGATTTCGATCTTGACTGAACCCGACAACTTCGGAGGCAACTTAGAGAATTTGCGAAAAGTGAGAGAACGATTGACTCTTCCCTTGCTCATGAAGGACATAATCATAAGCGAGAAACAAATTGACGCCGCGAGAAAATTAGGAGCGGATTGCGTTCTTCTAATCGAAACAGCGTTCTCACAATATCCTATAGCCTCACTAAACCGTCTCATTCGCTTCGCACACGCGCAGACTCTGGAAGTTCTGCTCGAGGTTCACGACAAAGTCGGGTTGGATAGGGCACTGAGGAGCGAAGCGGACATTGTCGGAATCAACAACCGCGACCTCACATCCCTAAAGGTCAACCTCAGCACAACCTTGAGATTAATTGCTCAAGCTGAGCTACAAGGCGATAAGGTTCTAATCAGTGAGAGCGGGCTCGAATCGGCAGAAGACATTAGAAGAGTCAAAGCAGCCAGAGTAGACGGTTTTCTGATCGGATCATCCCTCATGTTATCTGAGGACTTGGAACGCAAGACACGTGAATTCGTGTTGGCTTAGAAAGTGATTGTTGATGAGAGTCAAGATTTGCGGTATCATGCGAGCGCAGGATGCGAACTCAGCCATAGAGAACGGCGCAGATGCGTTGGGTTTTGTTGTCGCCAGTCCAAGGTCTCCAAGGAACCTCTCATCTGTGCACGCACGAAAACTGATGAAATTAGCTCCGGTCTTTACAACCAAAGTTGCTGTTACTACGGCTGAGGAACCGAAAACTATCCTCAACCTCTGTTCAAGACTGAAACCCGACGCGGTACAATTGCACGCTCACTCTAGAGAATTGATCCGAACAATCCGAAAGAAGGAACGGGAAATTAAATTGATCTTAGCTAGCCCCGTCCATGATAAGTCTTCGTTGAAGGCTGCGGTTCAAGTTTCGACCTATTCAGACGCAGTCCTGGTTGATACACCACATCCACATTCTCTAGGTGGAGGCACAGGGAAAACGCACGATTGGAGTTTATCGGCTGAAATCAGAGAAACGATTGATCCACACCCGCTGATTCTAGCCGGCGGATTGAACTCAGAAAATGTGGCGACGGCTATTTTGAAAGTGAAACCTTTCGCAGTCGACGTCTCTAGCGGAGTGGAGAAGAAAATTGGGATGAAAGACCACCAGAAAATTAAGGAGTTTATCGTGAAGGCGAAGGAGGCGGACATGTGACTCAGCAGCATCCACAGTCTGTTGCGGGAAAATTCGGGAAATATGGCGGCCGTTACGTTCCAGAGACACTGATGAGTTCACTCCTAGAACTCGAGCGTGCATACGAGGGATTGAAAGACGATGCAGATTTCAAGAGAGAATTGGAATATCTCTTGCGAGAATTTGCAGGACGTCCGACACCCCTATACTACGCAGCCAATCTGACCAAAAGAGCAGGCGGCGCCAGGATCTACATTAAGAGAGAGGACCTAGCCCACGGAGGAGCCCACAAGATCAACAATACTCTCGGTCAAGCGCTTCTCGCCAAGAGAATGGGCAAGCCAAGGGTGATTGCAGAAACCGGTGCGGGCCAACACGGAGTGGCCAGCGCTATCGCATGCGCCGCGTTGGGTTTGAGGTGTGAGGTATACATGGGTTCCGAAGACGTGGAGCGACAGAAACTCAACGTGTTTCGAATGAACCTTCTTGGGACGACCGTTCATTCCGTCGAGTCGGGTTCCAGGACGCTTAAGGACGCGATAAACGAGTCCTTCAGAGATTGGGTCACGAATGTCGAAAATACCTACTACTTGCTCGGTTCAGCGGTAGGTCCGCATCCATACCCGACTATAGTCAGAGACCTTCAGTGTGTAATCGGACGAGAGATTCGAGAGCAGATTGTGGAAAAGGAGGGTAGACTTCCCGACGCAGTTGTGGCCTGCGTGGGCGGTGGTAGCAACTCAATTGGAGCGTTCCACTCCTTCATTCAGGACGAAGGCGTCTCCCTACATGGAGTTGAAGCAGGAGGGCTAGGCCTTTCGACTGGCAAACATGCGGCGACGCTTTGCGCTGGAGAGGAGGGCGTCTTTCACGGAATGCTAACCTTTGTTCTACAAGACTCGAATGGACAGATTCAACCAACGCACAGCATATCAGCTGGCCTAGACTACCCCGGCGTCGGCCCAGAACACTCCTATCTAAAATCCACGGGTCGCGCCACCTACACATCAGTAACGGACGACCAAGCGTTGGAGGCATTCATGGACCTGAGCAAAACCGAAGGGATCATACCTGCTCTCGAATCGGCTCACGCAGTCCATTACGCTGTTCGATTGGCCTCGAAGATGAGACCCAACCAGATCGTCGTCATCAACCTATCCGGCCGAGGAGACAAAGATGTCACTGTCGTGGCCGACAAACTGGGCGTAAAAGTATGACTGAAATATCCCAGAAATTCGCGAATCTAGGAAACAAGAAAGAAGGCGGGTTGATTGCGTACGTGACCGTCGGGGACCCGAACCCTGACGCGACGGTCCCACTAGTTGGGGCGTTGGTCGAAGGAGGAGCGGACGTTATTGAACTTGGCATCGCTTTCTCTGACCCCATCGCTGATGGACCCACGATCCAAAGCGCTGTTGGTCGATCGCTGGCCAGTGGTACTAAACCACAAGATGTTTTCAAAATCGCACGAACGATAAGGCAACAATATGACGTGCCCCTCGTCTTGATGACGTACTTCAACCCCGTCTTCAGGTTTGGATTATCGAAGTTCCTGAAACTAGCCAAAGAATCTAACGTATCGGGAATGATCGTGCCCGATATCCCAATCGAGGAGTCAGCTGAATACAAACGAGAGTGCTTAGCCGCAGAGATCGACACGATCTTCCTAGCTGCACCTTCGACGGAGCCAGATCGCTTGAAACAAATACTCAACCAAACCTCAGGATACCTCTACCTGATCTCACTCTACGGAGTCACTGGGGCCCGATCGACCATTCCCGAATCGGCCTTCAATCTAGTGAGAAACTACCATAAACTAGTCTCCGACACGATTCCTCTCGCTGTGGGCTTTGGGATATCAAAACCCGAGCAAGTTCGAGGCCTGATAAACGCAGGAGCAGACGCAGTGATTGTTGGCAGCGCTTTCGTTAACCTAATCGCGCAGAATGCAGAAGATGTTGATTCAGCTGCAAAGAAACTGAAGACTCTGGCTCAAGACTTGAAGAGAGCGACTGTGGACGCTGATCATTAAATTGGATTCGAGCTTCTCAGGTACTCTTGAATTTGAACCAGCACACTCTCCAACATTTGCTTGGTCAGTCTACCGGTCTGTGTATTTTGTCTGCTGGGGTGGTACGATGCCGCCAAAGCCGGTCGAGGACTGGAAAAATGGTAGAATGCCCCATGCCTGAACTTGAGGGTCGCAACATCCTCCTCCGCATCTCTTAACCACTTAACGTATGTGTCGAAAGCTATCCTTCCGAGCGCTAGCACAACGCGGATCTGAGCTAGGAGTCCGATCTCTTCAGTCCAGTAGAATTTGCAGGTTTCTATCTCACGCACGCTAGGTTTGTTCTTCGGAGGAGCGCAGCGAACTACGGCAGTCATGTAAGCATCCCGCAGCTTAAGACCATCGTCTACGCTGTTTGAGGTGGGTTGATTTGCGAAACCGAACTTGTGAAGGGCTTCCATTAGAAATTGAGCAGAACCGTCTCCTGTAAACATTCGACCAGTCCGGTTGCCACCATGAGCTGCCGGGGCGAGACCAAGAATTAGGAGTCGAGCGTTTTGGTCTCCAAAGCCTGTGAGCGGTTTTCCCCAATATTTCCAATCCGAGTATTGTCTTCGCTTGTGTCTGGCGATTGCCTCACGATAGCGAGTGAGTCTGGGGCAAAGTCTGCAGCGAACGACTACTTCATTGAGGTTGTTTAGCGATTCATTCGTTGACGTTGAGTCGCGCAAAACCGTTGACCGTTGTTTCAGGTACGGTTAGAGGTTCTCACCGGGTAGACTAAAGATTTGTTGCAAGCCCTCGTGTTGATTGTCGCCGAAATAGGTCATGGTCAGCGGCAACCACCCAGTCCAGTTCATCGGGAAGTGGATTTCAAAGTAACCGTTCGAGTCAGTTGTTCCAACCTGGGTTCTGTAAGCGCTCTCTAGATAGTAGTGGACATATACCTGTGCCCCGGAGACGGGTTGGCCCGAGCTCGTCTGCAAGTATCCGGTTACTCCTACGGTTACGCCTTTTTGTACAATCGGGGTTACAGAAGTGAACACGGTCACCGTTCCGGTTCTGGACAGCGGGGTAGTAGGCAAAGTGACGAAGTCAGAGGGAGGGATTTGGAACGCGTGGCTTACAGTTACTAGCGCCCACCCGGAGGTTACGATCGCCACAACGAGAATCAAAAGTAAGAATGCGCTTTGAGCGTTAAGTCGACCTATCTTTCTTGTTTCATCCACTGATGCCATCTAGTGTTCAGCTCAACGGGTTCTGAATTCTCTTCGCTCAACGCCTCTCTCAGAGTTAAAGTCTTTACGGAGTCTGACTCCCGTTTCGTCGATGAAGTTCTCGGGCCCAACGACGGGACAGACTTATGTATTTCGACCCATATCCACCGACTGGAGTTTGGAGCTTTGTCTGAAGGAAACATTCCAGTCCTTATTTTGAAGGAAGGCGCGAGTCGGTCACGCGGACGTGATGCTCAGCGAAATAACATTCTTGCAGCGAAGGTTGTAACTGAAACTATTCGCACCACCCTCGGCCCGGAGGGCATGGATAAGATGCTTGTTGCCGGCATGGGTGATGTTGTAATTACGAATGATGGGGCGACCATCATGAAGGAGCTGGACGTACAGCATCCTGCAGCCAAGATGCTTGTCGAGGTCGCCAAGAGTCAAGATAACGAAGTCGGTGACGGTACGACTACCGCAGTCGTGCTTGCAGGGGAATTACTCTCGAAGGCAGAGAGGCTTCTCGACCAAGAGGTTCATCCGACGATCATCGTTGATGGTTACAAGAAGGCGTCGGAAAAGGCGTTGGAGATCCTGAACGGTTTGGCGATTCCAATCCAAGCCGACGACGAAACTGCACTCAAGCGAATTGCAGTTACCTCCATGGAAACTAAGGCGACTGTCGGGACGAGTAGCCACTTGGCAAGTCTAGCCACCAAGGCGATTAGCCAAATCGTTGAAGAAAGAGATGGAAAGAAGATCGCGGACATCGACAGAGTGAAGGTCCTGAAGAAGAAGGGCGAGAGCATGGATCAGAGCGAACTTGTCAAGGGTATCGTCGTCGACAAGGAAGTCTCGCACCCCCAGATGCCCAAAGTGGTTAAGGGAGCAAAGATCGCCCTACTAAACGCCAAACTTGAAATCGAGAAAACCGAGTTTGATGCGAAAATCAACATCAATTCCCCCGACCAAATCAAAAGCTTCCTTGACGAAGAAGAAACCATGCTGAGAGAGATGAGTGAGAAGATTTCCAAGAGCGGAGCGAACGTGGTCTTCTGCGAAAAGGGAATCGACGACCTCGTACTCCACTTCCTATCCAAGAAGAACATCATGGCGATTAAGAACATCAGCAGCAACGACATGGAGAAATTAGCCAAAGCCACAGGCGCAACAATCCTAGCCAGCACTAAGGACGTTTCGCAAGATGCGCTTGGTGAAGCGAAACTAGTTGAGGAAGTGAAGATTGGAGACGACAAACTCGTCTACGTACGAGATTGCAAGGACCCAAGGGCTGTTACTGTGGTCATACGGGGCGGATCCGAGCATGTTGTCGACGAAGCGGAACGATCATTCCACGACGCTCTCTGCGTAGTAAGAAACGCCGTAGAGGACCAGAAAATAGTTGCAGGTGGCGGTGCCCCCGAAGCAGAGACCGCAAAACAGCTCCGCGAATACGCAGTAAAAGTAGGCGGCCGCGAGCAGTTAGCGATCGAAGCATACGCGGAGGCGTTAGAAGCGATCCCACTCACACTTGCCGAAAACGCTGGCCTTGACCCCATCGACATCATGGTCGAGTTAAGATCCAAACACTCCGAACCCGACCACAAATGGTACGGCGTCCAAGTAAAAACCGGCAAGATAGCAGACATGCTCGCAGATAATGTAGTCGAACCCCTAAGGGTCAAACTACAAGTTGTCAAATCCGCAACTGAAGCAGCTAGCATGCTACTCAGAATCGATGACGTAGTCTCCTCAAAGGGCGCCAAAGAGAGCGGCCCACCGATGCCACCGGGCGGCGGTATGCCGGGAGGCATGGGCGGTATGGGCGGAATGCCACCCGGAATGATGTAAGAGCACACTCGCATCGGACAAGCTCGCTTCTGAAGCGAGCTCATCGTATTAGGACCGTTGCCTTGAACAATATCAGGTCAAATAGGGCACGGCGTTTCTACTATTGAAAGATCTGTCTTCTACACTCCCACAAGTAGGATTTGATTTCCTCAAAACCATTTGAGGAGTGCCAACGCATAGTCATTTATAGTTTTCAACATAATCACCCATTTTTTATGTGCGCTTTCCCTCGATTTGTGTTTCCCGCTTTCCTGATCCTTCTCGCCATCTCAATGAGCCCAACTCAAGTGCGTTCTCAACCTAATCAGAGAGCGATCCAGATTCCGGTCAAGATTGTTCTGATTGGTCTTGATCAGGTTGATACGAACTATCTTACGTGGTCCTACGGCAGCTCTGGAAATCTCCCCAGTCAGATCGACAACCAAGTCATACTTGGGAACGGCACTGGCGACATTTTCTATCCACAGTATACAGTGACGAAAGCCTCAGGATCTTTCAGGACCGAGCTTGATACTTACTTTAAATCTATAGAACGAGACACCCACGGGCCAGATCCCTGGTTTGGGACCTATGTAAGTGATCTCAACAATCCCGACTACTGTGACTGGAAGAACTTCTCTATCCCTTACGCAGTCTATGACGCCAACTCCGTGGAGTCTTGGCTTTGGAATCATAATCAGGAATTGGGTGGTTTCCCAACCAACGGTTGGACGATCATCGTATCCTTCCTTCCTGAACTCCCCTCGATTACTTGGAGTGATGTCCATCAATTTGAGAAGACAAGGTTCAATAACAGTCCTAGATTGCCGACCTCGACCCCCCACTATTATGGTATTGAATCTACCGACCCGGATCTCGGCTTCAAATATCGATACGTAGACTTCATGGATGCATGGGGTGGCAAGCAAGGTAGAATGTGGTTTGTTGACCTAAGTGCAGGACCAGTCTTTAACTCTCAATGGGAAGACATACCACTTCAAGTTGCGCTTGGCGATAACAATATTGATCCATCAAGCGCCTTTGGTCAGAAGTGGCTTACCGAGTATGTCTCAGATTACGTAAGTCAAGCTACGGCCAATTTGATCACTCCAGATTTTGTTTATACTCCAGTCTATCGTCCCAACTATCTAATCGACGTCTTCGTCCTCGACGACAGAACCTCTGCTGACCAAGCTGCCGTGCCAATTCAGAGCGCCATCAATCAGCAGGACATTCAAAACGCCTTCAATGATTTGGTTCCATACTCAAGAGTAACTGTAAGCGTAAATGTCATGAACATTTCAACAGACCTGCAACAGCTCCTTCAGGCAGGCTACAAGTATACTGATTCATGGATGCAGGGAAGCCTGTTCTGTAGTCCGGAACGTTTTGGAGTGATAGATGCGAGACCAGTGTACGACTATCTCAGCAGCCACATGAACGATTACGAAAAGAACCCGTATCTGACATCCACAACGATGACTATCCCTGCCTTCGCGTTCGCTTTCAGCGGACAAACATACCTGTCATACACATACAAGTGGTTTATTGGAGGAAGCGCAGTGGAGGGCATCGCGTTGGACAAGGCGGCGTTGATTTCTGCCAATCAATACTTGTTCACATATGGAAACCAAGTGACCCCGACTCAGAACGGAAAAGGAATAGGGTTTACTCACTTAGTTGTCCATGAAGTGGGTCATGAGTTCGGTTTGGAGCATCCGCATCAGTTCGGTGATATAGGCGATTTCTCATACTCAGCTATGGGATACTTCACTGGAGACTATACGTTCGGCCAAGTTGATAGAGATGCAATTCAACGAGCACACGTAGACCAACTCTACTTTGTTACACAAACAATTATGAACTCTCTACCCTCTAACTCCGCATCACAAGTCCAAGCAAGTTTGGCATCTGTGGATACAGCCTATGCTGCGATGAATTACATGGATGCGATGCAGAAAGTGCTCGCCGCATACCAACTCGCCCAACAATTAGCCGGAACGGCCTCGCCAACATCACAGGGGATCCAACCGATGACCTCGCAAACAGAGACGGTTGCCGCATCTCAAAATTCCACTGCAGGGACTACTTCGGACCAGTCCGCAACTCTATACGCTGTCGCAGGCGTGGCGATCGGACTAATTATTGGAATAGGTGTAGGAGCAGTCATCCTTAAGAAACGAAAAGGGCCAAAAACCTAACGAACCGCATCCGCCAACCCTCTACTTTTCTTTCCACAGAATGACTGGCTAATGATGTTCATCACGTCAAAGCAGCGCATATACCAAGAACAACGGCTATGCCCCGAGGATTCGAGGAATGATGACTTCAGTTAGGCATTTAGACGACCATGACCGCACTGCTATGAGGAGCCAAAAAGAGTTTGTATTCAGTTAAGGACATAGATGCCGTGAAGGCTCTCGTCATCGGAACTACGATATGGGGGACTGGGGGAGGAGGCGATCCGGAGGTTGGACTCAAGACTCTTAAGGACGATTTGAATGCAAATCGTGACCTTCGAATAATTGACGTTAAGGATATCTCCGATGACGGTTTGATTGTGAGTCCTTATTTTGTTGGTTCAATAGCTCCCGGTGTCAAGGCGAATCGAAAAGTTGTCGTCTCGAATCCATTTGGCCTTGCAGTAGAATTGATAGAGCGTGAGTTAAATCGTAAGATCGCTGCGACCGTTGCTACTGAGCTGGGTGGTGGAAACACCTCGGCGGCGTTGCATGTAGCTTCCCTGCTAAACATACCGCTTGTGGATGGTGATCTGATGGGACGGGCTGGACCTGAACTTCATCAGAGCACGGCGCATATTTTTGGTGCATCGATGGCCCCTTCTATGATTGTGAGCGAGACCGGCAATGTCGTTTTCATTGAACGATATGCGCACATTGATGATTATGAGGCCCTTGCTAGGTATGTGGCGATCATTTCGGGCGGGCATGCTGCTGTCGTGGATACGCCACTAACCAAACCGTTGGCACTTCAGGCTGTGATTAAGGGAACTATCTCGAAATCAATAGCAGTTGGGACAGCGGTGACGGAGGCAAATCAAAAAGGCATAGATCCCATCGAAGCTGTAAGAAAAACTTTGGATGGTTGGCTGATATTCAAAGGCGTAGTAGAGAAGCATGAGTGGAAGAACGAGAAGGGATTTCT
>Ga0335081_10001346_pt1 | contig 39121 bp, 35 predicted proteins | sample Lox_Sample_35_FD_206713 | JGI IMG/M metagenome (GOLD analysis project Ga0335081, IMG submission 206713) | Soil microbial communities from Loxahatchee National Wildlife Refuge, Florida, United States - Lox_Sample_3.5 | ecosystem: Environmental > Terrestrial > Soil > Wetlands | place: USA...
GACACAGCCATTCAACGTTGCTTCATGCTCTTGGAGTCGATCTCAAAGTGCAGCAGGAACTCTTGCGGCATGCCGATATTCGAACCACGATGAATATCTACACGCAGGCGGTTCCCACTGCATTGCGGGAGGCGAACAGCAAAGTCGTTCGTCTCGTACTACCAGCGCAGGTGGCTTAGCGTTAGTGGCCCCTCATGGCCCCTCGACAGTCTGCAAGCGATTATTCAGGAAGGAGATATTGGTAGGGGCGGTGGGGATCGAAATTATCAAGTCGCAGAATCTACAGGAACTCTGCGGAATGAGTTGTACTCGTAAGTCCTTTGTTGTCTATAGACGGAACTGCGGTTGCCCCCGGATTGCCCCCTGATTCTACGCGCGATTTTCACGCCGTTTTCCTCTCAGGCAAAATCATCCGAACGACTTTACTATTCGCTTCGCGCAGTGCCGGTGACACTGTGTGCGTATAGATATTCATCGTCGTCCGAATGTCCGAGTGCCTTAGCAATTCCTGTTGGACTTTCATGTCCGTCCCGTAAGCGTGTAAGAGAGTCGAATACGTGTGACGAAACGTGTGCCAGCCGATTCGACCGATCTTAGCCTTCTCTGCGGCAGGCCGAAGGTGATACCGCACAAGTTTGTGCGCCCACCAGGGCTTGCCCGTGAAAGGACTAACGAAGACCCAACCGGTTCCCAACAACTCATCGGGCATCTTCTCCCGATGCTGGCGCAGGATGTCCGCGAGATTCGTGTCCAGTGGCAACCACTTCTCCGAGCCTTCGGTTTTTACATCTTCGACTCTGCCGTAGACCCAGGACCGCTGAATCTTCACTCGCAAACTTTTCCAGTCGAAATCCTCCCAACGCAACCCAAGCATTTCACTTGCTCGAAGCCCGAGGGATGCCGCCACAATGGACATTGTCCGTGTGTCTTCGTCGAGATGCGTCCAAAGACTCTGAAGTTCCTCAACCGACAAAGCTCGAGGTTGCCTTACTCGCTTTGTAAGCCCTTTGAGCTTTAACAGGCTCATCGGATTCCGGTTGTACTCCATGAGTTCCCAGCGCATCGCCCACTCGAACAAGATGTGCATTACGCTTCGAACATGGCCCTTGCTCTTTGGTGCAAGCTTCAATCCCTTGATCCACATCTCTACGGCTAAGGGCTTGACCTTGGAAAGTGGCACTGCCTCCCATCGTGGATTGATGTGATTCAAGATCCACGAACGATAACGGTCGGCAGTTCCTTTCCGCTCTGGCAACGCTTCCTTAAGAAAGCGGTTGACGAGCCCACCAAAGGTTACAAGATCGGCCTGTACGGGGTTTCCAATTGCCAATCGAACGCCTTCTGCTGCCTCCCAAGCGTCTGATTTAGTCGGATACTTCGTTACATCCCCGACTACAATCGCTGGCTTGGTACTGTTGGCATCCGCGTGGTATCGCCAAACCCATACCTCGGGGCCTCGCTTCCTTTTTCGCTTTTCCAACCAACCGAATTGATGCCGTGCTCGCTTGAACATGAAAAACTCTCCTCTTATGTTCTAGCGGCACGAGTGACGTGATGAATGTAACTCTGTTCTCATCCAGCAGTCCAGCTCAGATGCGTAGAAAAACCAACGGCCAAAGCGGAAATGTCCCGGAAGTTCTCCGTTCCGTGCCATGCGCTTGACGGTCTTTGGATGAACCCTCACAAAGGCCGCGGCTTCCTCGCATGTAAGAGGACGTTCAACAACTGGGCGTTTGCCGTCCCCGACCAATCCTGGTGTTGTCGTTCCGCTGTCTCCTCCCCCTGTGGCCCCCTGGTCTGGCTCTGCGAGTGGCAATTCGAATGTTTCTTTGATGAGAGGGGCCAGTTGTTGCGTGCTCTCGTCCTGCTGCTCGCTCATAGACAGTGGATCGCACTGCAGAATCGAAGTGTTCACTGCACGGCGCGGGGCATGCTGTCGTGACGACGCTGTGTTCTCGCGCACACCGAATTGTGTTGGACGGGTCTTCATGTTGTTATGCGGTCTTCGTGAGAGCCTCTTCCCGAATCTGTTCTGAATTCTCACCATTAGCGTGTTGGCCTAGCCAGGCTTTGAACTCGTCGTCGCGCTTGAATAGGACTTTTAGAGCCTCCGTAATGACGTAGGACGGAGTGGAGTCGATGAACTTGGCGTATTGGTCGAGCTGCATTTTCACTGACTCCTCGACTCGCGCCTGGATCGTCACTGACTTTGGCTGCTTGGGTGGTGCCTTGATGATTGCCATACTTCTTATTCGTTCCTCCTTAAGGTTTTGTCTGACGTGTTGTCTTACAGAATTCCTAATTCCCTCCCTCTGCGCGGCCAAAACACGAGCTGCGCCTTCGCAGCAGCAAGAGGCGGGAGTGACCCCCGAAGCCCGGAGGGATCGGGCCGCGATTTCGCGGCGCGATGGGGTCGCTCCCGCCTCTGATCGTGTTTTGGCCGCGTCCGTTCTGCCGCCCAATTTTTTGCATCTGCCTGCTCCTTCTGCCTCTTATCTCCACTCCGAGGTGACCCGGGAAGTGAAATCTCCCGGGAAAGATGTCTGCTCAGCACTTTTCCCGGGGATATTGACCGGCGCTCGCGGGTAACGCTCAAACAAAGCCGCCTGCCCGTTTACGGTCGCGAAGGTGATGCTCGTCTGAGCGGGCCGCTGGAACTTCACGGATTCCGTCCTAACGGTGTTCGAACTGATCTCTTCGGCCCGCCATTTCTGATAAAGATTCTCGAAGCCGGGATCGTCAAATCTCTCTTTCGCCTCGTTGAGGAAGATGATGTCGTTGTTGCTGAGCTTGGCGAAGTTCTTTTCATCCCAAGTCCGCCGGGTGCGGAAATAGTCCAACAGTCCAGAAGGGGAATCAGGATTCCAAAGGCAGTCGAAGGTCTGTCGAAACAGCTTCTTGGCGCGCTCGAAGTTTGTGTCACAGGTTGCGACATAGTAGAGGCGGAGGTCGGGGAGCTTACAAAAGAGGGGCAGATAGGCATCTAGATGGGTCTTGAAACTGGCCATGCTTTCAAAGCCCGGATCGATGAAGCTGAACACCACTACAGGCGGGAGAGAGACGGCAGGGTTATAAAACATGGGAAATTTATCCACGAAATAGCGGTCCGTATGGCTGTCCTTGATGGCCCCGGCATAGCGCTTGTGCGGCAAGAGTTTCTTGGCGATTCCCATGCGTTCGCAGAAAAAACAGACCTTTTCGTTCTCGGATTCGAGATAACTGAAGTTCTGATTTCGGAGGATAAAATCGAACGCGATGAGCCGAGTCCGAATGTACTCGGTCGAATGTACGCGCCGGAAACGCACGTTTTCCCTACCAATGGCTTCGTAGAGATTCCGCGAGAATAGATGAAACACGCGGCCGTGTCGCAGATATTCTTTGGTGGTGGCGTGCTTCTTCTCGACGACCTTTCGGGCAAACGCCACACTCCGCTTGCCGGGTTTTGTCTTGATGAACTGTAGGAATTGCTGACAGGTGAAATACCCGGAATGAGTGGCCACAAGGTAGAGAAAGCGAGCTTCGTCCTCGGTGTAGCCGAATCCCCGAAGGGCCTCGGTATAGATGGGAAGGATCTTCATAGGGCGAATATCCTGGCGGTGATCTCGTGGGTGTCGAGGACCCGGCGCAACTTGGCATGGTCCTGCTGTCGGGCGAACATGTGAAACCCCGCCTTGGCCTTTTCGCCCAGCCCCTGGGGTCTGTAGTCGCGGGTGGCAATCTCGAGGTCAAGACGGCGAACGTCCCGGCAGTCATCCTCGTACTCGACGCGCAGATCAGGGATGGGAATCTTGCCGTTCACCACTTTCAGGTCGAATTGGTTCGCAATGAAGATGCGTTCGTAGCGCGGGTCCTTATCGGGCCGCATCCGGGAGAGCGCTTTGTAGAGGTCTTTTTTCAGCTCGAAGTCGAGTAGGACTCGTCTTATCTTGCCCCCGGAGCCCTCGATTTCTCTGGCCACTTTCTGATAAAGCCGATAGACGTCGGCGTCGTGCCGGGCTTCTTTCGCCTTCACCAGACCGTGATATGTGGGTTGCCGGCGGGGGACCAGTTGTGCCCGATCGACAAGCCTGTGGCCTTCCTTCGTCAGGGTTAGGACCTTGGTGGAATAAGATCGATGCCCCTCGATAGTCCGCTCCTCAATGAGGCCCTGACGCGTGAGGCTGCGGATGTCGCTTTGCATCTGATCACGACTGCCTTGGTATCCAAAGCGGGCGAGATCGTCTTCCGGCACCACGCGAAACTTGGCTAGGTCGGTGAGCGTGCGAACCTCCGAATTGCGCAAAGCGTAGTCTTGCTCGCGACCCCGGTAAATTGTGCGGGAGCGATCAAACCTGTGTGCATGGCCGGAGTCTGGACCTTTCCCGGACTCTCCTCGGCCAAGCTCCCTATCCGTGCGTGAACCTCGAACGGCTCTCTCCAGCAAGTCTGGACCTTCGTCCCGGTCCCAGCGGTTTGGGAATGCAAAGTCGGAAATGCTATAGGGACGGTCCATAACAGACTTCCTTTCCGTTCAGCTTGGCGATAAGACGGGGATAGACTTCGAGCAACCTGGGAGAGAAGGGAGCGGAAATTGCGAACTCTTAGACATCATGTTGCGACTGCGAGAGGCGGAACTCAGACCTGCGGGGGACGCGGTTGGTCTGCTTCCTCCGGATACAAAAACACCTCTTCCACGTTCTTTCCGAAAGCACGGGCGATCTTGAAAGCCAGCGGCAGACTCGGATCGTACTTGCCGGTCTCAATGGCATTGATCGTGCCGCGCGCGACGCCGACATAGGCTGCGAGCTCGGCCTGCGACCATTCCTTTTCCGCTCTCAATACGCGAAGCCTGGTCTTCATCGGTACCGCCACGAATAGAGAATCAGTCCGAAACTCCACAAAATGATCATCAGCGGGGGAATGCCTAGCCACGAGATGGGATGGAAGCCAAAGCTCTGAAGGAAGCCGATGGCCGCAGAGAACAGCAACGTTCCAACGAAGGCGAATGTGAGGGCACGATAGTTGATCAGGCGTTCGTGCTCGTCGTTTGAGCACAGAAAACGCAGCAGGAGAAAGATGGCCGAGATTGTTCCTAGGCCAGAAAGAACTAGCAAGGGCAAACGGAAGGTCGGAATTCTGCTTGAGAGGGCGGCGGTAATAACGGAGAGAACCGCTGCGGAATAGAAGGACAGGAGCGCCATCTTACGACGTTCCGCTAGTTCATCTCTAAAGGGCTGATGGGGCACATTGACCTCCACGAAGACACCCCCAGAGTATGCTATAGCGTCTCATATGTCAAGTATAACGTACTTAATGTATCTCTAGGCTGCCTCACCTGGAACCGGGTCTTAGGCACAAGCGGTCCTAGCCGCCAGTTCCGTACGCTTTAGTATCCCTACGTCGGAATCGGTTTCATGTACTCGCGAATGACGTTGTTATTCCCGTCTCTCCAATCGCTGAGGTCCGCGCTGACGACAATCATGTCAGAGACATAGCGGAGACAGAAGCTCGTCTTGTCCGTAAAGCGAACGGTAAAGTAGAGTGTGCCGTCGTCGATGGTACCCGACACGCGTCTTTTCCTTTATCTCTATGTCCGCAAAGAAGCCCTTCTGTCATCGCAAACCGAGACTACGGCTTGTCAGGCAGCCGACACAGCCGTTCAAATTCTCCATCTATTTGAATCAGACCGGAAAAAGATTCGAGCGACGGGCCGCAAGGCGGCTTCATGCTTAGCTGTTCACGAATACTTGCAAGCTCACCCGCTGACCAAGATAGGCCCCGCAGCAAGAGACCTCAAACTGTCCATCCCCACCGTCACGAGTGCTCTCGAAACGCTCACCGCCCTGAAAATCGCCAAGGAATCCACGGGCAAACGCAGAGACCGCCTGTTTGCTTATCCCCGGTATCTGAACATCCTGAGTGCGGGCACCGAACCTCTGCGAAGCTAAAAGCCATGGCGATATCGTTTGCCGCTCAAATAAGACCGTTGTTCCGAGAGATCGATGTACAGCATATGGAAGCCTTTGGCGTAGCCTTGGACGATTACGCCTATATGGCGGACCCATCAGGCGGGCATTCGAACGCCCAGAACGTGGAAGATCGCTTGAAAGATCAGTCGATGCCGCCTGGCGGTCCGTTCTGGACGGCCGCGCAGTTGGCCCGGGGCTGGATTGATGAGAGAGATCTTTTGGCCAGTTCGCAGGGGCAGTCCCATTTCGAGCTGGCTTCCGTGTGCATTGACGACCAGTGTCAGGGCTTTCAGTCGGACGGGATTTCCTCCGTCGATCTCGACCTCTACGACGACCGGAATCTGCAGTACGACCCCTCTGACTTCGCCTGCGGTTGACGCCTCCCGTGGAAGCGCTCATCTCGGCGCCTTTTCACTGTGGGTCATCGCGACCTTGGTAACCAGCGGCTTTTGATAAGCCTTCTTCATAGGGAAGCCACAACAACAGTGCAGCAGGCTGCTCACCTCTAGTTGCTGGCCAGCGTCGGAGACGCTGACTTCCAGGTGGCATGCAGGATTCGAGCATCTCAATCGATCTCCCAATCTGGGTCGCATCGGTGCCTCCACAATTCTTTTTTCAAAGGAGAACAGGTTTTGGTAACCGCAAAGCTGCCCAAGACTTAGATCCGCAAAGGCAAGCTTCAAGGCACCGGAATGAAAGGGAACCGCGCCAGGGGAAACGGGCGATAGATAAAATATAAATGGTCCGGCTCGAGGTCCCCCTGGGCCTCGGATTGAAGCTCCCTACCTATCCGGTACCATGGGAGAAGGGTCGGGGGAATTAGATAATATTTATATGTTGATTATACTGAACAGGAATGACCCCAGGCGCTTCGTCCGGCCCCGGGCTGAGGGGTGAGTCGATCATCGAGAAAATACAATATTCTACGGGCGGATCATCGGAAGCGGCTCGAAAGAGCCGGAATCAAGCTCCGCTGGCCGGGCGGTCTTTTCTCATGGATTCACGAAGGCAGATTCCAACGAGCACCGCGAGGGCAAAACCAATTATCGGATAGCATAACCAGAAAAAACTCGTGAACGGACCGCTCGCCCCGGGTCTCGTGTACAGGCCAGGCCAAACCGCTGTCCATGCAGCCCGGGAAAGAGATGATCCGCCGCCAAGTGTGGACCAAACGATGAAATGGATTCCCAGCAAGACGCAAGCGGCCGCCGTTGAGACGGACCGTTTTGCCTTTAACCACAATACATAAGCGATTACCGAAAGGACTGCCTCTAGATACAGGAAAACAGAAACGCCCATCTGAATGTAAATCAGCGCCAACGGATAAGCCGTTAGGACAAGGATCCCGATGGCCATGAACAGATGATTTTCTTGCAGGTGATTGCGGACTGCTCGTAGAAATAGGAACAGGACAAGAGCAATGCACCAAACAAGAAGGAAGTCCCAGTAAAAAATCCGATGATCTTCCAAGCCAGAGTGGTTAGGCAGATAACCAGCTGAAACTCCCCAACGAAGCAAGCGGGCGGCCCATGGCCCGCCTGGATCGCGTTCGTGTGCCGCGACCACAAGCGCAGGCAGATAAAAGGAGAAAAACAGCTCCGCGAGAATTCGTCGGGCAGGACTTTCGCCTGGCGTACCGATTCGGGGAACCTGATTCTGGCTGCGTGCCGCTTGGTCTATGGTCATTTACAACTCCCGGGACTCGCGTAATTCCTGAGCCAGCAATCGTCGCTCGTCCCCCAGTGGATGGGAGTCTGAGGAGGAACCCATGGGGTTCCCCCGGGAACTCCGTAGAAAAACATAGCGCCGCCGCTCGTCCCCCCCTCTTGGGGCAGGCCACTGCCATTGAAGAACGCGTAGACAAAGTTATCGTTATTCTCACAAGCGACACCAGGATTAAGGGTATTCTCAGGGCTACTCCCGCAGTCCATATTCGGAAATACGTTCCCACTTGCCGCCCCGTAATCTTCCAGATGGTGTCCCATTTCGTGAGCCGCGGTATTGCCTAACGCTGTTCCCAAAGCCGTTAACATGCTGACGAACCCTGACGTGTCTTGTGGAGGGTAGGTCGGGCTATAGTTGTTCCATCCGGCGCCGGTTTGCAGGTTCGCTGGGCCTCCCAATGCGGTTTGAGCGCTTTCCATGAACGCAAAATAATAGACTTTGCTATTAGGCGTTGTCCGGACAGTGACTCCATAAGCAGGTGCTGGCGAGTCGCCGAGGACATAGGCCACATACTCTTGCATTGGGTTTTGTTCATAGCCAGTGAGCGTCTTACTCGGTTGATAGTCGGCCAGCTGCACCAGAATAGGATATTTTGCATACGCCCTCTGAAACGATTGCAGAGCCTTGCTCTCGATGGTGCCTACCCAGCTTGGATGGGCAGCTGAAAAATCCTGCAACGCCGTCGGACCTATACTAAGTGGGTAATATCCCCACACTACATCGTGCCCGGCGTTCGCAATGCACGGCGTGCCCGACACGTAACCTTGCGATGCATAGCCGGAACCACACCAGAACAGACCGAAGGAGTGATGTACGAAAGGTGTAGCGTTGCCTGTCAGGTTTCCTCCGACGATGCTGGCAAGGCTGGTCATTAGCGTGATGGTTGGTGCGACTACCGAATCGACCGAGCCAATTTGATACGCACCTTTCCAGGTAAGCTCCGGGAGATTTGTCGCCATTCCTATATTGACGCCGTTCGGGTCTAAGACCTGATATTCTCCGGAGCTTGAATAGCCGACCACGCTGCCGTCGGCAAGAATCATCTGCGGCGCGATTCCCGGCGAGGTCCATTTCACATTGCCAGAGGGATCTAGCGCTCCCAGGGACCCGTCAGCCATGGTTCCATAGAAGGTACCGTCAAGCGCTTGGAGCCTCGGAGTGAAGTTACCCCAGGTAGCTACTTGCGGCGTCGGACCGGATCCCCCGATTGTCATTACTGCTGTTTGCCCTGTAGTCGCCGGTACGCAACCAGTCTGATTGGTGAGGTTCGAATTCGGATAGAAGTAGTAGGTGAGCGTCGAGCAGTAGGAGTTCGTCCCTCCTCCCTGGTAGGTGGCGATAACCCCTTGATTTGCGTTACTGAACAAGGAAGTGACAACCGCAGAACTTCCTCCCTCGGAATGGCTGTCGATGAACCCGCTGTATTGATCATTGAAATAAACGACCTCGTCGGTGATGGAGCTCTGCCCGAGGAAGAACTTCGAGGAGCTGCCGTCCGACCCCACTTGCAGCAGCACATCGGAAGTGGTTTTCACATAGGCGTCGCCGCTGCACAAAGGTGCATCTGCGTAAGAGGTATTCGAATACTGATAGTACACATAAAAGTTCCCGTCACCTGCCAGAAGTGATGTCCCGACGTTGGGGGGACTCTGTCCCGAAACGGTCGAGGTGTATTCGCACGTGTGGACCTCAAAGTTCGAACTCTGGTCCATCGCCACGGTGAATTTGACTGCGTTCGTCGTGGGATCAAGACCAACAACCATGCCGCCATCGACCGTGAAGATCGTTCCATCGGTATGATAATTTGTGGGGTTGCCATAGCCAGAATTGTTGTAGTTGTACAGCGTCGTCTCTTGACCACTGATGCCATCGAATCGCTTCACGGCGGATGGCGTCGTCTCTACCAAGCCCCCGAAAAAATCAGCATTGACGGATGTGTAATTTGAATCGAGAGTGGCTGTCCAAGCGACTTGTCCATCCGCGGTAAGCGCTTGCACCGTACCCGAATTCTGAATGGCAAACGTATCGGCAACTCCAGTTGGGCTGGGAACAGCTGGAATGATTTCCGCAACCCCAGAACCGTCACCCGGGGCTGACCAGATCGTGGTTCCGACCGGCAATCCAGCCCCGGTCCAGACAGTTACATCACAGGAGGAATCACCAGCGGTAATCGTCACATGACCCGGGGCGAGTGCGGTCAAAACTGGCGGATCGTCGGTCGAGAGAGAGACAATGGTCGGGTCGCTTGACGTCCACGTCAATCCAGTTACCAGTGAGCCCGCTTGATTGAGTGCCTGAATCGCGTGGGTCTGACCGACGAGCAGATTCATGCGGCTCGGGGTGATGGTCACGGCGTTTCCCGTGCCGAAACCTGCCGTAGGCACGACAAATCGAACCGCATTGCTGAGCAGTCCGTTTTGCTGAACTTGTGCGATGCCAGTAAGTGAATTCGTGGCTGCAGTGGCCACAATCTGCGAATCGCTCCAGCTCGAAATTACAGCTGGGAGAGTTCCCAGCTGCAAGTTGCCCGCATTGCTCCCAAAACCGGAACCGCTGATTGTGACTTGTGTTCCGGCCGAACCCGAAGAAGGCGAAACCGAAGCGATGTTAGGCGCGCTCGAAGTGAACGGAACTGAATTGCTCCAGACTCCGTTTTGCAAGATCTGCGCATTTCCGGAGCCGGAAGCTGCCGCAACAGTGGCTACCACTTGAGCATCGCTCCAGCTTACGATGCTGCCATAGGTTGTTCCGAGCCATACATTTCCGCTCCCTTGTACGGCCCCAAACCCGGAGCCGCTGATTGTGACCTGCGCCCCGGGTCCTCCACTGGTCGGAGATATGCTCGTGATCGTAGGTGTGCTCACAGTAAACGGGAGGCTATTAGAGGAAGCACCGAGTTGTAGGACCTGCACGAACCCGGAAGAGGATCCCAAAGCAATCGTTGCAATGATTTGCGAATCGCTCCAGCTGGTTACGTTGCCATTTGTGGTGCCAAGCAGAACCCTGCCGCTCCCCTGCGTCGCTCCGAAGCCTGATCCGGTAATGGTGACCTGCGTTCCTGCTGGACCACTGCTCGGGTTGAAACTGGCGATCGAGGGCGTAGGAGTGGTGACTGCGAAGGCGTAAGAATTTGAGGCAAAACCACCCTGAATGACCTGGGCCGTTCCGGTTGCCGACCCTGGTGCCACGGTCGCAACGATCTGCGTATCGCTCCAGGAAGCTATCGCACCAAAAGTGTTACCAAGCAAAACCCGCCCATTTCCCTGAGATGCGCCGAATCCGGCACCAACGAATGTTACCTGGGCGCCGGCTGGCCCACTGCTAGGCGAAATGCTCGTCAGTGTGGGTACGGCACTTACCGTAAAGCTCAGTGAATTCGAGGAGTATCCTCCTTGCTGTACTTGAACGAATCCCGAGGAAGATCCTGGTGCAACCAGCGCGATGATCTGTGTGTCGGTCCAACTTGCAACTGTGCCGGGGGAACTGCCCAGTGTCACAGCGCCTGTGGCCATTGAGGTCCCGAAGCCCGAACCCGTAATAGCCACGGCGGTGCCAATGGGACCGGCATTTGTAGAGATGGACGCAATGCTCGGAATAATCCAAAATTGTGAAGCAGCGGTCAGCGTCGTGCCTGCGATCACTACGTTTAGTGGGCCGCTAGCTGCTCCAAGCGGAACCTGCACGACAATCTGGTTGGAGCTCCAACTGACGGGCACGGATGCAACGCCGTTGAAGGTGATGGTGCTGCTTCCAGGCGTCGAACCGAAGTAAACGCCCGTAATCGTAACTGTTGTTCCGACCGATCCTGCGGTCGGGCTCACGCTTGAAATCGCCGGCGTCTGCGCACCGCCAGGCAAACTGGTAAGGACCGTGGAGCCGCAAACTGCACCGGCACAAGCAGAAATCGTCGTGGTCCCCGGGTTCGAAGCGAGTGCATTACCCTGATTCGTGACGTCGTTGGTGATTGTAGCAACCGAAGAGCTCGAAGAACTCCACGTCACGGAGGCGAGTCTCTCGGTGCTGCCGTCGGCAAATGTGCCAGTGGCCACGAAACCCTGTGTGCCGGCTGCGTTGATCGTGGGGCTCGACGGACTGAGGCTGATGGACTGAAGCCCTTGAGGAGTCAGGCTGCTTGGTTGGAACAATTCAGCTGAGGCTAAACGGTTAAAGTTGCTATCGAGCCCGGCAATCTCTAAGACGTTTCCGTTTGTCAGAAGCACCGCGGTGTCTACGTATCTCGGTGTGATGAAATTGGCGGTAGGCGTAGCGGTTCCCGCGACTGGATCATACAATTCGGCGGTTCCCAGCACGTTCCCGGAAGCATCCAATCCGCCTGCCAACAACACCGTCCCATTGTTCAGCAAAGTAGCTGTGAAAAAGCTGCGGGCGGAGGTCATGCTTCCCGTCGCAGAGAACACTTGCGTTGAGGGATTGTACAGCTCTGCCGATGCCTGGGAATTCTTGTTGGAGTCGACGCCGCCCGCCAGAAGCACAGAACCGTTGTTGAGAAGAACGCCTTTAAACAGCGCTCTCGGAGCGACCATGCTCGGTGCCACAGTGAACAGGGCAGTCTGGGGATTATAGATTTCGGCGCTTTGCAATACGTTTCCGCTCGAATCCAGGCCACCGGCAATCAAAACCGTTCCATCATTCAGCGAAACGGCGACATGTGAGTCTCGAGCGGTGTTCAAATTTCCTGTCGCCTGCGACGCACCAGTCACAGGATTAAACAATTCTGCCGAGTTCAGGGGATTCCCGTTGGCATCATCCCCGCCCGCAATCAAGATCAGACCGGAGGGGAGAAGCGTGGCAGTATGACCCGACCTTGCGGTTATCAGATTTCCGCCCGAAGAAAATGTTCCAGCCACGGGGCTAAACAGTTCCGTGGTCCCAATCACTGTGGTGCCGGTCGAAACACCGCCGGCGACCAGAACTTGACCGTTGTTCAACAAAGTGGCCGAGGCGACATAGCGCGGAGACGCTAAACTGCCTGTGGGCGTGAAAGTGCCGGCGCTTGGGTTGTAAACGGAGGCGCTCGCTAAGGGATTGCCGTTGCTGTCAGAGCCGCCCGCTTCCAAAACCGTCCCATCGTTTAGAACCGTCAACGTAGGACTATCGAGCGCCGTTGGCAAACTCCCGGTCAAAGTCTGACTGACAACGCCCAAGTTTGCTGAGGCATTCAATGAGCCGATGGCCGCCTGTATGATGGTTGAGCCAACGGTGGCAGCTGTGGCCAGTCCCGAGCTATTTACGGTTGCGACCGCTTGCGCTGAGGAACTCCACGTTGCCGAGGAGCTAACATTCAGATTTGTTCCGTCGGAATAGGTTCCCGTCAATGCAAATTGAAATGTCTGGCCGGTCGGGATGGAAACAGTCGTGGGGGTGAGGGCGATCGAGTTGAGCGAAGTGACGGTGAAATTTGCACCTGCGCTAGCGACGCCGCCGACGGTGACAACGATGCTTCCCGGAGTTGCTCCGGAAGGAACCGGAACAACGATGCTTTGGGCGTTCCAACTCGTGGGAGTAGCGGTTACCCCGTTAAATGTAATTGTGCTCGTGCCCTGAGACAAACCAAAGCTTGTCCCTGTGATCGTGACCGAACTTCCAACCGGTGCTGAAGCTGGAATCACAGTCGTAATAGCCGGAGGAACCGTAAAGTTGACACTGTTACCAGTTATCCCTGCTGCGGTTACGACCAGCGGCCCTGTTGATGCGCCAGCAGGCACGGGAACGACGATCTGGGAATCACTCCAACTGGTCGGGGCCGCCGAGATTCCGTTAAATGTGATCGTGCTGCTGCCCTGACTGGTGCCGAAGTAGTTTCCAACGATGGTGATGGAACTCCCCACGGGTGCGCCGGTGGGATTGGTGTAGGAGATCGTCGGAGGAGTACCGACGATGAAATTTACGCTGTTGCTGGCCATGCCCCCCACGGTAACGATGACCGGACCGGTTGATGCGCCAGCAGGTACCGGAACGACGATCTGGGAATTAGCCCAATTTGTCGGGGCCGCCGAGATTCCGTTGAATGAGACCGTACTGCTCCCTTGGGTCGCACCGAAATAGTTTCCAACGAGCGAAACGGACATGCCCACCGGGCCATCGATCGGGTTCGTATAGGAGATCGTCGGGGGAGTGCCGACGATAAAGTGCACGCTATTGCTCGGCATCCCCCCCGTGGTAACAACCACGGGTCCTGTTGTGGATCCACTTGGCACCGGCACGGTGATTTGCGTGTTGCTCCAACTCGTTGGTGTTGCGACGATGCCATTGAAGGTCACCGTGCCCGCCGTCGAGCCGAAATAATTCCCATTGATGGTCACAGAGGTGCCCACGGGTCCGTCGACCGGGAGGGTGTAGGAAATCGTCGGAGGCGTTCCAACCGTGAAATTGACCTTGTTGCTTGCCACTCCGCCTGCCGTCACGACCACAGATCCTGTCGTTGCCCCAGTTGGCACTGGTGCGACGATTTGCGTGTTACTCCAACTGGTTGGCGTGGCCGCAGTGCCATTGAATGTCACTGAACTGCTGCTCTGTGTGGCACCGAAATAGTTGCCAACAATCGTCACCGAGGTTCCGACCGGGCCATCCACAGGAGTCGTGTAGGAAATCGTGGGCGGCGTACCGACTGTGAAGCTGACCTTGTTGCTCGCCACACCGCCTACGGTCACGACGACGGAGCCTGTCGTCGCGCCAGTCGGCACCGGCACGACGATTTGCGTGTTACTCCAACTCGTTGGCGCGGCTGCAGTGCCATTGAATTCCACCGTACTGCTGCTCTGTGTGGCACCGAAATAGTTGCCAAAAATCGTCACCGAGGTTCCGACCGGGCCATTCACAGGAGTCGTGTAGGAAATCGTGGGCGGCGTACCGACCGTAAAGTTCACTTTGTTGCTTGCGATTCCCCCGACGGTGACGACGATCGAGCCTGTCGTTGCCCCAGTCGGCACTGGCGCGACGATTTGCGTATTGCTCCAACTCGTTGGCGCCGCCGCCGTCCCGTTGAAAGTGATGGTGCTGCTACCCCGGGAAGTGCCAAAGTTGCTTCCAACGATTGTGATGGAGGTTCCGACCGGGCCATTGACGGGCGTTGTGTAGGAAATCGCCGGTGATTGGGCCAAACCGCTTGATTCGAAAAGGAACGAGGAGAGCAGCAGAAGCAGGATTGAATATGCGAGTTTTCTAGGGACCATCCGCAATCTCCGTGAAGGTGAGGTATGGAGCGAGCGATACACGGCCCTGCGATTCAGTCCGCGGAGTTCGCAGCTGTGTCATGGCTTGTCTGGCTGATTCGGGACCGCCGAAAGGCTGGCGGTTGCCTGACCTGAATTCGCAAATCTTGCGGGAGTCTGGTACAGAACCCGCATAGAAGTCAAGCAAATAGTAGTACAGTCCCCAACTACTTACAGCCCAGAAAGTTAGTCTAACTCAAAGTAACCAGCCGGCACTAGGATAGGTGGGTCGCGTAGCCGCGGGGTGGCGCGGCAGCGCGAAGATGGGGAGACGGGAGAGCTAAGATATTTATGACTGAAGGAGAAGAAGGCGAACGACGAGATAATCAGGCGGTTTATCAAGTTCGGCGCTTATTGTCTCGCCTTTAAGTTCGCCCCCAACAGGCCGAACGTTTTTGTGGATTTCGATTGCCCCGAGGACTTGGACTATCTCGGCGTGCAATCAGACGACATCGGGCGAAACATGTGGTTCCTGACTGAGAAGGGCTATCTTCGATCATCGTCTGCCTCTACGTATGCCCGTCCCTTGCGATGCTCGCCCACGTCCGAGCTGATCGATGAGATTGAATCTGGAAACACCGTTGACTCGCATCAACAGATCGGAGCTACAGTGACGCAGAACTTCCATCTTCACGGCCACAACTCCCACATCAACGTTAACAGCACCGACAGTTCGACGAATGTTGTCTCGGTATCGAACGAAAAGACATTCGTTCGGATGCGCGAGGCGGCTCAATCAATTCAAGATGAACCTGAGCGCGAGAAGATTCTGACCCGCATTGCCGAGTTAGAACGCACGAAAGGCTCAGCCAACTTCCTCTCTGCTTACCAGACTTTCATATCCGTGATCGCTGACCACATGACCGTGTTCGGGCCGTTCATCCCGCTGCTGACACAGATGCTTTCAGGTCACTAAACGAATGCCAGTCGCGTCCTATCCCGACCAGCTTGAACCTACAGATCAGGAAGTCGCGATCTGGCGCTTCATGAACATGAGGAAGTTCGCCGATTTGATGGACACAGGCGAGTTGTATTTCTGTCGTGCGGACTTGTTCAAAGACGAGAGTGAAGGGTTACCACCAGAGAATTACTTCCCTTTTCCCGGTATGCACCCTCTTGATGTGCTGGATAGGCGGAGGATTGACGACTCCCTCGGCTGTCTTGCGCAGTTTCGGGAGGCGTTCTACGTGAACTGTTGGCACCTGTTTCGCCGAGAGACGTGGGCGATGTGGGAGGAATACGGTGAGGATGGTGTCGCGATCTGTTCGCAGTATCGGCAGCTGAAGTCTGCGCTCAACGCGATGGATGATCGCGCCTATCTCGGATTGGTTCGTTACGGTTCGCGCCACATGACCGGGTGGAATCTGTTTCGGTTCATCACCACCAAGCGGCTGAAGTACGCGAACGAAATGGAGATTAGAGCGTTCCTGTGGATTATCGACCCACACGCGGGTATCAATCGGCACATCGATATTGAGAACCGGATACATGATCGTCCGCTCACTCCGCCTCCAGACCACGTGTTGAAGGGCCACAGACGAAAGGTAGACCCGCAATCTCTTCTGACTGGAATTGTGGTAAGCCCAAGGGCCTCTTCGAAAACGCTCGTCGAGATTGATCAATTGGTGAAGGATAAAGGCTACGCGGTTTCTGTTGAACCATCTGCGCTTACGCGCTTTCGAGAACTTCTTCCGCGCTCGGAACCCCGTTCAACGGGTTCGACGACGAAATTCAACACCTGATGGAGGTTTGAAGACCACCACAATCGGCTTGGCAATGTCGACATCGGAGCGCATCGCCGAATCAAATGGAAACAGTATCGCTCTCGGTCTCAATTTTGAGCACACGAGCAAGGCCAAATCCCGGATTCCTGTTGTCACTCGTGCCGCTGAAAAACCTTCAGGAATCAAGTCATCGGCCTAATCTGCCCCTTTTTGCCCCCGCGCGATTTTGCTAAGTGCCTACCGATCAGTAGGATGATTGGTAGGGGCGGTGGGGATCGAAAACAACGCCGAACAGAATTTCAAGGAGTTAGCGGAAACAGTGAGGAACGCGGAGACATTGAAAAGGAACAATCAGGAACGCAAAGGAATCCTTATTGGCCCCTAAATGGCCCCTCGTTTTTCGTCGTCGACTTCATGCAAAAATTCTCGCGGCATGGATGGCAAGTCGACGAATGCCCGGAATGCGAATTCGGAAACGCCTTTGATACCGAGAGGTGGCGTGTCTACCCCCTCCCCATGCCGCCAGGCATGGCTCTGCTCCGACTTGAGCATATAGAGAGCGCTCAGGGTTCCGAGAGCACATCGGCGATGTCTAGAGGGTCCAGCCTGGACAGTTCGGCATCGTCATCCGGCTGAGTCGCCTTGATGACTTGGGATCCCCACGCAACGTGAACGTGTGGTATGCGCTTCCCGTTTTTCAGAATCAGCGTCACCAGACTAACACCGTAACTAGCTTCGGGGAATGCAGCAACCTTATCCGCCAAGTTCCCCGGTAGGTCGAATTTCACACCCGGAGCCGTCATCTTAGAAGTCCTCCGGGAAGAATACTTCAGGTACTCCCCCTCGACCACCATACTGTCCACCTGGAACTATGCCCCTCTGAATTGTTGTTCCTGGTGGCGGCTCAAAGACCCGGTAGTAAACTGGTGGTGCTCCGGGCAAGTCGCCATAGTCCTTCAGTGCCGCTGGGTCCTGGCCGATCTTTTGAAAGACGTCCTCCGGAAAAGCATACGTACCAGCCGTTGCCCCTCCAGGCGATTTGAAGCTAAACCTTAAACTCTGTGGCGTAGCTGCAACTCGCACGAATCGTTCGCCTGGCTTGACGACATCCGTGCGAGCGAACTTTGCACCAACAGAAAGGTCAGTTGTTGCAGCATCCTGAACTACATCTTTTGCGATAGTGGGACCGGCCTCGTCCAGTAGAGTCGAAAACTCTGTCGCGAGTGCTTGCGCCGGATTACCGCCGGACGCCACATACACCGCCCTAAAATCTTCGTCTGTCGCGAACAACCCCAAGGTCAGCGCGGCACTTGCAAACTGAAAGGCAGCAACAGCGGTTGGGTACGAGCCGATGGTCAAAGAAACGGAGATGTAAGCGCTCGTCAACGTAGAGCCAATGTCGAAATCGTGGCCGGAGGGATCAGAGCGGTTAACCGGATCATTTCCCGTATAAAGATACTTGTGAAGAGACGCCGGTTCTGATGAATTGCCGTCGACGCTATCCATGCTCCAAAATCTGCCGGTGCTGGTATTCAGATAGCGGGCACGGTCGTAGTACATGCCGAGGTCGGGGTCGAATTGTTCGCCGGCGAAGAGGTAGTTGTTGGGCGTCGTGCCGGTGGAGTGGATGAGGTTGCCGAACGCGTCGTAGTCGTAGGTAACTGTGGCTCGACCGGCAGAGATAGCCTTAGATTCGCTGGCGGCTGGCAACAAGAGCGCAGCTATCAGTAAGGCAACGAGAAGCTGGCGGAAAATGGAAATCATTCAGCTGTTCTAGTCAATTTGACGAGGATGATCCCCGCGATTTGCTCGCACTTCAGTTAACCATTCCTTCCATTCCTTTTCTGCGAGAGCCACTTCTTCCGGTAAGATCCCAGGATCGAGATTGCGCAGAATAGGGGCAAGCAAATCCAACATAAAGAAGGAGTATTCGCCGACGAGCTCCGCAACATTTCCCTCTTCACCAGGCCGAGCGAGGTCCCATGACGTACCGCAGACTCCAAACAAGCTATGCAATGAAAGTTGACGTGAAAGGGTTAGGTCGCCCATTCCCATGGAAATTTCAAACTCTAGTTGCACCTGAGAGTGCTCTCCTCTCGTATCAATAAGTGCCGCAAACTGCCAAGGTCCGCTGTGACTTTCGTACGACCGTTCATTTGGCTCTGAGACATCCACTTTTTCTTCAAATTGAGTCCCTAGTCTTGTTCGAATCGCGGTGTTGAGACGGCGTCGATTGAGAGGAAGTATCGGCGTGGAAGGCGGGATAAATCCCCTCTCCGTAACGTCCGAGACTGTTGGGTTACGGCAACGCCTCAAAACTTCCAGAATTTCCTCGCCTTCGAGCACCGGTTGACCGAGGCGCGTCGCAACCCGATGGTTTCGGCAGGCATGAGCTATGATGAAGAAACGTAGCCTCTCATCAACGTCTCCGAGAAAAAACTTATGGAGATTCCGAAGTCCACGATTGGGAAGGCGCCAGAATAGCGAACCGTCATCGATTGATTGCGGTTCAATCAGCTCCAGGGATTTTCGATAAAGGCTTAGCTCGAACTCTTCTCGGATTGGTTCGAGACGCTTGCTAAGCCTATTCATCAGGTCCTTTGATGCCATCCCCAGTCCTAAATCCCGGAAACAAGCGGGGCGGTTGCGGATACCTCCTCGATCTCTGCTTCACCCGCGGCAACCGCCACTCGTTCTTCCTCTTTTATCGCCTCTTCGCTGATGGTATCAGGTGTAATAGGAATCGGAACAATCGGTACCCCAAGCGGCGACTTACTCTCAACCGTGTATAGAATTGCGCCATTCGAAGTTGGTTCAACTATCGCCTCGTAGAGCCCTCCGAACAAGGGAATAGTTTGGGGATCGCTAAAGCTCGTCCCTGGCACCCAAATCTGGCCGCTCTCCTCCAGAATTAGGGCGATGTAGTCTGCGATCTGCGCATAAGCACCAGCTGCATCAATCTTCGGCTTAATTTCATAGATCATTGTGTCAGTCACGTCAGCGATATCCGGACGACGGTAGATATCATCACCTCGTGGGGCGGGAGGTAGCCGTAGGATGGTTTTGATCGATTTGTTGGTGAACCCAACATGGCCGTTCAACCTCGCCCAATCTTCGTAGTCCTTAAAAATCTTCTTCTGGATAGTGTTCCCAAAAATGTTAAAGATGCTGTTCCCTGATTTTCCGCTAGGATCCGCATAGTCGACTGGACTGGCATACGAATATAGATATTTGTGCTGGCTCCCGGGGTCGCTCACCGTTCCTTCAAAGACGTCCGAGGTCCAAAACCGGCCGGTGCTGCTGTTGAGGTATCGAGCGCGGTTGTAGTAGAGGCCGAGGTCGGGATCGAACTGTTCACCGGAGTAGAGGTAATTGTTAGGCGTGGTGCCAGTGGAGTGGATGAGATTGCCGAAGGCGTCGTAGTCGTAGGTGTCCGTTACCGTGCCGGTTTGTTCCGTCAGCGCACGCACAGAGCCGTGGCCGTCGTAGACGTAGTAGGCGTTATCGTAGTTGCTAACGTTGTTTACGAAGTGGTATCGGCGCTCGCTGATCTGCTCCAGCCCGTACACGTAGCTGTGCGTGATCTCAAACGTCGTGCCCTGATTTCCGTTGAAACTGAAGCTTTCCTGGATCACCTGGGCGTAGCCGGTCGGGTTCTGCGTGTCCACCAGGTATGTCGTCGTCAACTGCCCCACGGTCTTGCTCACGCGGTTGCCATCGCCGTCATAAACAATCGTCTTACCCGCCCCCGCCTGCACCACCCGATTCTCGAAATCGTATGTGTAGCCCAGGCCCGCCGACTGTGTCGTGTTGCCATTCGCGTCACAGCCGAGCCGATCGGTTGAATTTCGTCGCACACGCTGACCTTCAAAGTCCAGGTTGGTCAGAAAAGTGATACCAGCCCCCACTCACATGGCGTATGTAGGGCCAGTTTTCTTCCAGCTTCATTTCGGGTTTTATACAAGAATCGCCTTCGTCGTACCCCTTATACACATAACCTTCATGGAGCAGAGGAACATCCGTGTTAAGCAAAAACGCAGCAACAACTGCTCCGTTCTCGCAACGGATCCCCTTAATTGCTCGGACACCACGAGGCATATTCTTGGTTTCGATGATGGCTAGGCTCCTATTCGCAGCTGAGTCATACGAACTCGGGCCATTCCTAATTTCACTTACAACTTCCATATAGTCCTCCGAGTGCCGCTCGAAATCTTTGTCCGCTATCTTTCTCCCTGCAGCCGGTATAAACCAGACGACTAGGAGGAACGCGAAGCACAGGAACATTGGGGCAGCCCAAAAACGCGATGTTTTCCTCCACCGAACTAATCCCAGAACCGCCGTAGCAATGAGCGCGCCGCCCAAGAACACAGAAGCTCCCATCGCTAAAATGATACAAAGCCACTCTGGCTTGGCGTGCGCACCCAACGTCAGTAAAGTGTCGCAGCTACCTATTAGAATGATCAGTCGATACGCAATACGCATCGTGACTTCTTTCCGTCTATCCAAGCCTTGGCCTGCTGCCACTGCTTCTAGAGTCTTGCGCTTACCCGCTAGTTAGCACATCCACATCCTGAAGGATTCTTTGAAAAGTTCCATCCATCGCGTTCTCCGGCCCGAATATCAGGTCGACCGGTTTTGTCCCACGGATCATTCGTTGCTTTGGTATGCCTAGTGAGGTGGTAGTAGATACCAACGGCTTCGACAGACGCTTGGGCTGTAAATGCACCTGTGGTCCAGAAATAATAATGGTCATACGCTGCCCCCTGGAAACCCGCTACATAGTTTCCGAATTGGTCAGCATTCATTTTTTTCCCGCACCTCGTCCACGTGTCATCCTTCTGCTTTCCCCAGCCAAAGTCATAATCCCCTTCAGAGCTTCCGAGTCCTCCGCGATTATCGCTGTGGTGACGAATGTTCTGTAGCCCCTTAATTCGGCCTGCGGTAGCATCAGCGTAGGCCTGTTGTAGTAACGCGAGAGTCTCTTGTTCGCTGTGGTCCTTCAGCCCAAACGAGTCCCAAAGGTTAGTAGAGTCATTTCTAACGTAGGCATAAAAATTGATGCCGCCGGGGAACTCAATTGGATCCTCATTAATGAATCTGCCCGAAACTGCGTCGTAATATCTGGCCCGGTAGTAGTAAAGGCTCGTTTCCGCATCCCACTCCCTTCCCGTGTAGCGGAAATTGTTCACAATGCTGCCAGACGTGGCAACAATGTTGCCAAAGGAATCGTAAGTGTAGTTTACGGCAATCGCTCCCGCAGGGTTGCTGAGTGTCGTAACAGAGCCCAGTCCATCTGCTTGGTAGTAACTCGTTGTCCCGCTGCGCAATTCGGCCAACGGTTCATCAATGTTATCCGTTCCAGCATAGCGAGCGACAGACGTACCGGAGGCGCTTGTCTCTTCAACAAGATTGTCGCCGTCATACACGAAGACGGAAGTTCCGCTCGGCGAGGACTTATAAATGCGTCTTCCAAATGGGTCGTATTTGAAGGTCACCGTTCCGCCAGAACCTGGCAGAGTTGCACTCGTGAGCCTGTTGTCGTAGTCCCAACTGTAATTTGTCGTACCGGTGGAGTCGGTTTTGGAAGTGGTGTTGCCGTTCGCGTCTAATGCTGACCCTGCCGCAGTGTTTCCGCTCCAGCTCTGCCATCCCCTACGTGAGTTTCCACTTAGCCGCGCCGTTGCACTAAAACAGTGCAGCGTTTTTTCGCTCGAACCCCAGACGCGAGTTTTTAGGCTGACGGTTGAAGAGACAGCTAAAGGAAAAAACACACACGGATGGCTCGACGCGGAGAGCACTTCTTCTTTAGCTGCTGTCGGCATTACCTCGATTATAAGTGCTGAGTCGTTACCAGAGCAGGATTTTCCGAGAGCCATGTGCTCCGTGGGCAACGAAGGACGCTCCGCTGCGGCGCATCCGATAACTCGCTCGTTATCCGACGCGGCCTCGAACTGCACGAGCCTTCCCGCGCTCCACTCGACAGAAGCTGCCTTCTGTCGCCTTCGCTGTCCCACGGCGGTCTATTCGGATTTTTGTGTGAAAAGCGGCTTTCCGAAAAAGCCGTCAAGAGTCTTGTCAAGCTTTTTCCCAAGTCTTTTTTGGGTCTAAAAATATAGCATCCTACGTTATTTGCTGTTCGGCTCTTCAGCATCTTCCTCTGCTTCCACTTCGAGCACGGCCAGCAACGCGGCCTTCTCGCCATCTTCATCCGCACCAGTGCTCTCGCTCGTCGCAGAGGTTGCTTTGCGGTCCAGCGTGGCGCCGGGATGCGTGGCCGCGTGGATTTTTTGCAGCTTGCGGATGGCCACGTGCGTGTAAATTTCCGTGGTGCTGATCTCCGCGTGCCCGAGCATCTGCTGGATGTAGCGAAGGTTCGCGCCGCCTTCCAGCATCAGCGTCGCCATGGTGTGCCGGAACGTGTGGCAGGACCCGGATTTCCCAAGGTTCGCCTGGGCGATTAACTCCCGCGTCAGATTGCTCAGCGCGTCGGGATTGAACGGCTCTCCGTATTGTGTCAGGAACAGCGTGGCGTCATCCGGCTCGACGGCCAGCAGCGGGCGCGCCTCCCGCAGATATTTTCCCACCCACAGGAGCGCCCGCTCGCCGATGGGGATCATGCGGTCCTTCTTCCCCTTGCCCTCGCGGATCGTCAGCGTGCCCCGTTCGCGGTCCACATCGTAGAGTTTGAGACGGATGAGTTCGGTCCGCCTTACGCCGGTGGAGTAGAACGTTTCGAGGATCGCGCGGTCGCGCAGTCCCACCGGCGTCGTAATGTCCGGCACCACCATGACGTGCTCGACTTCGTCCGCCGAGAAGATGGTGCGCGGGATGCGCTTCTCCATCCTCGGCAGGTCCAGATCGGAAGCCGGGTTGTGCAGGATGTGATTGTTGCGCACCAGCCAGCGGAACCAGCGGCGCACCGGCACGAGCCGCGAGTGTTGCGTGCGGAACGTCAGCGGCTGCCCGTTCTTCTGCCGGTAGTAGTACAAGTAGCGCTGATAGCTCTCCAGGATCGGGCGGGTCACTTCCATCGGGTGCTGCATGCCGCGCTGCTCGGCCCAGCGCACGAAGTCGCCGATGGACCAGCGTGCATGATCGGCGGTGTCCTCCGCGTAGTTGTTGATCAGCAGCCATTCGAGATGCTCTTCCCGCAAGCGGCCCAGCGGCGTGCGCGGATCGGGCTGAGTCTTGTGTTTGATGACGCGGGCCATCACTTCACCCCCGCGCGTCCCGTCAAGCCGTGGCCGTTCGGTTTGCTTTCGGCTACGACTACGTTGCGCGGCTCTCCCTGCTTTTGCTCCCCCCTATATGCGTTTCCGCGAAGCCGCGAAGTTGAAGCCGAAAGCCTTTCCAGTGTTGGCGATGCGTCATTTTTTCCGGGGCCGCGAAGTGCCCGCACCCCACCCGCGAAGTCGTCGTTTACCCCCGCGAAGTTGGCCTCCAACCCCGCGAAGTTTGCGCTACGATGCGCTTCCTCCTCGGAAGCTGGAAGTTGGTAGACCACCAACTGACCCTGGTTGCCGCCGCGCCGCACCACCAGATACTCCATCTCTTCCAGCCGCTTCAGATGTTGCCGCAACTGCGTGTCGCCCCACTTGGTGTGCTCGCGCACCGTGCGCCGCGTGAATCGATACTCACCCGGCGCGATCTCCGAGCGCACACACTCGGCCTGCACCATCTCGGTAATCAGCGCCAGCAGCTTGCGGGTTTGCGGGCGCAGCTCGTCGAGCGAAGGCTTCAGTCCCACCTGGTCAGCGAGCGTCTGCGCCAGTTGCACGTCCGCCGCGCTGGCCTCGATGTATTCCAGCATCTCGCCGTCACAGGGAACCGTTTTGATTTCCCGCTGGTGCTGATGCAGCAGCGCGATGGCTTCGATCAGCGTCAGCAGCTTCGCGTGGTCGCGCCGCGCCCGCGTCATGTAATCGGGGAACTCCCCCACGTCGTGGTGGTTCACTACCACCAGCGGGCGCAACAGGCGCTGCGCGTTGCGGTGCAGGCGCACCAGCTTGCTCCGTTTGCGCCGCAAGAGATGACCCTCGATGGTGCGCGCTTCCCGCTGCCGCTGGTGGATCGCCCGCGTCTGTTCGCGGTCCTCGTTCACGGTCAGCGCGATCGCGCGGTTCATCAGTTCCTCGTCCACGTCCTGGGCGGTGGTGGTCAGGAACAGCATCACTGGGCCTTCCACTTCGTAATCGTGTGTCACCAGCTTCCCGCTCACCGGGTCTTTCCCGGTCGAGGCGATTTTCAGCACCCCTTCCGACTGCAACAACTTCAGCGGATACGCGGCGCGGTCGGCTCCCTGTTGTTCCGAGATGGCCAGGATTTTGTGTTGGAGATTTTTCTGTCCCATGTAGAACAGCGCTTGCCCGGTCATGGCCGTGTAGCTCTCCCGCTGCTCTTCCGGCATGAAGTCCAGCACCGCTTCCATCAGCGAGCTTTTGCCCGCCGAAGAGGCCGACTGCACCACGACGGCCAGCGGCTTTTCGAGCAGGCGCGACACCGCGGCCAGGTAGCCGATTTTTTTGTTGGTCTCCTCGCCCACCACGCCGCATTTCTCGAAGTCCTCCAGCACCCGCTCCAGCAGGCGCGGATCACGCAACAGTTCCAACGCGGCCGCTTTTTCCTCGGCGGTCATCTCGAGTTTTTCTTCCGGCGGATTCAGCGCCTTTTCCAGCCACTCGTGTTGCAAGTCTTCGAGTTTCAGGATCAGCGTGGCCAGATCGCGCTCGATGCCCTCTTCCTTGTGGCCCAGTTCTTTTGCGGCTTGCTTGGCGAAGAGTGTGCGCGGACGTGCGCCGTAGAGATCGAAGCGGTCCACGTGCAGGCGGGTGTCCCCGCGCGCGTTGGTGCTGGTTACCATCACGTTCACGTGCAGCACGCCCGGAGCCGTGTTCTTCCCGAGGTCCAGGATGCGATAGCGCCGCTCGCCCATGGTCACGTACACCGTCTCGCCATTCACTTCGACCGACACGCCCCGCACCGGCACCACGGTTCCAGTTGGCAACGACGCGATGGGCTGCTCGGCAGCTAAAGAAAGACCGGTTTCCTCCTCCGTGGTGTTGGCCTCGATGCGCTCGGGGATTTTTTCTTCCGCTGGCACCTGCGGAGTTTCCTGCTCTACCGGGACCACAGGAGGAAGAGCGGCTGCGACAGGTTCGGCGATTTTTTCTTTAGCCGCTGGTTTCTCTTCGATGATTTGCGGCTCGCTCGCCGCCACTGTGGGCCGCTGGCCCTTCCCCAGCCACGCCGCTTTGCCCAGCAAGATGCCGAGGCTTTTCGTCGCTGGTGTCACCTTCAACGCGAACTCGTTCGCGTCCATGCCTTTCGGGAACTGCACCCGGTAGCATTCGATCCCCATCGCCAGGAGTTCTTCCGCCAGCTTCGCCGCCGCCCGCTCGCCGGCGTCGTCCCGGTCGTAGGCGATATAGACTCTCTTGGTGCCATGCTTTTTGAGCGCGGCCCGATGATCGTCGGTAAAACCGTTCACACCGTAGCTCGCCGTCACGTGGCGATAGCCCGCGCACCAGAACGTCAGCGCGTCGATCAGCGCTTCACACAGGATGATTTCCTTCGACGCGACAAGCGCCTGTTCGTTCCACACCCCGCGCATCGGCCCTGGCAGGTACGAGTGCAGCGGCGTGTTTTCCCGGAACGCTCGTCCGATCTTCCGCCCATACATCTCCACCACTTCGCCTGCGAGATTGAACACCGGGATCACCAGCGAACCGTGGAAGTGCTCGTGTCCGCTCTCACGCAAGATGCCCAGGTTCGCTAGTTGGCCGCGCTGCTCGTTGCCTTGTTTGCGGTTTTTATCTGGCACGCGGTAGGTCAGCGTGCGGTTGGCGAAGCCCAACCGGAACTGCTCGATCATCTCTGACGACGTGAGGCCGCGATTGACGAGATACTGCTGCGCTTCCGGCGTCTGCTTCAGCGTCTCGTGATAGTGGTGCACCACCAGTTCCAACAGTTTTTTGTCGTTGAGACTCTGCTCGGCCAGCGGCGGCAGTTTCACCGTGGAAGATTCCTTCGGCGGCGGGCCGGACCGTTTCGCAGCTAAAGGAAGAAAGTCCCGCTTCAACAGTTCCACGGCGTGTGTGAAGCTGACGCCCTCGGCGCGCATCACCCACTCGATCACGTCGCCGCCTTCGTCGCACGCCCCCTTGCAGTGCCACACGTTCTTCACCGGATCGATGTTGAGGCTCGGGTTGGTGTCCTTGTGGAAGGGGCACAGGCCGATGAGTTCCTTGCCGTACCGTTTCAGCTTTACTCCCCGCGCTTCCGCCAGCCGCTGAATCGAGATTTCCCGCTTGAGCCGGGCCTTCTCTTCATCGGGGATGTACGGCATCGATGCTCCTTTCTGTGGGCCGTTTCCGGTGTTTTTCTGAAAAGCTGTCAAGGCTCATTTATGATATATTCTACGTATCATATGCAATGCCATACGGTCAACGCGTTTGAAGGGCCTTCTTATGCTGACGACATGAAACGCCAGCACAAGAACGGTCACAACGGACACACGGAAGTCGGTTTTCCTGAGCGCCTGGTTGCCATTCGCAAGGAACGTAACCTCACGCAGCAGGCCCTCGCGGGTTTGGCGCGCTGTGGCATCTCGCAGTTGAAACGCTACGAGTTGGGAACTTCGCAGCCCACTCTCGATGCCATCAAGAGATTGGCTCAGGCCCTTCGCGTCACTTCGGATTTGCTGTTGTTCGGCAAGGATGAACGCGGCCCGGACGACGATCTGCGCTTGCAGTTCGAGGCCGTCTCACGCTTTGACCCGGACTCCAAGAAGGTTGTGAAGCAGATTCTCGATAGCATGATCTTGCAGCAGGAAGCACGCCGCTGGTCCTCTTCGAGATCGTAAGCGGGAAAGGAAAACGAAATTGGAACGGAACCTCAAGCAAGAACGCCAGCAGGCCCACGCGCTGCTCGACATGCTGCCCGATGAAAAGCTGAACGCGGTACGCACTCTGCTCGAAGTGATGGTCGAACCGCTGTCCCGCTCGTTAGCTCTGGCCGAAATGGAAGAGGAAGAACTCACGCCGGAAACAGCTGCGGCGCTGGAACGCGCCCGTGCTTCGCTCGCCCGTGGTGAAGGCATTCCCCACGAGGAAATTCTGCGCGAGTTCGGCGTGAAAAAGTGAGCGAACCCTCCGAACAGCCCACCCCTGAACGTATCGCCGTTCATTGGTCCCCGGAGGCCCGTGCCGATCTCCGCGCCATCGACCGCGAACCGGCCATGCAGATTCTTTACTGCCTGGATCGTTACCTCGCCAGCCGCTCTGGTGACGTAAAAAAACTAAAGCCCCCGCTGGCCGGTTTCCGTCTCCGCTGTGGCGACTACCGCGTGTTCTTCGATCTGAAAGACGACAACGCCATCGAAGTCACCGCCGTCCGCCATCGCAAGGAAGCCTACCGCTGACGCCCGTCAGGATTCTTGCCGAAGTGTTTCTCGAACAGCTTGCGGGATCGCTTCGCGCCTTCCGCACTCACCACCACTGATTTTGCCTTGTTCTTCGGGTCCGAGATGTACCCCTTCGCGTGCAGCCGGTCCAGCGCGTCCCAGTCATGGCCTTTCCACGCTCGCAACCCGGTTCGATCCTCGAACATGGTGAGACTGAGCAGCGCCAGCACCATCTCGTCCACTTTGTCCTTGTCGTATTCCATCGCGGCCCTCACCGGACTTTCGCTTACCCCGATGGTAGCGCGCCCCGATGTTTTTGGGGCAGAGAGGCGTCAGCCTCTCATGGCGGGAACACTCCCGAAGCGAGAGCAGCGGTCAAGGGCGACCATCGGGAGCCGCGCCAGCGGGCCTGCCCCTTGACGGCGGCCCGAGCGCAGGGAAGCGCTTCGGATTGCGCTTGACACCCTCAGAGCTATCTGGTAAAGGTCTTATCCAGAATGAACGGACTTTCCACACGCGATGCCGCTAAGAAGCTCGGACTCAGTTTCACTTCCCTGAACCGCTACATCGCCGCGAAGAAAATCCCTCTTCCGCCGCTGGTTCGGGTGGGCGGTGTGCGAGTCCGCCTTTGGAGTGACAAGGACATCGCGAAAGTCCGCGCGCTTCTGCCGAAGATCAAAAACGGCAGGAAGCTCCGCTACAAGAAGTCGAGGAGGAAATAGAGTATCGAACGGGACGCCGCGCAGTGTCACCTGCACGACGCCCCTAACCACCATCACCTGTTTAGGAGGCAACGATGGCTGTTAATGAAGTTATCCGGTCCCCCTTTCCCACGCAACCGTCCGCTCGTTCCGCGAAGCTCCGCATCTACGAAAGCCTTTTCCTGTTTAACCAGGGTGTCGATCACCTCGTCGCCCTCGTGCGCAACATGGAGAAGTTCTCGTTTGCCGACCAGGAGGAGTTGCAGTCCTTCGAAGCGGAGATCGAAGAAGTGCGCTGTGATATGAACGCCGATTTCGCCGAGCACTTGGTGGATAGCGAACGCTTCGACGAGGCTCGTTTCTCGAAGCAGCGCCACGACTACGAGAAGCAGTGGCGCGACCCGGACGACGTGTATCTCAACGTCGAACGCCGCGAGGAAGAACGCAAGAAGCAGGGATTGCCGCCGCGCGTCGGCATCGTCCCGCATTCCGCCGTCGCCGCAGAAGAACAACGCTGGGAAGCCGAGCAAGAGCACAAGAAAAAGCGCGCCGGGAAGCCCGCTCCGAAGGCCAAGAACTCCGCGCGGGAGAAGCGCCATGAGTAAAAAACGCGGATCGAAAAAACCGAAGGTCGTGTGGGTCGGAAGTACGCCCGTGACGCGCATCACTCCCGAGGAGCTAAAGAAGCTCCACAAGCTAATGAAAAAACGCCTCGCGATGCGGCGTAAGAAGTATCCCGAAGTGCGCGGCCAGGTCGTGGATTACATCACGCATAGGATCGACGACGGAACGCTCTACTTTACCGTCTGGTTCAAGGACAAGACCGCCTTCTCGCTTCGCTACGCTTGCGACATGTTTGTCGTCGGGGCCGACTATAGCGATTGGAAGACCGGAGACGAGAAGATCATCCGCCGGTACATGAAGCCCATTCCGAGGTAGCGACCATGGGCGTCCGCAGCCGTTTTTCCTTTAGCTGCCGGGTTTGGCTTTCAGCCGCTCGGCGGCCTTCTGCACCTTGCTGGCGTCGGCACGGTCGATGAACGACTGCAACTCTTCCGCCGTCAGCTTCTCCCCCTCCGCCAGCCGGTAAAACGCATTCAGCAGGATCGTACGCAGCGCCAGCACTTCCGCCAGCACGGTCTCCTCGGCGGGCCGCGCCTGCTTGCCGTCCAACTCGCGCAGCAACACTTCCCGCACCCACTCGCTCATCGCGCGGCCTCCGGCCAGCGCTTCGAGCCGCGCGTATTCTTCCTCGCTCACCTTCGTGCCGATGGATTTCCTGCGAAAGACCGGCTTCACCATGCGCGCCTCCTGCCCTGAGACCAGAACGCGCAGCGTAGCAGGAAGCCTTCAAAATCAACAAGTTCGCCTATAGGAACTTCCGGCGCTCCCGAGCGCCGCGATTTGTGCATCTGGTTTCTTTTCTGTGGTTACCCTACAGCAACCGCAGGTTGCTCTGCAGCACCCATCCTGGGGTGACGTGTCACCCCCCTCCCCATGCCGCCAGGCATGGCTCTTCACGCGCTCTGCGGCGCTCCACCGTAACAGGGATCCAACAGGATCTTAGGTGCTCGACGGGTTCATCTTCCGAGAGCACTGGAGGCTAAAAAGGCTGCGCATCCGGCTAGCAGGAGGAAGAACGCCGACTTAGTTTTCTTCCAGTTCAGGGCGACGTAGACGAGTTGAAGCACTGGAAAAAGAAGACAGCCTATTCCCCAGAGAACGCCCTCCTGCCACGCCAAGACGACGATCCAGAGGCTCCCAAAGAAACACAGCGCGTAACCCGCCCACAGGAAGGCTATAGCCACAACGACACTCCCTCGCTGGCTGACATATGCCCCCCGACAGACGGCTCTAGGCGTGTTCCTGAGACGGAGACTGGTTACTCTTCACCACAGAACGACCCATTCGACGGCCAACCAGAACCGCCGCGCCAACCCCCACTGCGAAGTACACCGAAACGAGGGCTATCGTGGTGGCCCAGCGTGACGTAGTTGAGTGTCCGGCGTTTACCCCGACAACCAGCCACACCGCCCACGGCGCGAGGCTCAACGCCGCGGCAAGCACCGCTTTCCTCCTAGCGGCAAAGCCAACTCCAGCTCCCACTATCATCGGGATGCAGAAGAACTGAGGGTAGACATGCCATATCGTCTTAGCCCCTGAGCTGAACCAAAAGAATTCAGCGAGAAGCGTCAGGCCAAAACTCGCGATTATGCCCAGAGCAATTACGAGGAACAGTTTCATGGAGCCTCCTGGTGTCCCATCAAGCCGCTAAAAAAACTACTCCCGCTTTATGGGAGGGGCCGGAGCCGATGGATTCTTGGAAAAGTAGTTCATCAAGTCGGTCAGCCACGATGGCGGAGGGAACGGGTTCGTGACAGCCAGTTTGATGCACTTTTCCAAAGCGTTCTTGCAGTTCTGGTCGGCTGCAAGACACAGTTGTACCCTTTGCATCCCCAGATCACCTGCGTTGGGGTTCCCCTGATTTTGCTGAGCCTCAGCCGTGTTGGTAATTGCATCGTTGGACATGGAATTGAGAGCACTAACTTGCTCTCCAACTTGGCAGAGGGCGGCACTTACGACGCAATCGGCCTTCTTGAGTTTCTTACGCGCTTTCTCATAGAGATTGTAAAGATCGAATGGGCTAAGCCCCGCTGGATCAACGAAGTTGACCGGACTGTTCAAGCTGTAGGCGTAGAAATTATCTCCGACCGAAAATCCCAACGGGTCTTCAGACAGGAATCGACCGGTCTTCGGATCGAAGTACCGAGCGCGCATATAATAAAGCGTCGTCTCGGTGTCGAACTCGCGGCTCGTGTACTGGAACGGATTCGTCAGCGAGCCGCTGGAGTTTGTGGTGTTCCCGAACGAGTCGAACGTGTAGGTTTGCGTCAGCGCCCCGGCAGCGTTGCTCAGGGAAGTGACCGAACCTAGACCGTCCCTTTCGTAGTAGCTCGTCGCACCACTGCGCAGCATGGCGAGTAGTTCGTCGAAACTGGTCCCTTGTGAATAACGAGCCACGACGGAACCGCTGGCATTCGTTTCTTCAACAAGATTTATCCCATCGTAGGTGTAGATGCTCGTGCCTGTGCTGGACGATTTGTAAATCCTGCGCCCGAATGGATCATAAGCGTACGACACACTTCCGCCTGAACCAGGCAACGTAACGCTAGTGAGCCGGTTTTCAAAGTCCCAGGAGTAATTTGTCGTACCGGTGGAGTCGGTTTTGGACGTGGTGTTGCCGTTCGCGTCGTAAGTGTAGGTCACCCCGGGTCTCGACGTTAGCTCGTTCGATGTGTTGTTGCTCCAGCCCGAGACCGAAAGGTTGCTCAGGCGATTCCCCACAGGGTCATACGTGTAGCTTTCTGTCGTCGTGCTTCCCTGCGCAGCGCTGAGCAATTCATATATGTTGTCGTAGCCGTAATTCGTCACGAGGTTCGCGTAAAGGTCAGTCTTAGACGTGCGGTTCCCCGCATTGTCGAGGCCGTAGCTGGCGCCGTCCAGGGTCGCTCCGGCTTTGGCATGCGTCACCGACAACAGCCGGGAGAGGTTGTCATAGGTGTACGTGGTATTGACCGAGTTAGGGCGAGTCAGGCTAGTTCTCCGGCTGAGCGCGTCATAGCCAAAACCGAAGCTGCCACCACTGATTGACGTGGGCGGAGTCAGCGTTTGCAATCGGTTCAGAGAGTCGTACGCGAAACTGGTCGAGCCGCTCTCCGGATCGACAAATGTCGTGCGGTTCGATGCCGCATCGTACCCGTAGCTGGTTACAAAGCTACGACTGGTGAGAAAAGCAACATTTGTGGTCGTGCCCGACAAACGCCCCATGTTGTCAAACGTAAAGGTATAGGTTCCCGTTGGGTCAGTCACCTGCGTCAGACGCGAGTCGTCATCGTAGGTGTAATTCACAGTGGTCGTGTCAGGATAGGTCTTCTGGGTCAGCCGATTCAACTGGTCGTAGGTGTAGGTAATTTGTTGGTTCTTCCTGTCCGTTTTGCCAGTCAGATTTCCGACGTTGTCATAACTGTACTGTTCGACATGGCCAGAAGGAAAGTGCGTGGCTGTCACTCTGGCGAAGGCATCGTAATCGAACGTCGTCGTATTGTTGTTCGCATCCTTGATACTGGTCAGATTGCTCTCGCTATCGTAGCCATAGGTGGTCACGTTGTTGGCCGCATCGGTAACAGTGATAAGCCGGTCCGCATCATCGTACGCGTAAGTGGTCTGCTTGCTATTCTGATCGGTGACCGATGTACGCCGTCCACGAACATCGTAGCCAAACTGCGTCGCGGTTGAATCGGGGTAAGTAATCTTCGTCAGCCGGTTCATCGCGTCATAGGTGAATATGGTTTGCTTGTTGTTCGCATCCGTGACGGAGGTACGGTTTCCTCGGCTGTCATAGGCATATGTCGTAACGTTGCTTTGTGCGTCGGTAATCGTGTTGATCATGCCCGTCGAGAAATAGGTAATGTTCGTTTGATTTCCAAGTGGATCGGTAATTTGCGTGAGCTCACCGAGATTGTTGTACGCGAATTGGGTCACGCTCGCTGCTGCGCCATCGCCCGGAGTCGGAGCGGTCACGGTCAGGAGATTGCCGTTCGTATCATATTTGTTGGTCGTGACGTTTCCGAGAGGGTCGGTTGCAGTCAGCACCTCGCTGAAACTGTTGTAGGTGTAGGCAGTGGTCGCGGTATGTCCCGGAGCAATCGGGACTGTCACAGTCAGAAGATCGTTGAAGGAGTCGTATGTGTACGTGGTGGTGTTGCCGTTTTCGTCGGTTCTCGATAGAGGGTTTCCAGAACCGTCGTAAGTGTAGCTAATGTTTCCACGAATCGTGCAAGTAGAACATCCGGACCCTTGCACTTGTATGGGTGCCCAGATTCCGCCAATCATGGCGAACAAATAAGTAGTCTGGTGATTCTGTGAATCGACGAGCTGGGTTTGTGTTTCGACTGTAAATAGAGGTCCGAACCACCAAAAGCCTCCAACTGTTATGCGGACACTCCCCGAGGTGGTGCCAGTCGGGACTGTGGTGGTAATTTGGGTATCACTCCAGTCTTGAACGGATGCAACGGTGCCATTGAAATCGACTGTGCTATTGCTTTGGTAGGGCCCAAACCCTGTTCCAGTAATGACCACGGTCGAACCTGGCAAAGCCATGTTCGGGCTGATCCCCGTAACTGAGAGCGTCTCGACGGAGAAGGAGACTGAATTGCTTGTCACGCCACCTTCAATCACTGTGACCGGCCCGCTGGTGGCATTCGAGGGTACCTGGACGGCGATGCTGGTGTCACTCCAGCTCAAGATGCTCCCCGGAATTCCGTTGAACTGAACCTGGTTTCCGACAAAGGTCGATCCAAACCCTGAACCGTTGATAGTAACCATGGCGCTGGCTTGTGCAGCTGGCGGCGAAACGCCAGTAATGGAAGGGTTGAAGACGCCAAACGTGACTCCGTTACTGTTTACACCTCCAACATTCACAACAATGTTCCCCGTTGTGGCGCCGTTCGGCACATTCACGGTTATCGAACTCGAACTCCAGCAGGTTCCGCAAGGAGCCGCGGGTGTACCATTGAATGTCACTGCGCTGCTTCCTTGAGTTGCTCCGAAATTTGATCCAGAGATCGTGACGGTTGCGCCGAAGTCACCTGAAGTCGGCGTGACGCTCGAGATTGTCGGCGACGCTCCCCAAGCCGTGAAACTGACGGCCACGTTGTCGAAAGTGGCTGAGCCAAGAGTGGTTTGACTGCCACCGCTAACGGCAAAGCCAACGTAAACATTTTCGCTCATCGGGATCGAGACGGCCGAACCCACCTGCGTCCAGGAAGATCCATCCGCTGAAGTGTAAGACGTGAAGCTTGAACCGCTTCTCTGGACCTTGATCCAATAGGGCATGGTAGCAGCGGCGTAAGCCGGACTGGTTTCTCCAGAACCCGTGCTCGCACGATCAAAGATGAAGGCGCCTTCATCCACGGTGTAGTTGCCAAAAAAGAAGTTTAACGAGCCCGCATCCAATCCCTGTCGAATCATTATGCCTGATTGCCCCATTGTTCCGGGGTTGGTGACAATGCGCGCTACCACGGTGCCATCCCCAGCCAGCGGTTGGTATACAAAGTGGAAGGCATCTTGTGGTCCACCATAACCGTAACCTGTGCCCCCGATCCCGTAGCCACCTCCACTTACAGTGAATGTCTGGGCAGAGTAGCCCGCACTCCCTTCGACTCCAACCGACCCGATGTCTTGGTCTAGCCATCCCGAGGGCAGGGGATCGGATGTAACCGTAAACTGAACTGCATTGCTGTCGTTCATCCCTGGCGCAACGGACGCCAATAGAGGGCCGGAAACGGCCCCATTCGGAATTGTAATCGTGATCGAATTCGCTGCCCAAGAGTCGACCGTCGTCGCAACTCCGCTCAACAACACGGCACTGTTCCCCTGCGAAGCTCCGAACCCCGTGCCATAAATAACTACCTGGCTGCCCACGGATCCGGTTGTCGAAGAGAGACCGGTAATCGAGGGACCAGGCGCGGATGTGGAAGTCACCGAGACATTGTCAAACACGGCCGTAGCAAGAGTCGAGGTCGTACGGTCGCTCACGGCAAGCCCGACGTAAGCGCTTGCGGACATGCCTATCGTTTGGGTTGTTCCCACTTGTGACCAATTGGCACCGTCAGCTGACGTAAACGCGCTGAAGGTGTCGCCACTCCTGACCAGTTTTGCCCAGTATGGAAGCGTTAGGCTAGCAGTGTATGAGATATCGCCTTCATTCGAGCCTTCCGTTGTCCTATCGGAATAATAGATATCCGTATTTTGTCCGAAGTAGTAGGCGAAGGCATTGGGTGCTGCAGTGTCCTCGATTGCCTGTCGGAACATCACTCCGGCTGCGCTGTTACTTCCGGACAGACTGACAATTCGAGCAATAATTGTTCCGTCCCCAGAAATGGGTTGAAACACAAAATGGAACCCGTCTGGCTGATTGGATATCCAGCCATTTCCTGCCCCCTGTGCGGTGAACGCGTTGCTGCCGTAGCTCGATCCGCCGGCAAGCCCGACCGGGCCGATATCTTGATCTAACCAAGGGGAGGGCAATGGGTTGGAGGTCACCTCAAACGGCATTGCATTGCTGTCATTCCCGCTGGGAGCGACTGTCACCACGAGATAGCCCGAAGTAGCTGAGGCTGGAATCGTGATCGTGATGGAGGTATCGCTCCAGGAATTGACTGGCGTGATCACGCCATTCAAATTTACGGAACTGTTTCCTTGAACTGCTCCGAACCCAAAGCCCGTCAACACTACTTGCTCTCCCGCCTTGCCGGTGGTCGCACTCAGAGACCCGATTACGGGAGCTGGCGTTGTGGTGGTGGTTAGAGAAACATAGTCGAAAGTGGAGGTCGTGATGTCGGACTCGTGATTTCCGCCACTGCAGGCAAGGCCAATGTAGACGTTTTGGGCCATCGTCAGCGAGATGCTCGACCCCAATTGGGTCCAATTCAGACCATCGGGTGATGTGTAAGCCGACAAGGCGCTGCCGCTTCTCGAGAGTTTTAACCACAGTGGCAACGCGGAAGAGCTGCTTGACGCATACGTCTCGGTCCCGCCAGTGCTCGGCCGGTAGTCAAGATAAAGAGTGGGAGTTGAAATCGAGTTGACCGTAAGGAACGCATTTGTCGCGCCTTCGGCTAGAGTTTCCCGGATCATGAGGCCCGCCTGAGAGCCCCATCCACCCTGTATGCTCTCGATGTGCGCCACAATCTCGCCGTCCGACGGCAATGGCTGGTAGACAAAATGGAATCCGTCAACTGTCACACTACCACCACCGACGCCGCCGACGCCTGTGCCGGCGGAGTTCAAGGTGAACACACCGCTAGCAAATGTGGCTGTTCCAGCCGCGCCCGAAGTTCCGATATCTTGATCGAGCCATCCGTTGGGCAGAGGATTGCCGGTGATTGTAAATTCGACCGGGTTACTGTCATTCATGCTGGGCGCAACAGTTACAACGAGGTGGCCAGAAGTAGCTCCCGCGGGGATTGAAATGTTGATGGAGGTGTCGCTCCAGGAGTTTATGGACACTGGGATTGAACTGAGAGTTACAAAGCTGCTCCCCTGACTTCCTCCGAAGCCCGAGCCCGTCAGCATAACTTGACTCCCTATTGGGCCCGTCGTCGCAGATACGTCATTGATTGCCGGAGCTGGCGCTGCCGATGAACCTAGAGAGACGTTGTCCAAAGTTGCTGTGCCAATCTGTGTGCCGTTATTTCCACCACTGGAGAAAAGCCCAATGTAGGCGTTTTGCGCCATGCTTACGGTCGTGGCTGCCCCGTATTGGGTCCAGTTGATGCCGTCCGGCGAAGTGAACGCAGTGAACGTGTTCCCAGATCGAGCCAGCTTGAGCCAGGTTGGATATCCAGGTATAGCAGTCGTGGTCGTATAAGATTCGTTTCCCCCTGAACTCGCCCTGTCAAATAGGTAGAGACTTGGTGCAGAGAGAGCGTCGGTCGTAAAGCTGACGTTCGTTGCAGACTGATCCAGAGTTTCCCGGATCATTAAGCCGCCTTGAGTCGCCCATCCCCCAGATGCTCCAGTGAGTCGGGCCACGACTGAACCATCGCCATTTAGCTGCTGATAGACATAATGAAACCCGTCAATCGTCGTGCTGTTGCTGTTTCCTGACCCCACACCGGTCCCTGCAGACCTTATTGTGAATACGTCGCTCATATACACGGCACTTCCAGTCGCTCCACTGGGGCCGATGTCCAAATCCGTCCATCCCGACGGTAGATTCTCGACAGTGAAAGATGCCCCGTTACTGTTCACGCCGCTGGCAAATACGATGATGTTGCCCGTTGTCGCGCCCAGGGGTACGGAAACCGTTATGCTCGTTGAGCTCCAAGTTGTTACCGGTGCTGTTGTTCCATTGACCGTCACCAGCCCACTTCCCTGGGTCGATCCAAAGTTCGCTCCGGAGATCGTGACAACCGACCCGGCCAAACCGGAAGTTGGCGACACACTGGTGATAGATGGGACAGGTAAGACGGTAAAGCTCACCCCATTACTGGCCACCCCGGAGATGGAAACCAACACATTTCCCGTCGTCGCGCCACCTGGTACGGCTACGGCAATGTTGGTAGCGCTCCAGCTCGTGGGTGTCGATGTTGTACCGTTAAAGGTTACGGTGCTTGTCCCTTGCGACGCCCCAAAGTTTGTTCCCGAGATCGTGACAGGAGTTCCAGGCGCTCCGGAACTCGGTGTGACGGAAGTGATGCTCGCTGCGGGGACGACCGTGAAGGAGACCCCATTACTAGCTACACCTGAAACAGTGACGACTACATTGCCCGAACTCGATCCATTTGGAACGGGCACGACGATTGTCGTTGAGCTCCAACTCGTGGGACTTGCTGAGGTTCCATTAAAGGTGACTGAGCTGGCACCTTGTGATGCTCCAAAGTTGTTGCCTGTGATCGTGACGACGGTGCTGACGGGTCCCGAAGTGGGCGACAGATTGGTTATCCCTGGTGTCGCGCTCACGGTGAAGCTTACCGCGTTACTAACCAAGCCAGTCTTCGTAACCAGCACATTTCCAGTCGTCGCGCCGCTTGGTACAGGAACGACGATACTATTTGCGCTCCAACTCGTAGGCGTTCCTGCCGTTCCACTAAAGGTGACCGTGCTCGAACCTTGCGTTGAACCGAAATACAATCCGCTAACTGTGACACTCGCCCCAACTCCGCCCGAACCTGGAGCAATACCGGAAATATACGGATAGATCCCAGCACCCGAGGAATTCACGGTCAGGTTATCGAATGCCCCCGTATAGGTCCCGGAGGTGCCCCCACTCATCGCTAGACCAATATAGACGCTCTGCGCCATGCTGATCGTCTGGCTTCCCCCCAACTGCGTCCAGTTCACCCCATCCGTCGACAGGTACCCGCTAAACGTATTTCCGCTCCTCGTCACCTTGAGCCACTCCGGAAGTGACCCGCTTGTCCCACCTCCATAGCCGCTGGTACCGCCCGATACTCGATACATGGCATAAGCTGTTCCAGAAAACGAATTCACGCTCATGAAGTAATTCGAGTTCGCACTCAGCGTCTCGCGGATCATTAGACCTGCTTGCGCGTAATAGCTGCTCGTACTCGGCACACGGGCCACAATGCTGCCGTCTCCCGAGAGTGGTTGATACACAAAGTGGAAGGCATCGGCAGTTTCGGTGAAAAACGTACTGCCATTTGCCTGTATCGAAAACGCATTGTTCGCGTAGCTGGCAGTGCCCGCCGCTCCGACCTGCCCGATATCCTGATCCAGCCAGCCCGGCGGCAATGGGTTCGACGTCACCGTGAATTCCACCGGGTTGCTGTCGTCCATGCTTGGGGCAATGGATACCAGCAGGTAT
>Ga0335081_10001347_pt1 | contig 39099 bp, 35 predicted proteins | sample Lox_Sample_35_FD_206713 | JGI IMG/M metagenome (GOLD analysis project Ga0335081, IMG submission 206713) | Soil microbial communities from Loxahatchee National Wildlife Refuge, Florida, United States - Lox_Sample_3.5 | ecosystem: Environmental > Terrestrial > Soil > Wetlands | place: USA...
CGCCTGACGCTCGAATCCGTGCAATCTGATAAGTTGGATCTTCCGCTTCAAACCGCCAGCCTTTTTGTCCGGCCCGCACCACGGCAGGAGGAGGCCGACTCAGCAATACGTCTGCCCAAAGGGCATCGCCTCACGTTCCGCCTCACGGAACCGGTTTATCTCGTGACTCAACGCGCCCAAGCCTCCCGGTAGCCGCGATCTTTAAGAGTACCGTCCGAGTTTTCCACAGAAGAATTTCTGTTTTGGTGACATCCGTCCTAAGTTCCCACAGGCCTGACTCTCTATAGTTGCCCCGTTGTGGAGCTGATCTTGTTTGTAGCCAGCGTTCTTTCCCATTTTGGGAAACACGGAGGTATCGCTCGGGACCATTTCCGATTCCGTTCTGAAACCTTCCGTCGCAAAGTGAATGTATGAGCGTCGTTGCCAAAATTGCCTGGTCTGCCGAAGAACCGAAACGCGAACAAGCCAACGAGGAGCAGAATCGGGAATTCCAGGAATTCTTTGAGAATTCTCCGTTTCCCGCACTTCTGTTCGGGATTCAGGGAAACGTAACAGCCCTGAATGCCGCCTTGCAGTGTACGTTTGCTATTAGCGCCAAGGGAAAGCGTTCACTCAAACTCGCCGATCTTTTTCAGAACATTGGCGCGTCTGCGCAGCTGAGAGAATTTCTTAACGGCGAAGGTGAGTCTTGTGAATTCCTCGCAAAGGCGTCTAACGACTCTACCCACCCTGCTCGGTGGATAGCATGGCGCCTGCCGCAAAGCAGCGGTTCCCCGAGTTTTCTGGCAATCGAGAAAAACGCCCCCCACGACGTTGACCGCCATCACTCCGAGAGGCTCCAACTTCTCGGCCGCGTGGCAGGCGGGGTCGCGCATGATTTCAACAATTTGCTGAGCGGAGTCTTGTTGTATTGCGATCTTCTCCTCACAAAGCTGGATCCCGATGATCGCGCCCACAAATACGCGGAAGAGATTCGCAACTCCGCGATGCAGGCCACCGGACTTGTTCGCCACCTGCTCTCCGCAGCCAAGTCGCATCGCTCGGAACCTCGCCTGATTTCCCTGAACGAAATCGCCGACGGCCTTCGGAATTTGCTAGAGCACCTCGTCGGCGGAAACATCAACCTGACGTTTCGTTTAGATCACACCCTCGGTCTTATCAAGATCGATCCAGCTCAGGCACAACAGATCATCCTCAATCTGGTGCTCAATGCTCGCGACGCCATGCCGCAGGGCGGAGAAATCGTCGTCGAAACCAGAAACTGCCACGTGCAGGTTATCGAGAACGGTGACGGGTCCGGCCTGAATCGAACTTCACTTCCATGCGCGCTTCTCGTCGTCGAGGACAACGGCGCAGGTATGAGCGACGTAACGCGTGCGCGCATCTTCGAACCCTTTTTCACCACAAAAGACGAGAAGGGAACCGGACTCGGTCTGGCCACGGTTCACGAGATCGTCACGACCAGCGGCGGCCTGATTCATGTCGAGAGCGAGCCGGGCCGCGGCACGCGCATGAGCATTCTTCTTCCACTTCAACCAACGGCTGCATCTTCAAGCGGCGAAAACCACTTTCATCCCGTGATGAACGGAGAAGTAGCTTTATCGAAAAATAAAAACGAGGACTAATAGCCATGACGTCTGCAGCTCTGAGGCCGATCGCGGTCTCTCCGCAATTCGAACCAGCCAACTTCCTCAACCTGCTTATCGTCGACGACGAGCGCTCAATCCGTGAAGCTTGCCGCGAGGTCGCGCAATCTCTTGGATTTACGGCACAGATCGCCGACTCCGCGGAACAGGCCTACCGCATGCTCGACCAGCAAAGCTTCGACTCCGTCCTGCTCGATCTTCGCCTGCCCGGTGCCGGAGGAATTGACGCTCTGCGCCGCATCAAAGAGCGACGTCCCGAAGCCGTAGTCATCGTCGTCACCGGATACGGCACGGTTCAATCCGCGGTCCAGGCAATGAAGAACGGCGCCTATGACTACGTGACCAAGCCCTTCAGCGTCGATGAATTGAAACTGCTGCTTGAGCGCGTCGCAAGTCACTTGAAGCTCAAGTCAGAAAACCGCCTGCTGCGGGAAAAAGTGAAATCCAAACAAGGGTTCGGCGGCATCGTCGGCCGCGCTCCGGAAATGGAGAAGCTCTATCGCATCATCGCCAAGGCGGCGAACAGCATTCATCCCGTGCTCATTCTGGGCGAAAGCGGAACCGGCAAAGAAATGGTCGCCCGCTCCATTCATTATTCGGGACCCTTCCGTGACAAACCTTTCATCCCGGTCGATTGCGGCTCTCTTGTGCCGACATTGATCGAGAGCGAACTCTTCGGCCACGTCAAAGGCGCATTCACCGGGGCAAGCCAATCGAAGGACGGGCTGCTCGCCATGGCCGAGGGTGGAACCGTTTTCCTCGATGAAGTGGGCGAACTTCCGGTCGATCTGCAGGCGAAGATGCTGCGCGCGATCCAGGAAAAAGAAATTCGCCCGGTCGGCAGCACGCGCCCCATTCCCATCAATGTGCGCATTCTCGCCGCCACCAACCGCGATCTCGAACAGGCCGTCATGCAGGGAACATTCCGGCGAGATCTCTACTTCCGCTTGAACGTTCTCAGTCTGCGCATTCCCGCATTACGCGAACGCCGTCAGGACATCCCTCTGCTTATCGGACATTTCCTCGAACGCATGGCTCGCGCGTCCGGTCAGGAAAAAATGCTCAGCGATGATGCCATCAAGGCAATGCTGGCTTATGACTGGCCCGGCAATGTTCGCGAACTCGAGAACTGCCTTGAGCGCAGCTATGCCTTCACCACAGGACCGTTAATTCATCGCACGGACTTGCCTCGCGAGATCGCAAATCTGCCGATTCCCGAATCTTCGAGTAGCAACGGTAATGGAAACGGACACTTAAAGATCATTCCGATGGCCGAACTCGAGAAACAGACGATCCTGCGGACGCTCACCGAACTCAACGGGGACAAACTGCAGGCAGCCCGTCTGTTGGGTATCGGGAAGACGACGCTCTATCGCAAGCTCAAGGATTACGCGGCGCAAGGAGCTTGAGTAGTCGAGCCAATTCGGAACGAGATTCCCGCTTCGGTTGTTCCGCATCGGGAACCTGATTCGAGCGAATGCGCTAACCGCCCTGTTTTCAGTGAAGCAGGCGGTGGCGCATGAAGTGCTATGGAAGGGACATGATCCTCCTCATTACGCCGTCAGCCATGGGCACGCAATGCTCCGAGGCGCTGCATGCCGCGACCAGCCAGGATGTCCACTGGGCTCACACGATTCAGGAGGCCTCGACGCGCCTGAGGGAGCAAGCCTATTCCGTCGCTGTGATCGACCAGTTTCTGGTTGAAACCGAACCGGAAGAGAGCGATCAGATGATTGAGCACCTGGGAACCGCATTTCCGGTCTACCTTAACTTCGGTGTATCGGGAATGGAGCGGTTGGTTCGCGACGTCCGATCTGCTCTACATCGCCGCCGCCGCGAAGAAGCGGCCGCCCGCCGGGCTGTCGCCGAGCAGATGCAATGCGAAATGCGCGAGACCCTGACCGCTATGCTTCTTTCCTGTGAACTCGCGATGTCGGTCCCGAATGTTCCCCAACTTGCCACGGAAAAGATTTGCAACATTGATGTTCTTGCCCGGGAACTGCGTCTGCGTCTGGAGGTGAATTGAACCAATTGCAGTGATGCAACTTTTTGCACGGCTCGAAATCGAAAATTCCTCGCGACTCGACCTCCGATTCGCACTAAAATAGGTCCCAGCGAACTTGAGAGTGCCCGCGTGTAGCCGGTTGCGGCGCATTCTCCTCCCGGAGGTTCTGTGCACGTACTGGTCACCGCCGATTCCATCGCCGGCTCGTGGACCTATGCCCGCGAACTTGTGACCGGCCTGGTCACCCGCGGCGTGCGCGTCACCCTGGTCAGCTTCGGCGAGGTCCCTCTGCCCGACCAGACCTCCTGGATGGACCACCTGCACGGCCTCGATTACCGTCCCACTGGCTTTCGCCTCGAGTGGATGCAGGAGGCCGAGCGCGACCTGCCCGAGTCCTCGGAATATTTGATGTCGCTGGTCCGAGAGCTTCGCCCCGACGTCCTGCACCTGAATCAGTTCTGCTACGGAAATCTCCCGGTCGACGTCCCCCGCGTGGTGATGGCCAACGGAGACCTCATCACCTGGAATCAGGCCGTTCACGATGCGCCCCGCCCCGCGCAGTCCCTGAGTTGGTATCGCAGAACCGTCACCAACGGCTTGATGGCAGCCGACGCCGTAGTCGCCCCCTCCGTCTGGATGCTCGACCGCGTGATCGCTTGTTATGGACGTCCTCGCCGCAGCGAAGTGATCTATCCCGGCCGCAATCCGATTTTCTTTAATCCTTACGTGAGCAAAGACGATTGTGTGCTTTCGGTCGGGCGTCTCGTTGACGCCAGTAAGCAAGTCTTCCTTCTGACGCAGCAGCCTCATCCGCTACCGGTCTGCATAGTTGGCACCGAGCAGACCGTGCCCATGCCTCGCGTGCCGATTCGTGCCGACGTCAAGGTAGCGACCGAGCAGACTTCCGTTGCGATTCGCGGGCCTCAGACTGACGCGCAACTTCGCGCCCTCTACAGCCGCGCTGCGATCTACGCCGCGACTTCCCGCTACGATCCGCTGGGGATGCCGGCCCTCGAAGCCGCTTTCTCTCGTTGTGCGATTGTCGCGAACGATATTCCGAGCTTCCGCGAAATCTGGCAGGACGCCGCGCTCTACTTCCGCACCAACGATGCCGCCAGCCTCGCTGAAAATATCCGCTTGCTGAATGAAGATCGCACCATGCGCCGCGCCTACGCCGAACTCGCCTACACCCGTGCCCGCGAACGTTTCACCACGAAGCGCATGATAGACCAGTGCCTGCAGCTCTATCGCAGCCTGGCATCCGTTCGCGCCGAAGCCGCCTGAAGAGTGGGCAGACTACTCTCGCCTTGTTCAAGCAACGGTCGCGCTCGCCAAGACAACTGCGCAGGCTTGGTGGTATCTTTCTAAGGCTTACTAGAAACCCGTAAGGTTGGAGGATTTCTACCTATGGCTCAGGTCAAGATCACCGTGCGGCCCAACGGCCCGTATCGCGTCGAAGCGCCCGAAGGCACCGTCCAACTCGTCGACGTCAACGGAAACAAATTCGACCTCACCGGAAAGCCCGCGTTTTCGCTCTGCCGCTGCGGAGGCTCGGTCAACAAGCCTTTCTGCGACGGTACTCACAGCAAGATCGGCTTCCAGGGCGCCGAACTCGCGGTGAAAAAGTCCGAAGGCGGATCCTGATCGTCTTGGCCTCAGCCCTGCCTGGAAGTGTATTTCGTGTCAGGGCTCCCATTTATGGGTGCCCGGACCGGGCGCAGAACTAACCGCCTTTCGCGCTGCTTTTGATGCTTCACTGTTTGTACGATTGCGGAGGAAATCGTGCACGACTCACGGGACCGGGAACTTGGGATGCATCGCAAGATTACGCGCCGCGATTTCCTCAACGGCGTAGCTATGACAGCGGGCGCGGCGATGATGCCGTGGGATCTACTCGCCGATAAGCTGCCCGAGCGCCAGAACTCTCCTGGCTACTATCCTCCGGCCCTGACCGGAATGCGCGGAAGCCATCCTGGATCGTTTGAGGTCGCGCACAGTCTTCGCGACGGCACTTTCTGGGACTCCATTGGCAAGCCGCTTGACACTGGCGAGAGTTACGATCTGATCATCGTCGGAGGCGGCATCAGCGGCCTCTCTTCCGCACACTTCTATCGCAAGGCGATGGGCAACAACGCCCGCATCCTGATCATTGAGAATCACGACGATTTCGGCGGCCACGCCAAGCGCAACGAATTCCGCCTGAGCAATGCATTTCGACTCGGATTCGGCGGCACGTTCTCGATCGAGAGTCCCGCTCCTTACAGCACAGTCGCCAAAGGAGTGATCGAAGAACTCGGCATCGATGTCCCTTCGTATTCGAAATACTTCAATAAGAATCTCTACCGATCGCAGGGACTCCGCCCGCGAATGTTCTTTGATAAAGAGACCTTCGGTATCGACAAACTGGTCGTCAACTTCGATCCTCGTAACGGAGGAGAAAGCGAAGACCCCGGCTCCGAGACTGCTTCGCTATTGAAGCAGTTTCTCGCCGATGCCCCGATCGCCGAGCAAGCGAAGCAGGATTTCGAACGGCTGTTCACCGAGAAAAAGGACTATTATCCCGGCTTGTCGTCCGATGAGAAGAAAGCGAAGCTGGCCCGCATCAGCTACAACGATTTCCTCACGAAGATGGTCGGCGTCCACGAAGACGTCATTAAAGTGTTCCAGGCATTTCCGCACGGATTGTTCGGAGTCGGATTCGATGCCGTCGCTGCACAGGATGCCTGGGGATTTTCTCTCCCCGGTTTTGCTGGCATGAATCTCGACCCAACTCCGGGGAAGGGAATGAATCGTGACGCGATTCCCAACGAGGAAGCCGAAAAATACTTTTTTCATTTTCCCGACGGGAACGCCAGCATCGCGCGATTGCTGGTGCGCAGCCTGATTCCAGACGCGATTCCCGGCCGCGAAATGCAGGATGTCATCCTCGCGAAGGCGCATTATTCCAAGCTTGATCATGCGGGATCGCCCGTCCGCATTCGCGTGAACAGCACAGCCGTTCGGGTCAAGCACATCGGAGATGTAGCGAGTGCGAAGGAAGTCGAAATCACCTACGCCACCGGAGGCAAAGCGTACACGGCGCGCGCGAAGAACGCGGTCCTGGCTTGCTGGCACGTTGTGATCCCTTACATCTGCGACGAACTTCCCGATAAACAAAAAGAAGCTCTCGCCTCGGCGCAGAAAGTTCCGCTGCTCTACACCAACGTCTTCCTCCGCAACTGGACGTCGTTCCAGAAAGTCGCGACGAATTCCGTCTACGCCCCTGGCATGTACCACACTTCGGTGAATCTCGATCTACCGGTCAGCGTTGGCGGGTACGAGTGCGCGCACAAGCCTGACGAACCGATCGTCGTGCACATGATGAAGGCGGCCTGCCATCCCGGACTGCCTGCGCGCCAGCAGCACACCTTCGGACGTATCGAGCTTTACGAGACGACCTTCGAAACCATGGAGCGCAACATCCGCGACCAGTTGGCGCGCACGCTCGGTTCGGGAGGCTTCGATCCCGCGCGCGATATTGCAGCCATCACCGTGAACCGCTGGCCGCACGGCTACGCCTACGAATACAACTCATTGTGGGATCCATTCTGGCTGGAGGGCGGCGTCACGCCCTGTGAAGTCGCGCGCAAGCCGTTTGGCCGAATCGCTATCGCGAACGCCGACGCCGGTGCCTATGCCTACACCGACGAAGCAATCAATCAGGCCTACCGCGCCGTAGGAGAAATCACCGGAAGTTCGAGCAAAACGTAGATTGCTCTGCTTCGGCTTGCTTATGTAGGGACAGCCGCCCTCGGCTGTCCGGCGGAGCGAAGCTCCGCTGTGCTTGCAGGTCGGTTACTGCGCCCCTGCCCCCTTCAATTGTGCCGCCCGACTTCGCGCCTCTTGCGCCTGCTGCGTCATTCCTTTCGCCTGGTATACATCCGCCAATGCATTTTCCAGGTCCGGATCATCCCCGACGCTGCCGCGCTCCTTTTGATATGCGGCAATTGCGTCGTCATACTGCTTGAGCTTTGCGTAGCAATTCCCGATTTCGTAATACAGGCCCTCGATCGCGCGCCCGCTCGCAGCCGCTGTCTTGAATTCGTCGAGCGCCCCTTGATACTGATCCTGCTCGAGCAGCACGAGGCCCAGTCCGTAATGACCTAGCGCGCCCTTGGTATCCTGCTGCGCGATCTGTCCGAACGTATTCGTAGCTTCTTGCAATTGTTTGTTGTTCAGGTAAGCCAACCCGAGATTGAACCGGGCGCCCTCATTCCCCGGTACCAACTCGACAACGCGTTTGAACTCCGCCGCGGCATCCCCAAACTGCCGGCGCTCAAAGTATGCCTGAGCCAATTCAGCGTGAGCCTGCGTTGAATTCGGCTCCTGCCGGACGAGTTCTTTCAGTTGAGCGACCGGGTCCCCACCGTGCTCCTGAAGCTCGGAGAGAGCTCGCGCAATCCTCATCGGCCGGCCACGCCACTCCCGGACCCCAAACCCGGCTGTCGCAATTACAACCGCAACTACGCCAAGCACAGCCACTCGGCGTCTTGCAGCATCTCCATGCGCGGCCAGTTTGGCGATGAGCGCCCCCAGAATCGCCCCACTGACCAATCCTCCCGCATGGCAGGCATTGTCGATATAGCCCAGGTTCCCGCCGAGGAACACGTTGTATCCAATTCCAAGCACAACATTGAATCCAATGAAGAACATTAGGCTTCGCAAGGTGTGCTGGATCGCGAACCTCGGAATCGAGAACTCCCCGAGGTAGAACGATGCCGCCAGTGCTCCAGCCAGTCCGAAGATAGCGCCGGATGCTCCCACGCTAAGCACGCCGGGATTCCACGCGACGCTCGTCAGTCCGGCCGCGATCCCCGTGACCAGATAAATGCAAAGGTAGGTCCAGCGGCCGTACAGCTGTTCACAAAGCGCCCCCAGATCCCACAGGCACCACATGTTGAATACGATGTGCCAAATGCCCGCGTGGAGAAACATGTAGGTGAACAGTCGCCACCACTCGCCTGAAAGCGTGTACGGCCCGTAATTGGCTCCGAACGACACCGCAACTTTCCCAGGAAAGTCACTGGTGATCGATCCGCTGGCGAGCGCCATCGCTATGAACACAGCAACATTCGCGCCAAACAGAATCTGGGTGAGCGAGATGGTGCTCTGGCCGCGCTGCACCCACGGCATCGGCTGGACCACCTGCGTCTCGGATTCTTCGCCGCGCTGAGCAGCCTCATGCTGCACGCACCACTGGCATATTTTCCGGAACGTGAATGGAGGCAGTTGCCTCCCGCATCGACTACAGTTCGCCATAGTTCTGATTTAAGAGTAGCAGGAAGAGGCGTTTACTGTGGAAGGGCACGGCTTCGGCCGTACCGTTACACCGCTCAAAGGAATCGGCTTCAGCCGCTGAGGATTGGCTAGCTCAGTGGATCGTCTTCGTCTTCCGCGACATGTAATCCATCAACAGATATTGCCCGAGCGTATACGGGGTCGTGAAGTACGCCTTTCCGCGGCACATTTCCGTGACCTTCTGCACAAACTGCACCAGGCCATAATCCGACGCCAGCATGAAGGTATTAATCAGCACGCCCGCCCGCTTGCACTTCGATACCTCTTCGAGCGTCTGGCTCACCACCAAAGGATCCAGACCGAACGCATTCTTGTAGATTCGTCCGTCTTCGAGCGTCAGCGCCGACGGCTTTCCGTCGGTGATCATCACGATCTGCTTCATATCCTTGCGCTGCCGCTGCAGAATCCTTTGGGCCAGCCTCAATCCTTCGCGCGTGTTCGTGTAATAAGGACCAACCTTCACCCGCGCCAGTTGCGACAACGGAATCTCTTCCGCCGAATCGTGAAACAGCACCAGCGACAGCGAGTCCCCCGGATACTGTGTCCGGATCAAATGCGACAGCGCCATCGCGACTTTCTTCGCCGGAGTGAACCGGTCCTCGCCGTACAGGATCATCGAATGCGAGCAATCCAGCATTAGCACCGTCGCGCACGAAGACTGATATTCGCACTGATGCACCTGCAGATCGGAATACTCGATATTCAACGGCAGGCCCAGCCCTTCGCGCTGGATCGCATTCGAAAGCGTCGCCGTGATATCCAGATTCAGCGTGTCGCCAAACTCATACGTTTTCGACGACCCGCTCGCCTCGATACCAGTTGCCAGATCGCGCGTGTCATGACGCCCGAAACTCGACTTCCCCAGCGATCCCAGTAGATTGCGCAGCGACTTGAATCCAAGAAAGTCCAGGCTCTTATCCGTGATCTCGAACCTCGCCTGTTGTGCTTCGCCCGTCTGCCCGCCCACGCTCGACCGCCGCGCCGGATCCTGCGGTTCATCGACCGAAATGTAATCCTCCTGCTGCATGCGCTCGATCAGCTTTTCGATGAGTTCATCGAGTTGGCCGTCGGCCATCATCTGCTCGATTTGTTCGCGCAGATTTTCATCGAACATCTCGCCGTTCATCAGCGCATTCTCGATCGCCCGCCGGAGTTCGTCGAGCGTCTGATCGCCCTGCGGCATTTCGTACCACATCGAGTCCTGAAATCCGCTCTGCAGCAGATAGTCCGCGAGCGCGCTGAGCAGGTCTTCCATGCTCATCTCGCCCGCCGGATCGGGCACGTATTTGGAATAACGAATTCTTTTCATAACTGCGTCGTTAGTCGTTTGTCGTTAGCCCAACAGCGGCACTGCTAATTCTGACTTGCGGATTTCGCCGCCGACTGGATGCTGCAAAACGCATCAACACGTTCATCAAGCGTCGCGTTCGGAAAATATGAACGATTCGCTTCGCCGAAATCATAGTTAACGACCTGAGACTAACGACCAACGACTGTTCTAATTAAACTGTCTTCTCTGCCGGTACGGCCGTCCCTCTTCGAACGACTTCTCCCGCACCGGTTCAGGCTTCTTTTCGCCCGCTTTGAACACGCGCTCTTCACTCCGCCCAATGCGCTTATGCGCGTGCAGTCCTTCCAGGATGAACTCTGCCGCCGACACCTGTTGCTCCGCCGCGTCCTTCGGCGAAATCCCGAGCGGACCCAGCTTTTCGGTCAGCCCCTGAATTCCTTTCAGATTTTCGAATGCCTCCGAGGCCGGCACAGAATCCGAAAGCTGAATCTCTCCGCCCAGATCGAACCACTGCACGATCTGCTGCACATTCGCGCCGGTGTAGTATTCGTCATAAGTTTTCGCGATCGCCGTGCGGATCAGTTCGCGCCCCACAAAGTCCGCGCCCTTCATCTCGCCTTCGTACTCGAGTTCGAGCTTGCCGGTAATCGCAGGGAGAGCAGCATAAACGTCGCTGATGCGTGGAACCACCAGGCGCTCTCTATTTCGAATAGCTCGTCGCTCCGCGTTCGACACAACGTTTTCCATTGCGGAAATCGGCAGTCTCTGGCTCACGCCCGACCGCTTGTCGATCTTCTTATCTTCGCGTGCCGCAAACGCCACGCGTTCGATCACCTGCTGCACATACGCGGGCAGATGCAGCGTGTTCCCGTTCCGCCGCGTCCACGCCTCTTGCGCCGTAATCGCGATTCCCTCCTCCACCGTCGCCGGATAATGTGTCCGAATCTCCGACCCAATGCGGTCTTTGAGCGGCGTAATGATCTTGCCGCGCGCCGTGTAGTCTTCGGGATTCGCGCTGAACACCAACGCCACATCCAGCGGCAGCCGGATCGGATACCCCTTAATCTGCACGTCGCCTTCCTGCATGATGTTGAACAGGCCCACCTGAATCTTCCCTGCAAGGTCGGGCAGTTCGTTGATCGCGAAAATCCCGCGGTTCGCCCGTGGCAGCAATCCGTAATGAACCGTCAGTTCGCTCGAGAGTTCGTGTCCGCCCCGCGCAGCCTTGATCGGGTCGATGTCGCCGATCAGATCTGCAATCGTCACATCGGGCGTCGCCAGCTTTTCGACGTAACGATCGTCCGGAGTCAAATACGCAATCGGCGAATTATCCCCAAGCCGCGCGACTTCTTCGCGGCAGCGCTTGCAGATCGGCGCGTATGGATTGTCATGAATCTCGCATCCCGCCAGATACGGCATCTGCGGGTCGAGCAAGGTCGTCAATGCGCGCAGGATGCGGCTTTTCGCCTGCCCGCGTAATCCAAGCAGAATAAAGTTGTGACGTGAAAGCAGCGCGTTGATGATTTGCGGAACGACGGTGTCGTCGTATCCCACAATACCGGGGAAAACGGCGGCATCGCCTTTTTCTCGCAAGCGCGCGACCAGATTGTCGCGCAGTTCGTCTTTCACCTTTCGCGTGCGCAAACGCTCTTCCGAGAAATGGCTGCGGCGCAGATCACCCAGCGTGCGCGGAACACTCATGAAAGGAACCCCCAGGGTAAAACTTTCCCCGATTATACGCTCCATTGCGGAATGGATTTGTCACTCGCCCAACCGTCGATCAGTGCACATGCCCGTTCCCGCCTGCCTTTTGTCGTGTCCGTGCCACGCGTCGCAATTTTGGCAGGATGCCTTCGAGATACGCCGCGACCTCCTGAATGCGTTGCACCTCGGAGCGCATCCCGAGCAACTTCTGCTTGAAATCCAGATCGAGCGGCAGCGATCCCGCCAGATAAAACGAGAGCTGATTCTGATCAGCAGCCGAAAGGTCCTGCACCGCTCCGGCCAGCGACAGAATTTCCAGGTGCAACTGGATCGCCTTTACTTTTTCCTCCTGCTCCGCGAGCCCCGGCTCGTCGGGCACCATAAGCACTTCCGCGCGCAGAAACGACCGCTCCTGGTTCACCTCGAGCACCTCGAACCTCTTGCGGCCTTCCGCAATCAAATCCAGCCGCCCGTCGGGATATTCTTTCGTTGCCGTGATGATCTCCGCCGTGCACCCGACGTCGGCAATTCCTTCCTCCACCGCGCGCACCACGCCAAACGGCGCATCGTTGGCCAGGCATTCTCCGATCATCTCTTTGTAGCGCGGTTCAAAAATATGCAGCGGCAGGGGAGTGCCCGGCAGCAGGACGACCTCAAGCGGAAATAGAGGAAGCAGGGCCACGCGGCCTCCGATCGCGAGACATCCGTTTGATGCGATTCTACGATATGCGCGGTCGTTATCTTGACTTGCCGCGTCACACGGAATACAACGCGAACATGGAACTCGACGGCAAGGTAGTCGTAGTCACCGGCGCTTCAATGGGCATCGGAGAAGCGATCGCAAAAAGATTTGTACAGGAAGGCGCATCGGTGGTTCTTCTTTCGCGCGATGCCGCTCGCGCCGAAGCGGCTCGCACCCGCATCGGCGTTCTCGATCGTACCGTCGCCCTTTCCTGCGACGTCCGCCACTCCGAAGAAATCGATCGTGTTCTCGCGCTCACGCTGCATCACTTCAAGCGGATCGATATCTGGATCAACAACGCCGGCCACGGCCTCCTCGACTCCATTGCCGAGGCCGACATGCACGCCTGCCGCGATCTGTTCGACACCAACTTCTTCGGCGCCCTCTCCGCGATGCAGGCCGTCGTCCCAGTCATGCGTCAGCAAGGTGGCGGTTCGATCATCAATATCTCCAGTGTTGCCGGGCATATTCCGATTCCTTTCTCGGCCATTTACAGCGCGAGCAAATTTGCTCTCAACGCCGTCGGAAAGGCCGCGAATCTTGAGCTCAAGAAGGACGACATTCACGTTCTTACCGTTTGCCCGGGCTACGTCCGAACCGCATTCGGGCAAAATGCAGTTCAGGGAAACGAAATGAAGAGAGTGCGTCCGGCCAGCGTGCGGGGCATCTCCGCCGAGCGCGTAGCCAACGCCACGTTTCACGGATACGTGAAGCGAAAAAGGGAGGTGATCGTCCCCTGGACGATGCACGTCGCCGTGAAGGCATACCAGCTATTTCCCGGACTCGTGGAGTGGTCGTTCAGAAGAATGGTGGACGGAAATCGTTAGCAGGATTCAGACTTCACGATGCTCGGAAGTCGGCCAATCTAATTGTCCGGACTCCACATTACGCGCGAGAACTTCCAGGAACCATCCAGCTGCCGCCTTAGTACTCTTAAGAATCTGGCGCGGAAATTCGCGGGTTGGCTCGTGGAAGACGCCTGTTGCGTGGCGTTGAAATATCCCCATTCATAGGCGAAGTCGCCGGAAACTTGCAGATCCTCGAACTCCGGCTCGTACGTCAGAACTTTCATTGTCGGGCTCTTCGCAAAGGTCGCGGTCAGAAAATCGCGAATGGCCGCTTTCCCGGCGATCGGTTTCGCCCCCGCACCGATCAGTACGCCATCGTCGGTCCACAGCGCCGTCAATTCCTCCACATTCGAGGACAAGGTTGCTGAAATGTCGTGCTGATGAAGTTTATCGATGCCTTCTGGCATGCTCGGCCTCCTTGTCTGTGCCGCCAGGCCGCTGACCAGGAATAGCACCATCGAGAGGATGAACAGTGAACCGGCGGTCTTCATAATGGACTCCTGCAAATTCTCTCTGTATCTTGACGAGTTACTCCAACTCTCCGAGCATCGCTTCCATCTCCGACTGCGCATGCAGATTGCCCGTCCGCCGAGCAGAGGCAATTCCATCCTGAAGCATCTTTTTCGCTTCTTCCGGGCGTTCCGCACGCACCAGCGTTTGCGCCGCCATAAAGTATCCCGCAGTGTAGTCCGGATGGTTCTCAATCAGTAAGGAAAACTCCGCCAGCGCCCGGTCGAAGTCGCCCTGCTTCGAGTACTCCATCGCCAGCCCATAGCGCGCAAAGGCGTCCTTCGGATTTTCCGTCAAAATTTCGTTTAGAGCGGCAATTCGGTCCATCGTTCTTCGCCTCGCCAACGAGATTACTACAAGGCCCGAACTCCCAACGAAAACTAGCCAGAGGCCGGGCAACTGATTACAATATCCAGTCCCCTAAAATCTCACGCCGAGAGAAGCCGACATGGCCTGTCCCTATTTCATGCCCATATCTCGAATCGAAGGTGGAAACTGGCCTCATCCCACACGGCTTCCGCTCGGCTGCGGATGGAGCGGTCACTGCACCGCTCCCGGCCACGAAGGCGAGATCCCGCCTCCTGACATCATCGAAAAGTTCTGCAATCTAGGTTACGCCGCCAACTGCAGGTGGGCACCTCTTCTGCGCAGTTGGGACGCTGTTCGCTTCGCCGTTTTGCCGCCGACCGAATCCTCTGCGCGCAATCAAGGACCGGCCGAGACCGCACCCGCGCGCACCCTTCGCCTCGTCTACGTATGCGAGCGCAATCATCGCCCCATCGATCACGGCGAACTAGAGTTCGATCTTTCCCAGTCCGCCTGGCTCAAACGCCACGACGATAACCGCATTCAGAAGATGGCGGAATGCTTTCTCGAATCGTATTTAAAGAAGAAGTCGTAAGAAGAAGGAAGACGCACGATGCCCGACGACAATCTCTCTCCGCGCCCGGTCCGCGACTCCCAATCCGAGATGGCGGAAATCGTTCTCCCCAATGACGCGAATCCGCTCGGCGCTCTTCTCGGCGGACGCCTCATGCACTGGATCGATCTCGCCGGAGCCATGGCCGCCCACCGCCATTCCCGCAACTACGTCGTCACCGCTTCGGTCGACCATATCGACTTCCTCGTCCCGGTCCGGGTCGGCGATCTCGTCATTCTTCGTTCCTCCGTTAATCGCGTCTTCCACACCTCCATGGAAGTCGGCGTCAAGGTGCACGTCGAGAACTACATTGCCGACACGGCCCAGCACGTCAGCTCCGCATACCTGACGTTCGTCGCGGTCGACGGCGCAGGCAAGCATCTGAAGGTTCCGGCCGTGATCCCCGAAACCGACGAGGAGCGCCGCCGCTACGAAGATGCCGGACGCCGCCGCGAGATTCGCCGCGCCGAACTCGACCGGCGGCGCAAAGTTCGCCAGTAGTGGCAAAAATGTGATTGAAATCACATCCAAGGCTTCGCGGCTGCCTTTAAGGTAACCAGTATCCGAGGTCGTCATGGATAGTGCTCTCTTAGTGCATCGCCTTCACTTCGCTTTCACCGTTACGTTCCACTATCTCTTTCCGCAACTGACCATGGGCCTGGCGCCTCTCATCGTGGTCCTCAAAACCCTTGGCCTGCGCCGCAACGATGAAACCTACAATCAGGCCGCGCGATTCTGGGCGAGGATCTTCGGCATCAACTTCGTCATCGGAGTTGTCACCGGAATCCCCATGGAATTTCAGTTCGGCACGAACTGGTCGCATTTCTCGCGCTTCGCGGGTGGCGTCATCGGCCAGACTCTGGGCATGGAAGGCATGTTCGCCTTCTTCCTCGAGTCCGCTTTCCTTGGCCTGTTCCTATATGGCGAGAAGCGCCTCAGCCCGCGCGCTCACTGGTGGTCAGCGGTAGCTGTGTTCTTAGGATCATGGCTCAGCGGATTCTTCATCATCGCTACCGATGCCTGGATGCAGCATCCCGTTGGCTATATGCACGCCGCCGATGGCTCCCTGCAACTCACCAGCTTCTGGGCGCTCATTTTGAATCCGTGGGCGTGGTGGCAATACGCGCATAACATGTGCGGCGCTGTCATCACTGGATCGTTTGTGATGGCCTCGATCGGCGCGTTCTACCTGCTCTGGGAAAAGTTCCACGATTTCGGACGCCTGTTCGTGAAGGTCGGAGTCGTCGCCGGTCTCATCGCCTCGGTCATACAGCTATTCCCCACCGGCGACGGCCAAGGCCGCATGATCGCCCTGAATCAGCCCGCAACGCTCGCCGCGATGGAAGCCCTATTCGAGACGCAGCCCGGCGCGCCGCTAGTTCTGATTGGACAACCGAATGTCGAACAAAAGAAGATCGACAATCCGATCGTGCTGCCGAAGACTCTAAGCTTCCTCACGTATCGTGCGTGGTCCGCCGAAGTGAAGGGACTCAACGCTTTTCCGCAGGATCAGTGGCCAACCAGCATCGAACTTCTGTACTACAGCTACCACATCATGGTCGGACTGGGCACGATCTTCATCGCGATCATGGTGATCGCGGCGTTTCTGTTGTGGCGCGGCAAATTGTTTGAGCAGCGATGGATGCTCTGGATTCTGATGCTCGCCCTGCCGTTCCCCTACGTCGCCAACACCGCCGGATGGATGACCGCCGAAATTGGCCGCCAGCCCTGGCTCGTCTATGCGCTCATGCGCACCGCAGACGGCTATTCGAAGACGGTTTCGGCTGGCAACGGCTGGTTCACTTTGTTGGGATTTCTTGGAATGTACACCGTGCTTGGCATCTTCTTCCTGTTCCTGGTTCGCCGCGAAATCGAACACGGACCAGAAGCACTCATTTCGCACGCACCAGCGCCGGAAGATGCAGGAGCTCTAGTAGGCGCAGGAAAGTAGCGCCGCATTTGAAAGGAACGGTTGCTATCAGTGCGCGGCTGTAGCCGTGCCGTTAAAGCGGAGTCATTACCGGGGCTGTAGCCCTGAAGAACGGATTCGAGGCAATTATGGAAACACTCTGGTTCATGATCGTCGCAGTTATGGTTGCAGCCTACGTCGTACTCGACGGTTTCGATCTCGGCGCCGGCGTCATTTATCTCGGAGCCGCAAAAACCACCCGTGATCGCCAGATCATCATGCGCGCCATCGGCCCCGTCTGGGACGGCAACGAAGTCTGGCTCCTCGCCGCCGGAGGCACCCTCTATTTTGCCTTCCCCCTACTCTATGCCTCGAGCTTCAGCGGATTCTATCTCCCGCTCATGATGGTCCTCTGGCTCCTCATGCTTCGCGGTATCGGCATCGAACTCCGCACGCACATGGAAAACCACGTCTGGCGCGGATTCTTCGACGTCGTCTTCTCCGTCTCGAGCATCCTGCTCTGCATCTTCTTTGGCGCGGCGCTGGGCAATGTCGTCCGCGGAGTCCCTCTCGCTGCCGACGAATATTTCTTCGAACCGCTCTGGACCAACTTCCGCCCCAACTTCGGTCCCGGCACTAGCAACGGCATCCTCGACTGGTACACAGTTCTCACCGGCGTGATCGCCTTGGTGACGCTGACCGTGCACGGCTCGCTCTACATCGCGACCAAGTCCGAGAACGATCTCAACCACCGCGCCCGCACCACGGCCATGTGGGCCTGGCCGCTCCAGTTGCTGCTGACTGTCGTCGGACTGGTAGCCACCGTTTCCATCCGCCCTGGCGTCCTCGACAACTACAAGCATCACTACGTCGGCTTGCTGATTCCCGTGCTCGTATTCGGATCGCTCGCCGTCATGATGCATGGCATGATCCGCCATGCCGACAAAATTGCCTTCGTCGCCTCGGCGGTGTACATCGTCGGCATGCTGGTTGGAGCGGCCTTCGCGCTCTATCCCGTCGTGCTCCCCGCAAGCACTGACGCCGCCCTCAATCTGACCATCTACAACACCAAAGCCGGAGAACATGGCCTCGCCGTCGGATTCACCTGGTGGATCATCGGCATGATCCTCGCCCTCACCTACTTCGTTTTCCTGTTCCGCATGTTCAAAGGGAAGGTGCGGCTGGAAGGCGAAGGCTACTGAGGATCAGCCGCGAAGCGGCGAAAGAACAACCGCCCGCGATCAAGCGAGTTTCGCGTGGATTCCGAGCGCTTCCGCAACCCGCCGAAGCTGTTTGTCTCGTGTCCACAACAAGGTCGGAGGATCGAGCACTGCCGACGCAATTAACTGCGCGTCGGTCAACCCGATGCCAAGGTTATACAGGCGTCGTGCTTCAATCATGTGACGCAACTCCGCCATCTGTGCCACGCGCGCCTGCGGCAGCAAATCCAGCATGCCAAGCGTGCTTGTCCGATTGCGAAGTGATCCCAAAGCGAGTTCCGCAATCACCCAGGGATGGATCACGATCTGACTCTGATTCAGAGCCCGTTCCATCTCCTTATCCCCTGACCGGAAATGGTCGATCCAAACGGAAGTGTCGGCGAGAATCAACTCTGCCGTGCCCGTCGCCGTGGAATATTTTTCAATCCAGGCATTGAACCGCCCAGGGATGCCAGTCTGCGAGCGCTCTCCCGCTCGATCAGAGCTTTCAGCGCCTCCCGGATCAGGGCCGTCTTCTCTTCGACACCCGTATATTCCTGAGCGACGCGAATCAGGTCATCGTCCAGCGCGATAGTCGTTCTCATAAAAGCTCTCCTAATGCATCAATCATAGCATCATATGATGCCTTATAACGTGCTCTATCGATTCCTAAAATCCGGTCCGAACGCCAAACGCTGTATAATCATCCTTTGGGGTTCTGCGCGACTTTCCTCGATTCAGCACTCCCAATTTCCAATCAGGAGCCGATTCCTTTGAACGCACACATGCCGCATCAGCACGGACCCGCGCCGCAAGGCCCGCAGCCCCTGCCGGGCGTCGACGCCATCATCGCCGTCGGTTCCGGCAAAGGAGGCGTCGGCAAAACCACGCTCTCGGTCAACCTCGCCGTCGCGCTCTCCAAGATGGGACACAAGGTCGGCCTGCTCGACGCCGATGTCTACGGCCCTAACGTCCCGCTGATGCTCGGCGTCAATTCGCAGCCCCGCATGATTGGCGACAACCGCATCGAGCCGATCGAAGCCTTCGGCCTCAAAGTCATCTCCGTCGGATTCCTCAATCCAGGCGACAAGCCCGTGATCTGGCGTGGCCCCATGCTTCACCAGATCATCCGCCAGTTCCTCGGCCTCGTCGAATGGGGACATCTCGATTACATGGTCGTCGATCTTCCGCCCGGTACCGGCGATGTCGCGCTCTCTCTTGTGCAGACCGTTCCGCTGACCGGAGCGGTCGTGGTCTCGACTCCGTCCGACGTTTCTTTGCAAGACGCACGCAAAGCGATTGAGATGTTTCGCCAGATGAAAGTCGATATCGCGGGCGTGGTCGAGAACATGAGCTACTTCGTCTGTCCACACTGCCAGCACGAAGTCGATATCTTTTCCCGGGGAGGCGCCGAATTGATGGCTAAGCGTTTCGACGTGCCGTTCCTCGGCAGCATCAGCCTCGATCCAGAAGTTCGCAAGTCAGGGGACAGCGGCAAGCCGGTCGTTCTCGAGGGCGAGAACTCCCCGCACGCGAAATCCATATACGAATTTGCGCGGAAAGTAATCGATCGCGTAGGCGAGATCAAAGCCAATGCCCCAGCCAACGTAATCCAGATCCAGTAGCCCTCAATTCTTGTCATCCTCAGCCGCGGTTTCGGCGGCGAAGGATCTATGTAGTCTCCGCGATAACTTAGTTCCTTCGCGGCAAAAGCTTCCTCTCAGGGTGACAATGCGTTTTGCGTTGTGCTGAATCTCCCCAGACGCCAGCGCCTCTCCGCTTCCCCATCCCCCAAAACTAGCTCCGCCATCATCTCCCCGATCGCCGGACCATGCTTGAACCCATGCCCCGATCCCCCTCCGACGAGCCACAGGTTCTCATTCCCCGGATGCCGGTCCACAATGAAATCTCCATCCGGAGTCTGCTCGTACTGGCACACGCGGCTCTCGACCAGCGGCGCATCTTTCAGAGCAGGGAAGCGGAACGCAACGTACTCGCGAATATCCTTCAGTGTTTCCTGACTGATCACCCGCTCTCCGCAGGTTGGATCGAACTCCGGACCCCGCGTATCATCCGCAATCTTGAACCCGCGCCGGTCACCGCCGGGAATGCCGTAGCGGAACTTACCGCGATGATCGGCCCAGACTGGAAGGTGCTGATCGGTGAACCGCGTATCCCCGGCAGGCGCGCCGAAGAAAAACACATCCTGCTTGGTCGCGAGAATCCGGCTCCCAATCGCCCGAGGAAACAACTGGCCAAGCCAAGGTCCGCAAGCGAATACATACCGATCGGCCCTTAGCTTCGTCCCGTCCGATAACCGCAACTCGCGAAACCGACGTTCTTCCAACCCATCGGCAGCAACCGCAGCCTGCCGATATTCCCCGCCCGCTGCCACAAGTGCCTCCACTACCGCCGCACAACTCGCCCGTGCATCAAGATATCCGCACTCCGGCTCAAAGATGCCCCATTCAATCCCTTCGAAATTAATCTGCGGCCAGCGCTTCTGCATCTTCGCTGCAGCGAGTTCCTCAAATGAAATCTTAGCCGCCTTCAGCATCTCGATCGATCCGCGCTCGAAGGCATCGTCTCGTCCCGAGGCCATCCACAAAACTCCACTGCGATGCAGGAACTGCTTCTTCCACTTCCGCTCATACTTCGCCCAAAGCTTCAGCGCCCGCGCCGCCATCTCGGTATAAGGCTGATGCGGCCCATACGTCCCCCGCATGACCCGAGTTTCTCCGCCAGAAGATGCCCGAGAATTCCCCGGACCCCAGGCGTCCAGCAGCGTAACCCGAGCCCCGCGCTCCAGCAATTGCAGCGCAGTCCATCCCCCAAAAGCCCCAGCGCCAATCACCGCAATGTGTGGTTTAGTCTTCATGAGGAGAGTTTCAAGGTTTCAAAGTTTCAAGGTTTCAAAGTCCGAAAGTCAAACGCCGGGGCACGCCTTTGACTTGAAACTCGAAACCCGAAACCAGAAACTCGATTGCTTGGAACCTTGAAACTTTGAAACTTTGAAACCTTGCCCTTCTTGACTTCCCCACCCCTCATTCCTAGAATCCCAACAGGATCATAACTTCGATCCAAAACCTAAGCTTCTGCATCTAAAATAGTTAAGGAATGGACCCGACGCAGTTGCTCCCCTCGGCGCTAGCCGCCCGATTTGAGACAATTGACATAGAGATTTATGCCCGCTGAACCCAATATCGGGAATCGCGAACGCGAAATTCTGACCGCCATCGTCGAGACTTTCATCTCGACCGGCGAGCCAGTCGGATCGCGCACGCTCGCGCGTTCCAACCGCGAAGGCCTCAGCCCGGCCTCCATCCGCAACGTGATGGCCGATCTCTCCGACGCCGGATTCCTCGAGCAGCCGCACGCCTCCGCCGGACGCGTGCCCACGACCGAAGCCTATCGCTACTACGTCGAGCAGATTTCCGGCAACGCGCGCCTCGCTCCGCAGGAAGAAACGATGATCTCCGAGTCGCTGGCCGGCATCACCGACGTCCAGGAATTCATGGAGCGCACTTCGCACGTGCTCTCCCTGATTTCGCGCAACGTCGGAGTGACCATCGCCACCAGCGGTCCCAAGAACGCGCTGGAGCATGTGTACTTCTCGCGCCTCGGAGATCAGAAAGTTCTCGCCGTCGTTGTGACCCGCTCCGGTCTGGTTCGCGATCGCGTGCTGCGGCTTGATCTGCCTCAGTCCGATCTTGATCTGGCCGCGCGCTACATCAACGAGAATTTTCGCGGATGGACCATGGAATCCATGCGCTCCGAACTCTCCCGCCGTATCGAAAATGAGCGCAGCGAATACGACCGCATGATGCATTCCATCGAGCAGCTCTACAAGCAGGGAGCTCTCGCAGCCGAGCAGGGATCGCAGGTCGTCTTCGTGGAAGGCGCGGCCAATCTGCTCTCTGGAGAGCAGGACCGCCAGCGTCTCCAGGAGATGCTCAAGACGCTCGAGGAAAAAGAAAAAGTCGTTCAGCTTCTCGGCGCCTATCTCAACGTGAAGCAGGAAGCCGTCCGCGTCGTCATCGGCCTCGATCAGGCGCTGCCGTCGATGCAGAACTTTGTCCTGATCGGCGCGCCGGCTCATGCGGGCAATGAAGTCATGGGATCTTTGGCAGTCATCGGCCCAACGCGGATGGACTACCAGCACACCATTACGGCTGTGTCGTACATCGCACGCCTCTTCGACAAAATTTTGAATGAATCGGAGTAACACCGCAGTTATGGGGAAATCGAACGGAAAGCACAAAGTAGAAACGGAGAACCTTGACCTGGAGCACGAACTTCCACCCGCCGATGGCGACGAGAATTCTCCCGGGTCAGCTTCCGCCGCACCAGCCGGAGAACTCTCCGGTGTAGAAGCTGAGCTTCAGAAAGTCAAAGCCGAACGCGATAACCTGCTCGACCGCCTCGCCCGCGCGCAGGCGGAATTCGACAATGCCCGCAAGCGCGCCCAGAAAGAGCAGCAGGACTTCCGCGACTTTGCGATGGTAGACGCCATCAAATCTTTGCTGCCGATCGTCGACAACTTCGAGCGCGCACTGCAGGCAAAGTCCGAGTCCGGCGAGTTCCGCACGGGAATCGAACTGATATACAAACAGCTGCAGGATGTTCTCATGCGCCTCGGGGTTCAGCCGATCGCAGCCAAGGGACAGCAGTTCGATCCGCACATTCACGAAGCGGTCGAAATGGTCGAGACGCCGGACGCTGCCGATCACGAAGTGCTGGAAGAGTGGCAGAAAGGCTACAAGTACAAAGACCGCTTGCTGCGCCCGGCAATGGTGCGGGTCGCAAAGAATTCTGGAAAATAGGGGGAGTTCTTCCCGCCGTCGATCAAGGAGACCATGCAGACGATTTATCCGATCTTGCGCTATCGCGATGCGCGGTCTGCCATTCACTGGTTGTGCGAGGCGTTCGGATTCGTGGAGACATTTTCTGTCCCAGAGCATGGGCCTAACGTCCGCCATGCGCGGCTTCGGCTCGGCAAGAGCCTGATCATGCTGGGCTCGGTTCGGCCCGATGACGGGATTGAGAGTCCTCAAGCGCTGGGAGCGTCAACACAGATGCTCGCCGTTGTCGTCGAGAACCCGGACGCGCATTTCGAGCGGGCGCAACGCGCCGGAGCAAGAGTCTTGGCTCCGCCCTATGATACTGACTTTGGCTCACGTGAATATCACGTGCTTGATCTTGAGGGGCACCCGTGGACCTTCGGAACGTTTCAGCCCGCGGCCGAAGAGTTGGACGACATCACTGAGAGGGCGAAATAACGGAGTACCTGTCAACACAAGCTACGAAGAAAGGTTGATTTGACCACCAACGCGAAACGAGATTATTACGAGGTGCTCGGCGTCAGCCGTACCGTGACCGAAATCGAGCTGAAGAGTGCCTATCGCAAGCTCGCGCTGCAGTACCATCCTGACCGCAACCCCAATAACCCGGACGCGGAAGAGAAATTCAAGGAAGTCAGCGAGGCCTATGCCGTCCTCGCCGATTCCGAGAAGCGCTCGATGTACGACCGCTTCGGCCACGCCGGTCTTGGCGGAGCCGCAAGCTCCGGCGCCGGTTTCGATCCCACCGTCTTCCAGGATTTCAGCGACATCTTCGGAGAGTTCTTCGGCTTCGGCGACATGTTCGGTGGTGGCGGACGCCGCCACAGCAGAGTCCAGCGCGGTGCGGATCTCCGTGAAGATCTCACCCTCGAATTTGAAGAAGCCTTCTTCGGCACCGAAACCAAGGTCACCGTGCGCCGCCACGAAGCCTGCGAAGAATGTCATGGCTCCGGATCCGCGCCGGGCAAAGCCCCCACGACTTGCCGTTCTTGCAATGGACGCGGCCAGGTTCGCTATCAGCAGGGATTCTTCAGCATCGCCCGCACCTGTCCGACGTGTCAGGGTACCGGCAGCGTGATCACCGATCCGTGCGCGAAATGCAAGGGCGACGGCCGTCTCCTTCGCCAGCGCATCGTCGACGCCAAAGTTCCTGCCGGAGTCGAAGACGGCACTCGCATCCGCTTTGGCGGCGCCGGTGAAGTCGGCCAGTTCGGCGGCCCGGCCGGTGACCTCTACGTTGTCCTTCACGTCAAAGATCATCCCTTCTTCGCGCGCGAGGGCAACGATCTGCACTGCGTCGTGCCGATTTCTGTGACGCAGGCAGCCATGGGAGCCGAAATCCGCGTTCCGACAATGGACGGCGAGCACACGCTCAAAATTCCCGAAGGCACGCAGCCCGGTACCGTATTCCGCGTTCGCAACAAGGGAGTGCCCGTGTTGAACGGACATGGCAAGGGCGATCTCTATGTCGAAGCGCGAGTCCAGGTTCCCACCAAGCTCAACAAGCGCCAGAAAGAACTCCTGCAGGAACTCGATGTCTTATCGAAAGTAGATAATCAGCCGCTGCTGCGATCTCTGCTAGGCAAAATGAAAGACATGTTCCAGTAGAGCTCTTCACCAACAGCATGTCCGATCCACACATTGTCATCCCGACCGGAGCATGCCCAACCCGAAGGGGAGGGCACGCGGAGTGGAAGGACCTTGTGTTCGTGGGCGATACCCCATGACTCGCCGCCGCTGGATCGCCGACGAAGTCTCCGGGAATCGCGCTGCTCTCACCGGCGACCATGCTCACCATCTCATTCGTGTCCTGCGGGCTCGCGTCGGCCAGGAATTCGATATCGTAGCGAATGGCGTTCTCTACAGCGCTAGCGTCGATAGCATCTCCGAAGGTCGCGTCGAGTTCGAATTGAAAGTAGAAATTCCGGCTGCCACTCCTGCGCCGGTGACGATCCTTCTTTCCATCTTCAAGTTCGACCGCATGGAATGGGCGATCGAAAAATGCACCGAACTCGGAGTCGCAAAAATCGTCCCCGTGATCGCCCGCCGCACTGACGCTCACCTCGTCGCCGCATCTGCGAAGCGCGTCGACCGCTGGCGCAGAATCGTAATGCAGGCGAGCGAACAGTCGCGCCGGGTCACGCCGCCCGAAATTTCCGCGCCAATGAAATTGCCAGACGCTGCTAAGCTTTCCGCCCAAACAAAAATCGTCCTCTCCGAGTCCGAAGAACAAACTACCTTGCGCGAACTCCTCGACGAAGATCACTCACACGCATCTACGCTACTAGCCATCGGCCCCGAAGGCGGCTGGACCGAAGACGAACTCCAACTCTTCCACGACAACGGCTGGTCGTCCGCGACACTCGGCAACACAATTCTGCGCGCCGAAACCGCCGCCATCGCCGCCGTAACAATCGCAACGCAGTAGCGCCGCCGTCTCGACGGCTGTCCGGCGGGCGTCTTACCCACCGCCCCGCAACAGTCCGCACAGCCTTCCTCATCCCATCAGGTGGTATCCTGACCGACGATGCCGTTGAAGTCGATTCCCCGTTCAACTCCCTTCATTCCCGACGAACGCCAGCGCCAGGCCATCGAGCACATCTCTGGACCCATGCTCGTCGTCGCCGGCGCAGGAACCGGCAAGACCTCCGTCCTCACCCATCGCATCGAGCGCCTCGTCGGCGACGGCCACGCCCATCCCGACGAGATCCTCGCCCTCACCTACACCGTCAACGCCGCCGACGAAATGCGTGACCGCGTCCGCCGATTGCTGGGTGGCAAAACCGTCCAGGCCCGAACCTTCCACGATTACTGCCTCGATCTTCTCAAGCGCGCGCATAAGGATTTCGGAGTCCTCGACGATAAGGATCTCTGGATCTACCTCCGCCGGCGCATCCGCGAACTGAATCTCGAGCACTACATTCGCGCTGCGAACATCGGACAGTTCCTCAACGATCTGCTCGATTTCCTCAGCCGCTGCCACGACGAACTCGTCACTCCTGAGAAGTACGCGGACTATGTCGAACGTCTCGAGCGCCGCGAAGTCCCGATTCCCCGCGTCGTGAAATCGAAAATTGTCCTGCAAGATGACGAAGTCATCGGCCGCTGCCGTGAGATTTCGCGTGTCTTCTCGACCATGGAGAAATGGCTCCTCGACGACAATCTCGGCACTTTCAGCCACATGATCACCCGAGCACATGCCCTGCTCGATCATGATCCCGCGATTCTCGCCGATGCACGCTCGCACGCCCGTTTCATTCTCGCCGACGAATTTCAGGACGCCAACTTCGCCCAGATCAAGATCCTTGCCCGCCTCGCCGGATCCGACGGAAATCTGTTCGCCGTCGGCGATCCCGACCAATCGATCTACCGTTTTCGCGGCGCATCCAGCGAAGCCTTTCAGCTGTTTCACCGGAATTTTCCTAATTCGAAGCTCGTCGTCCTTGAAAAGAATCGCCGCTCGACAACTTCTATCCTCCGCACTGCCTTCGAGGTCATCGACCAGAACCCTCCCGTTTTCGCCCGCAATGCGCAGGGAACGCTCGCCTACCAGCGCGCTCCGCTGCAATCCGCACGCGATGAAGAAGCGACGAAAAGCGGCATGCAGCCGGTGAACTCTCCGGTCGCCGCCATCATTCTCAAAGACAAAAACTCCGAGGCCGGAGATCTCATCGCCTACCTCCGCGAGACGCACCGGAAGCTGAAATGCCGGTGGTCGGACTTCGGAATCCTCTACCGCTCTCACTACCACCGCGACGAAGTCGTCCAGGAGTTGGCCGAGGCCGGCGTCCCGTTCGTCATCGAGAGCATGGACGTCTCCGACACTCCCGAAGCCCGCGACCTTTTCGCCTGCCTCAAGGCGGTCGTTTCCTCCGGCGACGATGTCAGCTGGTTCCGCGTCGCCGCCCTGCCGTGCTTCCATGTCGATCCTGAACAGCTTCGCCAGACCATGCGCGCGATCGCCCGCGACAATCGCGAATCTCAAGTCGTCCCGCTCTCTGCCGCACTCGATCGCGTCCGCGGAGGCGCCGATGTCCTCAGCGCGGTCCAGCAGGCCCGCGAACAGATCCAGCGCCTGAATGCCAAGAGTCGCGCTGCCCTCGAAATCATCGTCACCCAGTTCTCGCTCGACAGAACTTCTCCGGTTCTCCAGGCCGCGCTCCAGTTCGTCGAGGAATGGGAGAAAAAGAAGATCAACGAGACGACTGATCTCGAAGAACTTGTCGACTACCTCGAATACTTCCGCGAGGCCGGGGGCGTTATCCCCCTGCTCTCGTCGAGTGACAACGCCGTCCGCCTCATGACCGTTCACGGCGCCAAGGGACTGGAATTTCCCCACGTCTTCATTCTTCGCGCTAGCTCCCCGGCGTTTCCGTGTTCTTTCAAAGAAACACTCGTCGCTTTCCCGCGCGAGCTGCGCGATCCTGACTCGCTCCCCCAATCCGATGACAAAACGCTACACGGCGAGGAAGAACGCCGCCTCTTTTACGTCGCGATGACCCGCGCCCGCGACTCGCTGCGCATCTACGCCCGAGAGGGAACTGGCAAGACCGACAAAACGCCTCCCGGCTACCTGCGCGAGTTGATCAGCAATCGTTCTGTCGCGCCCTATTTCCGCGCCATGCCTGCCAGCGGCGCGCAAACCGCTCTCGATCTCGCGGCCGCGGTCTCTCCGCTCTATCCCAACGAGTCGCAAACGAATCTTTGGTTCGAACTTCCGGTGCTCGATGGATTGCACAAGCGCCTCAGCGCCTCGGCCGTTGACACTTACGAGCGTTGCGGATTGCGTTTCAAGCTCGAACGAGACTGGAAGATTCCCGGCCGCCCCGCCGCTGCAATGCAATACGGCGCCGCTATTCATCGCGTCCTCAAAACCTATTTCGATTCCGTTCGCCTCGGTCGCCCCAAGACAGACGACGAATTGCTCGCGCTCTTCCGGCAGGACCTTGCCGATGCCAAAATCCAGGAACAATATCAGTTCGAGCTCTACGAGCAGCAGGGGATTATGCAGCTCGGCGACTTCCTCACGGCGGCGCGATCCATCCCGCCGAGCCAGGTCCTCCATACTGAAGAATCATTCGAAATCCGCCTTGGCGAGATCACGGTCGTTGGACGCATCGACCGTATCGACGGCCGCCCCGACGGAACTGTCGCCATCATCGACTACAAGACCGGAAAAGCGCGCGATCAGGAAGACGCCGATGAGAGCCTGCAGCTATCGCTCTACGCCATCGCCGCCCAGGAGAAGTGGGGATACAAAGTCGGTGCGTTGATCTTTCAGAACCTGCAGGAGAACTTTCCTGTCATCACCACGCGTGCCGAATCAGAGTTGATCGCCGCCCGCAACCGAGTTGAGGATGTCGCCCAATCCATTGCTGACGGTGTTTTCAATGCCAAGCCCGGCATTCATTGCAACTTCTGCGCCTACCGCAGCCTCTGCCCCGAAAAAGAAAAGCGCATCCCAAGAGTGGATACGCTCACCTCACGCCCAAGCTAAGCATCCATCCTTACGCTCTCATGCTGGCTAGCGTCGTCATTCCGAGCGATGCGAGGAATCTGTACCCTCCACCGAACCGCCCCACCAAAAAACTTAGGGGACGCATTTCGCGTCCCCTTTTGCCTTCGTACTGAACCTACTTAGTGTTTCTTTTTCTTCTTTGCCTTTTTCTTGGTTGCCATTGTTCCTATTCTCCCTTCCATTCTTCATGGAAAATTTGCAGTGGTCTTCTACTGCAACTAGTTGATGTATAGAGTTATTGAAAAATGAAGTCAAGAAAAAAATGATGATCCATTCGCGCAGGTCGTGACACCAAAGTCATCGCGAAGTAATTTCTTCGTCGAATGTCAACTACATTTTTCGAAAAACCGCCGCAGACGTTCTCAGCTTTTCCCTGTAGAACCCTTGAATCACTGCAACACTACTCAATCAACGCGAAACGTTCTCATCATCAGCTCCCGCTTGCACAACCATCGTTGCGCTCTTCGCCTGAGACAAATCTGCATCTGCTGCATCTATAATGACGTGAGCGAAATCTTCGCGGGAGCTTGATTCATGGCCTCTTTTGACGATGTCGTCATCATCTCCGGATGCCGCACTCCAGTCGGAAAATTCCAGGGAAGCCTCTCCGATCTCAGCGCGCCGCAACTCGGAGCCATTGTCGTGCGCGAAGCCGTCAAGCGCGCAAATCTCGATCCCGCGCTGGTCGACGAGTGCATCATGGGCAACGTCGTTTCCGCCGGACTCGGTCAGAATCCCGCGCGGCAGGCCGCAATCTTCGGCGGACTCACTCCCGCGACAGGTGCCATGACAATCAACAAGGTTTGCGGCTCGGGATTGAAAGCCGTCGCTCTCGCCGCACAAGCGGTGCAGACCGGGAACAGTTCCGTCGTTGTCGCCGGCGGAATGGAATCGATGACGAACGCTCCTTATCTTCTTCCCCAAGCGCGCAAGGGATACCGTCTCGGCAACGCGCAGATCATCGACTCCATGGTTCACGACGGACTCTGGGACATTTACAACGACTACCACATGGGCATCACCGGCGAGAACGTTGCCGAAAAATACGGCATCACGCGCGAAGAGCAGGACGAGTTCGCCGTCAACTCTCATCGCAAAGCTGTTTCCGCCATCAAGGAATGCCGCTTCAAGTCGCAGATCGTTCCCGTAGAACTTCCGGCCAAGAAGAAAGGCGCGCCGCCCGTGATCTTCGACAAAGACGAAAGCCCGCGCGAAGACACCACCATCGACATTCTTCGTTCCCTTAAGCCCGCGTTCAAAAAAGACGGAACCGTCACTGCCGGCAACGCTCCCGGAGTGAACGACGGAGCAGCCGCTGTCGTCGTCACGAGCGCAAAGCGCGCCGCAGAACTCGGAGCCAAGCCGATGGTCCGCATCATCGCGCAAGCCACCAGCGGCGTCGAACCCAAATGGGTCATGATGGCCCCCGTTGGCGCTGTGCGCCAGATCTGGGAGAAGACCGGCTGGAAGAACGAAGACGTCGATCTCTACGAATTGAACGAAGCTTTCTCCGTGCAGGCTCTCGGGGTCATGCGCGAACTCGGCCTGAATCCCGACAAGGTCAACGTCAACGGTGGAGCTGTCGCTATCGGTCACCCCATCGGCGCCAGCGGAGCCCGCGTCCTAGTAACTCTGATCTACGAAATGATCCGCCGCGACGTGAAGCGAGGAATCGCCGCGTTATGCCTGGGCGGAGGTAATGCAGTAGCGATGGCAGTAGAACGTTAATCTAAAAATCTCAGCGTCCTCTGCGGTAGTAATTTGGGCGAGACTAGTTCACACCTGCCACAGGCAGCGTCACCGTAAACACCGCGCCGCCATCTGGTGAATTCCCCGCCTCGATCAACCCCTTGTGTTCCTTGATCACTGACTTGCAGATGCTGAGCCCAAGCCCCGTCCCGCGCCCAGGACGCTTCGTCGTATAGAACGGATCAAAAATGCTCGCCAGATTCTCTTTCGCGATTCCCGGCCCGTCATCATGAAAGCTGACCCACACGGAATTGTCCGCCCGCCCCAGCCGGATCCGCAGCGTCCCCTTATCCCGCGCTTCGCGAATCGCCTGCTCGGCGTTCAAGATCAGATTCAGAAACACCTGCATCAGCTGGTGCGGATCTCCCAGCGCATACGGAATTGCTGTGTCCTTCAGAAAATCCACGGTGATATTGTTCTTCCGCAGCGAATAGGCGTGCAGGTTCAGCGTCCGTTCCACGACCTCAGCCAGATTGATCCGGCTCTTGCCCGGCGCCGGAGGACGCGCAAAATACGTCAGATTCTGCACGATCTCCGCCGCGCGCCGCGCCTGCTGCTGCAGCATCGCCAATTGCTTCCGCGCGACCTCATTCGTCTCCGTGTCCTGAAGCAGCTCACTGACGCCCAGAATGCTGGTCAGCGGATTATTCAACTCGTGGGCAACTCCTCCGATCATCGCCCCCATCGCGGCCAGCCGCTCGCTCTGCACAATCTGCTGCTCCAGCTTCCGTTCGATCGTGATGTCGCGCACCGAAATGATCACGCCGTTGATCTTCCCCTCATCGTCCACCAGCGGACTTCCCGAAGCCCGCATCGTCCGCCAGCTTCCATCCTGATGCCTCGCCCCATATTCCGCTGACCCCAGCGCTTCCTGCCCCGAAACTACCCCGCGATACAGCGATGCCAACTCCGGCGAATGTTCCTCGAAGTCCGTGATCTTCTTTCCCAGCATCTCCTGCGGCTCGCATCCGAGTAGATCCTTCGACCTCGAACTCGCAAACGTGTACCGCTCTTCCAGATCCACCACCAGAATCAGATCCGGGAAACTCTCCAGCAACCGCCGCCGGAACTCTTCTCCCTGCGCGAGTTGCCGCTCCATCTTCCGCTTCTCGGTTATATCGACCAGCGTTCCCTGATACCGGATGATGTTCCCCGCCGCATCCCACACCGCACGCGACGAATCGAGAAAAATCGCCGGCCCGCCATCCTTCCGCCGCAATTTCACCTCGCGCGTGCGCAAGCCTCCGCGGTCATCCGCCGCGCGCCCCAGCACAGGTTTTCCGGGATCGTAATTTAACGCCGCAGGCTCGACCGCCAGCAGATCACGTTTCTCTTCATATCCGAGCATGCTGACCAGCGCCGGATTCGCATCCAGCAACTTTCCATCCGGCGTGCTGAAATAGACGCCTTCCTGCAATGTCTCGAACAATTCCGTGAATCGCAATTCTTTCTCGCGCTGCTCGGTGACGTCGCGCCCCAGCACGCTCGCGCCAACGACTTCGTCTCCCTTGATAATTCCGTTGATGACGCAATCGAAATACAGCGGACGGCTGTTGTTCTTCAGCCGCACCCGCACCGTACCCACCCAGCGCTTCTTCTCCAGAAAACGCGCCAGGCTCCGTTCCGCGTCTTCGCGCGAAGGTTCGTCGATCAGCTCAAACAGCTTCCGTCCGACCAGTTCGGAATACTGCAGTCCGGTCAGTTCGGTCACGCGCCGGTTGACGGTGCGCACCGTGCCATCCAGAGTAACCGCGCATGCCGGATCATCGAACGAGTCGATGAGCTCCTTAAAGTTGCGCTGCGAGCGCATGATCACCTGGCTCAGCTGATCGAGTTGCTCTTCCGACGGCGCCGCGCCCACATGCTCCTGCAGGTTTCTCAGGGCGCCCTTGAGTTCCGTAACTTCGCGCCGTCTTCCCGCCGCGTACACGGCGAACAACACCGACAAAGCCAGCACTCCAATGGGAATCACTCGCAGCGAGTACGGGACGCCCTCCAGCCGCTCCCATAGCAGCGCGGCCAGCGCCACTGCTAGAAAAATCATGAACCACAGCGCCCATCGCCAGAGTTGCGATTCCTCCCGCTCCAGGTTTCCCTGTCCCGGTGCCGTACGCAGATTCTGATTCGGATCTGAGTTCATGGATTTGCCCGACTTCTAACCGATGCCATCCTAATTGTTTATATTCGGCTGAAACAACCAGATTGTTAACCTTCTGGTACACGAAGGAACAATGCACGTAGGCACGATCCGATCACCCAATCGCCATATCGATCCGGCGAATTTCGCCGCGCCCCTAAAAGCCCCAGTTTTCCACAGCGGCCAAGTGACATCCATCACAGCCCTGCACAGTTCCAAATTCGTAACCTGGGAAGCTGCACACTAGGCAAACGTGTGCGTAAAGCCGGTCCTTAGTCGCTAGCCGTTGGTCAATTCCGACGCGAACGACCAACGACGAACGGCCAGCGACTGATCCCATGCTCTACAAAACCCTCAGCGCCGCGGTCTACGGCATCGACGCCAATATCATTCAGGTGGAAGTCGACTGCTCAGGCATCAAGTGTGACCAGGATCACTTCCACACCGTCGGCCTCCCCGACGCCGCCGTTCGCGAGAGCCGAGACCGCGTTCGTGCCGCCCTGAAAAACTGCGGATACGACATCCCGCCCACGCATATCACTATCAATCTCGCCCCCGCCGACATCAAGAAAGAAGGATCCGGATTCGACCTGCCCATGGCGCTCGGCATCGTAGGCGCCTACGGCGGCCTCACAAAGAAAGATATCGGCGATTGCGTTTTCGTCGGAGAGCTTTCTCTCGACGGCGGCGTGCGCGGTGTGCGCGGCGCCCTTCCCATCGCCATCGAGGCTCGCGGACGAAAAATCTCCCGCATGGTCGTCCCCGAAGCCAACGCCAAAGAAGCCGCCATGGTCGGCGGCGTCGACGTCTATCCCGTCCGCTCGCTTCTCGACGTGATTCACTTCGTGAATTCCGGCAACGGCATCATGCCGATCAAAGCCGACGGCGATTCGCTCCTCCGCGAGTCCCAGCAATTTTTCGTCGACTTCAAAGATGTTCGCGGACAACAGACCGCCAAGCGCGCCATCGAGATCGCCTGCGCCGGAGGCCACAACATCCTCATGATCGGACCCCCCGGCTCCGGCAAGACCATGCTCGCCAAGCGCATGCCCACGATCCTGCCGCCGTTCACCTTCGAAGAAGCGCTCGAGACCACCAAAATTCACAGCGTGGCAGGAGTTCTCGATCAAGGCACCGGATTAGTCGCAACCCGTCCCTACCGCGCCCCGCACCACACCATCTCCGACGCCGGCCTGATCGGCGGCGGAGTCATCCCTCGTCCCGGAGAAGTCTCGCTCGCCCACAACGGCCTGCTCTTTCTCGACGAGCTTCCCGAATTTCCGCGCAACGTGCTAGAAGTTCTTCGTCAGCCTCTGGAAGACGGCACCGTCTCGATCGCCCGCGCCTCCATGTCGCTTACCTTTCCCGCGCGCTTCATGCTCGCCGCCGCGATGAATCCCTGTCCCTGCGGATTTCACAACGACCGCACTCGCGATTGCCAGTGCACCACGCCGATGATCCAGCGCTATATCTCGAAAATTTCTGGCCCGCTGATGGATCGCATCGACATCCACATCGACGTTCCCGCCGTGAATTACAAAGAAATGCGCTCGACCAACGAACCTGAGAACTCCGCCAAAATCCGGGAGCGTGTAATGCGCGCCCGTCAGAAGCAGCTCCAGCGTTTCGCCACCTCGCGCGAGAGAATCTACTGCAACGCCTAAATGACTTCTCGCCACATCCGCGCCTTCTGCGAACTTTCCGCCGATTGCGAGCGCCTCATCGAGCGCGCCATGACCCAGCAGGGACTCAGCGCCCGAGCTCACGACAGAATCCTGAAAGTGGCCCGCACCATCGCCGACCTCGAAGACGCCCCGAATCTGGAGCCTAAGCACATCGCCGAAGCCATCCAATATCGCAGCTTAGACCGCACCTACTGGACCTAGGGAGACTGGAAGCGGTGTCATCTCGACCGGAGTGGAGAGACCCTATGTTCCAGCTCAAAGAAAGGAAGGACGATGGGAGCAAGGGCCGACGACCAACGGCCAGCGACCAACGACGAGCCCGGCCCTTAAAGCATTAATCCGCGCCCCTTACGGTTCCTCCCCGATTGCCGCAGAATCCTGCTACGTACATCCTTGGAAGGCCCGCGCAACTTGCGATCAGAACAGTTCGCCGCCTCCGAATCCTGTTTCCGCGTGGGTGGACCCGGATCTTTGGAGGTTGGTGAATGCAAGCAGTCCCCTTCGTGGTGCGTTCGTCGTGGGTTTCAAAAACCATTTTCCTGACATCCTTAAGCCTCGTTCTCGCCTCTTGCGGCACGAACTCCAAGATGGCGGCCGCTCCCGACCAGCCTTCGTATCCCTCCACGCCACCCGTTCCAATTAACTGGTCGCCCTCGACCAGTTCGCTGCCCGCGCCGCCCGCGTGCATGCCGGCCGAGTCTACGTGCACGCCGCCTTATCCGAACGGTTCCAACGATTTTCCATTGACGGTTTCGAATCCGACTGATGGCGCCAGCGTCGCGTCGCCCATGAACGTCGTCGCCTCGGCAACTCCGAAGAATCCCATCTTCTTTATGCGCGTCTACGTCGATCAGCTCGCCGTCTATTTCACCTTCACGAACTCGATTAACACACAGCTCTTTGTCGCGCCCGGCCAGCACACGGTCGAAGTCATGGCCGAAGACAAGCAGGGATACATCTCCTCCACCATCCTGAACGTCACCGTCACCTCGCAGCCGTCGCAAGTCACGATCAGCGGAATCCAGAACATGCCCGGATGGCAATCCTGCGGCGCCGATTTTCCTCCCGGTTCCGGCCGCGACGGACAAGTCTGCGCCTCCGGTAATCCCAATCCGCCCACGTCTTCCATGACCCAGAACGTCTCTTCTCCCTCGATGGACGGCCAGTCCGCGCAATTCAGCATGAGCGGCCCCAACGGCTACTCCAACGAGCTCTACTTCAACGCCATCGCCGGAGGAAATAACGTAAGCCACTTCACATACGATCTCTATTTCTACATCGATAATCCCGCCGCTCCGCAGGCACTCGAGTTCGACACCAATCAAACCTTCGGCGGATACCGCTGGGTCTGGGGATCGGAATGCAACTTTAAAGGTGAGACTCCACCCATGTGGGATGTCTGGGACGATGCGTCAGGCATCTGGCGAGAATCCAGCGTGCCCTGCAATCCTTTCCCGGCCAATACCTGGGTTCACCTCGTCTGGCAATTCGAACGCGTCAACAATCAGGTGCACTACATCAGCCTTCAGGTCGGAGATCAGACCTACAACGTCGACACCTACTACAACAACCAGCCCGACTGGACGCTCGAAGAAATCGACAACGCCTTCCAGATGGACCTGGCCCAACCGCCAGTTCCGTATCATGTGTGGCTGGACAAGGTGAACTTAACCGCGTGGTAGGTCTTCTTTTGCAGAAATGGTGACATAGAGAAGAAAACTATGCGGTGTCCCACCAAGGCAGGCGTCATCCTGAGCGGAGCTTTTTCAGGCGGAGCGAAGGATCTTACGCAAGGCTGAAGCGGGGCTTGCGAGACTACGCTTAGTTCAGCCCGGTGACCCGAAACGCTGTCACCTTATGACTAGCGAGGTCGAGAAAGAATAGGGAGTTCTTGATCGGAGTGCTGCGCCAGTTCGATCGCCACCGCAGGAATACCGCACTTTTCCCGTCAGGAAATATTCTAAGGTCCGTGGCATACCCGTTTTTCGTGGTCAGCTTTTCAATGGTGCTCGTCCTGAGTATCAGTCGATAGACGTCGTAGTCGTAATGAAAGATACCGTCGCGCGCAGCGAGAAACAGAATGCTCTCACCATCGGGCATGTAGTTCGGCCAATCGAGAATGGGTTCACCCGGCTCGTGCGGCACATGAGGTTGGAGCGTTCGGTTCGGCTCTCCTGGATGGTCAAGCGAGTAGATGGCGATTTGTCTCGGGCTCTCGAATCCCTCCGTGATCAACATCAAGTCTTTTCCGTTAGCCGACACAGAAGCCGCAGAAGCCATATAGAAAGATCCATTCGTGATGCGACGAACATTGGTCCCATCCAGGTTGGCAGCGTAAAAACTCCAGTCATGCGAATGCGGCTGGGCGAGCCACGAATAGCTTCCATAAAAACCCGAGTGCGCCAAGATCATCGTCTTTCCATCCGGCGAGAAGAGCGGCCGAAAGTCGCTGCCTCCGGGTGACTGCCAGACGTGAAAGTCAGACCCGTCCGAGTTGGCGATGATAATCCGCGAGTTTTCGCCCGTTGCGGCAACGTAGGAGTACGCAATCTGCCTGCCATCAGCAGAGAATGTCGGATTCGATTCCCATCCCTTGCTGGCCCTGGTTAACCGAACCGCAATGCCTCTCTCAACGGAAATCTTGTAGATGAATCTAGCGTGCTCATTCCCGTACGAAACGGCGATGAATTTACCATCGGGGGAGACGCTCAAGGATTCCATTGCGCTCGGATCGGCGCTCGCGAGTGCCGTGCAAAGAAAAAGAAAGACGAAGACACACACGATATACAGAGCTCTGAACATATATTTGCAACCTCATTTTATCTCGTAACCCTCTGCAGCTTCCGTGATCCTCGTGTGCCAAGGTAGAGATTCAAGGATGAGGACACATCAAAATCCTTTCCCCTTCAGAAGCGCATCCAGATCCTCGGCATGCAGCGCCCGCGTCATCGCTTCTTCGCGGCTCAACTCGTTCTGAAACACCAGCTGCGCCAGCGACTCTTCCAGCGTGAACGATCCCTGCTTGCGCGTGATCGTGATCTCCTGATGCAAGTGCTGCAGCGCATTTTTCCGTATGTGCTGCCGCGCCCCGTATCCGACCATCAGCAACTCCGCTGCTGGCACGCGTCCCCCACCCTTTTTCGGAATCAGCGTCTGCGTCAGCATCGCCGCCATGGCCATCGCCATCTCCGCCCGTATCGAATGCTGGCGCTCTTGCGGAAATGAATCCGCGATCCGCGACACCGTCGACGCCGCATCGGTCGTGTGCAACGTCGTAAATACCAGGTGCCCCGTCTCCGCCGCAGCCAGCGCAATCCGCGCCGTCTCCGGATCGCGCATCTCTCCCACGACAATCACATCCGGCGCCTGCCGCATCGCTGCCCGCAATGCGGTAGGGAAGTCCGGCGCATCGATTCCGATCTCTACCTGCTCAATCAGGCTTTTATTGTGCTCGTGCTCATACTCAATCGGATCTTCAATCGTCACGATATGCCGCGCGCTCTCCTGATTGATCACGTTCACCAGGGCCGCCAGCGTCGTCGTCTTGCCCGATCCCGTTGCCCCGCCGAGAATCACCAGCCCGCGCTGCAATCCTGCCAAACCGCGCACGGACGACGGCAACCGAAGCTCCTCAAGCGACGGCACTCGCGACGGCAGCGCCCGCACCGTCGCCGCCGCCCGTCCGCGCTCCCGATGCAGATTGATCCGGAACCGCCCCACGCCCTCCGCCCGATACGATGAATCCGCAATGCCTGTCTGTTCGTATTCCTGCCGCGCATGATCCGCCAAAGCCGGCAGCACGCAGCGCTCAATCTCATCTCCGCTGAGCGACGTCTCTCCGATCGCCGACAGCGCTCCCTCTACGCGCACCGCCGCCGGAGCCTCTGGCACCAGCAGCAGATCGCTGCCATTCCGCCCAACAAGCTGCTCCAGCCACGAGTTCAGCCGCGCCAAGTCGCGGCGCTTCTCCGAATGAATCTCTTCCACCCTGATTGAATTTCTTTCCGCCATCATGAAGTCCTTAGATGCCGCGTCGGTTCGCAAGAGTCGTCGAACGGAAGATGTTTTTCCTCTGTGTTCCCCTGTGTCCCCTGTGGTGAAAGAAGTAAGATCGTGAAACCCTTGACCTCTTGCACTCTTCGCGATAGCCTCCCTGCGTCGAGTACTCACCCTTCTTTCAAGGAGGTCCCATGGTCCCACTCTCCGCTCTCTGGCTGCCGATCGTTCTCTCGGCGGTCATCATATTCGTCGCCAGTTCCATCATGCACATGGCTCTGCCGTACCACAAAGGCGATTACAAGAAGCTCCCTGACGAAGATAAAGTTCTGCCCACACTCGGCGCGACAGGCATTACCCGCGGACTCTACGTCTTCCCCTTCTGCACCCACAAAGAAATGAAATCTCCCGAAGCGATCGCGAAGTACGAAAAGGGCCCGGTCGGCATGATGATCGTCTTCCCCAATGGCGCTCCCTTCATCCCGAAATTCCTCGGCCTCTGGTTCGGATACTGCCTCGTAATCGCCTTCTTCGTTGCCTATCTCGCAGCGCACACAGTCGCGCCGGGAACGTACTATCTGGCAGTTTTTCGCGTAGTAGGAACCGCCGCGTTCCTCTCCTTCGGCCTAGGCCCGTTGGCGAATGTGATCTGGAAAGGCTATCCATGGGGATTCGTCCTGAAAGAAGTAATCGACGGCCTGATCTACGGCCTGCTAATGGCCGGCACCTTCGGCTGGCTCTGGCCCAGATAACTGTGTAAGAGCACTTCGAAGAGCATCAGGTCACCACAGAACAGGGTGCCCCATTTCTCCCAGGTTTTGGGAGAAGTGGGGATTTTCTAGAGAGCGAAGTCGAAGGATCTCGCGCTACCTCAACTCTCGAAACCGAGTACTGAGAACTGAGTACTGCGTACTGAGTACTGCGTACGCCACTCACTCCTCGCCCGGCAACATCCTCCCACTCCGCAGATACCGGCTATGCCACCCCAGCGACTCTGTCAGCAAATGCGGAGTATGTTTCCCATACGACAACGCCTCCGCCCGCGACAGATAATCCTTTAGCA